>Ga0209258_100156_pt1 | contig 156926 bp, 135 predicted proteins | sample Araplaol_mTSA_r2_FD_184281 | JGI IMG/M metagenome (GOLD analysis project Ga0209258, IMG submission 184281) | Arabidopsis root microbial communities from North Carolina, USA - plate scrape CL_Col_mTSA_r2 (SPAdes) (version 2) | ecosystem: Host-associated > Plants > Roots > Endosphere | place...
CGGACAGGGAACTGTAAGTGTAAGCGCTCCCGGTAAATATTATGTAACTGCACGCAGCACTACTGGCTGTACTTCTATAGACAGCTCAACTGTTACACAGGATATCAGCAAACCAAACCTGGTTGTGACTGCTCCTGCTGCTTTAACATGTGCGACTACTGCGGTTAATTTAAGTGCTACATCGTCTACTACTGGCGCTACCATCACCTGGACTGGATTTACCTCCGGACAGGGAACTGTAAGCGTAAGCGCTCCCGGTAAATATTATGTAACTGCACGCAGCACCACTGGCTGTACTTCTATAGACAGCGCAACTGTTACACAGGATATCAGCAAACCAAACCTGGTTGTGACTGCTCCTGCTACTTTAACATGTGCTACTACTGCTGTTAATTTAAGTGCTACATCGTCTACTACAGGCGCTACTATCACCTGGACTGGATTTACTTCCGGTCAGAATACGGTAAGCGTAAGCGCTCCTGGTAAATATTATGTAACTGCACGCAGCACTACTGGTTGTACTACCATAGACAGTTCAACTGTTACACAGGATATCAGCAAACCAAACCTGGTTGTAACTGCTCCTGCTACTTTAACATGTGCGACTACTGCTGTTAATTTAAGTGCTACATCTTCTACTACTGGCGCTACCATCACCTGGACTGGATTTACTTCCGGACAGGGAACTGTAAGCGTAAGCGCTCCCGGTAAATATTATGTAACGGCACGTAGTACTACTGGCTGTACTTCTATAGACAGTGCAACTGTTACACAGGATATCAGCAAGCCAAACCTGGTTGTTACTGCTCCTGCTACTTTAACATGTGCGACTACTGCTGTTAATTTAAGTGCTACATCTTCTACTACTGGCGCTACCATCACCTGGACTGGATTTACTTCCGGACAGGGAACTGTAAGCGTAAGCGCTCCCGGTAAATATTATGTAACTGCACGCAGCACTACTGGTTGTACTTCTATAGACAGCGCAACTGTTACACAGAACATTAGTAAACCTAATCTGGCGGTGACTGCACCTGCGTCTTTAACATGTGCGGCTGTTACTGTTAGCTTAAATGCTACATCCTCTACTTCAGGCGCTACCATCACCTGGACTGGATTTACTTCCGGACAGGGAACTGTAAGCATAAGCGCTCCCGGTAAGTACTATGTAACTGCAAGAAGTACTAATGGATGTACAACTATAGACAGCGCAACTGTGGCTCAGGATCTCTCTGCCCCTGCAGGAGTAACCGCCACTAATGATGGTACCATTACCTGTATTAAAACCAGCTCTACTATAACAGCTACCAGTACAACACCTGGAGTTACTTATAGCTGGACAGGGCCGTCTAACTTCACATTTAACAGTACAACCGCTACAGTTACAACAGCAGGAACTTATTCCCTCGTTGTTACTAATACTACGAATGGATGTAAGACAAGTTCAAATACTACGGTTAATCAGAATACAACTCTTCCGACAACTGTAATAAATCCGCCAACCGCTACCCTCTCTCCATTATCGTTTGACATACTGACAGCTGTGAATGTAAACAGCGCTACCTATAAATGGACATTAACATCTAATGATGTTAACTGGACCATTGCCGCTGGCGCTACCAGCACCACTGTTACTTATATGTCAGGCGTAGAAGGTTCATCCGGCACCTTTAAGTTGAGGGTAACAAATACAACAAACGGCTGTAGCGATTCTACGCAAACGGTATTAACAGTACCAGCGTCCTCAGGCCGCGTAGCATCAGGTACTGCAGCTGTTGCAGAGAATAAATCAGCAGCGTTTGAGTACAATGCGTATCCTAATCCATTCACTGATGTAGCTTATATCACCTTCAAATCGCCTTCAACCACACAGGTGACTGTAGATGTATATAGCAATAACGGAGTACTGGAAAAACATTTGTATAATGATCTGGCAAGAGCTGGAGAATTACAGAAACTGACATTAAATGCGAGTGGCCTTCCGGCAGGAATCCACTATTGCCTGATAAAGGCAAATGGTAAAGTATATACCAGCAGATTATTTCAGGTGAAGTAAAGAAGACATCTGATATATAAAAAAGCGAAGAAGCCACCCCAAAAAGGTGGCTTCTTTGCTTTTTATACAATATGACACAGATCATACTATATGAGCCATTTGTAACCCAATTACCACAAAAAATAATGATCAGTATCATTCTTTCGAATGACGGCAAGCAACACATTCCTCGTTAACTGGCGATAATTTGCATCGCAATGCTTGTAGTCTGTAATATCCTTTTGTCATGATTTGTTCTCTTAATTAATTATAAAAGCTTTAAATCCAAAAAAAATCAGTTATGAAGCACGTACATCTTTTAACGTCAATAGTTATCACAAGTCTTCTGATTTACAGTTGCGGGTCGGGACCTGAACCCAGCTCCCAATCATCTTCCAATAATGCAACAGCGGATTCCAGTATGGTAGTCCCGAAAGATAAAACTGCAGACCAGGCTGCTACAGATGCCAAAGGGAAAGGAAAGTTTACCGAAGTAAAGCTTACTCATCCGCTGGACAAAGCAATGCTGGCTAAGGGCAAAGCAGTATATGATGTAAAATGCAGCGCTTGTCACAAGCTTACCGGCGATAAACTGGTAGGCCCAGGCTGGAAGGGCGTTACAGACAGAAGAAAACCCGAATGGATCATGAATTTTGTGACCAATACAGATGAAATGATCGATAAAGACCCAGCAGCCCAGGCCATGCTAGAACAGTGTATGGTACGTATGCCAAACCAACATCTCAGTGATGAAGAGGCCAGGAATGTGCTGGAATTTATGCGGGATAATGATGGCAAGAATTAATCACACATACTTTTATCTTTTTTTATGAAAAAAATATTCCTTCCGCTTTGCCTGGTGGCTGCTGTAGCATCCCTGCAAAGCTGTAAAATGAAGAATACCACATCTGCCGTGAAAGGAGATGCTGATTCAAAAGTATATGTCGCTCCCGGCAAATATGATGAGTATTACAATTTTGTATCAGGAGGCTTTAACGGACAGGTATCCGTTTATGGTTTGCCTTCAGGGCGGTTGTTGAAACTCATCCCGGTTTTTTCCGTATTTCCCGAAAATGGCTATGGCTATAGCGAAGAAACAAAGGCCATGCTGAATACCACCATCGGTCAGGTGCCATGGGATGACCAGCACCACCTGGACCTGTCCCAGACGAACGGGGAACAGGATGGCCGCTGGCTCTTTGCCAATGCCAACAATACACCACGTATTGCCAGGATAGACCTTAAAACATTTAAAACAGCAGAGATCCTGCAAATACCTAACAGCGCTGGTAACCACTCCTCTCCCTTCATTACAGAGAATACGGAGTATGTGGTAGCAGGCACCCGCTTTTCTGTACCATTAGGTGCAGAAGATGTACCTATCAATTCATTTAAACAGAACTTCCATAGTACTGCGTCATTTATCAGCGTGGATAAAAATTCCGGCCATATGGCGATCGCTTTCCAGATAGTATTGCCCGGTATGAACCTGGACCTGAGCCATGGAGGGAAAGGGCCTTCACATGACTGGTTCTTCTTTTCCAGCTATAATACCGAGCAGGCTTATACATTGCTTGAAGTGAACGCATCACAAAAGGATAAGGACTATATCGTGGCCGTTAACTGGAAAAAAGCAGAAGAATACGCAAAAGCAGGCAAAGGCAAAAAAATGGCAGCAGACTATGCACATAACACCTTTGATGAAAGTAAACAAATTGCTACCTCTGTTATAGAGCATGAAGTTTTACTATTGGACCCTAAAGATTGTCCGGACATGGTTTACATGATCCCATGCCCTAAATCCCCACATGGCTGTGATATAGACCCTTCAGGGGAATACATTGTCGGAAGCGGGAAACTGGCCGCATTGATCCCTGTATTCTCTTTTAGTAAAATGATAAAGGCTATCGGAAGCAAACAGTTTGAAGGAGATTTCCAGGGCATTCCCATCATAAAATATGAAGCTGCCTTGTACGGTGAAGTACAAAAACCAGGTCTGGGCCCTTTGCATACAGAATTTGATGGTAAAGGAAATGCATATACCTCTATGTTCCTTTCTTCAGAAGTAGTAAAATGGAATTTAAAGGACCTCAAAGTACTGGACAGAGCCCCTACTTACTATTCTGTTGGCCACTTAATGATTCCCGGTGGCGACACCAGGAAACCAGGGGGTAAATACCTGGTGGCCTACAATAAAATAACCAAAGACCGCTTTTTACCTACCGGCCCGGAACTGGCTCAATCTGCCCAGTTATACGATATATCCGGCGATAAAATGCAATTGCTCCTGGACTATCCGACTATCGGAGAGCCCCACTATGCACAGGCATGTCCTGCCAGTTTGATAAAAGACCAGCAGGTGAAGTACTATGACATTAACAAGAATGGCAATGAATTTGTGACGATGGGCGAAAAGAAGACCAACGTAGTCCGCAAAGGGAACCGGGTAGACGTATATATGACTGCTATCAGGTCCCACCTGGTACCGGATAATATTGAAGGAGTATTTGTAGGCGATGAAATTTATTTCCACGTTACCAACCTGGAACAGGATTGGGATATTCCACATGGTTTCGCCATCAAGAACAATCCTAATGCAGAACTGCTGATTATGCCGGGAGAAACCGTCACCTTAAAATTCAGCCCGCAGAAACAAGGTATCTATCCATTCTATTGCACAGACTTCTGTTCTGCCTTACACCAGGAAATGTCAGGTTACCTGAGGGTATCTCCCAAAGGGAGCAATACTCCCCTGAAATTCGGTACCGGTGACACTGCAGAAGCTGCTACCGCACAAAAATAAGATCCATCACAAAAGGTACTACGGCAATAGCTGTAGTACCTTTTTATCTGTTTATTATGAAAACACTGACTAAACCGGGGAAAATAAGTATTGTGGTTGTTATACTCTTCCTGGCAACACTATGGTTATTCCCCTTATGGCGGATTGACCTGAGAGCACCGCAATACCCCGGAGGTTTATCTATGCAGATATGGCTGAATGACCTGAAAGGGGATGTACCTATCATCAATGGGTTGAATCACTATATAGGTATGCAGGAGATCAATAAAAAGGATTTCCGGGAATTCATCTTCCTTCCTGCCGCCATCCTCCTGTTTATCCTCTTTGGCTTCCTGGTACTGCTGCTTAAAAAGAAAATATACTATTATATATGGACGGGCATATTCATTGCCATTGCATGCTTTTCATTTTATGACTTCTATATGTGGGAGTATAATTACGGGCACCACCTTAATCCTCACGCGCCAATACGGGTGCCGGGTATGTCCTACCAGCCACCTTTACTGGGTTATAAGAAACTGCTGAACTTTGAGGTATTGTCGCAACCCGATATTGCCGGCTGGTTTTTCATCGGAGCAGGCATCTTACTGGTATCAATAACCATCTATGAATGGAAAAAAACCGCAAAATGAAACAGGCACTTCTGATATTACTCCTCTTCGGCCTTGCGGGCCTCTCCTCCTGCCAACAGCAGTTTGAACCGGTAGACTATGGCCATGATGCATGTACTCATTGCAAAATGACTATAATGGATAAACGCTTTGCAGCAGAAATGATAACAGAGAAAGGCAGGGCCTACAAATTTGACGATATGGCATGCCTCCTGCAATACATGAAGGAAGAACACATTAACAGTGTAAAGACGATGATATTTGTAAGTGATTACAGTAAGCCCGATAATAATTTCCTGGATGCCCGCCAGGCGGTATACCTGCATAATAGCGACGTATTTAAAACACCTATGGACGGAAATCTTGCTGCTTTTGCAACTGATGGTGAAGCTACTCCTTTTAAGGAACACGCCCGGAATAACCAGTTAAAATGGCAGGACCTGGCATCCAAACTTATAAATCAATGAAACACGTACCGTCATTCCTGCTATTACATATATGCCTGTTTTCTGTCATTACCGGGAGCTTCGCCGCTATTATAAAAGTACGTCCTGCAGCCAACAGCATCCATCATGCTGCAGACAAGGCACATAGCGGTGATACACTATTTTTACAAAAAGGAGTTTATAAGGAACATGATATCATAATCTCCAAAAGGCTGACAATAACCGGGGAAGGATTTCCGGTAATAGACGGGGAGAATAAATACCAGGTTTTTATTATTGCCAGCGATTCTGTAGTCATACAAGGATTGCAGGTACAACATATCGGGAAAGGATCTATTATAGATATGGCGGGTATCAAGATCGTAAATGCCAAATATGTTACTATCAGGAACAATAGGTTCATTAATAACACATTTGGCATTTATCTGCAAAACGCTACCCGGTGTTATATCGTCAATAATATGATCCACTCAGATGCCAGAGATGAAATAAACGGCGGTAATGGCATCCACGCATGGAAATCCAGCTACCTCTCCATAACCGGGAATTCCATATCAGGACACCGGGATGGTATTTATTTTGAGTTTGTTACCGACTCATATATTGCTGCTAACACATCTTTTGATAATGCGCGATATGGCCTGCATTTCATGTTTTCACACAATGATACCTATACACAGAATACATTTAAGAGCAATGGCGCAGGCGTGGCCGTAATGTATTCCAAAGGCGTGATCATGCATGACAATGAATTTGTTCATAATTGGGGAGACGCCTCGTATGGTCTTTTGTTGAAAGAGATCACTGACAGTAAAATTGAACATAACCAGTTTACAAAAAACACAGTAGGCATACATATGGAAGGCACTACACGCGTGGATGTACGGCATAACACATTCCTGGATAACGGATGGGGAGTACGCGTACAGGCAAGCTGCAGCGGAAGTAACTTTATTGAGAACAATTTCATCGGTAATTCCTTTGATGTAACCACCAATGGCACCATGATGCTGAATGTATTCAATAATAACTATTGGGATAAGTATGATGGCTATGACCTGGACAAAAATAATATCGGGGACGTTTCCTATTATCCTGTAAGCGTATATGCTGTAATAACGGAAAAGATACCTCCGGCAATGGTGCTGTACCGCAGCTTTCTTACCGATATCATGGACCAGGTAGAGAAGGTAATGCCCACTATAATACCGGATATGCTGAAAGATGATCATCCGTTAATGAAAAAATTAAAACTATGATCGAAATAGCACATCTGACCAAAACCTTCAGAAAGTTTAAAGCTTTAGACGATATCAGCCTACATTTTGAACCCGGGCAAACCATTTCCCTGCTAGGACCCAATGGCTCAGGAAAGACTACGCTGATAAAATCCATTCTTGGCTTAGTGATCCCCGAAAAAGGGACGATCAGGATAAATGGGAACGAAGTAAAGGACCATTGGGAATACCGCTCGCAAATAGGCTATATGCCGCAAATAGGACGGTATCCCGAGAACATGACCATCCGCCAGGTAATACAGATGCTCAAGGAGATCAGGAAAGACTGTAACAGATATGATGAAGAACTGATTCAAGGATTTAACATACCTGCCGTACACCATAAAACAATGCGAAGCCTTTCTGGCGGCACACGCCAGAAGGTGAGTGCCTGTCTCTCTTTCCTCTTTTCTCCTGATATATTGATCCTTGATGAGCCTACTGCGGGGTTGGACCCTGTATCAAGTGAGCTGTTGAAAGATAAGATTGCCAAAGAACGTGCAAACGGAAAACTTATCCTCATCACTTCCCATGTACTCAGCGACCTGGATGACATCACCACTCATATTGTATACCTGCAGGACGGAAAGCTGATGTGCTTTAAAACAGTGGAAGAACTGAAAAAGTCGACCGGACAGGAGAAATTGAATAAAATCGTTGCTGCAATCATGCAAAAGAATTACAAGCAAGAATATCAGCTCCATGAAAACAATAATTAAATATGTACTGCTCGATCTGCTGAAGAATAAAACAATACTTGTTTATACGCTTATATTGGCGGCAATTACAATCAGCGTTTCAGGCATGGGCGATAATGCTTCCAAGGGCCTTTTAAGCCTGTTAAACATTACGTTACTCTTTGTGCCTATTATCAGTATCCTCTTTTCTACCATATACTTCTTTAATTCCGTAGAATTCACGGAGCTATTACTGGCTCAGCCTATAAGAAGGAAAACAATGCTATTGGCAGAATATGCCGGCATTGCTATTGCCTTAACCATTGCTTACCTGCTGGGCGTAGGCGTACCTGTCTGCATCTTTTATTATAACCTGGCGGCTGTTACATTAATAATAAGCGGGCTGTTTTTAACGCTGATCTTCTCTGCACTGGCATTGCTGATTTTTGTTTTATTCAAGGACAAAACCAAAGGTATTGGCGCAGCGATCATTATAGCACTGTTCTTCATCCTGCTATTCGATGGCTTGCTGCTCGCCTTTATTTATTCATTCGGCGATTACCCTATCGAAAAACCACTGCTGGGACTTATATCCTTAAATCCTGTTGATCTGGCCCGCATATTAGTATTGCTGCAATTGGATGCCGCTGTAATGATGGGTTATTCCGGCGCTTTGTTCAAGAAATTCATGGGATCCCCCATAGGAAGCATCTATACGCTCATTTGTATGCTGTGCTGGACCATTATTCCTTTGATAACAGCTGCAAGGGTATTTAAAAAGAAAGATATCTGAGCGGAAATCAATCTGATGACGGCAATCATTTTACAAAAAACAGGTCCTACGTATCATTAACAATGAAGTTTTTTTCAGAATTTAAACCCAAAAACTAATTTTATGAGCTCAGAAAAATTCTGCCAGAGCTGTAGCATGCCATTGGACAGCAATGAGATCAGCGGGACTGAAAAAGACGGCTCTAAAAGCAATGAATATTGCATATATTGCTATAGGGATGGTGCCTTCACTACTCCCAGTATGTCAATCAAACAAATGGAAACAATCGTAAAGATGCAGATGGAGAAAAGGAACATTCCGGCAAACATAATAACAATGGCCGTAAATTCTTTGCCCAACCTGAAGAGATGGAAAGAGGGATGATCTTTAGCGATTGATAGCTGACCGGAATTGTGATCATAATCATCTTCTATGGATAATCAAACGGAACAGGTAAATCAATTCTGGCATCTTGGCAAAGATGAAGTACTTCATCTGCTTTCCGCAGATGAAAACGGGCTGAACGACCAACAGGTAGCGCAAAGATTAAAAACATATGGGATCAATACCATCAGGGAAACGAATCAAAGATCCAGCTTACTATTATTCCTCTCTCAGTTTAAAAGCCCGATAACGATTCTGCTTATTGTAGCTGCATTATTATCATTAGGTTTAGGGGACGTCACTAATACAATCATCATACTGATCATTTTATTCATCAGCAGCTTATTAAGCTTCTGGCAGGAAAGTGGTGCAGCGAATGCAGCAAAAGAATTATTAAAGATGGTGCACCTGCATTGCACGATTTTAAGAAATGGACAAAAAGAAGAATTACCAATCGAAAATGTAGTACCTGGAGATATTATATCCTTAACGGCCGGAGATGTTATACCGGCAGACAGCCTGCTGATAAATTCACAGGAACTGTTTGTGGATGAAGCAGTCTTTACCGGTGAGACCTACCCCGTTGAAAAGAATTGTGGCATATTGCCGGTGGATACGCCATTGTCTGAAAGAAGTAATGTATTGTTAATGGGTGCACACATCATCAGCGGAAAAGCCACAGCAATAGTAGTTAAGACAGGCAGGCTGACTGAATTTGGCAAAATATCCGCAGGGCTGCTGGAAAGGTCTCCGGAAACTGATTTTGAAAGGGGTATTCGCAGGTTTGGTTATTTACTGATGGAAATCACCTTACTACTGGTCATTACTATTTTTGCCATAAATGTTTTTCTGCACAGACCTGTACTGGATTCATTTTTATTTTCTCTCGCCCTCGCTGTAGGGCTTACTCCGCAGTTGCTTCCTACTATTATCAGCGTCAATCTCTCTGCCGGGGCTAAGCGTATGGCCATAAAAAAAGTAATTGTAAAAAGATTATCCTCCATTGAGAACTTAGGCAGTATGGATATTCTTTGTTCGGACAAGACAGGAACAGTTACAGAAGGGCATGTTAATCTGAAAGACACTTTAGACAGTTCAGGTACACACAGTGAAAAGGTATTAAAATATGCCTGGTTAAACGCCTCATTACAGCAAGGTTTTCATAATCCTATTGACGAGGCCATTTGTTCTGGTTATCAGGGATCGACCGGTAACTTTACCGTATTAACGGAAATCCCTTATGATTTTATAAGAAAACGTTTAACTGTGCAGGTACAGGATGAACAGGAGAATCTGGCTATCACCAAAGGAGCGCTAACCGGTATTCTTTCAGCCTGTAGCCAGGTGGAAATGCAGGATGGATCACTGACATCTGTCGAAGAAAGCAAAACGGCCATTCTTAAGCAATACGAACAATTCAGCCAATCAGGTTTCCGTACTTTGGGACTGGCTTATAAGCGTCTGAAAACAGGAGATATTATCACAAAGGCAGAAGAAAAAGATATGATCTTTTTAGGCTTCGTGACATTGTTTGATCCACTCAAGGCCAATGTATCCGTTATTATTGATCAATTAAATAAGCTGGGTGTAAAGCTCAAGCTAATTACAGGGGATAATGCACTGGTAGCAAATAGTCTGGCCCTGGAGATCGGCATTACTGAGCCTAAGATACTTACCGGTGCCCAATTACAAAAAATGAGCAATGCCGCTTTATTACATCAGGCTCCTTTAGTAGATATTTTTGCAGAAGTAGAACCTAACCAAAAGGAAAGGATCATCCTTATTCTCAAAAAAGCAGGGCATGTGACTGGCTTTATGGGAGACGGGATTAATGATGCACCAGCCCTCCATGCTGCTGATGTGGGAATTTCAGTTGATACGGCTGTCGACGTAGCCAGGGAAGCTGCTGATATTGTATTATTGAGTAAGGGTCTGGAAGTGCTTACTGAAGGCATTATAGAAGGACGCAAAACATTTGCCAATACCATGAAGTATATTTTCATGGCAACAAGTGCAAATTTCGGGAATATGTTCAGCATGGCAGGCGCCTCTCTGTTCCTGAATTTCCTTCCGCTATTACCCAAGCAAATCCTGCTGACCAACCTACTGACAGATTTCCCGGAAATGACCATTGCGCTGGATAAGGTAGATGAGATCAATACAAAATATCCTCAACGCTGGGACCTCCGCTTTATCAAACGCTTTATGATCATTTTCGGGTTGCTTAGTTCAATATTTGATTACATCACATTCGGTATTTTATTGTTTGTGCTACATGCTAATGAAAAAACCTTCCAGACAGGTTGGTTTATTGAATCTGTCATCTCTGCCTCATTAATCGTATTAGTTGTACGGACACGGTTACCATTTTTCAAAAGTCTTCCGGGGAAATATCTTGCCATAGCTACAACCGTTATTGTGCTGTTTGTTTTAGTCCTTCCAATAACGCCGGTTGCATTCTGGTTAGGATTTACACCATTACCGGTCGTTTATTATGGATGGATATTACTGGTTATTTCTGTGTACATTATGGCTGCCGAACTAACAAAGAAATGGTTTTACCGGAAGGTAATCATGTAAAAGGCTTCACATGATGGCAATTCGAAATAATATCCATCATTTGGGAATTGATGAAATTTGTTTATGGGAGATGATTAGGTTCAAAAACATTTGATAATTGCTTATATTGGCTCAGGAATTATCCCGACTTTCAAAATAACTACTATGAATTACGCCAACTACCTATTGCAAATAAATACGCCCTGCCAGGAGAACTGGGATATTATGAAGCCGGACACACAGGGCAGGTTTTGTAATAGCTGCTCAAAACAGGTTGTGGATTTTACGGGATTGTCGGATTCCGAAATAATCAATCTCATTTCCAGGGCAAAAGGGTCTATTTGCGGCAGGTTAATGGAATCACAAATAAACAGAGAACTGATTACTGAAACAGAGCGAAGTCAAATCAAACCCTTCAACCCTATTATGGCAGGACTGGTTTTCCTATCCCTTGCAGAACAGGCATCAGCCCAACAGCATGTGGATTCGCCTGATGCTTTATCAAAGACAAGCTTGCAGCAATTTGTTCTACCTCCGATCAATTTTATACACAATCATGTAATGACCGCAGATACGGTCATTCACATTATTAATGGCCAGATTTTAGATTCTGTTAATTCGTATCCGCTATCAGGTGTCAGTGTCCTTATTAAAGGAACAAACGTAGGTGTATTAACAAATGACAAAGGATTCTTTGAATTAAATGTCCCTGATAACTTAGTGGCAGACAGCATCCTCCTATCCGTATCTTATATAGGATATAAACATGATACTTTGGTCATAAATAGTCACAATGCAAGGTCAAATCAATTCTTTCTGAAACAGGTTGACATGTTGATGGGAGATGTGGTAATAGTCAGAGTACAAAAGAAAAAATGGTGGAAATTTTGGAAGTAAGCTGAATTACTTCTATTTATTTTTAATGATGACCTGCTTTAAATAGAATAATTAATTCCGCTCAATGACGAATTCATAAAGGCTTATTGTCTTTCCCAATTTATAATGAATTTAGTTCGATCTATAATTTCCTGTAACAAACTGAAATTAATTCCGGCCCATATTCCAAAGCTACATCAGGGAGCTAAACAGTCAGATGCAGTGTATTTATTCACAACATCTGGCAATGCAGGCTGTCATAATATTCAAACTGAGACACTACCATCATATGTTGTCATTAATAAGAAAACCCGCCCATAGAGAGCGGGTTTCTTATTATAAAAGATGTTATTTATTGTTTCAGGATTTTAACCCGTTTTTGCGTACCGTCTTTACGGTCTATAGTGATAATGTATATCCCTGGTATCAGAGAGGATACGGAAATGGAGCTACCCGGGTTTTTAACGTTCATGATATTGTGGCCACTGATATCATAAATGCTGAGTGTTCTTACTTTGTCATTGTTACGGAGATAAAGTTGTTCACTTACCGGATTAGGCGACAGCGTAACGATGTTGTCATCTACAGCTTTTGTTGTCACAGCTACTCTGGCAGATGAAACATTGGTAATAGTAAGATAGTTCAGATTGAAACCGCCTGTAGCTGTGGCGATACCGATGTTATAGGTTCCCGCAGGCAATGACACGTTATGTGAAACATTGGTCCAGTTCTGCCATCCACCGGTATTGGGGATAATAACGGTACCCAGTTGTGTAGCGCCGGCATCCTTTTCCAGTCGCAGGGACATGTTGGAGTTAGGGCTGGCTACGCGATAAGCCACGTTGTAGGTACCTGTAACAGGGATTGTCACACTGTAAGACATCCAGTCTCCTGCGTCTATCCAACCCACATCCTGTCCGCCGCCTGCATCGGTTGTTGTTTCCACATCAATACCGGACATATAGTTGTAGCTCTCTGCCTGAATAACGGTAGAAGAAGAGGCATTTGATTCCACTTTTAACGAAGTGGTTACATCATTCCAGTTATCATCAACCAGGCAATTATCATCTGCTGTGCGTACGAGTGATGATCCGGTGAAATTGTCGTCTTGGTAGAGGGTGACTTTATATCCAGCACTTACTTTGATGGAAGAAATATCATCATCGAGGATACCCAGTGCGATCATCTGGCTACGGGTATAAGTGCCGGGGGCAAGTCCTACCGCATAACCGCTATAATTACAATCCTTGTAAACTACTGCAGCACCGGTTGCCGTAAGGCCTGAAAAACCTCCGATGGTGATAGTAGTCCGTACCGGTGAGGAAGCATTGATCGTTGAAGAATGATTAAATACATCGTCGTAGCAGAAAGCGTATGTAAGGCCGTTATAGCTGATATCGCTGCGGTGCCAGAACTTGGTATACCAGTTGTAAGGAGACGTCTGGAAATAGCTGGCTGCATTGGAGAAATCCTGTGTAGCGCCGGTTGCTGCTGTCAGATCAATGGCATGACGGTTAATCGCTGCGCATATCTGTGCCTGAACCACCTTGTCCCATTGTCCGCCAGCGGCCATTACGCCACTGCCTTCCATGACTTCAAGATTGGTAGGTTTGTTTGCTATAGTGCCCACCTGTCCGTCGGAAGCCCTGGTAAACGTGAAGGCATTTCCGGATACGTGGCCGGTCCAGGTACCCGCATCTCCTGCATTGAATACCAGGTTACCATTCTGGTATTTAGACCAGATAGCATCGATGTAAGAACCGAAATAATTAGCCTGTGCACCGCCGGTCTGGAAGGCAGCTGTCTTTGAAGGGAACCTGATGATACCATTGGTAGCATCATAGCAGCCCGCAAATTCAGCAGGTGCGGTAGACTGCCATTGTGAAAGGATCTGGCTGTGAGGAAGCAGTTCTCCCACCTTCTGGTAGAAGCCGGCATTACCCCATACTTCAAGGCCCATTGGGTATTGGTAACTATCCACGCGGGTAGTATTCACCCAAAGGCCATTTGAGGCGTTTGTAAGCTCAATCATTTCGAACCGGATACCCTGGTTAGGATCTGTAGGATTCGAAAGATTTGGGGCTGCATAACCGCTTGGCGCACCGGAAGCGCCAAAGAAATAGAGATACAACTGCGAGTTGAAGGAAATCAGGATGCGGCATCCTGCAATACCAGGAATGTTGAACGTTTTATTCGGTATGTCACTGAGTTTGGAGAAACAGTTAGCATACAAGCCGTTGCCACCAGGACCTGTATTACCGTTGATAACCGGCCCATGAACCGTATTGTTTGATACGCTCATGAGATTGACCGCACTCGTTTTTGGGTCAATCCATACAAAATTGCCGTTCACGATACCTACAATTGCAACATAAACATTACCATCAGCATAGGTTGAGTTGTTCGACAATGTGAAGGGAACTGTGGTTTGGGCTTGTACGTTACTTTTTACCGAAATGGTTAATGCAAGCATAAAGGCCATGCGGGTACCTAGTACCCTGATGAGGGAAAGTAAAGATCTGGTTTTCATAGATTATAGATGTTAAATTAACAAATCATACTGCTAAATTAGATGAATTGCACTGTAAATTGTTGACGGTGGTCAAATAAATGGAGAAATAGTTTGGAAAATATTGATATAAACCGGGATGTACGTTTAAAAATAAATAATATATAAATGAGATACTTTATGCCACATAATTTGTGCTTCTTCATAATTAAAATTTCTTAAAGGCCCTGTTCGCAATGCTAACAGATTCTGAGGGATGAATTAACTTTAATACAAACCCAATTCATATGAACAGCAACGAAATCAAAAAAGAAAATATCAGACAGGAAGTATTTGATCTGTATGATGATTATGCTCATAACAGGGTGAACAGACGCGACTTTATAGAAAAACTATCCATATACGCAGTTGGAGGTATAACGGTTTCTTCACTGATGAGTTTCCTGATGCCTGATTACAGTTATGCGGTTCAGGTAAAGCCTGATGATCCCCGTCTTATATCCGAATATATTCATTACAATTCAGAGAAAGGTAGCGGGTCTATTAAGGCGTTGTTATCTAAGCCTGCCGGCGCAACGAAAAAGTTAGGCGGTATTGTGGTTGTTCATGAAAATCGTGGTTTAAATCCATACATTGAAGATGTGGCGAGAAGGGCGGCATTGGCCGGATTTATATCTGTTGCTCCGGATGCTTTGACACCATTAGGAGGGTATCCCGGCAATGATGATAAAGGACGCGAATTGCAGAGTAAGAGAGATAAAAATGAAATGCTGGAAGACTTTATTGCCGCTTATGAATACCTGAAAAAACATCCTGATTGTAACGGCAAAATAGGTGTTGTAGGTTTTTGCTTTGGCGGCTGGATCGCCAATATGATGGCAGTACGTATACAGGATCTGTCGGCGGCTGTTCCTTTTTATGGTGCACAACCGGCAAAGGAGCTGGTACCTCAGATAAAAGCACCACTGCTTTTACATTATGCAGAGCTGGATACTCATGTGAATGAAGGATGGCCGGCTTATGAAAGTGCATTGAAAGAGAACCACAAAGAATACACTGCTTACATTTATCCAGGTGTAAATCATGGTTTCCATAATGATACAACCCCTCGTTATGACAAACCGGCTGCGGAACTTGCATGGAAACGTACTATTGAATTTTTCGATAAAAAATTAAAGTCATAAATGATCCGAAAAAATTTACATCGTATATACATCACTGTCAATATTAGAACATTAAATCCAATGTCATTCACTCAGCACCTGTTATGTCGTTATAAATACAATGTTTAACTAAACGACACCGGTGCTAAATGATCAGTTAATGTATTGAAAGCCATAATCTTCGCTTAACACCCAATCCTATAAAATTTTCCCGGGATTGATTTTTGTATTCATTTTAATTATACATTTGGTAACCATAAGTCTTTTAAACATCCTAAGAAAATTATATACACCACAACCCTCAAAATATGATAACTAACCTTGTTCTAGCGCTCGTGTAGCAGTCTTCCATTATCTATAGCATGTGAATGTGAATGTGTCATCACTCTAATGTGATAAGGAATTCTTCATGCATTTAAATACCGGTACTTCATTTCTTCTTTCCAAAGGAGCAAGATATTTATTGTTCATATTTAAACACATCTATCATGGCAAAAATTGAATATCCTGGCGCCTCTGTATGGTCCTATCGTAGCTTTTTAAACAAAACCGATTTAAGTATCCCGGCAAACGACTTGGAACTGGGTGATGGCACCATTCAACTTTTCATTGACGACAATGGTGAGATCTCCGGCACTATAGGTACAGATGGTGAATGGAGCCTGAATTTGAAAGGGAAAATACTGCATACGGACCCACAGGGTATGGAAATTATCGGTACCGGCTACAATACCGCTGGCAAAGGAGAAGCCTTCTGGGAATATGGTTACAACATTTATTGTCTGCCCAAAGTACGGGGTGGAATATTGCAAGCCAATGTGCTCGCAGGATCCGTTGTCCGCTTAAAAGACCATCCTTCAATGGATGGAAGCAGCATCCATAAAGCGGGTGAAGTAGCCACCTGTTATGCAGTAGATATTAATAAACCCGCTTGATTATTTGCTCAACCCCTGGTTTAAGTATGGAAACTTGTAATTGCACCCCTGGCAGTAAAAAATGGCAGCAGGTATCGAAGAAATCAGCCAAAACAGTTCCCTCCTTTCTGCTTAGCATACTCATCGCTTTCTTTCCGAAATGTCCGTTATGCTGGGCGGTGTATATGAGTATGTTTGGAAGCATCGGCATGGCAAAGCTCCCTTATATGCCCTGGCTGTTACCGGTATTGCTGGGATGCTTATTATTTCACGTAGCGATGCAATACAGGACTATCAAAGAAAAAGGCCCCCTGCCCTTCTGTTGTAGTGTTCTCGGTGCGGCTTGTCTGTTGCTTTCACGGTTTCTATTTCCCGGAACAAAATTGCTGCTTATAACAGGCATGCTTTTGATCATTGCAGGCTCTTTGTTTGGAGCCTTCGTTAACAGGTTTCTTAAATTTCAACAATAAAATCTACTCTTATGGCAAATAATCAGCGCATTCGCCGCTCTCTCCGCGAACTTGAAGATTTACATGCAAAAGGAGATACTGCTCCGCTGGAAAAACTCATGCTTGCCTGGAAGGGTATCAAGGAACTACCGGTCACTGATCCCAATTCACTTTTTAGTATTGGTGGATATCATGGCGAACCATTTCGCGATGAGGGTGCTACAGACGGCAATTACTGGGGAGGATATTGCAATCATAACAATATCCTGTTTCCCACCTGGCACCGCGTGTACCTTCACAAGATTGAAAATGCGCTCCGTAGTATCAAAGGTTGCGAAGACGTTACACTTCCTTATTGGGATGAAACAGAACACGACTCTCTCTCCAAAGGAGTACCCTGGTCACTGACACATGAGAAGGTTTCAATCCAGGGACGGATGGTCGATAATCCGTTACGTTCGTATAAATTTCAGATAACTATCAATGATAATGTTGGCGGCGACAGTTCCGTGTATTCGAAACCCGCGGGCACGGACACCGTACGGTATCCATACTCCGGACTGGTAGGCACACCGGCAGACAGTGAGAAATCTGAGGCGCATAACAAGCAATTCAGTACCAGTGAGGGTATTCATCTTTTGAATCGCAATGTGATGGGCTGGCTGAACAAAACCATTACGCTGCCGGATATTGCCGACCGGTTAAAGCTGGGTGGTGTGCGTGTGCTCTATACATTATGCCGTGATGCACCCAATTATACTGTTTTCTCCAATCTCACTTCTGCTGGCCAATGGAACAAGGACTTCCCGAACAACCCTGTTGTAGTAGCACTGGAAACCCCTCATAATGATATTCATCTGTCTGTTGGCGGGTTCAATATTCCCGGAGCTTCACATGATTTTTCTCCTATTCCGGGAGCGAATGGTGATATGGGAGAAAATGATACGGCAGCGTTTGATCCTATCTTTTTTTTCCATCATTGTAATGTGGACAGAATGTTCTGGATATGGCAAAAGAAGCATGAGTCTACCAATAGCTTATCGATCATCAATGGTTATCCAGGTACTAACAGCGATGATGGAGGCCCTAGTGCTGGTTATCCCCAAAATGAACCATTAACATTGGATTCTCCGCTCAAACCCTTTCTGAACAGCCAAACCAATACATTCTATACCTCCCGTGAATGCGTCAATATCGAGCAGCAGTTAGGTTATTCTTATACTGTAGGTTCTTTAGACCTTATACAATGGATACATGGTGACAACCTGTCCGCTAAGGAGGAGCTGACTACAAAGAAGCTACGGGTAGCTAATATCAACCGGGGAAATATCTTTGGCTCTTTTGTACTCACTGCCTATGCTACTGTGGACGGTAAAGAACATTATATAGGACATCATTCTGTGTTAAGCAGGTGGAATGTGCTTGGTTGTGAGAACTGCCGCGCACATCTTAAAACAGAAGCATACTTCAACCTGGATAAGATCAATCCTGATCTTTCAAATTTCAGGATTGAAATTGTTGGCCGGGAAGAAGCACAGCCCTTGTTGAATGCAGCGATTTCGGATAATTCAATAGTAATGGAAATACTTTAAATAACAGGGAGGATACGGTATGAAATGCCCCCTAAAGTGTCTGACTTTAGGGGGCATTTTTATGGACAAAAAAAACTCAATATATTTCTGACACTAATCGAAATAAGCGATATTAACGTACACCTGCATTATAAAACCTTCGTATTTCTACCTTCATTGTTCACAATACCATTTAAAAATGGATATTACTGGTAGGAGCGAGACCTCCACTACCATATACAATTTTTATTATTGTATAGTTTATTCATTAATAATATTATGGTTGAATAAATACACTATTTAATACCAAGCCCCCCCTTCCATCATCCATCTCCGTTAGTACTTTTTAACACCTTCCTTCTAAAGCCTTAACAGGCCTGTGATCAGTGATATAATCCATATATAAGCCATATATAAACCATATATGAAGCATATATAAAGCATACTTCTAGAGGTATACTTTATAAGTATTTTATTTTTGCTTTTTATATACAATTTAAGTATTTTAGAATACTTTTAATTACCTCATTCATAACCTTTAAAGAAGCTTATATGGCGATCTTAAAAAACGGAATCCCCTTTACCGGAAGCGTTGGTAACATGTCTTGTTACAAACGAAAAGACATGGACGATTATATAGTACGTACCAAAGGCGGTGGCTCCAGAAAGAAAATAGCTAAATCCCCATCCTGTAAACCTATCCGGGACAATAACGCAGACTTTAGCGTCAGCTCAAAAGCGGGCAGTAATGTGAGATGGATGCTAACCTATGTGAAGCACCTGGCGGATTACAATATTACTCCAAAACTGAATAGCTTATCAAAAATTATTCAATCTTATGACAGCGTAAATCCTAAAGGAGAGAGGGAAGTATTATTCGCTAAACACAGGCAACTGCTGAATGGGTTTAGCCTGAATAACAGGTACCCTTTTGATAGTATTGTAAGACATCCGCTGCAATGTACCATTGACAGGGCAACCTGCAGCGCAGTAGTCCGGTTTCCGGATCTGATCCCCGGTGTAAACCTGTACCTTCCCTGGAAAGCGCCGCTCTACCGTTTTATTATATCCCTGGGTATATTAACGGATAACGCAACTAAGCCAGTGCAGGAAAGGACCCATCGTTTCGTTAAACGCGTTTATACTCCATGGCAGACAGCACAAATACCTTTTGCCCCACAACAGATGGAAGTAAAAATAGAAAACGGATTTGCAGATGAGGAAGATCAGACGCTGATATTATCAGTGGGGATTGAAATGGGCGAGCCTATTACCAATGAACTGATTGGTATTGTAAAAAATACAGGTAGCGCTAAAATAGTGATGGTGGAATAACCCTTCATCACTATTTAGCCCTTACCGCCGGAATTTCGGACATAATGATTGTCTCCGTTCACTCTGGCGCCTGTTCAAGAAATTACTATAGGATAAAGTCAACTCAAATCCCCCTCTATGCTGAGCCGCCACGGCCAGCTTATTAATATTTATGTCATAGCTGATACCAATCATAAAGTTATACTGTTGCAACTGAATGATCGGGATGATCGCATCGTTCCAGCGGTAAAGTAACCCTCCGGTAATGATCTGCTGCTCATCTCCAAAAAGATCCCGGCTGAACATAGCGCCTACCTGCACGGTACTGATGCCTACCGCCTTAAAACGGTCGCCATATTGCCTGAAATAATCCGCATAAAGGATAAAACGATCTGTTTCACTGGTGGGAGTTGATAAGCCTCCATTGAAAGCAAGTTTTTTATTAAGGGTGATGATATTGCCATCAAAGAACCCCACCTTAGGTTTCGTAATATGAAACAGCCCTACTCCAACATAATAATCTGTTTCTTCATTGATGGAACTGTTATAACTAAGACCGGTGGAGAGATCAAAATAATTAACACTGGTATTATTAAAAACCTGCCGGGAAGAAGGCAGAATACTGAAGCTCCCATTACTACCAGCCACAAACTGATCGTTCATCACCAGCTTACTGGGATCAAACCGTTGCTGCATTAAGCCACCCATAAAGCCAAGAGATAAATAAGTATTACGTTCCCTGCTTAAAGGCAGGCTATAATTAATAGCAGGCAATATCTGCAACGTACTGTATTGGGACGTTCCGGCCACATCCCTCATTAACTGCAGACCAAGTGTCAGGTTATCATCCTGCGCAATATTAATTGGCATTTTAACTTCAGAACTTAACCCAAAGGTCCTGTATGGAATGGTTACACTTTGCCACTGATTCCTGTACGATGCGGTAAACCGTACATCTCCGGTGAAGATCCCCGCTAAAGCAGGATTACGCAAAAGCGGCTGATCATAAAACTGAGAAAAGCCAACATCCTGTGCAAACCCTGTTGCAAAGAACAGGCAACTTATGATTGTATAATATAGTCTCATAACCAAATGGTTTTAGAATAATGTAACATTCCCTTTAAATGAATAGGTAACACCGTTCTCACAAATCACATCTACTGTATAGATATATACTCCCGTATCGGCAACTTTCCCGTTTACCATCCCATCCCATCCAAAATCTGCGCTATTGGGGGAGAAATTGTTCCTTTCGAATACTAGCCTCCCCCAACGGTTAAATATTCTGAAAGACTTAACCGAAGATATTCCCGTCGCCCTTACTATCAGTTTCTTATTCTCCGGGATATTCCCCCCGGGTGCAAATGCATTTGGAATAAATACCTGCGAGTTTTTGCAGAATACATTTATACACAGCGTATCACTCCCACTACAGCCATAAATGTTAGTAACCTTCACATTATAGCAGACATTATTTTTTACTGTTACCGCCGGTGCAAAACACATTGCATCATTACAACTAAGATCGGCTGAAGGCGCCCATATATAATTTTGTATGGGGAGAATACCCGGATCAGCTGAATTAGTAATGACAGGCGATAAAATAAAACGATAACCGGTTGGATATGCCACAGTATCCTCCGCAAATTCTACCCTGGGATACCCTCCTATTTGTATCATCGTATCCGTTGTGGACGTACACCCCGTTTCCGGTGAGCTGACAGTGACAGAATATATGCCTGCATCTTCAATTTTTACATTATTGATGGTTGCGTTGGGTCCGTTCACAGGGAATCCGGTACCCGGACCATTCCATACATAATTTAGCGCTTCATTCCCTGAAATAGAACTGGAAGCCTGCAGGAAAAGATTGTCTCCTGCACACAATGGTGTGCTGGCAGAAATTACAGGTTTAGCAGGAGATTCATTGATCACTATTTCAAAACTTGCCGGCAGTGAAATACAATTATTCTGCATAGCATACACAACATATGTACCTGCATCCGATACAGATGAGGATGGGAATGTGATAACGGTATTCTTGACAGTATCTGCAAATGGCCCGAAGGCTGGCCCGGCCCATACATAATCTATAGGCCCTGCCTGTGTAGCCGTTGCCGTCAGAGCGGTCAATGTTAGTGGTGTAGCATTACATATCGGGGGGTTATATCCTGCTACGGGCTTTTCCGGCGGAGTAGGATCTTTCAGCACAAATACATCCGGTATTTGTGCGGAGGTGCAATTACCACTGGTTTCTACAGAGATGTTGGAATAAGTACCTGCTGTTAGCGGAATGGTAATTTTTCCGCTGGCATCTGTTCTGCCGGAAAACGTATGTGCAATCTGAAATTTATGATAGTGTACCAGCACCGGAATACCAGGAATAGCTCCATCATTCAGGTCCAATACACTTAATACGATACTACCTGATGGTACACCACAGATAGTAGGATTCTTGCCGGTTGCACTGACTACCTTAGCTACAGGATGCACAACAGCTACAATTTCAGATTTCGGACTTTCACACCCATAGCTATTCGACTGGGTCACATAATATACAAACTGCCCGGCAACATTGGTATTTATAACCGGTGCCGCATTTAATAAAGCGCCATTGCTGTCATACCATTTAAGCATCGTACCTGACACCGTTAAAGCTACCGGAGTAGCGTTCATACAGAAATTAGCGGTATCAGTAACCGGCGCTGGTGTGACCGGCTTAACATTAAGTACAATATCATACCCGGTACCCTGACAAGGAGGTTGGGAAGGATTCGTAGGTATTACCCGCACCCTGAGTGCCTGAACAATCGTACCCGTATTTGTAAAGGATAAGGATATAGCTCCGGTGGAAGTACCCGAACTTATACCTGCAACATTTGGCGGCAATGTAACCGACCATGTATAGCTTGTATTCGCCACTGTTGAAGTAGGTACAAATACAGCGGTTTCACCGGAGCAAACAGACTGCATGGGTGTTTGAAAAGTAATGACGGGACTTTCATCTATCCTTACATTGGCCGTGGTAGTATAACCCGGACAAGGCGGCGAGGCGGCAATAGTATAAGTGACAACATAAGACCCCGGAGTACTTGAAAACGGATCGATCTCTCCTGTTGTTGCATTAATAGATAGCCCGGTGCCGGAGCTAAAGACCCCTCCTGCCGTTCCTGAAAGCGAAACAGGCTGCGGGGCCGTTATGGCACCACAATAAGGAGAACCGCTGTAATTGATGGTGGCCGTTGGTGCTCCGCTTATAGTAATCTTTGAGGTAGTCGAATAATCTGCACACCCTCCTGTCCCAATGGCAGTATATGTTACCGTATATACACCGGGTGTTACTCCTGAAGGATTGATAGCTCCTGTCATTGGATCAATGGGCATCCCCGCAGGAAATATCGAATACCTGCCTTCAGCAGTCCCCGTGCGTATTACCGGCACAGATGCGGATGCTACATTACACAAACTGGCAGGGATATAACTAATAACAGCCGATGGCGCCAGTGTTATCTTAACAGGGGCCGTTGTACTAAAACCTGCACATGGTGGAGAAGCTGCAATTGTATAGGTTACAATATAGTCTCCGGGAGTGCTGGTTGCGGGGTTAATTGTTCCGGTTAACGGATCAATGGATAACCCTGTAATATTTGACGTAAAAGAACCGCCGGATGTACCGGTAAGTTGCACCGGAGTAGCTGCATCCGAGGTACAGACAGAACGATAGCTGATCGCCGCCGTTGGGGGGCCGCTAACTGTAACGGTTGTACTTGTTGTATAATTCGCGCAGCCTCCTGCACCGGGAATAGTATATGTTATCGTATACACATTTGGAGGAGCGCCGGAAGACGTAATTTGACCTGTACCCGGATTAACTGATAATCCTGCAGGAGATACAGAATAATTGCCACCGGATATACCGCTGAATGTTACGGGCACGGATGCAGATGATGTATTACACAGCGTTGCCGGAGTATAAGAAATGTTAGCCGATGGCGCCTTTGTTATACTGACCGGAGTAGTTGTGCTAAAACCCTGGCATGGTGGTGATGCGGCAATAGTATAAGTGACAACATAAGCCCCCGGAGTACTTGAAAACGGATCGATCTCTCCTGTTGCTGCATTAATAGATAGCCCGGTGCCGGAGCTAAAGACCCCTCCTGCTGTTCCTGAAAGCGAAACAGGCTGCGGGGTCGTTATGCCACCACAATAAGGAGAGCCGCTGTAATTGATGGTAGCCGTTGGTGCTCCGCTTACAGTAACCTTTGAGGTAGTCGAATAATCTGCACACCCTCCTGTCCCACCGGCAGTATATGTTACTGTATATACACCCGGTGTTACTCCTGAAGGATTGATAGCTCCTGTCATTGGATCAATGGGCATACCCGCAGGAAATATCGAATACCTGCCACCAGTGGTCCCGGTGAGTATTACCGGCACAGATGCGGATGTTACATTACACAAACTGGCGGGGATATAACTAATAGCAGCCGATGGTGCCAGTGTTATCTTAACAGGGGCTGTGGTACTAAAACCTGCACATGGTGGAGAAGCTGCAATTGTATAAGTTACAATATAGTCTCCGGGAGTGCTGGTTGCTGGATTAATTGTTCCGGTTAACGGATCAATGGATAACCCTGTAATATTTGATGCAAAAGAGCCGCCGGATGTACCGGTAAGTTGCACCGGAGTAGCTGCATCCGAGGTACAGACAGAACGATAGCTGATCGTCGCCGTTGGGGCGCCGCTAACTGTAACGGTTGTACTCGTTGTATAATTCGCGCAGCCTCCGGAGCTAAGGATCGTATATGTAATCGTATATACCCCTGCCTGGGCATTTAAAGGGGTTATTTCACCCGTATTTGGATTTATTGTAAGTCCGGATGGAGATACCGCATAACTCCCTCCTGTGCTTCCGTTATGCGTCACAGCCACCGGCGACGTTGCCGTATTGCATAGAACGGAAGGCGTATATGCAATGGTGGCTGATGGCCCTGCATTCACATTTACGGAGATAGCGGCCCGGGGACTTTCACCACACCCGGTACTCTGATTCACATAATATATTTTGCTGCCGGTAATAGTTGTGGGCGGTATAGGAGCCGTTGAAGAGCCTATACCACCAACGGCTGAGGTATACCATAACAGGTTTGTTCCTGTGGCTGTTAAAGGAACAGATGCCTGGTTCTGGCAGTAAGTAACAGGTGAAACAACAACAGGAGCTACAGGCAATGCATCAACTGTTACCAGGATACCCGCACGTGGACTCTCACAACCATTTATTGTCTGGCTCACATACCAGGTCGTTGTACCAACGGCCGCTGTTGATGGTGTTGGCGCTACGGATAATACTCCTGTATTACTTACTGCCTGGGGATACCATAATAAATTACTGCCACCTGCCATAAGGGGAATGGCCGATTGTCCCTGGCAATATGCTATGTTGCTGGTTGCCGGTGAATTGGGGATAGCATTAATGATCACAGTAACGGGCACTTTGGCACTTTCGCAACTCCTCGTAAGTGTCTGGGTTACATAATAAATGGTAGTTCCTGTTATATTTGTTCCTGGCGTAGGTGCAACATTAACAACTCTTCCATCGGGAAGGTACCATAACAATCCGGTTCCGGTGGCCATAAGAGGAACAGCGGTTGCACCCTCACAATAAGCTACAGGAGAAGCAGTAACCACAGGAGGCGGGGATACAGCCGTCACTATCAACTGTTTCGTTTTCATATCGCTTCCACAGGATGAATTAGATGCGGTTAATGTTACATCATAGGTGCCTGCCTTTGCATACTGATGGCATGGAGGATCTGTTAAGTTAGAGGTACTGCCATCTCCAAAATCCCATAAAAAGTCGCTGGAGCCATCACAAAAGTTATTACCACTGGAACCGTTTGTTGTCTGATTGCTAAAACAAACAGGCACATCTAAACATACGGGGGATGGTGCTATAGAGAAATCCACTATCGGCTTCTTTCTTATAATAATCTGGTTGAGAGTATAGGTAGTGGTATAACATCCGTTAATAGCTTGTAGTGTAGCTGTAAAATCTATATCCGGACAAGATGCCTTTAGATACTGATGCGTTAATTTATGGATATCAGCACTGAGCGGATGGCTTAAAACAACATGCGGACTACCATCTCCAAAATTGATATCATAAGTAGTACCCGTTGAATTAGCCGTCCAGTTACCAATTTGAAATTCTATTGGAGCAGGCGCACATAACCCCGTAGTAGAGAACGATGTGGTAAAACTGGCTATCGGATTTATTCCATTATAAAACTGATAGGTACGCGTCCTTGTACATCCATTTACAGGTTTGATCGTTATGGTTATCGCAAAATAACCCTGAGTATTATAAACATGGCTGGTTCGTTCACCTGCAGGCCAGTCTGTTTGTGTAAAGAGTGCCGCATTATCTCCCCAGTTAATTTCATATATATTACCAGTACCTGTTACAACAGAAGCATTAATTACACTTAGCCGATGCTGTGCCTTACCATCACAGTTGGTAAATTGTGCATTACTACTATCTTTTAACACTGGTTTGGGAGAAGGCAGGACGGTTAATATGCCACTGCTCGTATCCTTACCATCAGGTGTTGTTACTATTACAGTTCCATTTACCGCCTCATCAGCCACTACCGCTGTTATACTTGTAGGGCTGTTAACCGTAAAACTGCTTACATCAAGACTTCCTGCCTTTACAGCCGTAGTGCCGGTGAAACCTGTTCCGGTAATAGTAATAGTGCTCCCCTGACAAACAGAGGTAGCTGTAAATGAGGTAATGACAGGTATTTGTGCACGAACAGAAAGAATGCTTACTAATAATAAAAAAGTTGTACTTAATATGTACCGCAGGTGGAAATTGGGGATAAATAAACGCATATAATGTACATTGCCATCAAGGAATAATGGTAACAACATCAAACAATCCAAATTGTTCAGAAGTTAAGACAGGTATTTAATATATGATAAATTCTCCCCCTATAACAGTACCCACTTATAAACAATAGGTTTTAGCATAATATGCGATTTCTTAACGACCATAGTCATAGTAAGAGAAAAGCATGGATGATAATTCGAATAAATTATCTTTGTGACCATGAAATGGTTCATCTGCCTTCTTTCATTCTACATATTAGTGTTATCCAACATTCCCTGTAATGCTGGCGATGACTGCTTTTCAACGTCTATATGGCAACCACCTAAAACGGCCCGGATACATTGTATTTGAAAGTTATTATCTTATTTTATTTAATTTATTCATGAGAAAAGTTTTAGGCTTAATGCTATTGCTTTGCATAGTAAATCTATGTACGGCACAAAATATATTAACCGTTGTTATAAAAAATGCGGGTTCCGGAGAAGTACTGCCTGGTGCAGCTGCTCTTTTAGCAGGAACTGGTAAAGGCGCTATTGCTGACGCTAACGGTGTGGCGGTCATCTCCAATATACCCAATGGCAAACAGGTGCTTACCTTCCGTTTTACAGGCTTTGAGGAACATACAGAGACACTGACATTCCCACGTTCAAATGATACTTTATTCGTATTATTGGAAGCTGCCGCAGAAGAGATAGAGGAAGTTGTCATTTCCTCTACCAGAAGTACCAGGACCATACAGAACATTCCTACCCGTGTAGAATTAATAGGTGGTGAGGAACTGGAAGAAAAAGGGAACATGAAACCCGGGGATATCCGAATGATGCTCAATGAAAGCACGGGGATACAAACACAGCAGGTTTCTGCTACTTCTGCGAACGCAAGTATTCGTATACAGGGCCTTGACGGACGTTACACACAATTACTGAAAGACGGTTTTCCGCTGTATGCCGGGTTTTCCGGAGGACTTGGATTATTACAGACTCCTCCACTGGACCTCAAGCAGGTGGAAGTAATAAAAGGAGCTTCTTCCACTTTGTATGGAGGTGGATCTATTGCGGGACTGGTGAACCTCATATCTAAAGTTCCGGCAGATGAAAGAGAATTAAAGTTCCTGATGAATGGGACTTCTGCAGGCGGGCTGGATCTTAACGGGTTTTATAGCCAGAAATTCAGGAAGGCAGGATTCACCTTGTTTGCCTCCCGTAATACCAGTAAAGCCTATGATCCGTCTAATACCGGGTTTACTGCTATTCCTAAAACAGAACGTTATGTATTCAACCCTAAGTTATTTGTTTATTTCAGTGAGGCCACAAAAATGAGTATTGGGGTGAATACTTCTTTTGAAAATAGAACAGGCGGGGATATTCAGTATATAGAAGGAAAAGGAGATAATATCCATCGTTATTTTGAGAAAAATAAAAGTAACCGTTTCTCAACCCAGTTTTCATTTGAACATGAGTTTAATGCCAATAGCAGCCTGACAGTTAAAAGCTCAGCGAACAATTTCAACAGAACCATTACCATTCCCGATTATACATTTGACGGTAAACAATGGTCTACCTATTCAGAAGTCTCCTATAATAATAATCAGGAGAAAATGGACTGGGTAGCCGGACTGAATGTCTATACAGATAATTTTAAAGAATACCCTTCAAATGATTTCCCCAAGCGGAATTATGATCAGCATACTATTGGCGGCTTTGTACAAAATACATGGAAAGCCACTACCTGGCTGCAAACAGAAGCTGGTTTCAGGAGCGATTATATATTCGATTATGGCTGGACGTTTCTGCCACGTATTTCTGCTCTCTTTAAAATATCACCTCAATTTACTTCGCGTGCAGGTGGCGGATTTGGATATAAAACCCCCACTATCTTTACAGAAGAAACAGAACGTATACAATTTAAGTCTGTATTACCGGTTTCTCCGGATATTAATAAACTGGAAAAATCTTATGGAGCTAATTTTGATGTGAATTACCACACTTCCCTCTTTCATAAAACAGGACTAAGCATTAACCAACTTTTCTTTTATACACGGATCAATCATCCTTTATTGTTGAGCAATGCCGGTACAAACCAGTATCAGCTAATTAATGCAAATGGCTATGTGGATACCAAAGGATGGGAAACCAATGTTAAATTGAGTTATGCAGATTTTAAACTGTTCATTGGCTATACTTTCACGGATGCTCAGTTAAATGAGAACGGTATTAAAATGGCTAACCCTTTAACAGCAAAACATCGCCTGAATAATGTATTAATGTACGAAATAGAAGATAAGTGGAAAGTAGGACTGGAAGCATATTATTACAGCAAACAACAACTAAATGACGGCTCCACCGGCAAACAATACTGGACTTGCGGATTTATGGCAGAAAAACTGTGGAAAAGGTTTTCTCTGTTTGTCAATTTTGAGAACTTCACAGATACACGGCAGACGAAATTTGATACTATTTATACAGGAACTGTTACTAATCCTGTATTCAGGGATATTTATGCTCCCCTGGACGGTTTTGTAGTAAATGGTGGATTAAAGTTAAATTTATAAATTTTAAATGTATCTTTTGCTTCAGATTGAAAAAAATGTTCAATGATTTTATAATTTAGATCCTTTTATACCTTGTTTTATGCAAATTCCTGTCATTCCTACGATCATTCAGTTTATTGAATCCATTGGTATTCCCGTTGTTTTTGATACTATTACTGAAAAAACGTTTGTACCAGGTATTCTTATAAATAAAGGAAGACTTGTGGTAGATCAACATCAGTTTTTTTATCCGGGCGATCTTTTACATGAAGCCGGCCATCTGGCTGTTGCCATTCCTGCAGAGCGGGAAATAATGCATGGTGATGTGGGAGAAGAGGTTGAGAAAAATAAATCAGACGGAGAAGAAATGATGGCTATTGCATGGAGCTATGCAGCATGTGTACATCTCAATATTGATCCGGCAGTTGTTTTCCATCCTGATGGATATAAGGGTTCTTCAGATTGGTACATCGAACAATATACTTCGGGGAATCTGCTTTATTTACCCCTGCTGCAATGGGCTGGTTTTTGTTATGATGAAATAAATGCAGAGAAAAAGGGAGTAAAACCATTTCCTGAGATGGTCAAATGGCTGAGAGATTAACCATATGTTTCTATTAAACACAGGCACATTTTAGGGGTAAGTTTAAGCTATTTCAGGATCATTTTAGAGGTAAATTTATATATTTCAGGCTCATTTAGGGGGTAAATACATGAGATTATATACCCATTTTAGGGGTAATCAACACTTATTACCACATAATACATTCAAAATCAATTTAATATAGGCCGGCATATTAGTTAATGCCGGCCTATATTTTTATTAGTACCCGGGATTCTGTGTAAGCCGGCCCTGATAAGCATCTAATGTAGCCTGATCATAAGGGAACAATTCGCTTTTACCAGGTACGAAGAACCTTGCAAGGCCCTGCCACAAAGGAAGGTTATCTATTGCATTGGTAGCTGTAAGATGCTGTGCCCAATCCACTCTCTTCCATTCTGTAGAAGTTGGTACCTGGGTGGGACGGTACCAGGGAACGGCTGTAGCAGCCGTATTGTTTGTAACATAGTATTGGATCTCTTCACCATTGTTCTTCCAGTAAATATATTGGGGAACAAAATCGTAGGGGGCCACACGATCGCGGATCTGTTGGATCTTTGTTCTTGTTTCTGCTATTTTTGCTGATAACAGGTTCCAGCGTAATAAGTCGTATTTGCGGATGCCTTCATGCCCGAACTCTAAATAACGCTCGTTTACGATAGCATTAAAAAAGCCTTCCTTCGTGGTTGGAGTGATCCCTATGTCTGCATTTTTGTAAGCTCTTTTACGTACTTCCTCAAAAGCGGCGATAGCAGCAGCAGTAGGTGCTCCATTAATTTCATTCTCAGCCTCTGCAAACATTAAAAGTACATCAGAGAAGCGGATCAATACCCAGTTATAACCCACGTTCAAAACACTTCCGGGGAGAAGAGGCACCCGCCAGTCGCGGCGGTATTTACCCGTGTTCAATTCGCCTAAACGCCGCTGTGATTTAATATTGGAAGAAGAGGTAACCTGGTAGGATGTTATGGTAACATCCCTACGCGTATCTGCGGAATCGAATGCGTAAAAATAATTGGGTAACATGATGATGCCTCCCCCACCCGCACCATACCGGGAAGCTGCGTTTACATTAGGCCCGTCGTAATTGCCCATACGGCTATCACTGTTGCCGTTACCGCCACCTGCACCTACTTCAAATAATATCTCGCCCTGTGGATCATAGGTAAAAGAAGTGACGCTTCGCCAGATGTTTTCGAAGCTGGGGTTCAGGGTATGCTCACTTCTTTTTGACATTAATCCGGCACATTCATCCCTGGCAATGGTGTAATATTTTATATAATCGCTTCCCCTTTGCACCTGGCCATTCTTACGTAATGAATATCCTCCCCGGTATAAGGCTATTCTTGCCCTTAATGCCATTGCTGCACCTTTGGTGATACGTTCATTGCGGGTCACTTCCGTACGCCAGGGCAATAACTCTTTGGCCGTAGCCAGATCAGCCAGGATCTTATCATAAGTAGAATCCCTGTCAGCTTGCGCAATGAATAAACCGGACTGTTTATAAGAAGGGATCATCGGTGCAGGCACATCTCCCCAGTTACGGATCAGTTCAAGGTAAAACTGGGCTCTCAGGGTTAAGGCTTCTCCATACAAACGGCGCAATTGGGTCTTCTGATCCTCTGTTCCATTAGTATATAAGGGCATTAAAGGAATTTGTTCGATGCAGAGATTCGCCTTTTCTATTCCCCGGTATAACTGCCGGAAAGGATTGGAAACTTCTGCGTTGGTGAGGAGTAACTGGTAGCGCCCTACTCCCCTGCGGCCATTATCGATATTACCGCTTACAATCCCTTCGTCCGAGTCGTAGGGATAATACATGCTTATGCGTATGCCATAGCCATTATCGCCCTGCAATTCGTCATATACGCCAATTAAAGCGGATGTTGCGTTCGGCACGTCAGAGAAGACCTCATCAATACTGTAATCAGATCCCGGAGATACGGCAGTCCACTTTTTACAGCCCTGCATGCATAGTAAAGCTATAGTGATGATCAGCAAATGTTTCATTGTTTATAAGTTAAGGTTAATACCAAACACCCATGTTCTTGCACGGGGATAAGCAGCAAAGTCGACCCCTGGCGTTAACGGGTCTGAACGGCGGGCGGTGACATCAGGATCAAAACCTGAATATTTAGTGATGACAGCCAGGTTGTTTACGGTGGCATATACCCTCAGACTGGCGATCTTTGCTATCTTTTGAGGTAATGTATACCCCAGGGTAACGTTATTGATACGAAGATAGGAACCATCCTCAATAGCCCATGAATGCAGCCACCAGCGTTGTACCCTTACCGGCGACCATATCTGTGCATGTGCATTCAATGCCGATAATTCTTTGGGATCGGTCACTATCTGCCCCTGCGCATTGATGTTCGTCCAGCGGTCCTTCATGATGTTCAGCATGTTCAGATTGGGGAAAGACCCATCTGTCCATTCTAATTTATTGGCATTATACACATCATTGCCTACTACAAAATTGACGAAGATGCTGGCATCAAAACCCTTATAGGTGAACTGGTTATTCCATCCTCCTATGAACTTTGGGTTCGCATTACCAATTACTGTTCTGTCTTTATCCGCAGTAATAGCACCATCTCCATCCAGGTCCTTCCACTTTAACATCCCCGGCTGAGGTGTTCCGTAAACACTGTTGACAGCGATACCTGGTTTAATGGTGTAAGTACCAGTGGCAGCATTATAATTGAAATCATCAATTTTATAAAATCCATCTGTGACGAAACCGTACATTAAACCTGCAGGCTGACCTACTTTCACTAAATAATCATCTACCCCGTCTGTCCCCTGCCAGCCGGAGTTGCGGGTCATCTGAGCAGGGCCTCCTAAATTCTCTACGCGGTTCCGGTTAAAGGAGATATTGAAATTGGAGTTCCAGGAAAATTTGGGGTTCTGTATTGGCGTAGCATTTAACTGGAACTCTAATCCACGGTTGGAAGTAGCGCCAATATTTTGTATTTGCGTGGTATATCCAGAAGTGGGAGGAATCTGAACGGCTAGTAAAAGATCATTGGCCGAATTCTTATAAGCATCGATCGTCAGTTGTAATCTGTTATCGAAGAAAGACAGATCAAGCCCCAGGTTCCTTGTTACGTTTCTCTCCCAGCGTAATGCCGGATTAGCAAGCGCTGTTGGTGCAAATCCGGGAAGGATAGCATGGTTGAATGCGTATTGCCCGGTTACACCATATAACTGCCGGTATAACATATCCCCGATACGGTTATTCCCTACTGCACCATAGCCAAATCTTATTTTAGCATCTGAGATCCATTTGATGTTATGCATAAACGTTTCCTGCGAGAAACGCCATGCAACAGAGCCGGAAGGGAAAACCAGCGTGCCGTTCTCAGCAGCGAATTTTGAGGTGCGGTCGGCACGAAGATTAAAAGTAAACAGGTACTTATCCGCATAGTTATAACTCACCCGGCCGAATAAGGAGAAAATCCGACTAGGCGCATTCTGCGTTGATGAAGGTAATGGTTGTGAGGAACCTGTTGGCGCTGCGCCAAGCCCCATGTTCGCCAATGCTTTATCGGCGGTAATATCAGCCGGAAAATATCTCGTTTCTACATAGTTAGTGGCCGATTTAAATTCTACTGTTTCTTCACCTGCCAATACAGCAACATTATGCTGTCCTTTTTTCAACGCATATTGTAATGTATTGGAATTATTGAAAGTACTGTTCCTCTGATCACCGATGGAAGCGATAGGCAGGGAAGCATACTGACGGGCAGTATTGGTTATTTTCCCATAAAAGAGGGATTGCCTGATGGTGGTATTATCATATCCGGCGGTAGATCTGAATGTAAGGTTTTTAATGAGGCTGATGTTAACGTAACCTGTCAGATAAGTCGCTTTCGTTTGTTGGTTCCTGTATTCCGCCTGTGTAAGCAGGATAGGATTTGTAGCGCCACCGGAAGCGAGATAATAATCTTCATCAAAATCATCAATGCTTCCTCCGGGCAATTCAAATGGACGGTAATTAATGCTATGCCGTAACCGGTTTGTAGTACGCGTACCGCTGTTGGTAGTCCCCATACCTGAGATAGCCTGGTCTAAATAACGCATATTAATACCGGTTTTCACATTGTCGGAGACTTTATGATCTAATCTGAAATTGGCAATTTTACGATCGAATCCCGATTCCAGTAATATGCCGTCTTCTTTGTTAGCGGTAAGACTTAGATTGAAATTTGTAGCTGCGTTACCACCATTCATTGACACGTTATGGTTCTGGAATTTTGCTTTCCTTCCGAATACTTCTTTCTGCCAGTTTACAGGTGTTACATTTTTATAGTTGGAAAGGGTATCCCAGGTGGTACCGTATGTCTGGGAAAAATCAGCGCTATCAGCACTGCTACCCCGGCTTCTTTCGTATTGCCACAGGACGAAGTCGTAAGGACTTAATACAGGTATTGTTTTAGATAGTTCTCCCCAACCGATGGAGCCGGAGTAGCTTACCTGTGTCTTACCGGAGCGCCCGCCTTTAGTGGTTATGATAACGACCCCGTTAGCGCCTCTTGCACCGTAAATGGAAGTAGTGGAAGCATCCTTTAATACATCTACAGAAGCGATGTCCTGCGGAGCAATAACGGATAACGCATTTTCTACCTGTACCCCATCTACAATATATAAAGGGGAATTATCCTGGGTAATAGAACCACCACCACGTACACGGATAACTACATCCGCTCCGGGAGCACCTTCTGATGATACCACCTGTACTCCTGCCAGCCGGCCCTGTAATATCTCTGCTGCTGAAGATAGTGGTACATCCCTGAATTGCCGGGCACTGACGGATGAAACGGAGCCTGTAACATCTCTTCTTTGCACGGTTGAATAACCAATGACAACTACCTGATCAAGGTTACTCTGTTCCCTGACAAGCTGTACCTCTAATGGCTTTTCTCCGTTTGCAATAATAGTTTGCGAACGGTAACCAATGTAAGAGAATACAAGTTTTACGGGATGTGTTGCTTGGATTGAGAAATGACCATTAGCATCGGTGCTTACTCCTTGTTTTGTTGCTGTAATAATGATGGAAACTCCCGGTAATGGTATACTATCAGCGGTAACGCGACCGGTAATAGTAAGCGTTTGAGCGCCTGCCGTTAAAAAGCATAACGCTGAAAACAGAAAAATGGCTATTTTCTTTTTCATATCAGTGGAATAAAAGGGCAACAGTTCTAAAACGGGAATGGGATTTACATAACAATGCTAGGTTTATTTTTTTTATAAACCGTTATCAGGGGCTAACTTTTTTTACGCAATCGTTCCCGGTATTATTCCAACCGGAGTGAATACCTGAAAGTGTTTTTTCTCAGGCGTGAACCTGCTGATACTCTTTACTGGTAAGTAATACACCTGCTGCGGATAACAAGGTAAAGCAGATGTTAAATACAATGTGTACGGGGTAAGGCATTTTTCCGAGGATACCTCCACAGGAACAAGGAATGTTGGTGAAGAAGAAAAATAATGTAGATAGATAGAGGCTGAAAATTGCCATTACAAAAAAGGATAGAAAGAACCCTGTTTTGCGGGTGACAGGAAAACTCAATAATAAGACGATCAGGAATTCAGTGCCTAATACTACAGGCGCCAGCAGGTTCTTGTCATATTTTACAAGCAGTGGGGATTTGCTCATATCTGAGAGAAAAAGCTGGTAGTCCATTGCTTTAAAAATGGCAGCATAGGTGAATAGCATGGAGATGAGGACCACGATGACAGTGAGGATATGCTTTTTCATTTGCTTGTAAGCTTAAAAAGGAGAATGTTGTTTTCGTAAGCAGCGATCAGTGTATCAGCACATTTGGCCAGTTGCAAAACTGGTCTGCTCTGATAAGAAGGTAGCTTGAAACTACCTTCATACTGGCCGTTCTGAATATTATATACATCTACTGCAGGTCCTCTGTAATTACTGGCTACCGCATCCTGAGATAATACATAGGAAAGTATATAGAGGTACTGATCATCAGTAGTAGCGGTGGAATTGACTACAATCGATTTACTGGACCTTGTGTATATATTACCGCTTGGTACCGCAATATTAGAGGGTGGTGTATTATCAATGGTATGCATCTGTCTGATGCTGTGACGTATGTCATCATACCTGATTATTCCTCCATTATAGAATGAAATATAAAAGTGATTGCGTGCATTTGTGGTGTAAAAACCATCCGCTGAAAGTCCTCCATCTTCAAAACGGGGAAATTCATATAAGGTAGAGTCCTGTGCAGGAGCGTTGAAATTTCTTAGTTTTAGCCGGGTTACTTTTTTACTGGTATCAAAGTCTGTAATCATATAGGAAGTGTGAGAGATATCCTTATATGCAGGTGTTGTACCGGGATACATAATACTATCCAGTTTCCCGTTGACCGGTTGGTAAGAAATGATCTTTTTCCCTGTATCATCAAAGATGTAAAAGGTGTGTGTGCTGGTATCTACTTCCAACCGGGTCATTATCTCCAGCGGTAATATGCTGTTTGTGAAGAAGGAATCCAGCTGGTGCAGATCCGTATTGTATCTGAAAATGGTTTTCTTATTGTACACATACCCATAGATATTACCTTGTACGGCTTTCATTATACTTACTCTACCCGGGAATAAAACAGTATCAATAGACTGTAGTGCGAATCTTTCGTAATTCCTCTTATAGTTTGTAAATATTCTATCGGGTTCGGCACCTTTGGCAAGGATAAACATAGTGATCATTGCGCAGCAAAGCAGCGCAAAAAGTATCCGCAAATCTCTTTTCATAAAAAGAAGGCTGCAAGGGCAGCCTTTAACCTTTTAAATTTAATGGAATAAGTAATGTAAGTTCTCAGGGGCAGATCTGTGTTTTGATACCCCAGGCGCCAGTGGAGTTGCATTTTATGTCAGGTTCGCAATGGCAATAAGCGATTCTTTTGGATTGATTTGCTTTAACAGCAACAGCTACGGTTGTGCCAACAGTAAGCACAATAAGCAGGAAAGCTAACTTTTTCATGTTTTCTTTTTGGGTTTTAAAAAATGATCAATATATAAAAGTGAATACTACAAGGTTATGGGTTATGGGCTAAGATTTAGATTATGTTGACATATTCTGTTGAGTGAAACTAATAAATACTTTTGAACTTTGCAATATCCATAATAGAATATTTTTCAATCTTTTTAAATTGACGATTTTATTATGGCAGGTAATCGCTATTAAAGCGATTTTCCTGCCATATAATCAAGTGTTAAATTACACAATGCTTTTACTCCTAAAGTAAAACCACTTTCATCGATAAAAAAATCAGGGGTATGATGAGAGGGGGCTTTAAGCGGGTCCTGACCTTTAGGCATTCCTCCCAGGAAGAAGAATAGTCCGGGTACTTTTTCCTGGTAGAAACTGAAGTCTTCCGCACCGGTAACAGGTGGACGTAATAATACATTTTCTGTACCGGCTGTTTTCTGTAAAGTTGGCAGCATCTTTTGAGTAAGTTCCGGGTTATTAAAGGTAACCGGGTAATGAGAGCTGTAAGGTATTTTAACTTCAGCGGTAGCGCCCAGCGCTTCAGCTGTGTTGGTAGCAATTTGTGTTACGCGGTAGACCAGTTGTTTTTCATCGGCCGGAGTAAGAGAACGCAAAAGACAGTCTCAGCGGCTATATTGGCTACCGTTGAAATTTGCTTTATTCCTGCAAATAGATGTAAAGTTCAGATATCTTATTGATTAAAAAATAAATATTTGCATAATTTTTGCAAATAGGGAAAAATGAGGGTATATTTGAACTCTATACTATTAATAGAAAAACCAATGTGCTTATGATCGTGGAATTTAGTATGGGCAATTACCGCTCATTTAATAAAATGCAAACCCTCAGTTTTAAAGCTACGGGGCTTGTTTCAGAAGACAAGGCCGTGGATGAAAAGAATATAGTTGCCATAAATGGCACCAACTATTTAAAGATAGCAGGGATCTATGGAGCAAACGGAAGTGGCAAATCCAATGCACTTGAAGGTCTTCTTTTCTTCAGTCAAATGATCATCAGTTCACTCATATTTGACGATCTTGCTGAATACACAATGAATCCATTCCGGTTTTCAGAAGAAATACAAGCTGATAACGGTTTTTTCCAGATAGTACTGATATTAAAGGGCAACAAATACCGTTATGGATTTTCCATTAACCGCTTGGGAAACATACAATCTGAATGGTTATTTGGCCCTGCTGAAAGAAACGAAACCTTTTATTTCAAGCGCACTTCCGAATCGGTTGATATTGAGGTAAACAAAGATTATTTCAAAGAAGGATACGATCTGCCTAAAGACAAACTTAAAGACAATGGCCTTTTTTTAACTTTCTGCGCTTCTTATGATGGGTTAGTTGCTAATGCAATTCGCGAATATTTCAGGATGAATGTAACGATAGAGGGACTTACACGATACCCGGTCTACTTTAACACCAAGTTAGATAAGAATTATGAACGGGACACTGACCTACTTATAACACAAGGCCGGAAAGACCTGGTATTGACCTGGCTCAAAGAAGCGGGCATGTGTTATGAAGATATAGAAATAGATGAAGTAAAGAACGAGCGTAAACGCAATCGCGTTTATCTGTTTAAGAATACTTATAAAGCTGATGGTACGGTTGCGGGTACTAACAGGTTAGATCTTGATAGGGATGAATCGGAAGGCAGTAAAAAGTACTATAATTATATAGGTAAATTACTCAGAAAGTTTAACGAGGGCGGGCTGTTTGTAGCCGACGAGATTGACAATAATTTTCACCCGTCATTGCTAAAGAAATTAATTTCTCTCTTTCAAGACCCAAAGGTAAATAAAGCTGGTGCGCAGTTACTTTTTACCAGCCACGATACCAATTTAATGAGTCCTGACTATATGCGGCGTGACCAGTTCTATTTCGCAGAGAAAACATTACTTGAAGATACTAAGCTATATTCTCTGTCAGATCTAAAAGGAATTCGCAACAATGCAGACTTTGCCAGGCAATATCTTAGTGGTGCTTATGGCGCGGTTCCTGTACTTGGTAACTATTTAGAAGAACAAGAAAACTAATTTATGGTTGCAGAGATTAATCCATGGGATAGAAAGACTGACGATTCAAGAAAAGAAGATACAGTAAACTTATTTATTGTTTTTTGTGAAGATGCTGTAAGTGAGCGGGAATATTTCTTATCATTTCAAACTGATACTCTAAAAGTAAACCCAATAGGTAATATGCGATGGGGTAAACTCAATTTATATGATACAATCAAACAATGTCTGGAAGATGGATTAATTGAGTTTACAAATGATGTCTATCAGGTTAAACCAGGTGTAACTAAAAATATTTGGTGTGTTTATGATCGTGATGCAGATAATAAAGATCTCTCCAAGGTAACAGAACAAAAATGTATACCCTGGAGTGTTTCTATACAGACCGCAAGAGCTGCTGGTTTGAACATCGCTTGGAGTAACGATGCTTTTGAATTGTGGATTCTACTGCATTTCGAGGATATAGATCCAGGAAAGGCGGTTCATCGAAATTATATATACGAGCGGTTAACAGATATATTTAAAACTATACAACCAAGAAACGAAGAATTGGATGAATTAACTGGAAAGGAGCACTTTTATTATAAAAATGGCTTCAAAAGAGAGAAATATTTTTCAGACCATGTTTTATCCAGAATAAAACCTTTAACGCAGGTAGCATTAGATAGAGCTAAGGCATTGGCTGCGCACTATAGCAACAACACCGCTTTTCACGAGCGCAATCCTTGTACAATGGTGCACTTGCTGGTTACAGAATTGCTTGCCAATGGAGGTAAATGATAGATATATTATATCTAACCCTGCCGGAAATAACCGCGATAAAAAAGGAAGAACGATAACCCGAAGTTTACCAGTATTAACCATAACATCCAGCCATACATAATGCTCCAGAACAATAGCAGAAACAAAACAAATAAAGCGGGCAGGTACACCTGCATGCTACTACCGTTCCGGTAGCAGATACTACGCAGTAGTTGTGCCATGCTGAGTCCCAGTAAAAGTAAACTGATACCTGCCAGGGGCTTGAATGCCATTAACAACCAGGTAAATTCAGGTAATAACAGAACGATATGGGTGAGAATGGAGTAAAAGTAGATACGGGTTATGCCATAGGGGAAGTTACGCATAAAACTCAGGTAGTCTTTCTCGAAATGGTGTTCCTGGTAAATGAGCAGGGCATGTACCATGATAATCAGTAATACGGCAATAGCAGAAGTACGAAGGTCGTTCGGCATCCTTACAAATCCGATACTGATGATCATTATAATAAATGCTTTGGAGATCAGGTAGGTGAGCTTGCGCTTATCGAATATATGGTAAATAAAAAGGCTGAAGAGTGGTTTCTTCCACCGACCAGGAATGACTGTCAGATGCGGTGTATCTGCAAAACGGTTGGCCAGCCGTACGTAAATCAGGGCGCCTGTAACGGTGAGTAACAACAGGTAACTGAATATTACCAATGGTAGTACGTAATGATGCCACATCAGGCCAATAAAAAGTGCAAACAGGGCATATATGAAAGCAGGCATGTTGATGAGCAGCTGCACATAAAACCAGCTCCCGAACTGTTTACGGCGGGTCATAGCAGTACTGCTGTAATAAATGAACTGTTGTTCTGTACCGGATAATTGCAGGGAGACGTATTGCCAGCTCTTTATATTATAAATCAGGCAGACTATAAAGAAAAGACACATGATCAGTGGATTGCTGACCAATGTAATAGTGATCAGTTGCTGAAAATAGGCCATCCAGTTCTGTGGGATTGCTCCCAGTGTATTGATGAAAAAGCAATAGCTGATGAAGGTCACAAACATGAATAGCAGCATCCCTGCATGCATCCTGAAGAAGCCGTAGGTAAAGATCCTGGTTAGTACAACCGTCAATGGCTGTTTCATGGTTCAACCAGTTTAAGGGTTTGTGCTGCCACCAGCAATGTACCGGTAACTTCCAAATTGCCGACTTCCGGTTCCTGGTGAGAGGATAATAAGAAACTCGCATCACTCTCCCGTATCCATTTATATAATACCAGCAAAGAAGCGCTGTCCATTGTAATCAACGGCTCGTCCAGCAGGATGAGAGAAGGGTTCCCTATGAAAGCCAGTACCAGGGACAGCTTTTTTAGCATGCCACTGGAATAGGTACTTACAGGATCGTTTATATAGTCCTGCATCTGCATACTGCTGACATAAGCTTCTGCCTGGGCACGGGTGCCCTTTTTTGCACTGATGAACAGTTCCGTCATTTCCCGGCCGCTCAGATAAGGGGGGAAAACAGGTTCTGCTTCTGCAAAATTAACAAGACTGCGATAAGCCCTTGTTTGTCTTTTTACATGCAGGCTGTTATTTAATGTTATATCTCCCTCAAAATCTAAAATTCCTGCCAATGCTTTTAACAGCGTACTTTTCCCCGAGCCGTTCACTCCTTTTACCCAATAGGTGCCGGGAGAAATACGAAGATCGTCAATAGCGAGTACCAGCCGGTGGTGATAGTATTTCTTGAATTGTTGCAGATGTAGCATACTGGGCCATAACTTGTAATCGCAATTTACTCTTCCAATATTATAAATTTTGTTAAAGTTGTTTTAACAGACTTACCATTTCAAAATGCTGCTTATTTTCTAAAAACAACAAAACCCGCTCTCTTGCAGCGGGTCTTGTATTTACTATCTACCTATGTGAGAAAAAAAAACTAGTGCTTATTTTTTGGATCATCTGCGGCGTTGACATAAGTAACCCCGGAAGGTCCATAACCAGTGATCTCTGCGATGACCGGTTGATCTTTGGTCATAGCGAAATGGTTCTGATTGGCTACCTCTGAATACACACTGCCGGTGGGAAGTGTTTTCAATTTACTTTTATCGAATTTATCGCCGTAGCCGAAATACCAGGTACCGGAAACAACGGTACCTATACGGGCATCCGGATGGAGATGCGCAGGGATCTGTGTATTGGCTGCTACCTTCAACAGAATTGTATAGAGACCGGGTTTGGAAGGATCTCCAAAAATAACGATCACCTGTACAGCTGATAAATTAGAAGAACCGGGTGCAGAAGGACCAGATGCTTTCGTTGCAATGATTTCCTGCTGCGTCATCCTCAGCTGTCCGTTATGAGCTGCCTGCGCATGGGAGGATGATATATTGAATACTGATATGCTGAACAATAAAAAAAAGAATGCTTTCATGTATGTTTTTTATTTACTGATGAAGAAATCCATTAATCCTTTCTGTACCTGATCGGTTGCCTCTTGTACAATCCAGTGACCAGCGCCCGTGATTTTTGTTTCTGTTACATTCACAGCTACCAGTTTTACATGGTCTGCCAGGAAAGAGGCCGATTGATACTCTGCTCCCATTGCCAGCACTGGCATCTGTAGCTTGTTCTTCATAAAGGCATGATTATCCTCTACATCCTGGGGGAACGCACCAAACCAATGGAAGCTGCCTGTAGTTGCTCCCGGCGTAGAATAGGCCCTGATAAATTCATTTGTTTCTTCCTTTGTAAAGGCATTGTTGATATGCCCCACTACCGGCCAGAAATCAGTCAGGAATTCACCAGCCTTTCCTTTTACAAGATCGCCGGCAACGGGGCGGGCAAAAAAGCCAAACCACCAGGCACGGGTGGAGAAATCGGACCATACGGGGTCTACTCCGGGTAACAGCGCATCCATTAATGCCAGCTTTTTAACATCGGGGCCAAACTGGGCTGCGTAAGCATAAGCGACCATCAGGCCAATATCGTGTCCGGCGAGATTGATGTTGTGGTAACCAAGCCTGGAAACCAATTCGTGAATATCTACCGCCATTGTTTTTTTATCGTATCCACCGGCAGGTTTGTCCGATTCTCCTACACCCCGCAGATCGGGAGCGATAACAGTGAAATGTTTGGATAATTCGGGAAGTAAACGGTTCCACATATACCAGTTCTGACCGAATCCATGGATTAATACCAGTGGTTCTCCTTTTCCGCCAATAACATAATGGATCTTTACACCGTTTACGGTGGCTGTTGCGCTTTTGAAATTAGCAGGAGGAGATGCGGGTGTAACAGCAGCAGTAGCCGTAAAGAGTAAAAAGAGGAAAGATACTGCTGACAATACGCTGAAATGAAAACTTTTGGATATCATACATGTAGTTTTAAACGATTTTATATTTGCTTTTTGATCCAGGAGAGTATATAATCTGCATCTTCCTGCCATGTAGGCTGTCCTAATACAAAATGATTGCGTCCTTTGAATTCTTTGTAATCGGTCACGGAATCGCTGTTCCTGTATTTTTTATAATTAGAGTAATTGAGAGAAGCAGGGATGGAGTGATCATCGCTCCCGGAAGTCAGCAATAAAGGTGCATGCGGGTTCTTAAAATTCACTTTCGCGGCATTGCCGGTGGTATCCCTTACAATCAGCTTTGATTCCGGTATAGCGTATTTATAATAGGATGCTGTTTGCTGATCGGTAGTCATGCCATTGGTAAACGAGTAGCACCATTGTCTGAAAGTCATCATGTACGATTTCTTCGTGGAGGTGAAGAAACCCAACGCCCCCCAGCCTGCTTTCAGAAAAGACAATTTCAATGTGAATATCCCTTTCGGTGGAACAGAATGTATAGCCACCCCCGCTATGCCCAGGCCGCGCTGCAATAAAAGCTGTACAATGAGCCCCCCGATGGAATGCCCGATCAATATGGGCTTTTGCGGCAATTGGCCGGCTATCTCCGCATAATAATCAGCGAGCCCCTGTAACCTGTTAGCTGCTATTGCAGCATCAGGCTGACGGTTCCTGAGCTCTTCTGCAGAAGCGTTCTTATGGGGCCATGGAGGTGCTATGGTCGCATACCCGCTGGCTTCAAAATAGGTCCGCCACTCGTCCCAGCAATTACTGCTTACAAAAGCACCTGTAATAAAAAGAATTTGTTTGTTTTCCATTGCTTCTAATAGCCAAATGGAAGGCCAAAGACGTAATTCATTAATAATTAATTAATTACGATAAACACACCGTATAATATACCGTTTTATTTCGCGGTAATACGAATGAAACCACGAAATAAAACGGTATATTTAGGCATGAAAAAATTGCTAAAGCCATTATTATGTACCTGCCTGATGGCAGGAATAATGATATCAGCTAAGGCGCAGCAGGATACTTCCCGGGTGAATGCATTACTGCAACGAAGCAACTACTATTTCCTCAAAGACAACCGGAAAAAGAGTGACCTGGACAGTGCCATGTTATACGTAATGGCTGCCCTGAAACTCAGTAATACACTGGTTGATCAGAAAGGAACAGGAAACAGTTATGAACAGTTATCCAAAATTATACACGTAAATGGTGATAGTTCCAAAGCGAGATATTTCGCTGATAAAGCAATAAGCATCTTCAAAGCGAATAATTACCTCCCGGAATTAGGTGATGCCTATTTTGATCTGGCCGGATATTATTCATTCTCCGGGAAAGGCCTTGCTGAAAGGATCCATATGATGAAGTTATCACTGGCTGCTTTTCAGCAGGCAGGGAACCGGCATAAAGAAGCGGATATATTTAAAGAGCTGGGAGATCTATACCAGATACAGGGGAATTTTTCAAAATCACTGGCATCACTTAAACAGGCTTTAAAAATATATCAGCAGATAGGTTTCCCACATTTAATGGGTGTATATGATTTGCTGGGGTTTGTATCTACGGCATCAGGAGATCAGAAAGAAGGTATCAGGTATGGTCTGCTGGCACTTCAGACAGCAGAGATGGTGGGAGATTCCAGTAAACAGCTCTGTACTATATATAACCGTCTTGCCATTACTTATCTCAATCTGAATGAGCTTGATGAAGCGAATACTTATTTCCGGAAGGCGTTATTTGTAGCGAAGAAATATAAAGACAATAATGCCGTTCATGAGGTGGCCTTTAATATTACACATGTATTATTAAGACAAGGGAAAACAACGGATGCCCTGCTTTTTCTCCACGAAATTGAAAAGGAATATAACGCGGAAGATGTGATCAGCCAGATAAGAATAGCTGCGGCCTTTGCAGCTGTCTATGTAAAACTTAACAGGTATGAAATAGCTCAAAAATACTGTACGCAGTTATTGAATATATCCGGGAAATATGAATTAAACAGTGAAGAAAAAAGCCTGTTATATAGTGCGGCGATCCCTGTTCTGCTGGCTACCCATAAATATCCCGAAACGCGCAAATACCTGCTGGCTAACGGGCGGCTTGTTGAGAAAGTGGGCTTACTGATGAATTTAGCCAATAATCATTTATGGTGGTTCAAACTGGATTCTACCCGGGGCGATTATATCTCTGCTATCGCTCATTACCAGGCATACAAAAGATTGAACGACTCCCTGTTCAATGAATCAAAGAGCCGGCAGGTAAGCCAGCTGGAAATCGTGTACAATATCGAGCAGAAAGATAAGGACCTGGCCTTTAAAGAACAGAATATCCAATTGCTTAAAAAGCAGGCGCAGTTGCAGTACAGTCAGTTACAGGCAAGCAGCGTTATTAAAAACTTCACGCTGTCGGGGATTGTGCTGCTGCTGATCATCATCATCCTGTTATATAAAAATACACAGCACCGGTCCAGGAGCCATAAATTATTACAGGCGCAACAGGTAGAGATACAAAAGAAAAATGCTTCCCTGGAGGATCTCATTAAAGAGAAAGACTGGCTGGTGAAAGAGATCCATCATAGGGTAAAAAACAACTTCCATATGGTGATCGGTTTGCTGGGTACACAATCGGGGTATCTGAAAACAGAGGAAGCATTGCTGGCTGTCAGTGATAGCCAGCACAGGATACATGCCATGTCGCTGATACATCAGAAATTATATCAGTCGGATAATTTATCCGCTATTAATATGCCCGATTATATACACGAGCTGGTAGATTATCTCAGGGATAGTTTTAATATCCGGCAGGCTATCCGGTTTGAACTGCATATAGATCGTATTGAACTGGACCTGTCACATTGTATCCCTCTTGGTCTGATATTAAATGAAGCGATCACCAATGCTATTAAATATGCTTTCCCCGATGGCAGAGAAGGCGTTATTATCATTTCATTGTCGCAGGTGCAGGAGCACAGGATATTATTGATGATAAAGGATAATGGTACCGGGCTGCCGCCTGCCTTTGATATACATGCACGAAACTCTATGGGAATGAATCTTATGCAGGGATTAAGTGAGGATATTGATGGCGACTTTGATATCGTTAACCAGGATGGAACATCTATCAGCATTACATTTGACCTTACAAGCTAATGATATGAAAGAAAAAATATTAATTGTCGAAGACCAGTTTGTGGAAGCCGACTATCTCAGGTTAATACTTGTGAAGGCAGGCTATGACGTTATTGGCATTGCCCGCTCAGTGGTAAAAGCCCAGGAGATCATCAAACAAACAACACCTGATCTGGTATTACTGGATATCTTCCTGAAAGGAAAACTGACAGGGATAGATCTTGCGCAGCAGTTGAGGGATGATAATATTCCCTTCATATACCTGTCTGCCAATTCAAATGAAGAAGTACTGATGGCGGCAAAAGCGACCCAGCCTTCGGGCTTCCTGGTAAAGCCCTTCCGGGAAAAGGACCTGCTGGTTACCCTGGAAATTGCACAGTATCGTCACGAGCATATCCAGGAGTCTGCATTGAATAAAGAATCAACATTGCAGCAGCAACTGACACATATTATTTCGGAACACAAAGGCAGGGAACACAAACTGGCTGAAATCGGGAAGGCGTTTCAATCACATATCCCTTTTGATCTCATCGTGGCGGGATTTAATTCTACAGAGGATACCGGATTCCTCCGTATAGGATATGATGAGTACCAGACCATCCGGATTAAAGAGCTGCTGACAATTACAGGTCTCACAATGGCTGAAGTGGTAACATTATCTGCCAATACAATTATTGATACCACTGCCACATGGTACAATGAAGATGCTTTTGAGAAAATATGTAAACAACCCTCTCTGAAAAAGCTGTTTGCACGTACTTTCCAGATGAGGTCCCATCTCTTCTTTCCCTTGCATCTGCCTGACGGAACGCTCTTTCACTTCTCCTTTTACAGCCGCCGGCCTGATACTTATCATGCAGATCATATTCCTTTATTCAAGCGGCTGGAACATATACTGATCGCAGATATAAGTGATAAAAAAGAAGCAGTGCCCGATGTTGTGGTTAAAAACACCGGAATAACGAACATCAAAGCTTTTGAAGGAATTATAGGAAAAAGCCACCTTCTGCTGAATGTGTTTGATCATATTATACAGGTAGCTCCTGCGGATACGTCCGTTCTTATTATGGGAGAAAGCGGTACAGGAAAAGAAAAAATTGCAGATTGTATACACCAGCTATCTCCCAGAAAAGGGCAACCATTCATTAAAGTAAACTGTGCAGCACTGCCCGCTTCATTGATAGAGTCCGAGTTGTTCGGCCATGAGAAAGGCGCCTTTACCGGTGCAATAGAAAGGAGAACGGGAAAATTTGAACAGGCGGATAAAGGAACGATATTCCTGGATGAAATAGGTGAAATGCCTGTTGAGCTACAAGTGAAGTTATTAAGGGTATTGCAGGAAAAAGAGATTGAACGTGTGGGATCGAATACACCTGTAAAAGTGGATGTACGTATCATTACTGCAACAAACCGTAATTTGGAGAAAGAAGTAGCGGAAGGTCGTTTCCGGCTGGATTTATATTACCGTCTGAACGTTTTCCCTTTAATGTTACCTCCATTAAGGGACCGTACGGAAGATATTCCTGCACTGGCTTATCATTTCATGAATTATTATAACCGTAAAACGGGAAAGAAGATCACAGGCTTGTCTGATAAGATCTTAAAGAATATGATGGCTTATCATTGGCCGGGGAATATCCGTGAACTGGAACATGTAATAGAAAGAAGCGTATTGCTTACAAATGGTACGACCATAGAAGATGCATTAATACCCGTCTCCCGCAAAACCGAGCCCATTGTTGAAGAAGTACGCATGAAAACGATCCATGAGAACGAGCGGGATTATATTATCACGGTTTTAAAGAAATGTAATGGAAGGATATGGGGAGCCGGTGCGGCTGCAGAAGTACTGAATATTCCTCCTTCCACATTAAAATCAAAGATGAAAAAACTGGGGATCAAGAAGGAGTATATCATCTAAACAGTGATACCACAACCAGATAATTTAATAAGCTGCTTTACATTACTGATGCAAATCTTTCTTCCCTTAGAGGTTAAAATACCTGCTGCCTTAAACTCTGTTAAAAACCTGACAATATTCTCATCACCTGTACCTACCATACTGGCCAGGTCGATACGGGAAATGTTGATCATAATGTCAGCACCGGGCAATGTTTCTTCCTTAAACTTCTCCCGTAGCACGATCAATGCAATTGCCAGCCGTTCCCTTACAGAACGCTGCGCCAATACAGTAATACTGTTTGTCAAAACCGTAAATTCATGGCTAAGTGCTTTCAGCAATCTTTTTGCCAGTAAATCCGACCTCTCCAGCACGGCCTTAAAATCTTCCCGGGGAATGAATGCGATGATACACTCCTCCAGGGTAGCTGCGGAATCGGCATAACGCTCATCTGCTAAAATTGCATGATATCCGATCAATTCACCTGCATTGGCAACATAAATTATTTGCTCCCTGCCGTCCTGGTCTACCTGGTATTTTTTCACTTTCCCCTTTTTAATAAAGAAAATGCCATCGGCCACCATTCCTTTCCTGAATAAAACTTCTCCCTTACGGTACCGCTGCTCCTGCATATGGGAACTGAGTACCGCAAACTCATCTTCCGGCAGATTGTTTAAAATAGACTGGGATTTAAAATTCCATTTATCAATAGGAAACAGACCTGCTAAACTCATATAAATTGATCTATCGGAATAAAAAAGTGATTTTTTTCAGTTTTTTAATTGAAAAGTATCAGTTAATCCAAATATCATCAAAGGTACCTTTGCAGTATGAAGGTATCAACTATTTCTCGTCCCAGGATTAATTTCACTAATAATCACGAGTGGATTGATTTTAACGGGACTGTTGGGTTTGTAGGTATTTCTGCATACAGGCTGAAAGGAATTTCGAATATAGTTAATATAATCTGGCATAACCATAAGGGAATGATTAATAAGGGAACCCTTATTGCCGAGATCCACACGGCTGATCAAATTATCCCTATACATGCTCCTCTTAGCTGTAAATACCTTGGAAGGAATCAGAAATTATCAGGAAATTTAAACCTGGTATTGGAAAGCCCCCAGGATAATGGCTGGGTGTTCTTTGTAACATCCCTGAAATCCGACATTCACGAACCACTTCTTTCGCCTGAAAACTATCAGAAACTCATACGTGCAAAAGTGGCTAATTAATAAGATGAAGAAATCCGGTTTTATTATCAGCATTGTAGAAAACAAATGCCCTCGCTGCAGAACAGGGAAATTATTTAAAAATGATCATCCCTATGTGCTGAAGCATGTCCTCGACATGTATGATCACTGCCCGGCATGTGGCCAGCGAACAGAATTGGAAATAGGGTTCTGGTACGGTACAGGCTATGTAAGCTATCTGCTCTCAGTATTGTTCTCCATGTTCACGTTAGCCTTATACTGGCTCATTATTGGCATTACATGGAGAGATAACAGCATCTTTCACTGGTTGATCGCTAATACGATCTTACTGGCATTATCAATGCCGGTATTAATGCGTTTATCAAGAACGGTCTACCTGAATTTTTATGTAGGATATGATCCTGAAGCTAAGATCTGAGAATAAATGTTTCATTGAAGCAAAACACACAATCTAAACCTGCAATATTACCTGTTTAATTTCCGTGACGTAATCTCACTAACCAACCAATATCTGGGCACTATGATAGTTTATCATAGTGTTCAGATATCTTTATCTCTTTACCCACATTTTTAACAGAAAGTCTACCGTTGCATCTACTAATTGATAGCTCGGAGGGATTTCGTCCTCCAGACTATGATATGTCACTAACCTGGTACCAACCGGCTTACTGTCCAGGGCATTAAACAGGTAGCGTGAATAATATTCATACAGACTGACAGAATATTCCATTTTCTGATCAATATGTCCGTCGCCGGCCAGGTTTTCAAAAAACGCATTATAAAAGTAAAAATGATCAAATTCCGCAAAATCTATCTGCGTAAAATTACCATTGATGAATTCAACGTTCCTGCTATCTGTCAGCTCTTTGGCAGCTTGTGCAAAATGATATAATTCCTTCCGTTGTTCCACCCCGTAAAATGTAGCTTCCTGAAAATGATGCCCTCCTATCAGGCAAAATTTGCCTACACCACTACCTATATCCAGAATTTTCTTTCCCGGCGCAGAAGCCAGGAAATTCGCAGATTTTTTTGCTACCTCCATCGGGGTCCAGTGCCGCTTGGATAACTGCTGTATCCTTTCGGGATACAACCAGTCAAATGCAACATCATTTAAATACCATACAGGTTTTGAAACAATATTTTCCATACTCATTTTCAGAAAGCATACACAGCTGCCTTCCCGGGCCATGCATTATTCTGCGTGTAAAGTTAATGGCAGATCTATTTCTCCAGACTGATATTTTTCAATTAAAAAGATGCAAAAAGTCACTTTTAGGAGGCGCTTCCGGTAAGCTGTAATTTATTCAAACACCCTTATTATCTTCATGAATCTTCCCATATAATATGGATTGAGCGTAGTTTCTGTTACACCATAAGCTTTCCCTGAAGTGGAATGTATGAAAACGATGCTATCGCCTGTTTGCGTAATGATGCCCATATGCCCTACTGTTCTGATGGTGCTGTCAGTACCGGTGAACAGGATCAGGTCGCCGGGTTTAGAAAGAGCGAGATCTACAGGGGTCCCTTTGTCGGTAAAATCTACAGAGGCTCTGGGTACTTCTATTCCAAAATGGTTGAAGACATAAGTAATGAACCCCGAACAGTCGAACCCGGCCTCCGGATCAGTAGATGCGTATTTGTAAGGGATGCCTTTTAGTGTTTTGGAGTATGCGATGAGCTTTGCAGGATCTGTATTACCGGTTTGGATACTTCCCTGTGGAACAACGATAGAAGTGTCTGTACAGCTGTAACCAATCTGAACGGAATCAGCTGGGATATTCGTCCGTTCTTCGGGAATACCGCCACAGGATAACAGGACCGGCAGCAATAAACATAATATAAGGTTTTCGCACATATATAAAAATAGTAAAAATGTTGGTATAAACCACTATTTCATTTGAAATGAGCGCATAGGGATGCAGTAAAAACGGCCAAAACATCCGATATTTGACTTTTAACAAATCGCTGTTGCTGCTTATGAAAATATGCCTATTACTCATCATGTTTCCTGTTCTGTGCTTAGCCCAACCTGTTATAAAAAATGATATCGTAAACAAACAGGTTGTGTTTGGTAATGAAAAAATGCAGCTGACACTTGATTATAATAAAAAGGCCACTATCTCTTCATTGGTGTTGAATGGCCAGCAGGTACTTGACTCCACAGGTATTTATTCCTTCATTAAAACAGAAAAGAAAACCTATTCTACATTACATCCTTCTTCTTATCCCATCGTACAACTCCGGGGTAATACAATAATCTGCAACTTCTCCTATGGTGATAAAATATCGGAGACATGGAAATTTACAGTAACGGCAAAGGATATCAGGTTTGATATTGATAGAAAACTATCAACCAATATAATAGCAGAAGAAGTAGGATTGCCTCGTTTTATGTTCAAAAGTATGAACACGTGGGAAGGCGCCTACCAGGAATATGGCGGCCTTGCCTGGTTTTATCTTTTTAATAAGCCGTCTGACACTTATGGTGTTCACAGCAACTCATCCGATTTCTGGAATAGTAAAACCGGCAATGGCTTAAGCGTTGCTGTGAGTGAACCCGACGTAGTGATGAGTTACAGCCGGGTAGATGATAAACTGTCCTACAGCATCGCTTTATCTGCCGGCCGGCTGCGCTACGATTCCGGTACTAACCGCAGGCGGTTCATCCGTGGCAGAACAGATGTTTGGGCGCCTGTTAATATAGGTCCGGGCCACAAAACCATTACGCTTTCCTATTTCAATTTTAATGATAAATATGGTCGTGGGGATTTTGCAGGGATTAATGGAGAGGAAGTAAATGCGGTATTAAATACTATTGCAAGAATAGGTGTCATTGATAAAGAACATTTTGGTGGTAACAGCTGGCATACACCCTATGGGCCTGTCTGTTTGCACGAACAATATATCGCACAGATGGGACTGGCGATTAATGATATACACTATCTGAAAGGTTACCAGCAATGCCTGGATTATTACAGGGACAATGCGGTTAAACCAGACGGAAGAGTATGGCCCAGGTGGGCTTATACCAATGAAGATATGATGCCTGGTGAAGTGACAGATAAAGGCTTTTATGAAGCCCAATGGGGCTATCTGCTGGATGCCAATCCGGATTTTGTTACTAATGTAGCGGAATTGTATGACCAGACCGGCGACAAGGCATGGGTAAAGACACATCAGCATTCCTGCGAAAAAGCGCTCGACTGGCTGCTGAAAAGAGATACTGACAATAACGGGTTGGTAGAAATGATCAATGCTAATCATACAGAGAAAAAGAGCAGTGACTGGATAGATATCATCTGGGCATCTTATGAAAATGCCTTCGTAAATGCGAAACTTTATCATGCTTTAATTTTATGGGCAGACATTGAACAACAACTGGGCGATGCAGAGAAAGCCTTTTATTATCTGCAGTTTGCAATAAAGCTGAAGACCAGTTTTAACAAGCCTGTGAGTGAAGGCGGGTTCTGGGATGGTCGTAAGTCGTGCTACATTCACTGGCGGGATAAAGATGGTTCTGTTCATGGAAATAATATGGTGACGCCCGTAAATTTCATGGCCATTAGTTATGGCATTTGTAATGATCACAATAGAACAAAAGCTATTTTAGATACGATAGAATACCAGATGAAAAAAGAACAGTTATTCTTCTGGCCTATTTGTATGTATAGTTATAATAAGGATGAAGGTAATGACTGGCAATTCCCTTTCCCAAATTATGAGAACGGGGATATATTTTTATCATGGGGGGCACTGGGAGTGAAAGCCTATGCATCTTATAAACCCGAACTTGCCTTAAAATATGTAAAGAACGTACTGGCACAGTATGCGAAAGACGGTCTTGCTTTTCAGCGGTACGGACGTGTTAAACAGGATGGATTGGGAGATGATATTCTTTCGGGGAACAGTCTTTCTGTAGTGGGACTGTATCAGGCTATTTATGGAATAAACCCCTTATACAACAGGTTTTATCTCAATCCACATATTACAGAGCAGTTATCAGGTACACAGTTGAAATATAATTTCCGTGGGCAGTCATTACTGATAGATCTTGCCATGAATAGGTATACAGTATCCAATGGGCGGTTCAAAATAGAGAGTGAAAGGGATTTTGGGTTTTATGGTTCAGATAATGAGTTGTTATATTTTAATGGTAATAATCCGGTAGCTGCCATGAAGGTGGAAACTACGGGTATGCTGGCACTGGAAATAAAAAACTTTTCTCAGGATAATATGTTGTGGAGCCAGTCTTCCACTGGTGTAAATAAATACCTGATCAATGATCTTAAAGTTGATAGCTACTATACGATCTCTGTCAATAAACAGGTACTGAAACGGGTAAAGACCAATGCCGATGGCAGCATTGCATTTGACTTTAAAACGAGTAAGACAACAGATGTTATTGCGATAGAAAATAAGTAATGATGCAAAGTAAAACCGTTCTCCTGCTTGGTGCCAATTCAGATGTAGCTAAAGCAGCCATTATACAATACGCCGCTAAAGGTTACCGCATCATCGCTGCTTCCCGCAGTACTGACGAGCTGTATACTTTTGTACAACAACAGGTGCCTCAGCAGGAATTGGTTACTATTCATTATTTTGATGCTGTTGATTTTGACAGCCATGAAAACTTCTATAAGCAACTCCCGGAAAAACCACATATCGTCGTATATGCAGCGGGGTACCTGAAAAATAATGAGGAAGCCCTGCTCGATTTTAAAGGGAGTTTCAGGATGATGCAGGTACATTATGCCGGTGCCGTATCCATACTCAATATCGTTGCAATGGATAAAGATAATAGCCGGCTGGAAAGGATTATCGGTTTGTCCTCGTTATCAGGTGTCAGGGGCAGAAAAAGCAACTTTATCTATGGTAGTACCAAATCTGCGTTTACCCAATACCTGGCGGGTTTAAGACAATATCTCTTTCCCCGTCATATTAAAGTGAATGTGATTGTAGCAGGCTATATACGCAGTAAGATGACAGCCGGATTAAACCTGCCGGAATCCTTAATGCTGGAGCCCTCCTTTATAGCCGGCGCGGTGGTGAATGCGGGAAATACATTTACCATTGTCCCAGGCTTTAAATGGAAACTGATCTATACTATTTTAAAGCTGATGCCGGAAAAACTGGTCGCAAAACTTCCCTGAAACCAGCCAGCCATCAAAAAACTTTCCGCTATGAATACCCCGTCCTATTGAGACTAAAGCACTTAGGACGTTTCCGGCAATAAAACAAATTTTATATTGCCGTTATTCAGATTAAATGTATTTTTATAGTAATATTACTTTATTCACGTTAGATAACTCATTCTCAAAATAACCAATTGAAAACCTATGTACCCAGGATTGCTGTGCAATCTTTAACCCGGCTATTACAGCCTTCTCAAAATAGCACCTTACACCCTTAACATAATCATTAAAACAACGCTAGTTATGCAAAAAATCAAATGGATTTTTCTACTTGCCCTCGCTATGCTTCCGGGGGTCTCTTTCGGACAATTATCCTGCTACAACATCGTGGGATATTATCCTTCCTGGGTAGCCGGTGGCAACTATTACATTAATACGCCATCAAAAATCGACTACAGCAAATACACGCATATCTGTTATGCATTTGCGATCCCCGGCACTGATGGTAAAATAGGTGCTGTTGATGGTGGTTCCACCCTCACAGACCTCGTTACCAGGGCCCATGCCAATAACGTTAAAGTGCTTTTATCCATTGGTGGATGGTTGGATTCCTCACCCAACAATACACCTTTTGAAACCATCGCAAGCAGCACCACTTCCATCAATAACCTCGCTACTGCCTGCGGTAACCTGGTTACCCAGTACAACCTGGACGGTATTGACCTTGACTGGGAATATCCAACTACAAAAGCCAGATGGAACAGCCTGGCTACCGCTCTTGGTACCAGGTTACACGGAATGGGTAAACTGTTTACTGCTGCCGTATCAGAAAACGCCAGCAATAATGGGGACCATTATGATAACGTAACCATGTTAGACCTCGTGAATATCATGTGTTACGGCGATGATAACCTCGCCAGCAGTTCTATTGCTTACTGGACTTCCCGCGGTGTTCCTCAAAGCAAAAGAATGCTGGGCGTACCATTCTACAGTGCTGATAATACCACAGCGGAACACGTATGGAAATCCAACTATGCGAAAACAAATGCCGGTGGTATCATGATCTGGGATATTGCAACAGAATACGGTGATATCAATTCTATTTATAACACTTTAGGATCTGTTTGTAAAGGTGGCACACCGGTGCCTCAGAACCTCGCTTCCGGCAAACCTGTTACCGCTTCTTCCCTGGAAGCCACTACCACTATAAATGTAGCCGCTTCCAATGTAACGGATGGTGACTATTCCACCCGCTGGTCTTCCGCTTCCGCTGATCCGCAATGGGTGTATGTAGACCTCGGAGCTACTTATGATATCAATGAAGTGAAGATCACCTGGGAAGCTGCTTATGCAACTGCTTACCAGGTACAGGTGTCAACAGATGCCAATACCTGGACTACCGTAAAATCTGTTACCGGTAATACCACACTTACCAATGATAACACCGGACTGACCGGCACCGGTCGTTATGTAAGGATTTATGGTACGGCAAGGGCTACCACCTATGGTTATTCTATTTACGAACTGGAAGTCTATGGTGCTGCGCCACAGACCCCTTACGGAGGAACACCATGGCCTGTACCCGGAAAAATAGAAGCGGAAAATTATGATAATGGCGGAGAAGGTACGGCTTATCATGATTTAACGGCCACCAATACACTGGGCCAGTACCGCACTGCTGAAGGTGTAGACATAGAAAGCTGCACCGAAGGCGGATATAATGTAGGGGCAGTCCAGGCAGGAGAATGGCTGGAATATACCGTAAACATTGCCAAAGCAGGTACCTATACATTACAGGCCAGAGTAGCGGCTATCGCTGATGGAAAAACATTCCATATCGAGCTGGATGGCCAGAATATTTCCGGCACCATTACAGTTCCTAATACCGGTGCATGGCAGACATTTGCAACAGTTAGTGTAACAACTCCTGTATTAACCGCCGGTAAGAAAGTAATGCGCGTGGTGATGGATGCAGCTTCCTTTAACTTTAACTGGTTTAGTTTCAGTGCAGCATCTGTAAATGTGGCGCTCAACAAAACAGTGAATGCATCTTCTGTAGAAACCACTGGTTTTGAAGCTGCTAAAGCCTTTGATGGTGATGCTACTACAACACGCTGGTCTTCTGCCTATACAGATAACGAATGGATATCCGTTGATCTTGGCTCTGCACAGAATATTTCAAGGGTTGTACTGAAATGGGAAGTGGCTTACGCTAGCTCTTATCGTATCGAAACATCTAACGATAATGTAACCTGGACTGCACAAAAAACAGTAACCGCCGGCGTTGGTGGTACGGAAGACCTTAGTTTCCCTGCTGTTAGTGCCCGTTATGTAAGGATGTATAGCGTGAAGAGAGCGACCGTATACGGTGTTTCTCTGTGGGAATTTGAAGTGTATACTGATGCTGCTTCAGCTGCCAGACAAGCAGCTACTATTGCGCTTTCTTCTTCAAAAGAGAATGAAACACCGCTTTCAATAGGTGTATGGCCCAATCCGGCTACAAATTTCCTCACCGTGCAAACGAAAGGCCTGAAAGGAAAATCTGTGTTGAAAGTTTATAGCCTTACTGGTCAGGTAATATACAATTCAATTGTTACCGGTCCGGTTAACCAGGTGCAGATAGATGTGTCCAAATGGACTAAGGGTATCTATATTATTTCATTGGATAATGTACGAAAGAAAGTGGTGGTAGAATAAATATTATAAGTAGATTTTGAATAAAGCCGCCTCTTAAATAAATGAGGCGGCTTTTTCATTGTATTAATCCGGCATACAACGATAAAGCCGGTAAACATCATTACAGAAACTGATCAAACTATCAGAATAAATCCTTAACGGATCCTTCGCTTTAAATGATAATAATGATAGATAATACTATCATAATACAATGCGATAATTAAACAACCTGCTGCCAGGAACAACGTCTTTAATGCATAGGTTTTAAAAATAAAGCCCCCGAGCACACATCCGATAAAGAAAAAGGCGATGATAGCCAATTTCAGATAAATGCTTTTGGATAATCTCCGCAATTCCGCTTCCTGCCGGTAAAAGAATAACTGGGATAACTCAATACCCAAATCAGTAAATAATCCTGTTAAATGGGTAGTACGGACGACCGACTGTGAGACTTTTGTAACCAATGAATTCTGCAGTCCCATCGCAAATAATAAAGCACAGGCAATCACCTGCCCCTCAGTACCTGTTAAACCGCTGCCCACCATCCCGGTAATTGTCAGAATAAGGATCTCGATAAACATAGGAATGGTATGGGCCACTGCCGGCTTTATCCTTATCACCGTTTCAATTAAAAGATTGGAAATGAATGCCCCGGCCAGGAAACAAAAAATATAAACCAGGAAAACCAGTGCTGTGAAGTAATTCTTTTTTACCAGCTCCTCCGAAAAATAAGCAAAATGACCGGTAACATTTGTCGTTAATACTTTAACAGACAAAACACCCGTAATATTTACAATGCCTGCAATAAATGAAAGAGTGGAAGCCAATCGCAGATTATGGATATATGTTCTACTTTTGCCCTTGTGCCTGAACATGAATGATTATTATCTGATAAAATTACGAATATTGACATCGAATAGCGCTCTTTTTATTACAGATTGTGAATGCTGTTAAATAATTGTGTAGTTTAGAAAACCAAAACAACACAAACCTCAAATTCTGATGCTACAGATTGGCCTTATAAGGGAAGAAAAACAGCCACATGATAACAGGGTCGCATTCACTCCACTGCAATGCCAATGGATCGCACGCAATTATCCACAGGTAAATATTACCGTACAACCGTCGGATTGGCGCTGCTTTAAAAATGATGAATACCTGAAAGCAGGGGTTACCCTTTCTGAGGATCTCTCCCACTGCCACATACTGCTGGGGATTAAAGAAGTACCACCAGAGAAATTACTGGCCGGCAAAACATATCTGTTCTTCTCTCATACAAGAAAGAAACAACCCCAGAATCAGCATTTACTGCAAACCATCCTGCAAAAAAATATCACACTTATAGATTATGAATGCCTGGTGCATGAAGATGGGCAACGGATCCTCGGGTTCGGGTTCTTTGCAGGCGTGGTAGGGGCGCATAACGGGATACTGACTTTCGGGAAGAGAACAGGCACGTTTTCTTTAACGCCCGTGCATGAATGCCATGATTTTAAAGAGCTGATCAATCACTATTTTGGAACAAAACTCCCTCCTTTAAAGATTGCTATTACCGGCTCCGGACGTGTGGCTGCCGGGACCCTGGAAGTAATGGGATTACTGGGGATCAAGTATATTCCGCCGGAAGAATACCTGATCAATAATTATGCATATCCCGTATATACACAGCTGAAAGCCGGAGAACTCTATCTGAGAAGAACGGATAAGACCTATAGCAGGGAAGATTTCCACCTGCATCCTGATAAATATGATTGCAGATTTTTGCCTTTTGTAACGGCAACTGATATATTAATGAATGGTATCTACTGGGATGAACGTATTGCGCCCCTGTTCACCTGGACAGACCTCGCGAAAGATAATTTCCGGATAAGGGTGATCGCTGATATTACAGATGATACCAATGGTTCTGTTCCCAGTAATTTAGGCGATTCTACGATTGAAGATCCTGTATATGGAGTGGATAGGCATACACATTTAAAAACAGCCCCTTACCTGCCTGATACGGTTGATATGATGTGTGTGAGTAACCTTCCCAATGAGTTGCCAAGGGATGCTTCCCAGTACTTCGGGGACCAGCTGATGAAATACGTGTTTGATGAATTACTCAAAGAACAGAGTGATACTTTATATAATGCCACTATCGCACAACAGGGCCACTTGACGGAAAGATTTTCCTATCTGCAGGATTATGCAGATTTATAAATAGAGGTAATAGGGTTGTAAGAGATCTATGAACGCTGAAGTATATATATTGCCTGTTTCACGGATCGCCATTTCCGCTGTATCCGTTACTCCTTCATTCCGCTTGAATATACCTACAGACCGGAAATAATCGTGTTGGTCACTTTGTTTGATGTGCAGTACCTGCTGCGCATAAAATCCTGCGCCGGCAGCTTTTAACGCAAAATTTTTAAAGGGCTGATAAGGGAGCAGGATGGAGAAAAAACCATCAGGGGCCAGATGCTTAGTGATAACTTCTAACAACGACGAATAACCTAAAGTGGTAGTATGCATCGCCTGGTTACGCAGCTGGTCATTGCTTTTCAGGTCTGCTTCGTAAAATGGTGGATTAGTGATGATGAAATCGTATGGTGCTGTTACGGGTAACTCTTTTATATCTCCGGTTATTACACCTGTTCTGAAGGACCAGGGCGACAGGGCCATATTCTCCGCAGCCTGTACAGCAGCAGTAGCATCCAGTTCTACAGCGGTGATGGTGGCGGTGGGTAGTTGCTGCGCCAGCATCAGGCTTAGTAGGCCGGTACCGGCGCCAATATCCATAATTGCCGAAGAGGGCAAGGAATTTTCCAGTATATAACGGGCTGTATAAGCTCCCTGAATACAAGCATCGGTGCATACTTTCATGGCGCATGCATCCTGATAGACAGTAAATTCTTTGAAACGGAAGTAATTGTTTGCCATGAGAGGAATAATATCCGGTCCTGTGAATTTGCTTAAAAAGCTGCTCTTGCGCCAGGAATAACATCCAGTCCTGCAAACTCGCCTGCCTGGTATTTGTACCATGCGGTAATAGCGATCATCGCAGCATTATCCGTACAATATTCAAATTTAGGGATGTAGGTATTCCAGCCATTTTTCTTCCCCTGCTCTTCCAATGCTTTTCTTAAGCCTGAATTCGCGCTCACTCCTCCCGCTATCCCTATTTCTTTAATGCCGGTTTCATTAGATGCTTTTACCAGTTTATTCATCAGGATACTGATAATACGCTGCTGGATGGAAGCACAGATATCTGCCAGGTTATCCTGTATAAACTGAGGTTCCTGTAACTGAATAAAGTAAAGTATAGATGTTTTAAGACCGCTGAAACTGAAGTTAAGTCCGGGTATCTGCGGCTCCGGGAATTTGAACCTTTTAGGATCACCCTGCGCAGCACATTTATCGATGAGCGGGCCACCGGGATATGGCAACCCCAGTAATTTGGCGCTTTTATCAAAGGCTTCCCCTGCCGCATCGTCCAGCGTTTCGCCGATGACTTTCATCTGCAGCGGGCTATCGCAGCGGACTATCTGGGTATGTCCTCCGGATACGGTAAGACATAAAAAAGGAAAAGAAGGCTGAGGTTCCGCAATGAAATTAGCCAGCACATGTGCCTGCATATGGTGCACCGCTATCAGCGGGATGTCCAGTGCCATAGCCAGGGATTTGGCAAAAGAACTGCCCACCAGCAAAGAACCCATCAGACCGGGGGCCTGGGTAAATGCGATCGCGCTTAGCTCCTCTTTGGCAACACCGGCTTTTTTCAGCGCCAGGTCTACCACAGGTACGATATTCTCCTGGTGTGCACGGGAAGCCAGTTCAGGCACTACGCCACCGTATTGTTCATGCACGGTCTGGTTAGCGATGCAATTCGATAATATTTTCCCATCTACCAGTACGGATGCACCGGTATCATCACAAGAGGACTCTATGGCCAGTATTTTTACAGACATGGGCGCAAAGGTAGGAAATTAGTTATTTCTGATTGCCATCACAGCGTCTGATTTGGAAGCAGGTTAGTTACTCCTGATTGCCACCACAGCGTCTAATTTGGAAGCAGAGAACGCCGGGATAAACCCTGCAACCATGCCTACAAAAGCGGAGATAGTCAGCCCGAGGATAATATTGGAAAGAGTGAGCGTTACTACAAAAGTACTGAGACTATTGGCCACCAGCGTGCCCAGGAACACCAGTAACAACCCTATTCCACCGCCTACGATACACAACAGGATAGATTCTATGAGGAACTCCATGAGGATCACACTGCGTTTGGCGCCTATGGCTTTTTTAAGCCCGATGATACTGGTACGTTCCTTTACGGTTACAAACATAATATTGGCAATACCGAACCCTCCTACCACCAACGCAAAAAAAGCGATAAAAAAGCCCCCCATATTAATAGCTGCAAATACCCCATTGAGATCATCAGTAGCACTGGTAATTTCGTTAAGAGAGAAGTTATCTTCCATGGTGGGTCTTAACCGGTGAACAGCCCGGATAACACCCCTCAGCTCGTCTTTCATTTCCGGCATGGTAGACGTAGGTGCCGTTTTTACCAGGATATAAGGGTCCGCATAACGCCGTTCATCCACAATGGTACGGCCATATTTATACGGCACTATCACAATATTATCATAGCTGACGATGTCCAGCATGCTGGAGCCTTTCTTTTTCAGCACCCCTATTATCTTGGTAGGCCGGCCTTCGATACGGACGGTTTTGCCGAGTGCTGCTTCTGCAGTACCAAACAACCCTTCCCAGAGGTTAGCTCCGATAATGGCCACATTAGACGATCCGTCGTTTTCTTTGCCTATAAAGAAGTGACCTGCTGAAATGGAGATCTGCTGTACTTTGTCGTAATCCTGTGTAACAGCCATAAAATCCACCCCCTCCATGTAGTCATTCTTATATTCTATCCGTTTATTACCGGAAGAGAATGCAAATGCGGCCGCACTGGCACTATGTACCTTGTCCTGTATGTATTTCAGCTCTTTATATTCCGGCAATGGCCGGTTCATGTATTTCCACCAGGGGGCATCCGGCCCACCTTCCCAGGGCCATTTCTGGACGAATATCACGTCATTGCCCAGCGTTGCCAGGTCATTCCGTACATTGCTTTCCAGGCTGTTAGTAGCCGTGAGGACGGCTATAATGCAGAATATACCGATGGTTATACCTAAGAGGGATAAGAAAGTGCGCAGTTTATTAACCCGCAACTCCTGCACAGCCATTTTAAGGCTGTTCCATAATATTTTTATAGTGGCTATCATAGATACATGTAAATTAATGATTAATCATGATATTCACCATTCTTCTCATTCTTTCTAAGTACCTTTGCCAACATTTTTGGTACAAACAACTATGAAGTACGCAAGCGAAATCAACAAACGGAAGACATTTGCCATTATAGCCCACCCGGATGCCGGTAAAACCACCCTTACAGAAAAGTTCCTGTTATTTGGTGGCGCTATTCAGACGGCCGGAGCGGTAAAATCCAACAAGATCAAGAAGCATACTACATCCGACTTTATGGAAATAGAGCGCCAGCGTGGTATCTCTGTGGCTACTTCCGTAATGACCTTCGAATACAGGGATATGCTGGTAAACCTGCTGGATACCCCTGGTCACAAGGACTTTGCTGAGGATACTTACCGCACGCTTACTGCGGTAGACAGTGTTGTACTGGTGATAGACTGCGTGAAAGGGGTGGAAGAACAAACCGGTAAACTGATGGATGTATGCCGGATGCGTGATACCCCGGTGATCATATTTGTTAATAAGCTGGACCGTGACGGTAAAAACCCTTTCGACCTGCTGGACGAACTGGAAGAAAAGCTCAACATCAAAGTGCGTCCTCTCAGCTGGCCTATTAATGGCGGTAAAGACTTTAAAGGCGTTTATAACCTCTATAATAAAAGCTTCGTGTCCTTTGCTCCCAATAAGAAAGCAACGGACGATGATATCGTTCCCCTCACAGACCTTACCAGCTCTTATATAGACGAACATTTTAATGCACAGGATGCTGCACAGTTGCGTGCAGACGTGGAACTGATTGAAGGCGTGTATGATACGTTCGATAACACAGAATACCTGCAGGGTAAAATGGCACCTGTATTCTTCGGTAGCGCCGTGAACAACTTTGGTGTAAAAGACCTGCTGGATACCTTTGTGGAAATTGCACCTATTCCCCGCAGCCGCGAAGCCAGTACCCGCCCTGTAGATGTACAGGAAGATAAATTCAGTGGTTTTATCTTTAAGATCCACGCGAACCTTGATCCCCGTCACCGCGACCGTATCGCTTTCCTTCGTGTATGCTCCGGACGTTTTGAAAGAAATAAGTTCTTCCATCACGTACGACTGGATAAAGAAGTGCGCTTCAGCAACCCTTACAGCTTCCTGGCCCGTGACAAGAACATAGTGGATGATGCTTATCCGGGCGATGTGGTAGGTTTATTTGATACCGGTAACTTTAAAATAGGTGACACACTTACGGAAGGAGAAAACTTCTACTTTACCGGTGTTCCCAGCTTCTCTCCGGAGTTGTTTAAAGAAGTGATCAATAAAGATCCTATGAAAACCAAGCAGTTGGAAAAGGGTCTTTTACAGTTAACGGATGAAGGAGTAGCGCAGTTATTTACCCAGCATGGTGGTAACCGTAAGATCATTGGCTGTGTGGGTGACCTGCAGTTTGAAGTGATCCAGTACCGCCTGTTACAGGAATATGGTGCTTCCTGCCAGTTCAATACCCTTCCTTTCTATAAAGCCTGCTGGATTACCGGCAATAAGCAGAAAATTGAGGACTTTATCCGCTTTAAAGGACAGAACATCGTATCTGATAAAGACGGTCACCTGGTATACCTGGCGCAATCCGAATGGTACTTAAATACGGAACGTACCAACAATCCTGAAATAGAATTTCATTTCACTTCTGAAATACATAAATAATAAAAGCCGCTTCTGCAATCAGGAGCGGCGTATTTTGAATTGTACGACCCACGCGGAGTACAATGAAATATAAAACGTACGAGGTTGTATTCTCAAAAGGATACAACCTCTTTTCATTAGAATATCTGATAGAGCTTTACCCCCATTTAGACGATCCTGATTAAGCCTTATCCCTTTTAGACGCTTTTGATTAAGCCTTATCCTGATTAGGTGTTTCTGATGGAACTTTATCCCCCCATTTAGACTACCCTGAATGAGCCTTATCCCTTTTAGACGCTTTTGATTACCTTCTCCATTGCTTGTGAATCTGAAGATTTCGATCAATACAGGAGGAATAGAACAGTAACAAAACGGCTATTCAGAGTATTAAAAAGACTTATTATGAAGCTATTTACTACTTATTCACAAACAGTAGACGGTGATGTTCCTGGGATAAAGGTCCTGTTATGAAGTTATTTACTACTTATTCTCTGGTATACTGTAATATAATCTCGCTAAATGTTTTCTCTAGTTTCCCCTCAAAATGTGCATCCATATGACGGTCGTCTTTCCACCGGTAAGTGATCTTCTGGGGATAAGGACAATCCAGGTTTTCTGCCACAAATCCTACCGTTTTCAATACGCGTATCTTAAACCGTAAGGGCTGTCCTGTTTGAGGGTCTTTCACAGCGGCGATCGTATAAAAGAGCCCTTCCGGTGTACGCAGCAGTTTCATTTCATCCTGCTTCACACTATCCTTGTCAACAATACGCCAGCTGGTACCCTGCCATACATCCTCATTTATCTTCACCCAGTTCTCCCTGAAAGTGCTGTGTTTAGCCCGCATGAGCCACTTCCCCTCCATATGGTCCAGCAAATGAAAATCAGCATTGTTTACCTGCGCATGAACATGAACAGGCAGGCATGTATGCAGCAGCAGACTACTGCTGAACAATAGCTTCCTCACCATACATCTGTTGTTTATATTTATGTGAAGGGGAAGCGATGAAGGGTCCGATATTGAGTGATGCCCATTTCTCATCTATCTTTTGGATAGTTGCATCATCAGCTACGATAATATTGGGCCAGTCGCGTTCGAAGTTGTCCAGTAAGCGGGTTTTCTGTGTACCATCCAAACCAATACCTGCCGTTGTCTTACCAGGATTACCCGGCAATGCTGGTCTTACCACGAAATTATCGCGGCGGGGGTCCAGGTTATTACAGAAACGCCATAAAGCAGAAGCCAGGTCGCTTACGTCTACGGTATGTTCTACATAGAGTATCATCTTGATACCAGCCACTTCAGGCAGGCTGTATAATTGCTCGTTCAGTTCCTTGATATGGAAAGGACGGGTCTTTTCTACGGCTATTAAAATGCAGGGAATATCCTCTTTCAATAAGGAATCATTGATCCCTTTGATTTCACCGAAGCGCTGCATGATCTCTGCAACATTGATTTTATTGGCAATGGTGGTCAATTCAACATTCCCATCAATCTCTTCTTCGTATTTACGGGTACCATCGATACACATTTTACCGCCAAAACCCATTTTAGAACAGGAATGGTCCAGCACGTCCATAGGTCCCTGGCTAAAGTAAATATCAGTAGCGGGATTCAGGTGACGGAACATGTATTGAGCCAGCTTTTTGTAGTCGTGAATATCCGCGCCTTCATCTGTCACTGCCAGGATCTTGTTGAACATCATTTGTCCGGCCCCCCACATGGCATTCATCACCTTCTGGGCCTGGCCTGCATAATCCTTTTTGATCTGGGCGATCACCAGGTTATGGAATACCCCTTCTACCGGCATTTCCATATCGATGATTTCAGGTACCAGCGTCATTTTGATAGGTGCCAGGAAAATCCTTTCCGTAGCCTTCCCTATCCAGGCATCTTCCTGTGGCGGGATACCTACTATTGTAGATGGGTAAACGGCATCTTTACGGTGAGTGATAGCAGTAACGTGGAAACGAGGGTACCAGTCGGCCAGGGAATAATACCCGGTATGATCGCCGAAAGGTCCTTCCCATATCAGTTCTTCATCCGGTTCCACATATCCTTCTATCACAAAGTCTGCATCAGCAGGCACTTCCAGTTCCGGCTGGGAAATACACTTTACCAGTTCTACTTTCTGCTTGCGCAGGAAACCTGCCAGCATGTACTCATCTACGTTTTCAGGTAAAGGAGCAGTAGCGGAATAGGTATATACAGGGTCACCGCCCAGGATAACGGCTACCGGCATACGCTTCTTCAGCTTTTTATATTCCATGAAGTGTTTGGCAGATACTTTATGCTTATGCCAGTGCATGCCGGTCATCTTATTATCGAACACCTGCATGCGGTACATCCCTACATTGCGGGTACCGGTATGCGGATCTTTGGTATGAATAACAGGCAAAGTGATGAACGGACCGCCATCTTTAGGCCAGCAGGTAAGAACGGGCAATTTGCCCAGATCGGGGTTTGTCATCACAACTTCCTGGCAGCTCCCTTTACCGCTCACCACTTTAGGCATCCAGGAGGCAAACTGACCCAGTTTAGGCAACATGGAGAGCTTATCCAGAATACCTTCCTTAGGTTTGGACAGCATTTTAAAGAGGTCTTCTATTTCGTGGGCCACATCATCCAGTTCTTTTACGCCCAATGCCAGGCACATACGTTTGTAGCTGCCCATTGAATTGATTAATACCGGGAAATCGTAACCTGTATTTTCAAAAAGCAATGCTTTGCCACCATTGGGCGATTTGCTCACCCTGTCTGTAATCTCAGCTATTTCCAGTTTAGGGTCTACATAAGTAGTGATCCTTACCAGCTCTCCTGCCTTTTCGAGTGTATCTATGAATTGCTTCAGATGTTTATATGCCATAGCCCAGTTACTAAAAACGAATGACGAATTACAATCAGGCGCAAAGATACGCACAATCGTAATTCGTCATTCGTTTTTAGTAACTGAAACCAATTAAACTTAAAAACCAACTACTATAGGGCCGGTTGCGATCACCACCCTGGGACCACGTGAGTAACATACTCTTGGTGGTGGAGGGGGCGGAGGGCAAGGTGTTTCATAATAAACCACTCTTGGCTCGGGGCGGCAGGCATAACCACCGCCATAGTAACCGGCGTATCTTGGAGCCGGACGGCATTCTTCTCTGCGGTATTCTCTTTCGTAACCCCCATGGCCGTAGCCGTATCCATATCCGCGTCCTCTATCGCCTCTGTCGAAATCTCTTCTGCCCTGAGCCTGTGTACTAAGTATAGCTCCGCCTATTAGCATTGTTATTAATACTATCCGTTTCATAACTGTATGTTTATGTTGTTAGAGAAAGGTCGTTGTGGTAAGAAAATTTATTAACGGTGATGATGAAATGGCCTATGGTGCCAGTGGTGACGCACTACGTGATGATGGTATACGTGACGGTGTATAACATGTCCATGACGATGCGGACGTGGCGGTCTTGGAGGAAACGGAGGATGAGGTGGTCTTGGAGGTAACGGAGGATGAGGAAAACGGTGCGGGTGTTGAGCCGTTACCGGATGAGGATGAGGAGGAAGTGGCGGTTGTGCATTCGCAAACGTGAAACTTCCTAAAATAAATATGCTGAGAAATATTAACTTTTTCATGATCCTAAAATTAAATAATGAGTTAGTAGGTGGTGTGATCCGGATCTTGTTCTTAACAGTTAGAAACAAGCTGCCAAAGGCTTTTGTTTGTATCGCTCTGTTGTATAGTAAAAGCCAATAAGTATGCCAAAAAAAATCTCCCGGTCGTAACCGGGAGATTAGCATGATATAGCATGATGAATGATATCGTTTTACATACGGGGACAGTCGGAAAATTTCTGTTTCCCCCAGTGCCCCCAGGGGCCTTTCGTGCCACCAAAACGGTAGCCAAGGGTAAATCCGGAGAAAATGTACCAGTCGTCATACTTCATAGAACCCCTTGGGGTACCATCTATGGGATAGGTCCCTTTACCCCGGTAGGCATAATTTACTGATCTCTGCCCCCTGTATCGCAGCAACGTGTTCCTGTCCACATAACCCCTGCTTACATCATCCAGGTAATCTGAAAATGTTTTTCTGAGCCCTATTTCAAAGCCCAGTACCCAGGAGTCTGTCAGTAAGAATTTAGCACCTGCACCAAAAGGAATAGCGAAGGAACGAAGGTTATATTGTTTTCTATCCGGGTACATTGGCAACCCCTGTCCTTCTGTAGATAACGCGCGCAGCTTTATCACATTACCGTTAGCATCCCTGGTAGTAGGATAAAAACTAAAAACGGCTATTCCTCCAAATACATAAGGAGTGAATCGTTTTTCATCAATGTCCAGGAAATTAAATTCACCTATCAGGCTTCCTTCTATAATAGGAGAACGGAAACTGAGGTTACGGGCCACCAGGTTGGGATCTTTATTAGTGCTGTCCGCACCGGCTATTCTGCCGTAAGTAAACCCGGCACGCAAGCTAAAATAACGGTTAAAATCCCTCTTGGCGAAAAGCCCGATGGAATACCGGGTATACCTGAAGTCTACACGCTTTTCTACCAGGTCTCCACTGTAATTACTGGTCCCTAAAAAACCACCTACCTGCCAGTACTGCTGGCTGAAACCTGCTAAAGGCGCTAAGATCAATACCAGGACTACTATCTTCTTAAATACGGTTACTGTTAAACGGTTCCTCAATGCACATAAATTTGGCACCAACATAAGGGCTGGATTAAATAATGGTGATCTGTACATGATGGATGTACATACTTTCAAGGCAGGTATAATGGGATATCAGAACAATGTCTTATAACGTCTAAAACTCATAAAAATTGTAGCATAGGGATTTATACGCTCTAAGAACGGGCGCAAAATAATGTTTTTCTTCTCTCCTGCAAAACCCAATGTCATATTAATGCAGCATTTATTATCATGCTGGTTGTTGGAGCGTTTTTTTTCATAATATGCTTTAAAATTCTTATTTTGAGTCTGTTCTGATCAACTTAATAATTTATACATCCTGCTGAAACCCTCTTAAAATAACCCGCGATGAAAAATACCCCTCCGACCCGGGAGTCCATGGAACAACTTGCTGTAAAGGCACTGAGTTTTGCCGACGATCACGTTTCCGATCCTTTTGAAATGAAAGATGTATCCGACTGGCTGGGCATCTCTTATTCTTACTTTTACCACAGCTTTACGGCCGTAATGGGCGAACCTTACTGGCAATATGTAAAACGTCACCGGCTCGAATTAGCTGCCGGATTGTTAAGACACAGCGACTATAAAATCACCGACATCGGCGAACTTTCCGGTTATGCCACCGTAGCTGCCTTTACCAAAGCCTTTACGCAGCACTTTAATAAAAGCCCGCGTAACTTTCGTAAGATCGACATCCTGCCAAAGGAAAAACGTACCCTGGAACTGGTAAACACCATTGTTCAATCCTTTGATAAGAAAGGAAACCAGATTGCCCCCTATTTTTGCTTCGACAGAACAGAACCCCAGGTACTACCCGAATGTATGCTGTTCTATACACTGCTTTCGTACAAACAGGACCCTATAGTACAGATGATCATGAAAATGAACCGGGAAGAACAACGGATGCGGAAAATATTATCCGGCCTGGAACTGCCCAGGGCAAAAGTGATCACCGGTACCCTCGATGCTGTTCCTGTTACAGAATATGAGAAAATGAGCATGTATGCCGGTATACTCGTCCCTTCCAAAGATGTAACCTCACAACTGCTGCATACCGCAGCTGCAGAAAGGCTGATGGCCAAAAGAATGCCCGGAGGACATTACCTGCGCCTGCCCGTACCCATGGATTTTGCGACCGCCGGTATCCCCATGTACGAGTTTATCGACCGCTATGTAAGGGAAGGCGTTTTCAAAATGAGTGGTAATCATTTCTTCATCTCACTGCTGGCACCTAATGCCTGCGATATATATATTCCCTATTTGAAGAAACTATTATGATATATTTGGGTAAAATACACTGTACATGAATGAAGTGAAGTTACCCTTCAACGCACGGTTGGCATTTACCCTGATATCCATCTTACTCATAATATACATCCTGAGGCTTGGGCATGAACTGATTATACCACTGATCTTTGCCTTCCTGGTGTCTATTTCCCTGCTTCCCGTGGCTAACCAGCTCGAAAAATGGCGGTTTTCACGGGGAGCAGCTGCCCTTACCGTTATCCTCCTCTTCCTGATCATCCTGGCAGGGATTACCATGCTGCTGATTTCTCAGATGGGCTCTTTTGTGGACGACTTCCCCCACTTACAGGCACAGTTACTGAAATCGCTGAATGGTTTACAGGTATGGATAAACGTTCATTTCCATATCAATTCGCATAAACAGATGGACTACCTGGAACAGGCTGCCGTGGGGACCCTCGGTTCTGCTACCAGCTTCCTGAGTACTACGGTATTGTCTCTCTCCTCCCTGCTCATCTTCTTTGTTTTCGTCATGTTATACACGTTCTTCCTGCTCCTGTACAGACGGTTGCTCGTTACCTTCCTGATACGGGTTTTCAAGGACGAACACCGGGAAATACTCGAAGATGTTATTGTCCAGACACGTTCTATCATTAAAGGGTATTTAGCAGGACTGATGATTGAAATGACCGTAGTGGCTATCGTGAACTGCACTATCTTCTGGATACTGGGTATCAAATATGCTACGCTGCTGGGTATTATGGCGGCCATCTTCAATATCATTCCCTATGTAGGGATCTTTGTAGCGACCATCGTGTGTATACTGGTAACCCTTACTAACAGTTCCGTACCTATTACCATACAGGTAGGGCTTTGCCTGTTACTGGTGCATTTTACGGACAGCAATATCCTGCTGCCCCGTATTGTAGGCTCCAAGGTGAAAATCAATGCGTTGGTAACTATCCTGGGCGTAGTGGCCGGTAACCTCATATGGGGCATTCCAGGTATGTTCCTGGCTATTCCTGTCATTGCCATCCTTAAAATCATTTTTGAACATATAGAATATATGCACCCATGGGCCCTTTTACTGGGTGATGTGACGCTTAAAAAGAAAAAAAACGAAGTAACCAAAGCCCCCGAACCAGATGTCGCAAGCGAATAGTTCAATTACGGAAGTACCCATACTTACCACGGAGAATCTGATACTGCGTGCCATAGATGAAAAAGACCTGGCAGGTTTATTTGCTATTTTTTCCAGCGAGCCTGTCATGAAATTTATGGATGTGGAACGTTTTACCAATATTTCCGAGGCTGCCCAGATGGTGACTTTTTTCCGGGAAAAGCTGCGTATCGGTGAAGGGATCCGCTGGGCTATCTGCCTGAAAGACAATGATCAACTGATAGGTACCTGTGGTTTTCATCATATCAGTCCAACACACTATAAGTGCGAGATGGGCTACGACCTGCTGCCTGCTTTCTGGGGAAAAGGGATTATGACCAATGCCCTCCATGCTATATTACAGTTTGGGTTCGAACAGATGAATTTCAACAGGATCGAGGCTATTGTAGACCCTGTTAATACAAGGTCCTATGTATTATTGGACAGACTTGGTTTTCAACGGGAAGGATTACACAGACAATCATTTTTCGAGAAGGGCCGGTTTGTGGACGTATACATTTACAGCATGTTACAGGGGGATTATAAAAATGAGCTTCATTTTTAATATTTTTGCCAGATGCTATTCAGAAATGCCACTACAGAAGATCTGAAAGAAATAGTTGAGATCTATAATACTACCATCGCTGGAAGGATGGTAACCGCTGATACTGAACCAGTTACAGTAGATAGCCGGATAAAATGGTTTAATGAACATTCTCCGGAAAAACGTCCCTTATGGATGGTGGAAGAAGACGGTGTTTGTGTCGGATGGGTCAGCTTCCAGTCATTTTATGGCCGCCCGGCTTATAATGGAACTGCAGAAATAAGCATCTATCTGCATGAGAATCAGCGTGGTAAAGGACACGGAAAAGCGATTTTAACACACGCGATCGCACAATGCCCATCCCTTGAAATACATACTTTACTGGGATTTATTTTTTCACACAACCTGCCCAGTATCCGGTTGTTCGAGAAACTGGGCTTTCAGGAATGGGCGCATCTGCCCAATATTGCAGTACTGGATAATGTAGAAAGAAGTTTAAGTATCCTTGGCAAAAGAATTTATTGATCTATGTGGGTGATTTACGCTTTGCTCTCTGCAATTTTTGCGTCGCTAACGGCCATTTTTGCTAAAATAGGTGTGGCGGATATTAATTCCGACCTGGCGACTGCCATCCGCACTATCATCATTGTAATAATGGCCTGGGGCATTGTGCTGTTCCGGGGAGAAAGCAAGGGATTACAGCATATTTCAAAACACGGGCTGCTATTCCTGGTATTATCAGGGCTGGCAACAGGCGCATCCTGGATATTTTACTTTAAGGCGTTACAGATCGGGAAGGTATCGCAGGTGGCTCCTGTAGATAAACTGAGTGTGGCATTGACTATCGTGCTGTCAATTGTATTTTTACATGAAGCACTGACCATCAAAACTGCCATCGGGGCGGCGCTGATTATGGGAGGTACGCTGGTACTGATTTTATAAGGGCTATTTTGTATACACATCTGCGATCTCCGGCAATAATGTGATTAGTACGGGTAACTTCCACTTCATCTCCTAATATAGATGAGAAGGTATTAAGCTCTGATTTACAGATATTTACGCACTTTGAAGCTGCATTACAAATTGGACAGTGATTCTCTACAAAGACAAAACCGTCATCTTCTGCATGCCATTCGGCCAGGTATCCTTCGGAAGTACGTATGGCAGCGAACTGTTCCAGTTTTTCTGCCAGATCGGTAATACCCCTGAGGGCAAGGCTATATTTTTCCTGTTGCAGGCGTTCGCGGGCAGTCACCACTTTTTCAAGCGCTTCATCGCCCAGCTCTTTGCGGATGGTTTCTATAAGTTGAAGGGTAAATTCTCCATGTGTATCAGGGAAATGAGCATGTCCCTGGGGGGTAAGATTCCAGATTTGTACGGGACGGCCTACTCCTTTTGTAGTGGTAGCCGACATCACAAGGCCCTCTTCTGCCAGCTTTAATAGCTGCAGACGGGCACCTTCTCCTGTTATTTCTAAAGCGGCTGCCAGCATCGCGGCCGATTGTGGCCCCTTCGTCTTCAGTAACTGCAGGAACCGGTCCGCTGTCGCTTTGGTGATGGGTCTATAATTTTCCAAGTTATTACTTGTTTTATTATCAAATGTCGTAATTTTGTAGGAGTAAAAAAAATTTGTTGCTACATCAACATAGATAGAATGAATGTATTGATATTCAACGGCACGATGGACAGCAGCCCCTATACTACGGCCAACAAGCTGACTGGTTACTTTGAAGAGCAATTCCGTCAGAAAGGCTTTGATACAGAGGTGTTCAGTCCGGCAGGCGGCCATATTCCATTTTTTGAATACCCCAAAGGAGATATACCTGCTCCCGTACAGGCTATGTGCGATGCTTTTCTGAAAGCGGATGTACATGTGTGGTTAACACCACTTTATCACGGGAGCATGACCGGAGTGATGAAAAACACCCTGGACTGGCTGGAAATGACCAGCAAGCTCAGTCATCCTTATTTAACAGGAAAGGTTGTAGCTTTGGTGTGCTGGGGAGACGGTTCACAGGCCATGCAGGGCATTAATGCAATGGATTCGGTAGCGAAGGCATTAAGGGCATGGGTACTGCCATTTTCCGTACCTATTATGAAAGAACACCTGTATGATACCGAAAAGAATGACTTTACGGTATCCTATAAACATAAGTTCGATATGGTGATCTCACTGCTGGGAGATGCCAGAATGGTAAGGACGGTTCAACATTAATTATAAAAGGAAGCAATATGATAACAGTATCAGAAAAAGCAGGCGAATATATCAAGGCGCTCATGAGCAAAGAAAATCATGCGCCTGATACCTTTGTACGCGTAGGCGTGAAAGGCGGCGGTTGCTCCGGACTGGAATATGTGATGAAGTTTGAAAGCACTGATCATCAGGAAGGGGACCAGATATTTGAAGACAAGGGCGTAAAGATAGTAGTACAGATGAAAAGCCTTTTGTACCTGTATGGTACAGAACTCGACTATTCCGACGGGCTGAATGGTAAGGGCCTGTACTTCAATAATCCAAACGCTACCCGTACGTGTAGCTGTGGAGAAAGCTTTGCGGTGTAGCATTTAATCAACTAATTCGGAAAATGAGAAATAGCAACGAAATAATAGATGATATAGCCAACAAGGAATACGAGTTTGGCTTTACTACTGACATTGAGATGGATATCGCTCCTGTTGGCCTCAATGAGGACACCATTCGCTTTATCTCTGCTAAAAAGCAGGAACCTGAATGGTTGCTGGAATGGCGCCTGAAAGGTTTTGCTGCTTTCAAGAAAATGAAGTTCCCTAACTGGCAGCACTTTGAAATGCCGGAACTGGACCTTCAGAAAATATCTTACTATGCAGCACCTAAAGAGAAGAAAAAGCTGAACAGCCTGGATGAAGTAGATCCTGAACTGCTGGCTACCTTCGACAAACTGGGCATCTCACTGAAAGAACAGAAAATACTGGCCGGTGTGGCCGTAGACGTTGTATTCGACAGCGTTTCCGTGGCTACCACCTACCGTGCCAAACTGGAAGAACTGGGCATTATCTTCTGCTCTTTCGGAGAAGCTGTTAAACATCACCCTGAACTGGTAAAGAAATACCTGGGCTCCGTGGTGCCTCATTCCGATAATATCTTCGCTGCACTGAACGCTGCCGTATTCTCCGACGGTTCTTTCGTATATATTCCAAAAGGTGTACGCAGCCCTATGGAGCTGAGTACTTATTTCCGTATCAACGCTGAAAATACCGGTCAGTTCGAACGTACCCTCATCATTGCTGATGAAAGTGCCTACGTAAGTTACCTGGAAGGTTGTACGGCGCCTAAACGCGACGAAAACCAGCTGCATGCTGCGGTAGTGGAACTGGTGGCCCTGGACCACGGGGAGATCAAATACTCTACTGTACAGAACTGGTATCCCGGAGATAAAGACGGTAACGGTGGTATCTTCAACTTCGTTACCAAACGCGGTATCTGCAAAGGTAACGGCAGTAAAATATCCTGGACACAGGTGGAAACCGGATCTGCCATCACCTGGAAATATCCCAGTGTGATCCTGCAGGGCGATAACTCTGAGGGTGAATTCTACTCTGTAGCGGTGACCCGTAACAAACAGATCGCAGACACCGGTACCAAAATATACCACCTGGGCAAAAACACCCGCAGCCGTATCATATCCAAAGGTATCTCTGCCGGTCATAGCGATAATACCTATCGCGGCCTCGTACAGGTAGGACCACGTGCTGCCAATGCACGTAACTATACACAATGCGATTCCCTGCTGATAGGTGACCGTTGTGGCGCTCATACCTTCCCTTATATAGAATCCAGGAACAGTACGGCTACCGTTGAACACGAAGCCACTACTTCCAAGATCGGGGAAGACCAGATATTTTACCTGAACCAACGTGGGATAGAAACAGAAAAAGCAGTAGCCCTTATCGTAAACGGCTATGCAAAGGAAGTGCTGAACCAGCTCCCGATGGAGTTTGCCGTAGAAGCGCAGAAACTGCTGTCTATCACACTGGAAGGTAGTGTAGGGTAATATATCAACAACATTTATACAAGAAAAACAACAGAGAAATATATATCATGCTGACGATTAAAAATCTGCACGCAGAAGTAGACGGTAAAAAAATCCTGAAAGGCATTAACCTGGAAATAAAAAAAGGTGAGATGCATGCTATCATGGGGCCTAACGGTTCCGGCAAAAGCTCACTGTCTTCTGTACTTGCTGGTCGTGAAAATTATACGGTTACTGAAGGTGAAGTAATCTTTGAAGGTAAGAACCTCTTAGACCTCTCTCCTGAAAACCGTGCCCGTGAAGGTATCTTCCTGGCATTCCAATACCCGGTAGAAATACCTGGTGTGTCCAACCTGAATTTTCTGAAGACTGCCTTAAATGAAATCCGGACCTACCACGGCCTGGCTCCTATCGAAGCAAAGGAATTCCTGAAGCTGACAAAGGAAAAACAGCAACTGGTAGACTTTAATGCCAATCTGATGAACCGCTCTCTGAACGAAGGTTTTTCCGGTGGTGAAAAGAAACGTAACGAAGTATTTCAACTGGCCATGCTGGACCCAAAACTGGCGATCCTGGATGAAACGGATTCCGGTCTGGATATCGATGCCCTCCGTATCGTTGCTGCGGGTGTAAACAAACTGCGTAGTGCAGACAAGGCTTTCATGGTTATTACCCACTATCAGCGTTTGCTGGACTATATCGTTCCAGACTTTGTACATGTATTGTATGATGGCCGTATCGTAAAAACCGGTAACAAAGAACTTGCTTTGGAACTGGAAGAAAAAGGCTACGACTGGCTGAAAGAAGAGGTACACCAGAAAGAATCCGTTTAACACTTAATCAGAACATGACCAGCGATAAATCATTTTTCGACTTTATATCTAACGGGCTGCCGGGGCCAGAGCTGAGGAAAGACGCAGATAATGCGATCCTTCCTGCACGCCAGCTGGCTTTCAGCCGGTTCAGGGCATTGGGTCTGCCTTCTGTGAAAACAGAAGAATGGCGCTATACCAATATACAACGCTTTCTGAAAGACTCTTTTTCCCTGGCTCAGGAAGAAGGTACGATCACCGCTGAACAACTGAAAGTGGTGAATACAAAGGTTCCTCAGCTGGACAGTTACACGGCTGTACTGGTGAACGGACGCCTGCAAACAACATTATCCAATCTCCCCGCTGAAGGAAAGGTCAGCATCTCCACACTCAGCGGTGCAGCTAATAATACACAATTACAGTTATGGTTCGATAAACACCCGCACCTGCAACAACAGCCTTTTGCTGCGTTGAATGCGGCCCTGTTTGCAGATGGTCTCTTTATTGAAGCAGGCGTAAATGCCAGTCTGGATAAACCCCTGCACATCCTCCATATCTACACTACCGCAGAAAATGCCTTTATACAGCCCCGCCATCTGCTGGTGCTGCATAAAGGGGCTACGCTGGAGATTGTAGAATCTTCCGTAGGTCTGAATGAAACAGCCATCGCTTTTGTAAACAGTGTTACCGAAATAATACTGGAAGAAAACGCAGAACTGTGGCATTACAACCTGCAGAGCAGTGAAAAGAACAGCCGTCATATTTATCATACTTCTACCGTACAGAAGGCAGACAGCCGTTACCATCACTTCAATTTCACCCTGCCATCCGCAGAACTTACCCGTAATAACCTGAGTGTAGCCCTCACCGGCAGCAATACAGAAACAAACCTGCATGGCCTTTACCTGGCTACTGACCAGCAGCATGTAGATAACCATACATTCGTTGATCACCTGGTGCCTAACTGTAACAGTAATGAACTGTACAAAGGCGTGTTACTGGATAACTCCAATGGTGTTTTTACCGGTAAGATCCATGTACACCAGGATGCACAGAAAACCAACGCTTTCCAGCAGAACAATAACCTGCTGATGAGCGAAAAAGCAAGCATCAACTCCCAGCCGCAGTTAGAAATATATGCAGATGATGTGAAATGCAGCCATGGTTTCACGGTAGGCCGTTTCAGTGAAGAATCCTTGTTCTACCTGCGCTCCCGCGGTATTGGCGAAGAAGCTGCGAAAACACTGCTGGTAAACGCTTTTGCGTTTGACATTACCGATCAGGTACATATCCCCGCATTGCAGGACTTCCTTTCTGAGAAGATCCGCAGGTATGTATCCGGTGCTATCAACAATTAATTAAGTAAGAAATTACGATCTTTGTATGAGGTCATCCGGGTTCATACCTGGATGACCTCAAATGTATCAGAGAAATAATAATATTCATTATGCAACACGTACCCGACATAACTGTTCCGGCATTGGATGTAGAAAAGATCAGAAGGGATTTCCCGCTGTTACAGGAAAAGGTATACGGCTTACCGCTGGTATATCTTGACAATGCGGCTACCACACAGAAACCACAGGTTGTCCTGGATGCCCTGGAACAATACTATACCACTATCAACAGCAACGTACACCGTGGTGTGCATCACCTTAGCCAGCGTGCTACAGATGCATATGAAGGTGCCCGTAAAATTATAGCCGGCTTTATCAATGCTCCCAAACCGGAAGAAGTCATCTTTACCAAAGGTACTACCGATGGTATTAACCTGGTGGCTAACACTTACGGACGTGGCGTGATCAAACCGGGAGATATTGTGCTGGTATCTGCTATGGAACATCACTCCAATATCGTTCCCTGGCAGATCATGTGTGAAGACAGAGGCGCAGAGTTACAGGTAATCCCTATGAATGAACAGGGCGAGTTACTGATGGACCAGTTTTCTGCTTTGCTGAATGACCGTGTAAAGATCATTGCTGTTACCTGGGTGTCTAACGCTTTAGGTACTGTGAATCCTGTTCAGGAGATCATCGCCCAGGCACATGCACGCAATATCCCGGTGTTATTGGATGCCGCGCAGGCTATACAACATATGCCCGTGGATGTGCAGGAACTGGATGCCGACTTCCTGGTATTCTCCGGACATAAACTATACGGCCCTACCGGCATAGGCGTATTGTACGGTAAAGAAGAATGGCTGGATAAACTGCCTCCTTACCAGGGCGGCGGGGACATGATCAAGACCGTTACTTTTGCCAAAACAATTTACAACGTACTGCCGTATAAGTTTGAAGCCGGTACACCGGACATCAGCGGTGCAATTGCACTGGGAACAGCCGTAGAATACGTACAGAAAACAGGTATAGAGCATATACAGCAGTGGGAAGAACAACTGATGGAATATGCCACGCAGCGTTTACAGGAAGTAGAAGGTTTGCGCTTTATAGGCCAGGCAAAGAAGAAATCCGGCGCGATCTCTTTCCTGGTGGACGATATCCATCCGTACGACCTGGGTGAACTGCTGGATAAACAGGGTATTGCTATCCGTACAGGACATCATTGCGCGGAACCGGTAATGAATGCATTTTGTATTCCGGGTACCGTACGTGCCTCTTTTGCCATGTATACAACAATGGAAGATATTGATAAACTGGTAGCAGGTATTCAAAAAGCTGCTTCCATGTTAAGATAATGGGATTATGACTATCAAAGAAACACAGGACGAACTGATATCGGACTTTTCCTTCATGGAAAACTGGATGGATAAGTACGAGTATATTATCCAGCTGGGAAAAGATTTACCGTTGATAGATGAAAAGTATAAAACACCGGATAACCTGATAAAAGGGTGCCAGTCGCAGGTGTGGTTACATACTGAAATGATTGATGGTAAACTGGTATTTACAGCGGATAGTGATGCGGTAATTACCAAAGGGCTGATCAGCCTGATGATAAGTGTATTATCCAATCATACACCAAAGGAAATTACAGAAGCAGACCTGTATTTCATTGAGGCAATAGGTCTTACCAGTCATCTGTCCCCTACCCGATCCAACGGCCTGTTAAGTATGCTGAAGCAGATGAAAATGTATGCTTTTGCTTACCAGGCTACTTCTCCATCACAAAAAAACGGCACGGAATTATGAGCGATTTAAGAGATAAAATAGAAGAAGTACTGAGGACTGTACACGATCCTGAAATCCCGGTAAATATTTACGAATTGGGGCTTGTATATGAGATCAGGATAGGTGATAATAACCGCATTGGTATTACCATGACGCTTACAGCACCAGCCTGCCCTGTAGCAGGAGATATCGTACGTGAAGTAGAAGAAAAAGTAAAGGAGATTGAAGAAGTTTCTGATGTGGACGTAACCCTTACTTTTGATCCACCCTGGACCAAAGATATGATGAGCGAAGAAGCCAAATTAGAATTAGGCTTTCTGTAATTGATCAAAGAATATTTTTGAGCTGATGGCTAAACGCGCTGTTTGCAGCAAGTTCAAAGCTCCGTTAGGAGCTGTGCTTATTAACGAAATAAGGCTCCCTCAGCGAAGTGTTTTGCAGTAATATTTATATCATCAGGCTGCATCGGTGCATAAGCGTATTCATTGGAGCGGCGTGTTTGTAACAATATTTATATCGTCAGGCTGCATCAGTGCATAAGCTATAGCAATATTAACGGACTCCGAAGGAATCCTCTAACAAGGGACTTCTTCGGAGTCTGTGTTTTGTTGAGTGACTATCAACTTCTCACGGAGTTCACTTTTGTACCAAAGCCCCATTTTTCAGGGTATACCTTGTTACCTGTTTTCCATCTGCATTAATTACTCCTTCTTTGTATAAAGGATAAGTGCGCACCAGGTACGGTGGCTCTATATAAAAAGAATCCTGGCCCTTATATCCTTCCAGATCTATCTTATCCAGACTGTCAGTTTTAATTGTAGTCGCCTTTTCATTCCTAAAAGAAAGTGCATACACACTGCCTTCCCTTTCAGTTCCTTTGGACTGTGTAAAACAATATAGTTCCGGATTACCGTCCTTATCCAGATCAGCAACTGCTACATCCTTCAAAAAGCCTTTTACGTCCGGGATCCTGATACTGTCTGCCTTTGAAGTATCACCTTTCAGATTTACAGCCGCTACCGTCAAAGAACGGATAGTACCATCTCCTTTGGAGAACACGGTAAACTTATGCTCTCCATATGTGGCGCTTTTGGTAATCGCCTCTTCACGCGCCGCATTCCTTGCAGCAGCTATCTGTTCACTGGGCGATGGCGCATTGATCCCGCTATCCGCCTGTTGTTTGTTATTACTACCAGCATTACAGGCCGCACAGGCCAGCAAAGCAAGCATACCGTAATTTCTCATCGTTTTGTCTTTTAACTAGTTAAGAACTCCTATCAGGAATCAACTAGTATGCCTGAAATTTTAGTACTTTGTTATCTTTAGCTTGATTTTTGATGTATCCCTAGCGCTTTATATTGAAAAGAATGATATTAATTGTAGATGATAAGCAGGAAAATATTCTTTCATTAAGGAAAACTCTTGAATTACACGATTTTGAAGTAGACACGGCGCTTTCCGGAGAAGAAGCGTTGAAGAAAATCCTGAAGAATAATTATGCGTTGATCATACTGGATGTACAAATGCCCAGTATGGACGGCTTTGAAGTAGCGGAGGCCATCTCCGGCTATAGCAAAGTTAAAGATGTACCTATCCTGTTCCTCTCTGCTGCCAATAAAGATAAAAAATTCATTGCCAAAGGATATGCATCCGGCGGACTGGATTACATCACCAAACCTGTAGATCCCGATATCTTACTATTAAAGGTAAAAACCTTTATCAAACTATACGAGCAGAACAGGCAGCTACAAGCCATGCATGCAAATCTTCAGCAGGAAATTGAAGTGCGTAAACAGGCACAGGCCGCCCTGAATGCTAAAGTACAGGAGCAGCATTCCATTCTGGAATCCCTTCCGCAGGTGGCTTTTACAGCCCGTGAAGATGGGGCCGTAGAATATGCGAATCGTTACTGGTTCCATTATTCTACATCTCTGGATAAATTTCCTGAAACATTCGACCAGGACCAACACCCTATTTTTGTATGGGAGAATGCAGTAAAAGCCGGTCTGCCTGTAGAAAAAGAAGTATATCTCCACCATAGAATTCATAATCATTTCCGCTGCCACCTGTTACGGGTGATACCCCTGGAAGAAGGTGGCCGTATCATTAAATGGGTTGGTACTTTTACAGATATTGCCCATCAGAAACAGGCGAATGAGATCCTGGAGCAACGGGTAGTAGAACGTACCCAGGAATTACAGGAGATGAACCAGGCACTGGAAGCCAGTAACCACGAGCTGCAACAGTTTGCCTCTGTGGCTTCTCACGACCTGAAAGAACCCCTCCGTAAGATCCAGCTTTTCGGTACCATATTGCGCGACCGCCACCTGGGCTCCAATCCGGACGCATTAGGGTATATGGAGCGTATTGTAGGCTCTTCTGCAAGGATGACGAAGCTGATCAATGACCTGCTGCGTTATTCACGCCTTTCTGCGGGAGATAATTTTGAACTGGTGGATGTGAATGCGACCATCGATGAAATACTGTCTGATCTTGAATTGTCTATACAGGATGCCGATGCGGAGATTACAGTGCAGGAGATGCCGGCATTACAGGCTATTCCGGGGCAGCTGAGGCAGGCATTCCAGAATATTATCAGCAATGCCTTAAAGTTTACCCGTAAAGATGTAAAACCCTGTATTCAGGTGAAGGGAGAAAGAGTAGCGCAGAAGGAATTTGAGAGTGAGGTGGCAGCAGAAGGTCCTTATTGCCGCATTACCATCACCGATAACGGGATTGGGTTTGATGAAATGTACCTGCCGAAGATATTCAACCTGTTCCAGCGTTTACATCCTACTGAAGCCTATGAAGGAACGGGCATTGGTTTAGCCATAGCCAAAAAAGTAGTGGAAAAACACCAGGGGATCATCAGTGCACATAGTAAGGAGAACGAAGGTGCTACTTTTATCATGGTGTTACCAATAGAGCAACCACAGTAGTTATTTCAGTGATTTTACGAATGTTATCATTTCCTGCATCGTTAATACCCTGTCTACAGCAGTGCTATTGAGCGCATACCTTGGCATAAAAGATACTTCAGCCTCTTCGGGGTCCTGTACTGCAGTAAAAGCGCCCAGTTCACCAGCAGCTGCAAGTCCGCCGGCACCATCGATATTAGCCCCCGAAAGCAGGATACAATATAAGCGGTCGCCAAATACTTCTGCGGCAGATGCAAATGTCACATCAATACTCGGCCTGCTGTAATTTACTTTCTCAGAATCGTCCAGGGTAAGAGAGTAATCAGGTTCTATCAGCAGGTGATAGTCTGAAGGTGTTATATAAATTACACCAGGCATCAGCACATCCTTCTCCTCTGCTTCTTTTACAGATAATTTTGTTCTTGTGGACAGCAATTCTGTTAACAGGGAGTCGCTGTCGCTCTTGCGGTGAAGTACAATAATCATTGATAAAGGCCAGCTGGTATCGAGTGCCGGCAATAGCTGCAACAATACTTCCAGGCTACCGGCAGATCCTCCGATAACAAGGAGTTTAGGAAGCGGTGTCATGTTGATATTTTTCTCCAGATTTTTTCTTTTTGCGCTACAGGTTTAAATAACGGGGCTGCTGTTGTAAAACGTAATGTTTCTTTTGCTCCAAGTGCCAGAAAGCCCAGTTGTTCCAGGCTATCACTGAACAGGTGTAACACTTTATTCTGTAAATCCTTATTGAAGTAAATTAAAGTATTACGGCAGACTATCAGTTGAAATTCGTTAAATGAACGGTCTGTTACCAGGTTATGTGCCGCGAAAATGATCTTGTTGCTCAGCTTCTCAGAGAACTTGGCGTACTCATAATTAGCGGCGTAATATTCTGAGAAATCCCGCAGACCTCCTGACTGCTGGTAATTCTGTGAATACTGCTGCATATGGGCCAGGGGAAAAATGCCTTTCCTGGCTTTCTCCAGCACGCTTTCATTAATATCAGTAGCGTAGATCACAGCTTTATGCAACAGGTTCATCTCCTGAAGTAAAATCGCCATGGAATATACCTCCTCTCCTGTTGAACATCCGGCATGCCAGATGCGGATAAAGGGATAAGTAGCCAGTACCGGCAATACGCTTTTACGTAAAGTCTGAAAAAAGCCGGGATCGCGGAACATTTCAGTCACATTCACCGTTATCTGTTCCATAAGATAGGTAAGATAAGCAGGATCTGACTTCACTTTATACCGGAATTCGGCAAAACTGGGAAAGCGGTCCGTAGTATATACCCTTTGTAAACGGCGTTTAACCGAGGCAAATGAATAATCGGTAAAATCATACCCGTATTGTTCTAACAGATCGTTCAGCAATACTGCAACTTCTTCGTCCTTTATGTGATGTACACTTTCCATTGTCCTTATAAGAGCATGCTGCAATTATTCAGCCTGATTTACAAGCTTGTAAGTTCGCAAAGTTTTTCGTGATTAACTATAAGCATTTTATGGCATAAGTATACTCTGATTGCAGTAATATTTCCACAAAAACATCTGCTTAATGTTCAATATATAAATTATATACAATATAACTTATTGTAAGTTAAATACTTATTTATATTGGCAAAAGAAGCAGGATTTTAGCTATTAAACTACACATATTCTTTACTAAAACATCAGAGCTATGAAAAAGTATCTTGCATCATTCGGGCTGATATTGTCCACCGTAGCCCTCTTCTCATTACAGACCAGCAGTATCCGGTCTTACGCTGCCAACAGCCTTGCTTTCAGCAATGCAGATCATTTCAGGCAGGATACCGTACCGCGTAGCGATACTGCCAAACACAAAAAATGGAAGAATAAAATGAAGACCAAAGGGGACAGTAGCTGGCCCAAAAAGGACAAAAAATCTTATTAATTAACATTACAACCCCGGGGCAGATTTGTTCCGGGGTATTTTTTATTAATTTTAAATCATTACTATCCGGTAAAAAACATATCAATATAGCTGTACTCATTACCTGTTAATAGTTACAGCTGATTTTTAAGAAGCTTTTAAACCCGCGAAGTACGTCTCTATGCCGAATACAAGACAGGATTATGCTTTTTAGTCGGCCATACTTATTTTAAATAATAATTTTATGCTTTATATTTCAGCCTCTTGCTGGGTACCTCTTTACATCGTTGTACCATAACATTGTTTTTGAATAGTTAAACTTGAAATCTAAATTATAATATGTCGAAACGTAAACTTCTCAGAGATGCTGATCCTAAAGCATTTCAGACAATGATGGCATTTGAACAGTATCTTGCCCAGACATCTTTAAGTAAAATTCATGCGGAACTGATCAAAATAAGAGTATCTCAAATTAATGGTTGCGCATATTGTATCGATAAGCATATTAAAGACGCGCTGCTGGCAGGTGAAGACAGCCGTAGGATTTATTTATTAAATGTTTGGCGCGACACTACATTTTTCTCTGAAGAAGAGCGGGCTATTTTAGCCCTCACGGAGGAAATAACGCTTATTGCAGGGAAGGGTGTTTCTGACAGCACTTATGACAGGGCAATAGACCTTTTGGGACAACAATACACAACTGAAGTGATGATGGGTATTATAGCTATGAACGCATGGAATAGAGTTGGTATCACCACAGAGAGAAAACCGGAATAAAGTTACATATCATTCCGAAGCTATATTCTTTTCTGTTGCTGCTCCTTAATAAATGCGTTCAGCATTTTACCACTGCCGGCAACCCATACAATATCTCCTGCATCTAATACGGTATTGGATGCAGGATTTAATAAGCGTCGTCCTTTACGCTCAATACCCAGCACAATGCCGCGGGTACGTTCCCTGATGCCTGCTTCACGGATATTGATCCCTGCCAGGCGGGATTGCCTCCCTATCAGGAACTGACGCAATACGATAGGGTCCGTATCATCCGGACTTGTATCCATCTCACTGGTAGATTCCAGGAAATTGTTAAATTGCTCCAGTTGTTCATCTGTACCAATGCTTGTAATTATATCCCCCGGATATAATCGTGTATCCTTATCCGGAGCATACAGCTTCCGCCCTCCCCTGTTCACCAGTGCAATATTTACCCCGTACTGTTCTCTCAATGCCAGTTCCTGTAATGTTTTACCCGTTACAGGAGAATGTGCATGTATCTCCACTACTGCCAGATGCGCATCCCAGGGAGCCAGCACCGATTTATTAATATTCCCTACCCTGGCATCACGTGCATTAAAGTTAGAAAAGAAACGTTCTTCTATTGTGTTATAGAATTTCTGGATCCTGTACCTGAGCATAAATACCAGTAACAAAATAACCGCTGTTACCAACACTGCAATCGTGTAAGAAAAGAACCTGTCTATAAAAAACCCTGTCAGGATAACGGATAAAATAATTCTTACTACACGCAGTGATAATAGCGGTCCCCGGTATTTTTTCTGTTCCCATATATGAGAAGAGGCTTCATTGCTTACCTTGCCGAAAGCAAGTGCCCACAGGAATGGTAAGAGTAATACCAGCGTAACGGCAGCACTCACTATACGTCCGTAATTATATCCATCGATCTTAATATTGATCAATGGCAAGAGGTAGTAATACGATAATAAAATGACAGATAAAATTACCACGAAGTAGATTACGATGTTCATGATATAAGAACGGAGTAATTGTCGCCAGTCGCTCACTACAGCGATCGTTTGTGCCGCCGCACTATACCTGTTAAGGTATGTTTTCCAGCGATGTGGTAATATTCCCGCCAGCTTTTCGTATGCAGGTGCAGACAATCGGATCATGTAAGGCGTAGTGAAAGTAGTAACTGCGGATACTGCCACGGCTACCGGGTACAGGAAGTCGCTCGTTACTTTCAGGGACAGTCCTAGTTGTGCAATGATAAAAGAGAACTCTCCTATCTGCGCCAGGCTCATACCCGTTTGTACAGAAGTCTTTAGTGGCTGCCCTGATACCAGTGCACCTATACAGGTACTGATCACTTTACCCATGAGGGTCACCACGGTAATAATCGCTACGGGACCGGCATATTTGATCAGCATAGCCGGATCGATCAGCATACCTACGGATATAAAGAATACGGCGCCGAATAATTCTTTCACCGGTTTTACGAGATGTTCGATTTTTTCTGCCTGTGTAGTTTCTGCGAGTATAGATCCCATGATGAATGCACCCAATGCCGGAGAAAAACCGGCATGAGTAGCCAGTACGACCATGAGCAGGCAAAGACCCAGGGCTGTTATCAGCAAAGTTTCTTCGTTCATCAGTTTTTTTGTTTTCCTTAATAATGTCGGCAGGAAAAAGATCCCTGTTACAAACCATGCGATAAGGAAAAACACCAGCTTTAATACAGAAACAAGCATTTCTGTGCCGGCAAACTGCTGGCTTACCGCCAGCGTAGAAAGTAATACCAGCAATACGATGGCAACGAGGTCTTCCACTACAAGAATACCGAATACGAGTCCGGCAAACTGTTGTCCTTTGATCCCCAGTTCTTCAAAAGCACGGATAATGATAGTGGTGGAAGAGATAGAAAGAATGCCACCCAGGAAGATGCTGTCCATCGTAGACCAACCCATCATCTTACCTATAAAATATCCAAGAAAAACCATGAAGGTGACTTCCACTATTGCTGTAATGGAAGAAGCCCCACCTACTTTAACCAGTTTCCTGAAACTGAATTCAAGACCGAGGCTGAATAAAAGGAATATCACACCAATTTCCGACCATACTTTAATATTGGCCTCATCGGATACGTTTGGGAATATGGACACATGCTGCCCCACCAGCAGGCCGGCTACAATATATCCCAGTACCAATGGCTGCTTCAGTCTTTTGAAGATAAGCGTGGTAATGGCTGCAGCAATTAATATCAATGCCAGATCGGCAATTAAAGGTGGCAAATGTATCATCCGGTAATTTTAGTTCGAAATAGAAAATCCTGCTGATGGATAAGACATCATCAAATTTATAATGGGAGTAATAAAGATAAACAGGAAATTACCAGAAAAATACCGGGGAAAAATCATGCACTTTACAATAGCATGCAGGTCAGGCAGCAGGCGCCTGACGAATATTCCGCCGCCGCAAATAATAATTGTTATCCCCGCATTTTATCCAGCAGGTCGCTCAACGTTCTGGCGTCATCTTCTGTTAACCGTACGATAAGATCTTTGTAAAAGCCATCCATTGGTTCATCCAGTTGATCCAGCAACTGTAATCCCTGCGTGGTGATATTAATATCCATTTTACGGCGGTTATGCGGACAAAGTCTGCGCTGAATGAGGTTCAGTTTCTCCAGTTTGTCGAGCAAACGGGTAACATCACTTGCTTTATCCAGCATTACTTCTTTAATACTCCCGGCTGATAATGGCTCCGGATGTTTACCTCTGATAATGCGTAAAGCATTGTAGTGTTGGGGTAAAAGTCCGTAGGCCTTCAGGTTAGCACCCAAGGCATCCCTCAACCAGTTGCCGGTATACACGAGGTTTACCACCATCTTATGATATTCGTCCCGGAACTTACGCTGATTAATAGCTTGCTCAATTCTCATAGTTCAAAGATAATAAATATGCGTGTTGCAACACATTTGGATTATTGCATTCTTTCAACATGCTGTGGATATTTAAAATAATATATTTGCATACCACCACACTTAGTAATATCCTGTAAGATACTTAAACCCAATACTATGCTGATAAATGCATTAAGCTCGCCCTGGCCCTGGTATGTTGCCGGACCGCTGATAGGGCTGATGGTACCGTTATTGTTACTGCTGGGAAACCGGCATTTTGGTATCTCATCTTCTCTCCGTCATATCTGTGCCGCATGTTTACCTGCCAAAATACCTTTCTTCTCTTACAACTGGAAAAAAGAATCCTGGAACCTGTTTTTCGCAGGAGGCATATTACTGGGAGGAGGTATCGCCTCTTTCCTGCTCACTGATCCCCATCCGGTGATGATCCATCCTCAGCTGGCAGCAGAATTACGGGGTTATGGGGTGACGGACCACCATGCGTTGCTGCCGGTACAGCTTTTTAACTGGCCGGCACTGCTGACGATCAGGGGATTTATCCTGATGGTCGTGGGTGGATTCCTGGTAGGATTTGGCACCCGGTATGCCGGAGGCTGTACATCAGGACATTCCATTATGGGGTTATCGAACCTGCAATGGCCTTCCCTGGTAGCCACCTGCAGCTTTATGGCTGGCGGGTTTATCATGGCCAATCTGATCCTTCCGTCTATTCTTCATTTATAATGGTCCTTCTCATGAATACTGATTTTGAAGTAGAAAGCCTGAACACACCCGTAAAGCAGGAACCGGGGTGGTATCAGTTAAAGTACCTGGTGGCAGGTGTATTTTTTGGATTGATCCTGGTAAAGTCGCAGGTAGTATCGTGGTACCGCATCCAGGAAATGTTCCGTTTGCAGTCTTTTCACATGTATGGGGTGATCGGTTCGGCAGTGATGACGGGAATGATCTCTATATTTCTTATTAAGAAGCTGAAGATCAGGACCATCCATGGTGAGCCTGTTACATTTACGGTTAAATACTTTAATAAAGGACAGGTAATTGGCGGCTTGCTGTTCGGATCTGGCTGGGCGATGACGGGCGCCTGTCCGGGACCATTATTCGCGCAAACCGGTGCAGGCTTCACTGTTACGATAGTTACGCTATTCAGCGCCATAGCAGGTACCTGGGTATACGGAGTAATGAGAGAGCGTTTACCACATTAGATTAAACGATTACCCGTTTTGTTAATTTTTAGTTAACAGGGCGGTTTTACCAACGTTTACCAGATAAAATATAGCCTTTACCAAAATTGACTATCGGGCAAGGAATGGTCTTATATCTTTAGTTCAGGTTTTTCATAGGATATGGTTAAAAAATTAAGGGCGGTATTCTTATCGCCCTTCCTTATTTCTACAACCTGAGCCCTCTATTTTCATTTTGTGCAAAATAGCGTTATCTTTCCGCAATTTTTAAGGGGTATTCACAACAAATATGGCATACGCACTAATAACAGGAGCCAGCAAAGGCATTGGGCAATCAATGGCTAATCTGCTGGCAATGAAACATTACGACCTCCTGCTCGTAGCTAGATCGGGCGAGGAATTGGAAGCAGTTGCGAATACACTCAGAACAAAATACAATGTACAGGTAAGCTGGCTGGCACAGGACCTTTCACTGCCCGGCGCTGCTGAAGCTGTATATAAATGGTGTACCGATAACCATTATACGGTATCCGTTCTGATCAATAATGCAGGTTACGGTATCTGGGGAACGTTTGAATCGCTGACCCTGGAAAAGCAGTCTAACATGCTGCAACTGAACATGCAAACGCCTGTAGCTCTTTGTTACTACCTGCTTCCGATGTTAAAAGCACAACCGCAATCGTATATCCTTAACGTTTCCAGTACAGCTGCTTACCAGGCGGTACCAACATTAAGCCTCTACGCTGCTTCAAAAGCTTTTTTACTGGTTTTTACAAGAGGGTTACGGCAGGAATTAAAAGGCAGTAACGTATCCGTTAGTTGTCTTTGTCCCGGGCCGGTAAATACTAACTTTGTGGACCGTGCCGGAATGCAGGCAATAAAAGCCACCGCTGAGAAGTTCGGAATGCAACCTGAAATGGCCGCAGATATAGCGTTAAAAGGAATGTTCAATAAGAAGGCGGAGATTATACCTGGTGCGTTAAACGTAATAAGTGCGTTTTCCACAAGGTTATTCCCCAAAAATATGGTGGAAAAAATTGCTGGTAGTCTTTACAAAAGTTAGTCAATTATAGTTTATTTTTGTAACTTGTAAAAAGTACTTATCTTTATCCTATAAATTCAGTAGACTAATAAATGCTACCATCATCGACTATATTGCAGCTACTCCGCAGGTCTTCTTCACCTACCAGTAAGAGATGTCCTTATTGTTAGATAATTCCTTCTATCAAACCTCACAGCGAACTATGTGGCTATTTATCGATCATCTATCAATTTAAATTTTTCAAATTATCATGGCAACAGCTTATACTACGTTTACACTGGGCAATTCACTCACAACAGAACAAAAAGCTTTTTTTGAGAAACATGGGTTTATTCATTTCTCAAATGCGCTGACTTCTGAAACTGTACAGCAAATCATTGAAGCATCTGAGCAGGTACAACAAAAGTGGATCAGTGATAACGTGGAAAAGATCAATGGTGTACCTATCAAGTATGGTATTGACCTGAATGGTAACAAAATTGTACAACGTTTTGCATTTATAAATAAACACACACCTGTATTAGCAGAACTCCTGAATGATGAACGCTTACAGGGATTACTGGAGCTGATCGGGCCGGATGCGCGTATTGGAGTAGATGAAAAGGATGGCATGGTGTTCAATCACTATGTAAATGGTCCTGAGAGCAAGTTCACCAAAATGGGCTGGCATACGGACGGTCTGCGGGACATCTTCTATGGTGGCCGTTTGAACCCGATGCTGAACCTGGGTATTCACCTGAGTACCTTACAGCCGGAGAATGGCGGGTTAAGGATTATACCAGGTACGCACAAACAGAGCTTGTTAAGCATGCTGTTTAAGAAAAGATATTTTATTGATCATCGTCCGGACAAGAAAGAGATCGCTATTATGCCTAAAGCTGGCGATATCACTGTTCATGATGGTCGTTTATGGCATCGTGTGGCACAATCGTCCGTAGTAGGAGAAGCCAGCCGCAGAAGGGTGATATATGTTCCCCTGATCGCCGGTAAATATGAACCTAAGAATGAAAAGAGCCCTACTCTTTTCTATCAACGCTTTGCAGGTCTTATTGTAAAGTAATAAATGATTTAAAGCGGGGCTGCCTCAGGGTTAGCCCCGTTTTAATTTAAGTCGTCTTTTTCTGTTTCAACTCATAGGCTTTCCGGTTCTCAAGGATAGTACTCATATGCTCTATCCCCCAGGCAGTTAAGCTGGCTATATGAGGCACAAGACTCGCTCCCAGGCTTGTTAATTCATATTCCACCCGAGGTGGGATCTCCGGAAAAATCTCCCTCAGTATCAAACCATCCGATTCCAGTGAACGCAATGTTACCGTGAGCATCTTCTGAGAGATATCTTCGATACTCTGACTAATTTCACTAAACCTTAAGCGCCCTTTATGAGACAACAACTCTACTACCAGCATGGACCATTTATCACCAAAACGGTCTAATACCTGTCTGATAGGACAATTTTCTGATAATATAAATTTGTCTGAATTATTTTCTTTCATAACAATTTGATTTTCATGATTGTTACTCAGAAGTAAGTAAGTCTCCTGGTAGTGCCTTCTTGTTTAGAAGTTACACTCCATTTAACTTTGACTTTCCAAAAGAGAGTAACACTCTTAAGAATGTAAAATTATAACAAATATTTAAAAGCGTGATTAAATGATTATAGCAAGAACCGCTTGGATATATATCTCTTAAAGAAATATATGTTGAAACATCAATCATCGAAAAAAAAGTATAATTTTACAAACAGAACAACTTCAATCTTAAATTTCAATTTCAAAAAAACATGAAAAAACTTACCGTCGTTGCATCTTTATTATTAGCCCTGTCTGCAACTACATTCGCTCAAACCTGGAGTGTTGACAAAGCACATTCCAGACTGTCTTACGCTGTTACCCACATGGGTATCTCTGAAAGTGAAGGCGCCTTCAGGACCTTTGATGCAAAGATCACTTCTTCTAAAGAAGACCTGTCTGATGCTGTTATCGAAGTATCTGCTGATGTTAACAGCCTTTCTACCGATAACGAAATGCGTGACAAACACCTGAAAAGCGCTGATTTCTTCGACGCAGAAAAATTCGGTACCCTTACTTTTAAGAGCACTTCTTTCAAGAAAGTTAGTGGTAAGAACTACAAACTGGTTGGTAACCTGACCCTTCATGGTGTAACTAAAACAGTTACCCTGGATGCTGTATTCAACGGTACTGCTACCAACCCAATGAACAAGAAAGTTTCTGCAGGCTTTAAATTTACCGGTACTATCAAACGTACTGATTTCGGTATCGGCGCTTCTATGCCAGTGGCAATGCTGGGCGATGATGTGAAGATCCTTGGTAATGCAGAATTTGTTAAAGAATAAGTTTAACAATAATGAAGAAATTAACAATATTCTCAGTAACACTGCTGCTTATAGCAGCAGTGTTCGCCTTTACAGTGGTATCACCGGTATGGAAAATAGGTGATAAATATAATATCAGCTTTTCCAGCAATGAAGCAGGTGGTATATTCAAAACATTTAAAGGCTCCATCTCATTTGACGAGCAGAACCTGGCTACATCGAATTTCAATGTGACCGTAGACGTTGCTTCTATCAATACAGGTAACGGGCTTCAGAACAAACACGCTAAAAGCGATGAGTGGTTCGATGCTGCCAAATACCCTGTTATACATTATGTATCAAGGAAAATCGTGAAAGCCGGTAACGCATACCAGGTAACCGGTGATCTTGAAATACATGGTGTGAAAAAGGAATTTACCATTCCTTTTACCTTTAAGCGTACAGGTAATACTGCTACCTTCAATGGTACCTTTAACGTAAACCGTAATGATTTCCATATCGGAAAACCAGGCGGTGATGTTTCTGATATCATCAAAGTAGAAGTAGCCGTACCTGTTACCAAGTAAGTGATCATTCTTAAATCTGCAACTACATGCTGAAGAAATTATTATTGCTGGGTGTAATATCCGGTTTACTGGCAGGCATCGCTTCCATTGTATACCAGAGAGTGTACGCAGCTTCACTGGGTGAAGGATTCACCGAAACGATCACCGTTGCAAAGATACTGGGCGGCTCTGTTGCCGGTACTTTAATAGCAGCACTGGGTTACGCATTATTGAGCAAAGTACTGAAAAGTAACACTGAGCCGGTTTTCAACCTGCTCTTTGCTATCCTTTCCTTTGTTACAATTCTCGCTCCTTTCGCGGCAAAACTGCCAATGACGATCGAAGCACCGGAATTATTTCCAGGCTTAGCTATTCCAATGCACCTTTTCCCAGCAATGGCATGGTTTACACTGAAGCCTTTATTTGCTAAATCAGTATAAAAAATAAACTGAAAGCTCCGAAGGGGCTTCCAGTTTATTTATGAAGCTCCCTTTACGGAGCTTTTTTTGTATACATACGCTGAAGCCCGTAATAGCTCTGCACGGCTACCTGTCATAAGTAACACCACAGAGGTATGCAGTGATGTAGATAACGCAATGACTGATCTTTAGCTACATAAATAAACCTGTTATTCAATTTGAAAAAGTAATTTCGCGGTCAGCTGGCTGGACAAGGGTGCACGTGCTATTTCCGTATCTACCTGCTCTTCCACGCTTTTACGGGCAAAAAGGTTGTACGGAAAACGTAATATAATCTTAAACTTTACTGCCGGTTCATTCTCTTCAAGCCTGTAACCGAACTTAATTTCCTTTATTTTGTTCTTACCTAAAACACTGGTAAGGTAGCGGGCAATATCTGCCGGATGCTCTAAGGGCGTTACATGTTGTTCCATGATGGTTAAAAGCTGTGGCTTTGCATAGAAGCCAGTTTTTCAAATACTATCAACTCTAAAATTATTCATGGGGTATGAGGGGATAAAACAGTCGGGGTAATCCGATCTCGCAATTTACAAACAATAATATTCAGACAGCCATTAAAATATAATTAACTTGCTGTTAAATCAGGACAAGACACATCTAGCCTTAGACACATGAAATTATATCTATTCACTCCTATTGATAAAACATTCAGGGAGGAATTTTACCATATCATCAGAAAACAGAACCTGAAGATTGCAGGTCTTGTTTCCTTTATAACTGCTATCGCAGCATTTATGATACGCATTATAGCAGATCGTCTGCCTCAGACGCATCAGCTTCCTCCTTGTCAGTTCCATGAATTAAGCATTACAAATCTATTCATGATCACCGGCTCTGCTTTTGTGTCCATTACCATATACATTATCAGAAGAAAAGTACCGGTTAATAAACAAAATCAATACCACTTTTTTTGCCTTATTTATGCATTAATACTGATAGGCGCTTCCATGTCCCTCACTTTTACAGCACAGCATAACCCTAAAAATACCATGACCATGCTGCTGATAGGCGTGATGGGTGTGGCGATCGTATTTGTATTCCTGGTATGGGAATTATTACTGCTGATTGGTATTTCAGGCATCATCTTTTCCCTGTTCATCCATCTTTTCCAGGTAGATCCGGTGACAAGAGTGATGAATCATATCGTATTCTGGGAAATCATGCTCTGCTTTTTTGTAAGCTCCCGGTTGCTATACTCCTTCCATGTTAATTATTTTATCAAGATAAAAACCATTGAAAGAAAGAATGAGGAGATCGCACAGGCAAACCGGTTGAAAACAGAGATCCTGGCCATTGTAGCGCACGATCTGCGCAACCCTATTTCCGGTATCCGTTCTGTTCTGCACCTGATGCAGGAATATCCCTACAGCCAGGAGCAGGAAACTAAATATATGGACTGGATCATGGATGCCTGTCAAACGTCCGACCAGATCATTGAAGAGTTATTACTGGCTGCACAGAAAAGTGACGGTACAAAATTGCAGACCAATTATATTTCTCTGAACCAATGGATAGAAAATGTACGTGATAACTGGGAACAGCAATCAAAACACAACAGGAAAGTACTGCTGGAATTACATCCCAGGGAAATCAAGGCGCATATTCATCCGGGTAAGATGCAGCGTGTTGTAGAAAACCTGTTACATAATGCCGTTAAATTTACACCGGAAGATGGTGCTATAACCCTGGGTATGCGTCCGCACAGAGGCGGTGTCCGGATCTCCGTTGCAGATACAGGAATTGGTATACCCAACGAACTTTTGCCTGCGCTCTTTGACCGTTTTACGTCTTCAGGAAGAGAAGGATTAAATCATGAACGCTCTACCGGGCTGGGACTGCATATCTGCAGACAGCTGGTGCAACAGCATGGAGGAAATATCTACGTCAGTTCTAAGGTAAACAAGGGTACTACGTTTAATATAGATTTGCCCTATTCGGTATTATAATGTGCTTGTGGCATCTTTTCCACGATCGTCCTCATGTACCACTTCCAGGATACGGGTAGCGATAGCGTTTACCAGCTGAGGATCTGCAGCATAATCAGGATTGGGTTGCAACACGCCGTTACTCTGTACTAAATAATCAATCGAATGCTCTTCGTCCAGTACAGCCTTGTAATGCTCTATGCCCCTTGATTCGAGTGATTCCACTAACACTATATAGTTGCTACCTTTCAGGTCAAAATCCAACGTGAAATTTTTCATATTACATCGTATTTAAAAATGGAACAATGTTATGCTATCAACAAATTTAAGGCCGCGCCGTTAGTCTTCGCTCCCTTTTCCACCTACAAACCAGTGTTCTTTCTGCTTAAATAATACATTGAATGTAGTCAATGATCCATACACACGGGTAATGTATTGCTGCAGGTTCACTTTATCCTCATCACTCAACAGTTTGTGACTGTTAATCTGCTGTTCTAATACCCGGAGACGGTCGCGCACCATCACTATCTTATGAAAGAACGCCTCTACTGGTATTTCCTTGGCTTTCAGGGAAAGGTCCTTCGGCTGCAGCAGCATAGTCCCTCCCTCCCAGCGCTCGCCCAATGGTACAATTTCAGTGGCATCTCCCCATAACCGTAATATCTTGAGTAAAGAAGTTTCTACGGCTGATACGGTCTCTACTTCTATCGTTTTATTCTCCGCATGTAATATCTCAAATAAAGGATCTGTTTTATCTACTTCTATGATCCCCTGGTCCATAAATGTTACTACAAACTGTGCATACTTAACACCAATGATCACTCCCGGACCATACCGGGCATGTTGTACCCGGGAACCTTTGCCTGCGGTTAATTCTTCCATCAGATAAATATAATAAAGTTCTTTTAACCCATACTAACCATTGCCTTAATTACACCGTTGGCAGGATTTAACCAGCCCGCGAACTCGTCTTTCACCTGGCTGAAATCCACCCGGTGTGTGATATAGGTAGTAGGGTCTACCTCTCCGCTTTTCATAGCGGCTATCACATGTTCAAAGTCCTGGCGGGTAGCATTCCTGCTGCTCATCAGGGTAGCTTCCCTTTTATGGAATTCCGGGTGACTGACCACCAGTTCGCCCTTCTGCAAGCCTACCAGTACATACCTGGCACCGTGAGACATATACTGAAACCCGTTGTTAATCGCCTGCTGGCTACCGGTTGCATCTATAACAACCGCAGGCATATCATTGTTGGTAATTCTTTTCAGTTCTGCTATGATATCTGCCGTTTTCGCATTAATGGTATAGGCTACTTTCAGTTTATCCTTACAAAAATTAAGACGCCCCTCATTGATATCCATGGCAATGACATTTGCACCGGCAATACGTGCGAACTCCATAATACCCAAACCAATAGGCCCTGCTCCTATTACGAGCACAAACTCCCCCGGTTCCACAGCTGCCCTGCGAACACCATGCGCCCCTATGGCAAGCGGTTCTACCAATGCCAGCGCGTCCATACTTAACCCCTGACCATGTACCAGCGAATAAGAAGGCACAGACAGGTACTCTGCCATACCTCCGTCAATATGTACACCGCATACCCGGATATTGGTACAACAGTTGGGCTTACCACTACGGCAAGCGATACAGGTACCACAATTGAAATAAGGGATGAAGGTAACGGCCTCTCCGGCAGTAAAGCCGGGGGCATTGTCAAAAGAGACCAGTTCTCCTGCCAGCTCATGCCCCAGGATGCGGGGATAAGCAAAAAAGGGCTGAGTACCTTCAAATGCATGGAGATCGGTACCACAGATACCTATGCGTTTTATTTTTATAATGGCATGATCAGGTGCCGGCGTTGGCATTTCTCTTTCGCCATAATCAAATTGACCTGGAGTGGTGCAGATTAAAGTTTTCATACGTGAGATAAAAATAGGTAAAAAAATGAACGCATCTCATCTAAGATAAAATGCGTTCATGATCTATTAATAATCTATTGCTCTTTTCCTATTTTTATTGTAGCAGAGTCTTTACTCTTTGCCTTCTTCTGCTTTACCTCCGGTTTCTCAGCCTTCTTCTTTTCATCCGTCTTATCATCCTTATTTTCTTCTTCTTCCGCTTTCTTTTGTGCTTTTTCCTTTTTCCTGAAATAACCACGTAACAGGAAGTTATGCTTTAACGCCTCCATATTCTCGCTAAACCCTTCCGCGCCTTTATGAGCAGATCTCATCGTTCCTTTTGCTTCACTGATCGTTCCTTCCAGGCTTTTCGCCAGGCTATCGCTGTACAGTAATCTGCCTACACTACCCTTCCCCTGGTTCACCTGTGTAACAATACCTGCCAGCTGGCCGGTAATCACTTCCGCGTTCTCTGCCACACCGGAAATACGGCTCATTACTTTATCCAGTTGCATAGGTTCTACGGTACTGATGCTATCCCCGTCATTCACAGGAGTGGTCGTATTCGTACCGGAACTGATGGCCACGAGTTTATCTCCCATTAAGCCTTCAGTACTGATGCTGGCAATGGCCCCTTTTTTAATAAAGGGCTGTACTTTTTTCTGTATACGCAGCCCTACACGTGCCGTAGAATCTGACAAAATATCAATGCTTTCCACAGTGCCTACATTGATGCCAACAAAACGGATATTATTTCCTTCCAGCAATCCTCCAACGTTTTTAAAGGTCCCATATAATATAATGGTGCTGCGGAACATGCTTTTATTGCGGCCAATTAAAAAGATGCCAATCAGTAACAGTAAAATTGTAGCGGTGGTAAAAATGCCGACTTTTATTTTTTGTGAGGTTATATTCTTCATGCCCGGTTTATTTAAAAAAGTTATGTACAAGTTCGTCAGGTGATTTAGCTAGTTCATCGTAGGTGCCGGTTGCAATGTATTTTCCGTCATTCATCACCACTATTCTATCTGCGGTAATTCTTGCGCAGGGCATGTCGTGGGTAATGATGATGGACGAGGTATCATATTTTTCCTGTAATGCTACTATCAGTTCGCTTATTTCTCTGGATGTAATGGGGTCCAGCCCGGTAGTGGGTTCATCATACAACATGATTTCCGGACGTAGGATCAATGTTCTGGCTAACCCTACTCTTTTACGCATCCCTCCGGAAAGGTCCGAAGGATATTTATCAATAGCATCTTCCAGTCCTACACTTTCCAGCGATTCATGTATCCGTTTTTCTATCTCCTGTTTATCTTTTAGTTTTAATACTCTTGTTAAAGGGAAAGAAAGATTTTCTCTGACAGTCATTGAATCGTACAGCGCACCACTCTGAAAAAGGAACCCTATTCTGATCCTCATCTCCCTTAATTCACTCCGGGTCATTTCTTTCACTTCCTTCCCCAATACTTCCAGGCTGCCCTCATCCTGTAACATCAATCCGGCAATACATTGGATGGTAACCGATTTACCCTGACCGGAACGTCCTAATACTACAATGTTTTCCCCTTTATGTAATTCCAGGTTGATATCTTTCAATACCTCATTATCACCAAAGGATTTCTTCAGATGTTGTATGCGGACCACCACATGATCTGTGTCCTGTGTAACTACTTCCTGTTCCTGTGTATTTGTATCGTTCATAATTAATAAACTATCATGTTAGTGATCTGTACAGCAATAGCATCCAGCAGGATAATCCACAGCGAAGCACTCACCACGGCAGAGTTGGCGGCCAGTCCAACGCTTTCGGTACCACGTTTTGAATGATATCCTTTATAACATCCCACGAAACCGATTGCATATCCGAAGAAAAAAGTTTTTATCAATGCCGGCATCACATCACTGAATTCCAGTGCCGCGAACGATTTCCTGAAGAATAAAGAAAAGCTTACGTGGTCTTGTATATTCACACCTACATAACCGCCCAACAGCGCCAGTCCGTCTGCCATAATAGTCAGCAGCGGCACCATGACAGTGCAGGCGAGGATACGGGTTACGACTAAGTATTGAACAGGGTTTGCACTGGATACTTCCATGGCATCTATCTGTTCGGTAACTTTCATACTACCCAGTTCTGCACCAATACTGGAAGCTATTTTACCGGCACAGATCAACGCGATAATTACGGGGCCGATCTCACGGATAATGGAAATAGCAATCATGCTGGGAACGAAGCTTTGGGCACCGAATGCTTTGAGCGTAGGCTGTGTCTGTAGCGTAAGTACAAAACCGACAATGAAACCTGTAATGCCTACCAGGCCAATGGATTTGTAGCCCACTATAAAACACTGACGCAGGAATTCTCCCCATTCAAAGCCTCCTCTGAATATATTGCGGGCAAACCGGGCGGTAAACAGTACCTGATCACCGGCTATCTCCATGTATTTGTTAAAGGATGAAAGAATTGCACTTGCCATAGTAAGTATAGATATACCCTTATAGATGCAATTTCATGCCAGCACGGAATAGCCTGCCATACAAGCGTTTTAATATGGGATAACCTGTTAATTGGGTAATATTTTACACAACCTGTTATAAAGGCACTGCCCAGATTGCTGTTGTGCTATTGATTGAAGACCAGCACCATATAGAATTTAAAACGATTATGGGCTGTTCGGGGAACTTGTTATTTTTAAAGGGATGAGGAAGTAAAGCAGAAAGAAGATATTGTTATTTTTAAAGCAGAATGATGATGCAGCAGGGTAAAATTACCGCGTGCTGATCTTGGTCATTGTTTATTCTATAATTATGAAATACTTTTGCAGTATGAATTCTGAAAAACAATTGAGAGGAGGTGTCAACTGGCTAAGACAGTTCGACTTCATAGGTATACAATTACTACCACTACTGGCATTTTTCACGCATGTGACGCTGTTCGACTGGATTTTATGTGCTGCACTGTACGTTATCCGTATGTTCTTCGTTACCGCTGGTTATCATCGCTATTTCTCCCATCGTACATATAAAACATCGCGTTTTTTCCAGTTTATATTAGCAGGTGGCGCACAAAGCAGCCTGCAGAAAGGTGTATTATGGTGGGGAGCTAATCACCGTGCGCATCATAAACACAGTGATACACCGGAAGATCCGCATTCAGCTAACATTTATGGTTTCTGGTATTCCCACATGGGTTGGATCATGGGACCTGAATACAAACCTACACGTTATGAGCTGATCAAAGACTTTAAACAGCCGGAACTCTTCTGGTTAAACAAATACCATTGGGTACCAGGTGTTGTGCTGATGATTGCCGTGTATTTTGCCGGTAACCTGGTAAACGGCCATGGCATATTTGAATGGCATGCCGGTTTATCCACTTTGCTGATAGGTTTCTTCCTGAGTACCACCCTGGTATATCATGGTACGTTCACTATCAACTCCTTAATGCATATGTGGGGTAAACCACGTTATAAAACAGGAGATCTGTCCAAAAATAGCCTGTTACTTGCTTTGGTGACACTGGGAGAAGGATGGCATAATAACCACCACTACTATCAAAGCGCTACCCAACAGGGATTCTTCTGGTGGGAAATAGATATCACTTATTACATTATCCGTACACTTGGCTTCTTTGGGATTGTATGGGACATCCGCGGTGTTCCGGAAAAAGTGAAGGCTGCTAACAGGCTGGATGCTGTAGCAGAAACTAAACAACCAACACTGGTTCAATAACTTATCATCATTCAGATATCAGCCGGCTCCCTACAGGAAGCCGGCTTTTTTATTCCCTTTATAGTAAACATCTGATGTTTGATACAAAGTATGTACCTTTACAAACATCAGATGTTTACTATTATGGCCCATACGATCAAGCTGGCAGATAAGGTCATTTTTGAATTGCAAAAGGAAATTTCCCTGGGCAAATACAAGACGGGAGAACTCATTCCACCGGAACCGGTACTGATGGAACAGTTCGGCGTTGGCCGCTCCACTATCAGGGAAGCAATTAAAACACTCTCTAATTCCGGTGTATTAAGGGTACAACAGGGAGCGGGGACATTCGTATGCGCCCCGCCTGCTGCTACCGAGCCGCTGGACCAGCGCTTACGCAGGGCCACTCGCAAAGAGGTCAATGACGTGCGGAGCCTGCTGGAAACAGAGATTGTGCAACTGGCGGCTCAACACCGCGAAGAGAACGACCTCTCTGCTATGCGGACTGCCCTGGAAGACAGGTGGCTGGCTATCAGTAATCACTCCTATAACGACTGCGCAGATGCGGATATCCGCTTTCATAAGGCAGTAGCCCTGGCATCTCACAACAGTGTACTGGCCGACCTCTACCAGACGTTCACCCATATCATCAGGGAATCCTTTCAACTGCGCCAGATGGATGCAGAGGTCTTTAAACAGACACATGAGCTGCACGTACAGCTGTTAAAAGCGATAGCACAGCAACAGCCGGTTAAAGCCGTGAAAACAGTTAAGCTGATACTGGAGAATAATTTCTAAACATATTGCCATGTCTATTTTAGTATTCACACTTATTTTATTGCTGGGCGCATTTTCTGCCGGGCTGCTGGGGTCACTGACGGGGCTTGGCGGAGGCGTGGTATTGATCCCGCTGCTTACCCTCATTTTTCATGTAGATATCCGCTACGCTATCGGCGCATCATTAGTAGCCTCTATTGCTAATTCTTCCGGCGCTGCGGCCGCCTATATCAAAGAAGGGATCACCAATGTAAGGATCGGGATGTTCCTGGAAATAGCCACTACTACAGGTGCCATTGCCGGCGCAATGCTGGCGGTATATACGCCTACTCACCTGGTAGCCATTATCTTCGGCGTAGTACTGCTCTTTTCTGCCGCCATGACTATCCGTAAGAAAAACGAACACGCAGATACGCAAGGCGATAATAAACTGGCAAAACTGATGCGTCTCAACAGCTCTTACCCGGTAAAGGGAGAGATGGTTGAGTACAAAGTGAAAGGAGTACCTGGCGGTTACCTGCTGATGACGCTGGCGGGTATAGTATCCGGCTTACTGGGCATAGGCTCCGGTGCATTGAAAGTATTAGCGATGGACAACGTCATGCGCATTCCGTTCAAAGTATCTACCACTACCAGTAATTTCATGATAGGCGTAACAGCTGCCGCAAGTGCGGTAGTATACCTGCAACGCGGATATATTGATCCTGGAATCGCCCTGCCGGTAGTATTAGGTGTACTGGGCGGTGCTTTTGTTGGTTCAAAACTGCTGGTAAAAATTAATACCAAATGGCTACGGCTGATATTCAGCATTGTTATTGCAGCACTAGCTATTGAAATGATTTATAATGGCTTAATGAGAAACTTGTAATCATGAGAAAGTTATTTTCAAAAACGTTCTGGCAGGAAAGAGACGTGGAAATGTTCATCGGTCAGCAGCTTCGCTGGGGCGTGATTTCCGCCAGTGTTATTGCTTTTACCGGTGGTATCATTTACCTGTATAATAATGGCAGGGGCACACCCGCTTATACTGAATTTACCGGTGCGCCATTATATGTAAGACATCTGCCGGGCATCCTGCACGGCGTACTCCGGCTGGATGGTATGGCTATTATTCAACTGGGCGTGGTAGTGTTACTGGCAACGCCTATTACCCGTATTGCCTTCTCCATACTGGCATTTGCCATGGAGAAAGATATACTGTACGTCATTATCACACTGATCGTATTGAGTGTTATTATCTTCAGTATTTTCAGTGGAACGGGCGGATGATAGGATCAGGTACTACGCTCATGCTGTAACAGCATGTTCATGGCATGATTAAAAGAACCGGCACGGATAATCTCTCCTTCATTTACAAAGAAGATCTCATCTGCATTTTCAATCGTATTCAAACGGTGAGCGATGATAACACGGGTCGTTTGTTCCGGTAATTTCTTCAGAATATCTTCCAGCAATTGTTCTGTTACCGTATCAATATTTGCTGTTGCTTCGTCCAATACCAATAGCTCAGGATCTCTCAGCACTGCGCGCATGAAGGCGATCAGCTGTTTTTGCCCCAGGCTCACACTCTCCCCGCTGGATACGACTTTGGTATCCAGTCCTTCGTCGAACCGTTCCAGTAAGGTATGCAGGTTGGCCCTTTCCATTACCTCCATCAGTTGTTCGCTGGTATAATCCGCATAGGTTTTATTACCATAGGTGATGTTCTCTTTTATGGTGCCTGTAAAGAGGAACGGCTCCTGCAAAATGAACCCGATCTTCCGGGTACGTTCTTCCGGAGAGTAGGAGCGGATATCTTTCCCCTGTAACAGGACCACTCCGTCTGTTGCATCGTATAAACGGGCAATCAGGGAGGCGGTGGTCGTTTTACCTCCGCCGGTAGGTCCTACCAGTGCATAGGTCTTTCCTTTTTCCAGGCGGAAATTAATATTATGCAGTATATCCTTTCCATCAGGATAACTGAAGTTTACATTCTTAAAGGTAATGAGCGCGGTATCTTCTTCTTTCTTATCCGAAGGCACGACTTTCAGGTCGGATTCCAGGTTCAGTATCTGTGAAATCCTGTCCCAGCCAGCCATCGCTACCTGGAAGTTCGTCCACAGGGCTGCCAGCTGACGGATAGGGTTATAGAAATAGGTAGCGTACGACAGATAACTGATCAGCAGCCCCACAGTAAACTGACCGGTAGAAATGAGATAGATACCATATGCCAGTACGGACAGTTGCGCCAGGTTAGCGCATAAGCTGAATACAGGCATGAAGATGTTATTTACCAGGCCGGCGCTTATGGCTGTTTTATATTGCTCGTTATTAGCAGTAGCGAACCGTTTACGGAAGTAATCGCGACGGTTAAAGGCGATGATCACTTTAAAGTTGCTGAGGCTTTCCTGGATCTCCGCACTCATACTGCCGGTGCTTTTCATATTGGCTGCATTCTTCCGTTTTACCCAGGGAGAGATCAAACGGGTAAACGCCAGCAGTAACAGGCCAGGTGCCAGTGTGGCCAGTCCAAGTTTGAGATTAATGCATAACAGGAAAATCCCCGCTCCTACCATGCTCACAATACCACCTATGAACTGCATTAATGACTGGGAAAAGAACTGGTTGAGTTTATCTGTATCGTTATTGATACGGGAGATAAGGTCGCCTGTTTTATTCTGGTTAAAAAAGGCGATAGGCAGTTCCTGTAGTTTCGTGAAAACCGCATTGCGCAGGCTGTACAACATACGTTGCCCTACTCCGCCCATCAGGCGTGTTTGTATATAACTTGTTGTCAGCGAAATAAGAAACATAACGAAAAGGATACCTGAGAAAAACAGGATACCATCGTACTGTTTCGTCTGTACGTATTTATCGATAGTATGACCTATCAGGAAAGGTACGGTAAGGTTAATACCAGAGCTGATCATGATCGTAAAGAATGCGTTGATCAGCCGGCGCTGTTCAGGGCCCAGGAAAGATAACAGCTTTCTCAGGGCGCGGCCGGTGGTAGTTTTTTGTTGCGGCGCGGCCGCTATTTTATTCAGGTTGTAATTCATAGTTACTGGTGCTGCGTTGAGAATTGTAAATCTGTATGTATTCCGGGCAGGACTGCATCAATTCCGGGTGCGTGCCTATAGCCACCACTTCTCCTTCCATCAGCAATATAATCTGATCATAATTGGCGGCGGAAGCTATTTTCTGTGTAACAGATATGAGTGTAAGATCGGGATAGTTCTGCTGTACATTTTCCAGGATACGTTGTTCCGTATTGGTATCTACCCTGGCCGTGAAGTCATCCAGCAGAAGAATGCGCGGATTGATGGCTAATGCCCTTGCCAGCATGATACGCTGTTTTTGTCCGCCGGAAAGGCTGGAGCCTCTCTCAGAAACAATGGTTTCCAGTCCATCGGGCAATCCTGCAATGAAATCTTTCAGTTCGGCCGTAGCGATAGCCTTTTCCATCAGTGCTTCACTCACTTTTTCATTGAAAGCGATGTTTTCCCGTACACTCATATTAAAGATGATACTATCCTGGAATACCAGTCCTACCTGTTGCAGTAAAACATTTTTATCATAATCACTGATATGTGTATGATCATATATAATTTCACCGGTATCGGCGGTAAGCAACCCTATCATCACATTAAGCAATTGCGTTTTACCGGCTGCGGTAGGGCCTATAATGGCGGTACGGCTGGAAGGTTTTATAGAGAAGGAAATATCTTTCAGCACCGGTTTACCGCCTAATGATAAGGAAACATGCGCTATTTCCATAGCGCCTTTAAGCGTATCTGTAACTGTCCCTGGTTCCACGGTATCAGGTGCGTTCAGCACACCAAAAATGCGACCGTACGAAGTGGTTGCCTGCGCTATGATATTACTCATGAAGCCGATAACGATAATAGGGAATATAAGGATGACGATATAACTGTTGAAGGCAGCCAGGTTACCGAGAGACATTTCCCCGGTGATCACAAAATGACCACCCAGCATTAAAACAGAAAGTAAGGCCATATTAGACATGAAGCCGATCACAGGGATCAGCCCTGCAAACAAGCGGATAATAGCAATACCCAGGTCGCGGGATTTACCGTTGGCCGCAATAAAGCGGTCGTATTCCGGTTGTTGTGCATTCAGTACCCTGATAAGGGCAGCTCCCAATACGCTTTCATTGATAATCTTGTTCAGCGAGTCTACCACTTCCCTACCCTGTTTGAACAACACCCTTACTTTACTGAGGACAGTAAAGAAGGTAAATCCTATCACCGGAATGATGGTAATAACGACCAGTCCCAGTTTCCAGTCGATCGATAATAACAGCACACTTGCCCCGATAATAATGAATATAGAAGAAGCGATAGATACGATGGCCTGTGAAACAAACAGCTTGATAGAATCAATATCGGAAGTTAAGTTAGTAAGTAACCTGCTGGGATCTGATTGCTGGATGTAAGCGAAAGTTTGCCTGGAAATTTTGGAAGATAGTTCGGTACGGATTTCTCTGGCTACTTTTTCCGAAGCATACGTTTGTATAATACTTTGCAGATAGGTAAATACAAAGATCAATACGGCAGCGATGGAAAACTCAATAATCAGGGTATTCATTACCAGCGTACCACCGGTATAGGCATCGATGGCTTTCGCTATCATACGGGGCAACACCAGGTTGAGCGCGTTACTCAGCAAGGCCAGGAGTATCAGTAAGGCTACCAAACCCCGGTAGGGGCGCAGAACAGACATAATACCTGGTTTTGCCGGCCCCGCTGTAGTGGAGGGTCGTTTCACTTTGTTCATATTGACAATAATCTATAGACCTGCTGATTTAGCAGGGGTTAAAATTACGTTAAAATAGCGGGCTTCTCTATTTGCAATAGTGCAGACGAACGAAAAAGTAGAATATTTTAAGAGGGGATAAAAAAAGCCCCGGACCAAGCCGGGGCATTGACGCCTTGCGTCAACAGATTATTTTTTATGGAGCAACCCGGTTAGGCGATACCAACCGAAGGTTTCCATGAATATTCTGTAGATTGCATGAATACCTCCTTTTCTTTGATGAGTAATGAAATTAATCATTTTATCTGAAAAAGTTATCCATTTTGTTAATTTTAACAGATAACTTTTGTGTTACATATAAGGCGTTATTACTACGGGTCCTATCAGGCCTGAAGGTTGTAATTTCCAACCGGACGCATCAAAATCCGTATAGTTGATATTTACAAAATTGATCTCGTGATAACGACGCCAGGGGATCTTCTGCTCATCCATATATTTGATACGGTTGGCCATCAGATTAGCGACTTCTATCCTGATCTCATTTTTCCCCGGGTGTAAGAACTTCCCTACTCTTGTTTTGAAAGGGATACTCCAGAGGATACCGGCATCCTGGCCGTTAATCCAGACATGAGCGCTCTCATGCACTTCCCCTAAGTCCAGCATATATTCTTTTGCCCTGATAGCAGGCAATGTAAAAGACTGCTGGTATACACCTGTTCCGGAGAAAGAGTGTGTCATTGTATCTGGCAATGTTGTCCATGATACCAGTGATGGCATTGTTACAGGAGCTGGTTTATAAGGCCCCCCCACGGAGAATTGCAAAGACCAGGAACCGTTTAACGGAACAGGTGTTGCACTTTTATCGAGATAGGTCCAGGCTGGTAATGTATCCTTAATGGAAGTATTCTTTGTTGCTATAGCATCCCTGGTTACTTTCAGAATGAATGCCTCTCCTGGCTGTAACTGCATTCTCACACCGGTATTATTGGTAGCAGCCTTTCCATAATCACCGGTTTGCGGGTCCATCATGATAACGGTACCGGCGCTGGCATTTATTGGCAGGTATTGGTCTACTGTTTCAGGCGTATGATTTACAATGTAATAGTAGGTGTCCTCACCCGCTTTGCGGCGGATGAATTTCAGTCCGGCGTCAGTCAAAGCCTCCCTTTTAATACCCTGCTGTTCCAGTGCCTGTTGCATATCCGGGGCCAGGATGATCTGCCCTTTGCCCATCTTCGCTATACCATTATCAGCAAAAGGGATAGAGGCCAATAATTGCTTTAGTTTATCTCTGCGCTTCTGCACGTCTACCAGACCGGGAACATCTTCCGGCAGCGCTTCCATCATTACGGTAGCACCCTGTTGGGCCAGTGTGATCATCTTTTGCAGGGTTTCCAGCGGCATCATGGTACTTGCAGGGATAATTAATGCCTTATAGGGAGATGCCATATCACTGGTACTGATGCGTCCATCTTTTGCAACGGCGTTATTCAGCAGATTATCGGAGATAAAATCCAGGGAATAGCCGGCTTTCTGCAGGTGCACTACCTGGCCGTAAAATGCACTGGGATGTAACCACTGGTCGATATCATGCACCTTTAAGGTAATTTCATTCCCTTTGGGAGTGTTCCATATATCATATATAGGCCAGTAGATGAGCAATTCATTATCCGGTTTACCGGTTTGCAATACAGATTGCACGCGGGTGATATAATTCGTTAACCCCGGTAAATGTGGCCAGAAACTATTGGACGGCACAAAGTTCGTAGAGGCATAGAATAACCAGCCGGGCCATTTTACGGCCTCAGGAGAATAAGTAACCCCGTGAAAGAATACATGATTTACCCCTGCCAGGAAACATTGTTCCACTTCCGGTTTACACTGCGATAAGGATGTCTTAAAATGTTCTGTAAGCCAGGTAAATGTTTCACTGGATACCAGCGGATGCCCGTTCACGTGTGCTGCTGAAGATGCGAATTTAAGCATTACCGGGTCCGGATCTACATTTCTGACATCTGCACTATCGCGGCGAAGGCCGGGGATAGGAAAATAAGTAGAGCCATAGGTTTCACATTCGGGGATATCTACGGCAGCATATAAATCCAGCAGGTTACCCGGAGAACCATGTGCCTGATTTTTGGAGATGGCTTTATACTGATGTGCCCATTGCGTCCATGGCCTGGTGAAATTATCAAGAATGAGGCCGGCCATTACTTCCCTGTAATCTGATTTGATGCGGGCCATCTTTTCCGACGAATCTTTCCTGTAAAATGAACGGATATAAGGTTGCAGATCATACCCTTTCCTCTTATGGAACTGCTCAAAGAAATCAGCGGTCCAATCAGCGCCATACACCTCGTAGCTATCGTTATAATAGGCCCTTACACCATGTGATTGCCGGTGAAATGCCGTATCAAAACGATGGAGATAAACGTTTAAAGCAGGAGCGGAAAAGTGGTCCAGGGAAAAACCTTCCCCGCCCGGCGCAGCACGTTTTACTTTCTGTTTCGTTTTACCATTAAAGAAAGCGTAAACGTCCCAGACGCCGGTCTCTATTTTCCATTGCAGGAAACCATTTTTATCTACTTTATCCATCAGTTCCACGATCCTTCCATCTTCTGCATACCCGGTTAATGATTGTAATGTTTCGTCATCATTGACCAGCTTAATTGTATCCCCTGTTTTCAAAAACGGATAATGCCGGATGATCATTTTTGAGGCGGCGTATTCAGGCGTAACCTGTGGGCCACCAAAAGGCCAGCCGGTACCGGTAGTAAGGTCTACACCCATGCCCAGCTTACCCGCAGTGGCAACGGTATAATCCAGCATCTTTACCCACGCCGGCGACAGGTAATCGATATATTGCTTTTCATATCCTATAGCACCATATATAGGCGCTATTTCAACACCACCGAAACCAGCCTGCTTGTACTTAGCCAATGAAGCGGACAAATCCTTTTCATTGACAGCATTTCCCATCCACCACCATCGTGTCCAGGGCCTGGTTTGCCTTGTCTGTTCCGGCCAGATCTTCTGAGCATCAGATGTAATAATAAACAAGAGGGACAACGCTGTTATCAGCGCAGGTTTCATAACAAACGACAGGGCCGTTACCAGCAGCGTCTTTACATTTTTCATAACGTTTTCTTAGTTTTACTTTTCGGTCTCAGACCAGTCAAACTCTTTATTCTCAGCGGGCACTTTCGCTTCCTTCATCAGGATACTTAATTCTTTTACCTTAGCGGGATTAACAAGCGCCAGGTTTTTCTTTTCACCTATATCTGTACTCAGGTCATAGAGCTCAAATTGCTCGGGCCGGCCTTTATGCTTAAACCTGATCAGCTTCCACTTTCCTTTCAATACGGCTTCCTGCAGATAACCTTCATTGAACTGCCAGTAAAAATAATCATGTTTGGCGATTTGTGTATCACCGGTTAATGATTGTTTAAATGACACGCCATCTGTTCCGGCAAGCGTACGCGCATGTGCGATATCCGTAAAAGTAGGCAGGATATCCCAGAATGCCCATTGCTGATCACTTACACGGCCTGCGGGTACCCTTCCCGGCGCTCTTACCAGCATGGGCACCCTGATACCCCCTTCATATAAATCCCGCTTAATGCCTCTTAAAGGGCCATTACTGTTGAAGTATGCAGGGTCTGCCCCTCCTTCTTTATGCGGGCCGTTATCACTGGTAAAGAAGATGTAAGTATCTCCATCCAGACCCAGTTCTTTAACCAATGCTTCTACCTCTCCCACATTGTTATCCAGTTTAGTGATCATAGCAGCAAAAGCAGCATGCGGGTTCTTCTGACTGCGATAGGTACCACCATTCTGTAAATATGGTGTTTCGGGCGGGAATTTACTACTGCCATCTGCATTTAAAAATGGCAGCATATCCTTTGCCGGCGGGTCCAGTTCTGCATGCGGAATCGTTACCGGCAGGAACAGGAAAAAAGGTTTATCCTTGTTCTTTTTAATAAATGAGAGCGCATGTTCCATAATAGCATCATGCGTATATACAGTAGTATCGTGAGGTATCCTGCTGATTTTACCATTCCTTACCTCAAACAGGTAATTGGTATAATAATCATGCGCATGCCCCTGGTTCAGGTATCCATAGAACTCATCAAAACCTTTGATCTCCGGAGAGCCCGTAGTACCTGCTTCTCCAAGGCCCCATTTACCGAACATACCTGTTACATAGCCCTTTTGCTGCAGTAACTGGGCAAGGGTAGTATCCTGCGGACGAATAGGCAAACGGGTATTACCTCTTATATAGGCATGCCCCATATGCTTACCTGTTAGTAAGGCACACCTGGATGGTGCGCAAACGGTATTCCCTGCATAAAAACTGGTATAACGGATGCCTTCTGTCCCTAAGCGGTCTATATTCGGAGTAGGGATCTGGCTATGCTTGTTGTAGGAAGTGAGATTACCATATCCCAGGTCATCTGCCACAATGAAGATAATATTGGGATTGCGGTCCTGGCCCAATACTGCCGGAGCAGCAAAAACAGTACTTATAACAGCAATAACGATCGCCCTGTAAACTTGCAGATGCATTTTGAAACAGTTATTTACAGGGCGAAGCTATAAAAATCCACTAAATTAATAGACTACTATTTTATGTATGGTATTTTATCAGGAAACACTGAACGAATTCACTACTTCGTCGAATGATTTCTTATAGTCTGCAAGTTTACCTTTAGGCGTAGTAACAGTGATCACATAGGCGACACCGTTCTTGGGGATCAGCGCCATAATAACGTCCATATTCAGGCCGTTCTGGCTATGTGAATATTCCAGGAACTTCACCTTGGTACCATTGATCTCTTTTTCTGACGTAGTGCCTTCTGTAAAATCCTGCATGTACTGAGACATCATGCCCACATTCTTCCTGTAATATTCATCCAGGGTAGTACCATGCATGGATTCACTTACTACATTGATATTAGGACGAAATCCGTCTTTTACTACCGGGGCGAACAAAAAGGTGGCATTTACACCATTTAAGGATGTATCCAGCCTTTGCCAGCCCTCAGGCACAGTGACATTAAATTTGCCCACACCAGCATTCATGCCCGGATTTTTGCCTACCTCACTTAATACTTCGTCTGCTGTTTTAGGGGATTTAGGATGATGCTGACATGCAGCCAGTACCAATAGTAATAACGGTAAATACTTCTTCATGGCAAATGTTTGATATCTTATAAAGATACTCAAAAAATACTCAGTTGTTTGTTTTTATGCATATGAAGTTCTTCTTCACTGAATAACCTGATAACGCCATAAACACCATCATAACCGGCTATACGCTGCACCTGCTGATGGCGCATTCTCCGGATACCTTCTCCCAGCAAGGGATGAAAACGGCTAATATCCTGCACGGGCACTTCATTCAGGATATTGAATTCATTGCCAAAGACGGAAAGCACGGCAAGGAAAGCCTCCTGCACCTTTTTACTTTCTGCAGATACCCCATTCAGTTCAGACAGGATCTCGGGCAACGGAATGATATACTTAAAACCGGCTGTTCCGGCTGGCGGCACGGCAGTTGGGCGGTCTACCAGCTTCTCCACACGGTTCAATACACCAATGGTCAAGAGACGGCCACAAACCGGGCAAATGCCCTTATGCGCCTTTGACTCCTGTGGCGTAAATGAGATACCACAGTTACGGTGCCCATCCCGGAAATACTTCCCTTCTTCGGGGAAGAACTCATAGGTCCCACCGAAGCCCTTCCCTGTTTTAATGGCATTGAATAAAGCATCATAACTCAGCTCAGTATCAAATACGGTAGCCTCTCTCCCTATTTTCTGCGGAGAATGTGCATCTGAGTTAGATAACATGGTGTATTGATCCAGTTCGCTCCATTGCCGGTTCATGTCCGGGTCTGAGGATAATCCTGTTTCCAGTGCAAAGATATGCGTAGTGAGGTCCCTGAAGCAGGCTTGCACACTATCATATCCGCCACGGGACCCCAGTGTGGAAAACCAGGGCGTCCACACATGTGCAGGCACAAAATGCGCACGCGGCGAAACTTCCAGCACTATTTCCAGCAGATCACGTGAGGATAGGCTGATAGTAGGCCTTCCGTCTGCGGCCAGGTCACCTGCATGGGCAATGCGTTTATTCAGGCGTATCACTGTTTCGAAATCCGGCGCATAAACCAGGTGATGGTTTTTCCTTACAATACCATCATATGTATATACACAACTGATTTCTGCAGATAAACAGAAGCGTACATCAATATCCTGTACTTTCAGGCCCGGTAACGCAGGAGCAGATGGGGGATTTTTCAAGCGGAAGAAACCACTCCCGTCTGGTGCCAGTTTTTCCTGCAATTCATTCAACCAGGCAGGATGCGTAAAATCTCCCGTACCTATCACATGAATACCTTTCAGTTTAGCCCACTGGTACAGTGTTTCAAGATTGAGAAACTTGCTGGTGGCCTGGGCATAATGAGAATGGATGTGCAGATCTGCGATATAAAACATGACAATCATTTTGGCGGCAAACGAATTTACTAAAAAACTTAGCACTTCTTTTCAAACTCAACTGTTGGTAGTCTCTCAGTTTGATTACATCATCTGCCAATCCATGTTACCATAATATTCAAACTGAGACAATACCCAACTGTTGCCATCTATAATATTATGTGCAACAAAAATCAGCTATTATCATCCTTCCGGATTCAACCAGTTCACGCCACCCTTTTTTCTTGTCATAGATTAATGGATAAGGCAACAAAATAGTGGAATTTTACATCAACAAACAAAGAATAGCGATACAAAATTGCTGACTTTTACACTTGAAAATCAATGATCATGGAAAATAGAATATTAGGCATTCATCACATCACTGCCATTGCCGGTGATGCTAAACGTAACTTTAATTTTTACACCAAAGTTCTCGGGCTCCGGTTTGTAAAAAGAACTGTAAACTTTGATGATCCTCAAACCTATCATTTTTACTTTGGCGATGAACAGGGCAGTGCAGGTAGTATCCTCACCTTTTTCCCATGGGGCGAAGCTGTAAGACAAGGCCGCCGTGGCGCAGGAATGGCTACTGAAATAGGTTATTCAGTACCGGAAGGGAGTTTTGATTTCTGGATCAAACGCTTCGAAGAAAATAATGTCATCTATAATAAACCTGCTGAACGCTTCGGAGAAAAGTACCTTACTTTCCTGGACCCGGATGGTTTGAAATTAGAACTGATCATACCTAAGACACCGGATAACAGGAAACCTTATGAAACAGCAACCGTGAAGGCTGATGTAGCTACAAGAGGTTTCTATAACGTGACCCTTACCTTGAATAAGGTACAGGCGACCGCTAAGATCCTTACCGATATCTTTGGTTACACATTAGTAGGCCAGGAAGGTAACCGTTACCGTTATGCGACTGACGCTATCGGTACTGCCAATGTGATTGACCTGGTAGAATTACCCACAGAAGAACGCGGGCTGGGTGCCAATGGTACCGTGCATCATGTTGCCTTCAGGGTAAAGGATGATGAAACACAGATGGCCTTCCGTAAAAAGATCATCGATATGGGCTTACAGATTACGCCGCAGATAGACCGTAACTACTTCCACTCCCTTTATTTCAGGGAACCCGGTGGTGTACTGTTTGAAATAGCTACAGACAATCCTGGTTTTACCGTAGACGAACCGCTGGAAGAATTAGGTAAGCATCTGAAACTGCCTGCTCAATACGAATCTCAGCGCAAACAGATTGAAGCGCATCTCGTTAAACTCGATTAAATAATATTTACTATTTTGGTAGCGGTTATCACCGCTACCAATTTTTTTTATGTACCAGGAGAATCTGCTGCTTATACTCGTACTGCTTTTTGCGGTGTTTTTACTCATCATGCTGGGACAGAGACTCAGGATAGCTTATCCTATTTTCCTTGTACTGGCAGGGCTGGGTATCAGTTTTATCCCGGGCATCCCCCGTATTGAAATAAAACCGGAAATCATCTTTCTGATCTTCCTTCCTCCCCTTTTATATGAAGCCGCCTGGTATACTTCCTGGAACGATTTCTGGAACTGGAGACGGCCAATAGGTATGCTCGCATTCGGCCTTGTATTTCTGACCTCTCTGATCGTTGCATTTGTTTCAAATGCCATGATTCCGGGCTTTACACTGGCATTAGGCTTTCTGCTGGGTGGCATCATTTCTCCGCCCGATGCGGTGGCGGCTACTTCTGTACTTAAAAACATTAAGATTTCTAAACGTGTCACTACTATCCTGGAAGGGGAAAGTCTGATTAACGATGCTTCCAGTCTGATCGTATTCCGTTTTGCATTATTGGCCATTATAACCGGCAAATTCTCCCTTGGACAGGCTACCGGTCAGTTCTTCCTGGTAGCAGGCATGGGGATCGTTATTGGTCTTGGTATAGCATATATCATGTACATGGTGCACCGTTACCTGCCTACTACTCCGGGTATTGATGCAGCATTGACCCTCATGACGCCTTACTTCATGTACATAGGGGCGGAACATTTTCACTTTTCCGGAGTAATGGCAGTTGTAAGCGGGGGACTGTTCCTCTCTTTCCGTTCCAATGAAATATTTACCCAGAGTTCTTCCAGGTTACAGGCGGTATCCACCTGGGCGACAGTGGTATTTATTTTAAACGGGCTCGTATTCATCCTCATTGGTCTGGAACTGCCGGTGATCATCGAGAACCTGGGCAACTATTCCATCTGGGAAGGCATTAAATATGGTTTGCTGATCAGCCTTATTACGATCGTGATCCGCATTTTATACGTATTTCCCATTGCCTATGTACCAAAATGGCTGGGACAAAAAGTGCGTATGGACCATGTAAACCCTACCTGGAAGGGCCCGTTTATCATAGGCTGGGCAGGGATGAGAGGCGTGGTATCGCTGGCATCGGCCCTGTCCGTGCCATTATTACTGAATGATGGCAGTACTTTTCCACTTCGTAACCTGATCCTCTTTATCACCTTCGTGGTAATCCTTGTAACCCTGGTTATCCAGGGACTTACATTGCCTTTAATTATCAAATGGGTGAATATGAAGGATACGGAAGATTTTCCTCCTGATGAAGAGCAGGACGCGGCTATTCACCTGCGGCTTATGCATACTGCGCTAAAAGAGCTGAATGAGAAATATGCCGTTGAAATGAAGGAAAATGAACTGGTAGGGTTTCTGAAAGATAAGCTGGAAAGTGATATCACAATCGTAGACCAGCGGCTGGCATCAATGGAATGTGATGCCACGCAGCAGGAAGAAATAGATGTGTACAATAAGGTATTGATTCACCTGTATGCGACACAACGCACCGAATTATACAAAATGCGGAAAGAGAAAATTTACAGTGATGAAGAGATCAGGAAACATGAAAGCCAGCTGGATCTGGATGAAGCTAAGATCATACATGTCAACCACTGATATAAACGCATGAAAAACAAACAAATAACAAAAAATCAGTATCCACATTTAATTATTTTTCAATAAAATGGAGGATAATACCGTAGAATGGCATAATTTTAGCACGGCATTTATTGAAGAACATAAAAATTAAACAATCAGGCCATGAAACAGTTAATTATAACAGTAGCAACAACCTTAGTATTATTCGCCTGCAATAACAAACCTGATCCTGGTGTAGCAGCACAGAATGCAAGGCAAGCAGTGATAGATTCTATGAAAGCTGTTGACTCTATGAAAGCCGTTAAAAGGGCTCATCATGAGCATAACGCAGCTGTTGCACAGGAAAGTGAAGGCGGAGGAGGAGGCGGTACCAGTACTGCTGCTACAACAACGACTCCGGCAAAGAAGAAAGGATGGAGCCATACAGCTAAAGGTGCGGTAGTGGGTGCTGGCGCTGGCGCTATCACCGGTGCGCTCATTAACAAAGATCATCTGAAAGGTGCTGCAATAGGGACCGTAATAGGTGCTGGTGCAGGAGCTGGAATAGGCGCTATTGTTGATCACGAGAAGAAGAAAAAAGAAGCGGCGGCTGCTAATCAGTAATTTGAAAATTGCATCCTACATAATTGTCCCGGTTACGTGTGTAACCGGGATTTTTTATATAAATGAGATAATTGCCCAAAGTGTGGCAACTGAGATTCCCACCCATAAAATCGCCCCTTGTATCATAGGCTTCACGCCTACTGACTGTAATACTTCACGGGATAAACCACAACCTATCAGGAATAGCGTGAGTGTAAGTCCTGATTTGGCGATATATACGGCATAACGGCTGAATACCTGTATTCCCGGAACATATGTATTAATGATCATTGCGCCTATGAATAACCCTATAAAATAAGGTACTTTCAGTTTGCTGCTTTTATTCCTGAAAATGAAAGCGGATAAAAAGGCTACCGGGATAATCCATAATGCCCTGGCCAGTTTTACCGTAGTAGCTACTTCCAGTGCTTCTGCACCGTACTTACCGGCAGCACCTACTACAGAACTGGTATCATGTATGGCTATGGCACACCATATACCAAACTGCGTCTGAGATAAATTAAGTGCATGCCCGATTACAGGGAACAGGAACAATGCAATCGCATTCAGGATAAATACAGTACCCAATGCTACAGAAATCTGCTTTTCTTCTGCTTTGATAACAGGTGCAATAGCAGCGATGGCACTGCCTCCGCAGATAGCAGTACCGGCAGATATCAGGAAAGACGTTTTCTTTTCCATTTTAAAGATCTTCCCCATCAGGAATCCTGCTACCAATGTGCTGATAATAGAAATGATAGTGAACAGGATACCCTGTTTACCTGCTTTCAGTGCACTTCCCACATTCATCCCAAAACCCAGTCCTACAACCGATACCTGTAATAAAATATGTGTAGCTTTATGGTTCAGGTGCAGATAGGGATGTCCTACAAACTGGGCGATCACTAATCCCATTAATAAAGCCACCGGAGGAGAAATCAGTGGAGACAGGCAGAAAACGACTGCCAGTAAAAATATCACTTCCCTTGTAGTAATGCTCTTGTCCAGTATTTTATCGACCGTTCTTTCCATAATGACGCAAAGCTCATACTTACAGGGCTTTTTCAAAAATTGCCATTGGTTATGGGTCATTACTTAAAGTTATGGTGGTAAATGGCTACCAACCATCATCACTTTCGCGCTCCTGGTAACATCCTCTGTTCTTACTACCGGAGAATTACTACCTTTACCTGCAATGAAAAAGCAGTGGCGAAATCTTAGCGATTCTAAAAATTATAAAGGCAATCAGTTCAATAATTTATCTCATACGCCAATGATGGCGGAAGGCGTTTCCTTCTCTAAATTATTGTGGGAATATTTCAATAAGCCTAAGACTGTCGTACCCCCACAGCCGTTACCTTCTGTTAAAACAGACCTGAAGGCTTTATCTTCAGAGACACCGGTGGTCATATGGTTCGGGCATTCTTCCTATCTCATTCACTGTAAGGGAATTAATATTTTAGTGGACCCTGTTTTCAGCGGAAATGTTTCTCCCGTTAAAGGTATGATAAAGGCTTATCCGGGGTCTGATGTTTACAAGGTGGAAGATATGCCGGAGATAGATTACCTCATCCTTACGCATAACCATTACGACCATCTTGATAAGAAAACTATTGCCAGATTAAAGACTAAAACGAAGGCAGTGTATACCCCATTGGGCGTGGGGCAGTCTGTAGCTGGCTTTACGGACCTGCTGATTACGGAAATGGACTGGTGGGAAACAGAGAAAGTAACGCCGTTTATGACGCTGACAGCTACGCCGGCAAGGCATTTTTCCGGACGTGGACTGAAGCGTGGCGGGTCTTTATGGGCTTCTTTTGTTTTAAATATTTACGGCTTTACCATTTACATTGGTGGAGACTCTGGGTATGATTCCCATTTTAAAGCAATTGGAGATAAGTATGGCCCTTTTGACATCGCTATCCTGGAATGCGGGCAGTACAATGAAGCATGGCCTTATATTCATATGCTCCCGGAACAGACTGTCCAGGCAGGTATTGATCTGAAGGCCAAAGCATTATTACCGGTGCATTGGGGGAAATTTACATTAGCGTATCATCCCTGGAATGAACCGGTACAGAGAATAACGAAGGCTGCTACGGAGATTCTTGTTACTACTCCGAAGATTGGAGAGCCGGTAGTCATTAATAAGCATTATCCCAACGAAGTGTGGTGGAATTTTTAAATCCTGGGAGCAAGGCTTCTCCACAGATAAAATACCAGGTAGCTTTCCCATCCTGCGAAATACCGGAAGAATGCATGAATGCCTTCAATATCTTTTTTATCACGGATAATCCTGTGTGCCATTAATCCGTTCAATAGCCCCGCATCCCCATATGGGATAGAGGTAGGTATTCTCAATGTTTTCATCAGGGTATAATTAGCTGTCCATATACCGATGCCCTTTATAGCTGTCAGTGCTTTTTGTTGTGCGGCTACATCCGGCAGATTCAGTAAGATCTCCTTACTCATTTTTCCTTCTTTAAAGACGTTTGCTATCCCTGTCAGATAAGCTATTTTCTGTGCAGAGAATTGCATCGCTTTTAGTTCTTCCGGGTTAGCTGCTGCTAATGCCTCAGGAGAGGGGAATGCATAATAGTGTTGTCCTTCGTAAATGATTTTTGTTCCATATCTTTCTACCAGTCTGCGTTTAGTCTTATACGCAAAGGTTAAATTAATCTGCTGACCAATAATACACCAGCAGATCGCTTCAAATAAATCAGGAATGCCTATCAGGCGTAAGCCTTCAAAATCCCTGCTCATATAAGCCAGCTTTTCATGGGCTGACAGGAGTTGATAGAAGGGGGTAATATCCCTGTCGATATCAAACCAGTCATGGATAAAGTTTTCTACCACAGGAGAGTCCTTTCCCTGCAGGATTTTAATGATGAGATTGTTGTTGTTTTCCCTGATCTCAAACAATACCGGCTGATTATCTGCTAAAATAACCTTACGCACATAGTCCTCTCCCACTGTATGCATACAGTCATCGAAATTCCTGTTGAGGAACCAGAGGCATTCTTTAAAACTAAAAGGAGAAGGAAGATTCATATAACACAAAAAGAGCGTAAACTGTCTGTTAAACTTTTTATAACTGCCAATATACTACTATATACTCCCTATATAAGCCCTATCTATATAGGTACGGCTTATATACGGCTACAATAGAGGTTATATAGGGCTTATATAGGGGTTATATACCTGAGCACACTGAATATCAACAGGTTATTAGTACCGACTAATATTTCGATGCTTTTTTACTACTGATTATTAATATATTAAAATATAAGGGAAATTATTATAACAGTGAATAGTGAGGAATTCAATGTCATTTTAGTTAGACTCTGAAGGAGGCTCCTGAAATACTTTGCTGGCTTCCCATCCTATCATTGCATTCTTCCTGGCATTCCCCCAGTGATACTGTCCCAGCTCTCCTGTTGCTTTAATTACCCTATGACAGGGGATCAGGAAAGCTACCGGATTATGACCCACCGCCGTACCTACCGCCTGCCTTGCCTTTGGATTATTTATTTTATCAGCCACACCGGAATAGGTTGTGAGCGCGCCCATAGGCACTTTTAACAGGGCTTCCCATACTTTCAGCTGAAATGCGGAGCCTTTCAGATGTAATTTAATCTCTTTTAGTTTATTCCAGTCCTGTGTAAACACAAATAACGCATTCTGCTGGATCTGATCTGTAATGTGGGTGTAGGTCGCATTCGGGAAACGCCTGTAAAGCTCAGCAAATGCCTCTTCCTGCCCCTGATCTACAAAAGCCAGGTAACAAATCCCTTTATAGGTAGAAGCCGCTAAAATCGTCCCAAAAGGGGTTTCTGCAAAGCTGTAATTGATCTGCAACTGCTCTCCCCCGTTCTTGTACTCTCCCGGTGTCATGCCTTCCAGTTTGATGAACAGATCGTGCAGGCGACTGGTGCCGGACAATCCTGTTTCAAAAGCGGCATCGAACAGGGTGGCTTTTTCCCCTTTCAGAATAGCCTTGGCATGTTCTATACTAAGGTATTGCAGGAACTGTTTAGGCGTTACCCCTGCCCATTGCTTAAACATCCGCTGGAAATGGAACGGGCTTAAATTTACGTATTCAGCAGCCTGTTCAAGCCCTGGCTGTGACTTAAAGTTAAGCCTGAAATATTCAATGGCATCCGCAATGCGTTTATAATCGATCTCCTGTTGAATTTCCATCTTGTAAAATTATGATTAGCTGAGTGCATCATGAAAAATAATACCCAGGGTATGCCGTTCTCCGCTATGCAACGGACTTACCCCATGTTTCATATTTACCCGGTAATAACCTTTACTTCCTTTTACAGGCCGGAAGTTGGTGGTAAAGATTAACATATCTCCCCGCTCCGGCCGCAGTACACTGGCTTTCGATTGTGCCCGCGGGATTTGTTCCGTCAGCACAAACTCTCCTCCTGTATAATCTTCTCCCGGCTGGTTCAAGAACAGCACGGCCTGCAGAGGGAAGTAAATATCGCCGTACAGGTCCTGGTGTAAAGTGTTAAAGCCTCCCTTTCCATATTTCAGTATCAGGATAGTAGGCTTCACCTGTCCCTTTGCCGCACAGATAGCTTTCAATTCTTCATGAGCAGTCGGGTAACGGTTATCTATCTTTAATAGCTCCATCCATTTATTAGCGATGGGTGCCAGCCGGGCATACACCGTTTCCCTGATATCAGTGATCAGCGAAGGCAAAGGATACTGGAAATATTTATATTCCCCCAGGCCGAAACGGTATCTCTCCATCGTAATCTTTTTACGATACGTATTATCCGCATTGTAATGATGGATCAGTTCATCGCATTGCGACTTATTGAGGACATTTTTCACAACAGCGAACCCGTTCCTGTTCAGATCAGCTGTTACTTGTTGCCAGTTCATTTGTAATTTGTTTTTTGTTTTCCCATTTGATCATGGCCGCTTTACGATCACTGCCCCAGTGATAATTCCCTACTTCCCCATTTGATTTTATCACTCTGTGGCAGGGAATGAGATACGCTACAGGATTAGCCGCTACGGCCGTCCCAACAGCCCTGGCCAGCTTTACGTCACCCGCCAGTGCTGCATAGGACAATACCTTTCCAGCCGGAAGCGCTATCAGTTTCTTCCATATGGCCAGTTGAAAAGGAGTACATTTTACATGCAATGTAATGCCTGCTGATTCTCCTTCCAGCGTGCGTAATGCAGCTTGTTGCAGGTCGTCCTTTATATTGCCGTAAACAGCATCAGGAAACTGGCTGTGCAGGAGCGCAAAAGCCTCGCTTTCTGTTTCATCTGCAAATGCCAGGTAACAGATCCCTGTTTCAGTAGCGGCTATTAATACCTTTCCAAAACGGGTATTGGCAAAGCTGTAACTGATGGTTAAATCGTCTTCCGTTATCGGAATAATGCTAATTGTTTTCATAACACAAAATTAGCCTGTAGCGGAAGTGCAGGAAACCCGGTTCTTGCGGTCTTTATACTATAATTCTGAACGTGAGGTTAATCCGGCCTGTACTCACTTTGAGTTGTTTGGGGATACTATGCAGCCAGTGATGTTGCGTACTGCCTTTCATCAACAGGAAACTGCCATGCGTTAAAAGTATCTTTTCTGTGAGTGTTTTGTCTGTATAATGTTTTAAAGCGAAAGTCCTGGTACTGCCAAAGCTCACAGAACCAATTACGGGGTTCGGCCCTAATTCCTTTTCATTATCCCGGTGCCATCCCATACTATCCTGCCCATCCCTGTAAAAGTTCAATAAAGCACTGGTAAAACGAACACCTGCCACTGCTTCTATCCTGGATTTTATTTCCATTAAGGGAGGTGTCCAGTGATGTGGCTGCATCGTAATACCGGAATAGCTGTAGGGTTTGTCAGGATCACCATACCAGGCGGTTAGCCGGGGTTGCAGGATATTTCTGCCCATAATAAAGACGGGCTCCTGTTTCCAGGCTATTTCCCGGGAGAGTATGTAAAAGAAATGATCGCTTTCTGCGGTTGTAAACAACCCGGGGTAAAAGTATACTTCTCCGTCTTTAGGCAGTAAATTGTGCATTCTTCCAGTGTTTATATTGTTGGGGCATACAACGTGCGCAGGGTCTGTAACCATATGAAACCGCTTCTTTCTCATCCTTAAAGAACACCCTGTTTGCTATCTTCATCCGTTTACCGGCGCTGCAATGCAACGTACCATAGATCTTTTTATTTTTATATCCTCCCAGGGTAATCTCCCCCGAACGGACCATTTGCTTGAGGCTACCTCCTATATCAATATGCGCGATCATAGCACAAAGGTATGGGCTAACAGGTAAATGATATACCCGTTTCTTGCTATGAATAAACTGAAAAGAGGTTCCTGTTTTTGAAGCTATTTAGGGAGTATTATTGGGTAAGTTCGGGCCTGATGCAAGAATTACTTGTTTTCGGTACGTGTTTTATAAAAGTAGTACTGCTTTTTGTCTTTATTAAATGCTGACTACCCAAATAGTCATATTTTTAACCTATTCTTTTTTTAAATATTATTCTCAAATTCCTATATTTGATTATTGTTTGTTATAGGGCAGCTCATTGCCACATTTGTTAACCATTTATTCATTCACTTCGTGAATGAGATCCTCGATACCATATGAAAACAGAAGAAGTTATTAATAATTGAAAAGCTGGTTTCCACTATTCAGGAAACAAATCATTATTTCTTAAACCAGGTGCAAAAGCAGGTAAATACAGCCTTAACTGTACGCAACTGGGTAATAGGATTTCACATTGTTGAATATGAAAAATATGGAGATGACCGTGCCGAATACGGACAAGGATTATTTAAGGAAATCGTAAATAAGCTGAAAAATAGTGGATTATCTTCTATAAGAGAGCGACATTTATATCTCTGTAAAGACTTCTATAAGGCCTATCCAAACATTTTGCGGACGGTGTCTGCAAAATTACATCTATCTGAAAATCAATACAATACAATTTTGCGGACAGTGTCCGCAAAATGTTTAGAAGACCCTTTTCCGGAGACAGTCAGACTTCAGACAGATCCCGAACTATTACTCAACAAGCTCAGCTTCTCTCATTTTATAGAATTGCTCAAATCTGACTCTCTTCCAAAACGTAGCTTTTATGAAATGGAAGCTATAAAAAACAACTGGAGTGTACGGGATTTGCAACGGGCTATAAACAGTATGTTGTTTGAACGTACCGGACTAAGTACAGATAAACAGGCTGTACTAAAAAGTCATATAAAAGAACAACCGTTAAAACCGGAAGATATATTTCGTAATCCTTACATGCTGGAGTTCTTAGGTCTGGAAGAAAAAAAGATTTATACCGAATCAGAACTGGAAGAAGCAATTATTAATCATTTACAAACCTTTTTACTGGAAATGGGCCGTGGCTTCTGTTTTGAATCCCGGCAGAAGCGTATCACATTCGATAATACCCATTACCATATAGATCTGGTATTCTATCACAGGATCTTAAAATGTCATGTTATCATAGACTTAAAGATCGGTGAATTTACACATGCAGATGCTGGTCAGATGAATGTATACTTAAATTATTACAAGGAAAACGAACTTAATGAAGGTGATAATCCACCCATTGGTATCATATTATGTGCAAGTAAAAATGAGAATCTTGTAAAATACGCTACAGCTGGTCTTCCACAACAGGTATTTGTCTCTAAATATCTTATTAATCTGCCCAGCGAGGATGAACTTTCCAGTATTATCGAAGCAGAACAGTTCAGGCTAAAGTAAAATGTTTAATGACCAATATCATTTACGCGACCAACCTCACTCATTTTCCTTAAGGAATATAAGTCGTATTTTTATATAAATCTTTCGTTATGGAAATCTATATCAGTGAAGAAGCTATTATTTCCAACATACAAAATGATTTCAGGCAGGCTTACCCTTTTCTTAAGCTGGAATTTTACCGGCAGCCTCATGAGGTCGGCGAACGTTGTTGTGCGGAAGATAAACTCTCTCCGGATACTCCCATAGATGATATCCGTATGATACACACTTTTGGCTGGATCGATATCAGTAAAAATCGTACGGCAGCAGAAGTGGAACATGATTTTATGCATCAACTGGGACTCAGCGTACAGGTCATGCGTAAATCAGGTGGAATGTGGGTACAAACGACCAAAACTGATTACTGGACTTTACAGCAATTAAATGAGGAAGGAAAACTGGCAGAAAAATCTATTTTCTTTTATCCTGAGGAACCGGCAGAATAACAGATGGTAGTATAAATAATAGGAACACATTTTTCCATTATAAAATTTTATACTGTCTGTAACCATTTGTTATTTTTTTTGGTAATCCCAAAAATATTCCTAGCTTCATATTACAGACCCCGATATTAGTTCGCACCCCAATTGATTTCCATGTGTGTTTTTCGAGTCCTGATTATTATGAACTATCTCGGATCTGCCTGAATAACTAATCACAACACTTAATTTAAAAATCCTGATTCGTAATTATCATTAGTGTTAGCAAGGCGCTGTACTATAGTCGTTCCATAGCCCCATAAGCTGCTGCCATAGCAGAAATAACGATCATATTTTTATTGGCGTATAACGTAACAGTTATGCGATCACTACCGCATGTATGAAAGAGCATCTGATCATTAAAGTTGTAGCCGATGTGCAGGACCAAATCCCTGCGCAGGTGCCTTACTGGCTGGACTTTATCAATGACAAAACAAATATCATAGAACGGTTTCACCCTGAGATCGACAGGATATTTACTGCTAATAACTATAAGTTCTGGACCACCCGGGAATACAAACCCCATGCCCGTCAATGGAGCCAGGATGAAATGAATGCCGGATTCCATCTCACCTATCGTCTCATACTACAACAGGATGGAAAACTGCCGGATAACATGATCCAACAAATAACACAACTCCCTTTTGTAGCAAGACTAAGACCTTTACAGATAGGTACCACAGAATTTCCCGGAGAAGTAGCAGGCGCTATGACCGTGATATCAACTGATCCGGGAGATATGATTTATCTGCCTTATGCAAAGGAATGGACAAAAGGAGTAAAAGATATACGTGTAGCCGTCCTGGATACAGGTGCCTACTTCAATCACACCGAACTGGAAAATAAAATTGTACTGAGAAAAAATTTTGTGGACCTCCAGGGGCTTGATACTTCCTCCTTCATCGGAGATGTACTGAATATTGATGCCCTGCCGGAAGACCAGGTAGGACATGGTACCCATGTATCCGGTATCCTGGCGGCCAAAGGGATAAAGATGAATGAAGGCGTATGCCCTTCCTGCAGCCTGATAGTAGTAAGGGTATTAGCCGCCATGAAAAGCGGTAACCGGGTAGTAGGCGCAGGCATCATAGATAATATCAACAATGGCATCAAATGGGCCGTAGATAATGGCGCAGATGTAATCAATATGAGCCTGGGCATTAAACACTCAGGGGGCGGGCTTCCTCATGAAGATGTGGTGAAATACGCACTCAGTAAAAACGTGACAATAGTAGCTGCCAGTGGCAATGATGGTACCGACGAAAAGTACTATCCCGGTGCACTGGATGGCGTATTTGCAGTAGGCGCCGTTGATAACACCGGACAAGTAACCGGCTTCACTTCCTACGGCGCCAGCATCACCGTCGTAGCTCCCGGTTCCAACATCTACAGCTCTTACCTGAACAATGGTTATGCGCTGTCTTCCGGCACTTCCCAGGCCTCTCCCTTTGTAAGTGGCGCTGTGGCACTGCTGAAATCCTACGCCTATGAAAAAGGCAAAAAACTGACACACGAGGAAATCAATTATATACTCAGAAACACATCCGACAGGCTTACCAGCAAAGTAAGGGATCAAAAAGCCGGTTACGGCCTATTAAACCTGGCAGATTCATTCAAACTATTAAACGCTATTTTATCATAAACTCTTTAAACAATTATGTCAATGGCAACGCTCAATTTTTTCCCTTCGACCAATGGCGTTAAAATACGCAGAACTAATGTTACCACCAATGGTGTCAGTGCAGACATTGACGCTAATGTTAAAGAGCAGCTGGCGTACCTTGATGTTCTTTTAAGCAAACCTATCTTCACAAAAGATGATGATGCCTGGATGGGACCAGACGGCGTGCCTATTGAAGACTTCATAACCGCACCGCTCAAAGCCAGGCGCTTTACCAGCAAACACAAAGATGAACTGCAATGGGAAGAAGGCAGCCTGTTGTATAACATCTACATTGCTATCAATTCAAACAGTTTTACTGCTAATAATATCATCACCAGTTCTAACTACAGCCTGGAAGAATATATAGATGCAGAGGATAAACTCTCCCTGCTGAAATATGATTTCAAAGACAGGTTAGGCAATAACTGGAATAACCTCGATCTCAATACCCGCACCATACTCAACTATCCGGGCGTAGTGAATTATCTGCTGGCCCTGGGTTATAACTCCGGTTATACAGAGATCAATGGTTTAACGAACTTCATCTTCGGCAACAGGTCCGGTAACCGTAGTGTAATTGCCTACGGACAGATAAGCGCTGCCCGCGAATACATCCACGCCGAAAAATTAGACGTGGAATATAACTCGGACTCCTCTCCTGTTATCCAGGATATCCTCCTGGGTAATCCCTCTTTCTCTTCATTGTCTTTCAGCACGTATGTGCAGAAAATAGTTGGGAATTATGTATCCAACAGCAAGGAACTGGAACTGCTGAAATTCTCCAAATACTATAATGACATACCGGTTGCCATGATCCCGAAGCTGATCAAACAGATCAAATCTTCGCTGCTGCCGGTTACCAAACAAAATATAGATACCCTGCTGCCTATCTTTCTCAATGAGATAGAAAATACACCCGGATGGGAAGATGATACTACAGACACAGATACCACTGACGATAACACCGCTGATTACAGCGTGACCTTCCTCGATGACGATGCCGCTGTTGTACAGGTGCTTACCAGCAATATCCGCTGCGCAGCGCAGATGTTCTATTCCATGACGCTGGGTGAAGAACTGGACATCTTTAACGTAGTGAATTTCTTCACCCACAAATACATGGTACGTGGTAACATACAGATAGCCGATACCCAGCTCAGGGAAGATCTGCAACTGTATGTATTCTCTAACAAATTCACCCATCCTAAAACAGGTAAAGTCATAGACCGCACCCGTCCTGCTGAACGCCAGATGTTCTACAAACAGGTATTCAGCTATGGCAATGCTCCTGTAACGGAAGATGTGGTAGTGAACAAGGAATTCCCAAAATACTGGCGTACGCTCATCATGGAAGTGGCGAAGTACATACAGCGGGCACAGGATAGCCCGAACCCCGACAGCTACGTATCCCGTCAGACAGTGATGCAGGCAGTGGAAGATCTGCAGTATAATCTTTCTACACATTGCTCCGGTATGGCGAACGTAATTTCACCAATTATCTATGACGAGTTATACTTCGTGATCAAACGTATCCTTAATCATCCGGAAATAGTGAAACAACTGGTACCTGCCGGTGGTAACTGGTGGAAAGTAGTAGAACTGCTGTTTGAAGGAATGAAACATCAGCGTCCGAAAACGACCATTCTTTACAATAAAGCAAAACTGGGCTACGAAATCCTCAACTCAGTGGCCGATTACAATCCTGCTACTTTCGAAGATGATAAACTGTTCTCCAACTTTATCAGCAACGTGGACGCTTTCATTATCAGCCAGGCGCAACTGCAGCCTAAAGCGGATGATGATGATGCTGAGGAAGAACCTGAACACCGCAGAAAGAACCGTGATAAAGATGATGACAGCGCTCCCGAAAAACCATCTGCTCCCGCTGCTGGAAAAGATGAATGGGATTTTTAAGGAAAATATTGTTTGATTAATACTAAATGACAAACTATGGATATCATACCATCTAAAGCACAGATCAGAGAACTGGCCAGGGCGCAGGCCAGAGAGGTTTTGGGAAGCAGTGATGTATTCAAGAACATGGGACTGGAAGATCAGAAAAGTATTTATCTGTCCCTCATAGATGATTACGCGTCCAAACAATATAAGAAACATGGCATTGCGGAAAGTATGGAAACTGATAGCGGTAAACAAATGGGATATAAAGGGTATGATCCCGGACTTTCAGGAGATACCAAGGCTTTTACCGAACTGGTGGATTCCGTTGACTTCCCAAAGTTTGTGGCTGATCTGCTGAAATCTGTGTTTGACGCCAACCTCAAAGTGATGAAAACACAGACGGACAGTTATATCAAACTGATGAAAGAAGCCACTAAATCTACTGCAGACTTCATCAAGAAAATAAAGGATGATGATGCCTTTGCTACATTAGCAGAATCACGTAGCGGACAATACAATGTAACCACCGAGAAACAGGCTGATGGTAGCAGCAAATTAGCCTTAACAAATCCTGAAGGAGAAAAGCAGGACCTGGAAGATGCAGAAGTGAAAAAGCATATTCTTGAAGCCAAAATCAATATGGCCAAGGAACACCGTGCTGCATTGAGAGAAGTATTGCTGATGGGCGTTACCCGGCTTGTAGTAGAAAAAGGTGAAATTGATGCTTCTGTGGAATTCACTATCAAGGCCAGCCGTGCCAGTACTGCCCATCATGATGATCAGAACATCAATACGGTGAACGTGCACGCGGAAGCAGATGGCGGTATACTGGGATCTATCTTCGGTGGCCCTTCCGGTAGTACCGATATCACCAACACCAATATACAGGTAAATACTTCTGATAAAAAAGCAACGGATGATATGACAGCTTCCTTAAAAGGGCATGTTAACATCAAGTTCAAAACAGACTATTTCAAACTGGACAATTTTGCCAATATGTATGCAGATGGCGGTACAGCAGCCTTAAAACCTGCTCCCGGTCAGCAAGGTATCGGCGCGCCTGCACCTGCGCCGACCCATTAATAACTATTTGCCATGGCCTTAGCTATTTTACAATGGGAATCGGCCGACAGTCATGACTTCCGGTTTAAGATCGATATCGGTACCAATACTTTTTACCGGTTCAAGATTGGCAGATCAGTCATTGACAGGGCAGGTATAAAATGGGTAGATGAGATCTCCAAAGAAACACCGTTCCGTCAGAAAAAAAAGCTGACTTTTTTAGGGGATAGTGAGGAAGAAGTGCGGCTGCCTAAGAATTATTTTGATAGTGAGAACTGTTATGTGCAGTTACTGAGTGCGAAAGATGCACAGGGTACCTCTCCGGCAGTTTCGAAAGTGATCAGCATTCCGATAGGATTACAGCGCATGAATACAGGCAGACTTAATCCATTAACAAGAGCAAGTAGCATCAATATGAGTTATACAGATTTCAACCCGGTCAGAAATATCTCCCATGATGTGCAGTATCTCGCACATCAGTCTTCTATTGAAGATATACTGGGTAGTTTGGTGAGGGCTGTATTACCAACAGCTATTGGTATGCTCAATCCTGCTGCAGGGAATTCCACCGGCGGGGCTGGTGCTGCTGCTTCGGGTGGGGCTGCACACGGGGATACTTCTTCCCTGCTCACCAGTTTACTGGGTGCGCTGATGAAAGCCGTAGCACCTAATATTCCCGGTCTGAGCGGACAGCAATCTATCCGGGAAGAAGATAACCGCTTTCATAAACCACAGGCCGTTAATAACCAGTTCTCAAGGCCCTTTGTATTTGGGATAGATGATGCACTGCTGGCCACACTGGCCGGCCCTATCATCAAACAGGGCATGGAATTACTGCCACAACTGATCAATGCCGCTAATCAGCATAAGTTACAGACCTTACAAGCCAATAACCAGCTGATGACCACCCTGGCCGGGGATGTACAACGCAGACTCATGCTACAGCAGCTCATGCAGAATCAACCTGCCAGCGCGGCCCCTGCTATAGACCCTGCTGTACTGGCACAACTGATCGCACAGTTACAGGCAGCACCGCCAGCCGCTCCTGCGCCTCCTGTAGCTACGGCTCACTCGCTCTCTGTAAATGATCAGCATGCTTATACACTCAGTAATGGGTTGATACTCACTTTTGAATCGCTGAAACTCTCTTCCAGCAATGGGAAAGATGTGCTGTTGCTGCAGCTGTCCGACAAAATGTTGTTTAAGATAAAACTGAATGTAAGTAAGGCTCCTAAAAATCCACTTCCCAAAGCGATCTATACATTCTACTTTAAAGATCCTGCTACCAAACAACTACTCTTTGAAAAGACTTTCAAGAAGAAAGATATACAGGCAAACACCGTTATAGAATTTGAATTTATGAAGAGCGAGTTATCCAACATGCCACTTCATAAGAACATAGAAGTCTTTGCAGAAATGCGCTGGCGTACAGCCAGTGAAAAAGAATACAAAGCTATTGGTAATACTCCTGTGGTATTTGTACAACAGTATTTTGTACAAAGCCAGGGAGAAGCCGTATCCGGAGAGAAGGAATTGACTGACATGAAAGTTTACCGTTCTTTCTGGAATAAGATCTGGCAATCCCCCTCCCTGGGTAAATCCAGGTCTTTATGGGAACTGAAAGCAGATGCCCGGTATACGGTCTCTTTATCTGCCGACCATACTGCCAACGGTATTACAGGCACGAAGTTCTCGATGGACGAAAAAGATCCTGACAGCATAAAAGACATCACTTCCGGCAGATTAAAAGCCGGGATAGAACTCAGTATCACAGAGCTCAATAAATTGCTGGATGGCTGGGATGGATCTGCTCCACTGGAAGATGACAAACTCAGTGCTATCCGTAATGCGGACTTCGCAGCTTCCAATACCGCAGAGACGATTTACAATATTGAATTAAAAGGAAGGTCTTACGAGCAGGGAATGATATGGGTAGTACCGGTATTCAGACTATTCGAGATCACACTCGGCAAGGCAGAATCCCTTACTCCCGAAGGATATGTAAACCAGGTAAGCAGTACCAAAGTAAAATTCCCCTTACCGGTGAGTGTAAGAATCCTCGGTATTAAATCCAACAAACAGTAAATTATGGAAAAAGATACAGATACTACAGAAGCCGAATACACCTTCGATGGATATGACATTGAAGTGAATGTAAAAGTGGTATTAAACCCCGTTACTAAACCCGGTAAGCCATGATAGACGAAGCCTTCCTGCCTTTCGGAGATATGGTAGACAAAATACTGAACATTCCCGGGGCTACAATTACGGATGATGTAAACGGTATTCATTCCTACATATACGAAATAGAGATCGGTACGCCCGTGGAGTTAGATATCAGCGTGGACGAGAACGGGAAAGTAAGGATAGGCAGTGTTCCACCCCTCTACAGGGTGAACAGCAGCTTCCGTCCTTCTTATCACAGCATTACAATAAAAGCTGAAAAATACACCCCTCCGGAACATGGCGAATGATAACATTTCATGGAACCTGGAAGACTTTGTAGACTCGCTGGTAGTAGAGCTGGATAAAACCCGCGAAACACTGGCTATCAAAGCCATTAACAAACCTCTCACCTACACGGTGAAAGACCTTGCTATTGACCTCAACATCTTCCCTACTTTCGATGGGGACCAGATCCGTTTTATGACGGCGCAACCCGGACAGGAAGGTGCATCCAAGGTAAATATACAGTTAGGTTCTATCACCGATCAGCAGGTAAGGGCTACCACTAAAATGACCGGGTTAAAAAATGATACTAAAATAGAGGAGATAGGAGTAGATCAGAAAACAAAGAATAAATTAAGGAAGATGGGCGTAAACTCTGTTGATGATCTGCAACAGATAGAAAAGAAACATATAGATATCCAACGCGCCTCGGATAATGAAATAGATTATAAAACACTGGCAAACGAGATCCAGAAATCAAGAAGAAGCCAGACCCCGCCACGGGTAAATGCCGTGAGCCTTTCCGTAGATGAGCAGGACCGTCCGTTCCTGCATGTACGGGGAGAGAACCTCACTTTAAATCCTGCATATCCACCGGTAACGGTGATCAATAATAACCTGGCGGAAGTACTGGAATTTAATGCGAATGAGCTGAAGATCCTTTTATCGAAAGATCATATTACACAGGCAGAATCAGAGCTGATCATGACTTTCGATCCTTACACGCTTGTAAAAATGAATATCAGACTTTAAATGTTACTGGCATATGAAGAAGAAACAAACCCCTTATACTTCTTACGATGATATGCTGTGCGAGTATTATGGTCATCATAAACCGCGCAGGAAGAAACGTAAAGGCATGACTGAGAGTTTTGATAATGGGGAGGTAATTCCCGGTAAAGATCCCGAACCATTTCAGGAGTATGTGGTAGCTGCTTCTGTGGATAAAGACGGAGATGTCTTTGAGGAATACGTGGTGCAGTCTTCTCTTACAAATGACAGCAATGAAGAGTATGTAGTGTACGAAGCATCGTATGATGATACCGTATCTTATACTCCGGAACCTTACTCGCCCGTGAGTCAGAACCAGGACCTGCATACAGATGTATTAGCGCCTTTTTCCAATAGTAAGGCAGTACCGGATGCTTATGCACCCGTTGACAAACCACCTTACATACCTGCCGCTGCGCCAGACATCCCGGATGCGGATACGCATGAATCAGCAGTGTTTATGGATGACCTTAAAAAGATGAGAGGAGCAGATGCCCCTCCTGCCGGTTCTTTATCTTCCAAAGAAGAAGATATTGTAAATGATTTACAGGCTATCCTCTCCGGTAAAAAAGTCTATGATCCTGCAGCTAAAAAGACAGTGAACAGGGACGATGTAGGTAAACAACAATCCGTTTCTTCCCCCGAACCTGCTCCTGCCCGGAATGAACCAGCAAAAAATGAGCATGCTATATTCGATCGCATTGCGCAGAATATGAAGTTTGCCAATGCTTATAATTTAGGAACGATTCAGGTAGATACTGAAGAACTGAATAACAGGTTTAATCAGTTTGAGGAAACACCCCCACCTAAAAAACCAGCAGCTGCTACACGGATAAATAAACAGCCACCGGTAAGCAAAGAAGAAACCTTTGACCCATCTGAGTTCTTAAATGACCTGGAAGATATGCATAAACAACAAAGATCGAATACGGTGGCGACTGTAACACCGGACAATGCCGTACAGATGTCCGAAGACTTCCCGCCACGCCCTGCAAACCTGCGGCCTATCACCGCCCAGGAAAGGGCCGCTGAATTCGGGACATTCACCTTTGTAGCAGATCCTTCCACCTTTGATGGTGACGGTATAAGAGTGACAAACAACTGGTACCACGATAATATCACTGCGGTGAGCATCCCCCAGTTAAATGGGAAACGCTTCGGTAGTCATGTTATCCAGAACGGTACGATCAACTTCCACAAGGCAGGTGCTGACAGGCTTAAACGCTTATGGGCAGCCTGGGAAGCTGCGGGCCTGTTAGACAGGATACAGACTTTTGAAGGCGGCTACGCTGCGCGTTATATACGTGGCACACAGCAACGCTCTCCAAGACCGCTCAGTAACCACGCCTGGGGCACCGCTTTTGACATCAATGCACCCTGGAATGGTTTTGGTAAGGAACCGGCCCAGATGGGACAGGCAGGCTGCGTAAGAGAGCTTGTAGCAATCGCCAATCAGCAAGGCTTTTTCTGGGGTGGACATTTCGGCAAAAAAGACGGGATGCATTTTGAATTAGGAAAAGTAGTATAACAGTACCCCGTACTGTTACAAACATAAAAACAGGATGTACACATCCGGATTTTTAAGCATAATCAATCTCTTTCAACATGGAAAATCGCTTCTTCGAAATAAATAACCAGCTTGGCGCCGGAAAGCGCAGGCAAAACGGTTATGCCCGTTCTTCCTCTATCGTAGAAAGATTTGCTAACTCGTTCGATGCGGTCAGTTACCAGGTACCCGGTATCGTAGACCCTATCAGGCAGCCTACCGGCATGGTATGCTGGGCTACAGTGGCCACGATGATGATAGGCTGGAAGAACCAGCGTTCTGCCGCTATAGAAACCGTGATGGCCGGCATTGGCGCGATGTACGTCAATAAAGTAAAAAGGAATGAAGGCCTTAGCGCCGCAGAAAAGATCCCTTTCCTGAAGGCTGCCGGTCTTACCCCGGAATACCCCCAGTCACTGACCATAGGCGGATGGGAACACCTGTTACGCACCTATGGCCCTATCTGGGTCACTACCGCTGAAGGCTCCGATGCCAATTTCGGTATTCATGCACGCATTATCAGCGCTATCCGTGGAGATGGTACCCCCGAAGGTACCAATCTCACCATCACAGATCCCGCACAAGGCAATACCTATCCGGAAAAGTTCTCCGACTTCCTCGTAAAATTCGAAAGAGAAGTACGCGTAAGCCAGGACTGGGACGGCAGGATACAAATCGTACACTTTGCGGCAGGCACCACCGCTACCGCCAGTTCACTATCTACCAATAGCCTCAGCATTTCTTCCAATGGGATAGACCTTATCAAAAAACTGGAAGGGTTCCGTGCACAGAAATACAACGACCAGGCAGGACACTGCACTATCGGTTATGGTACCCTGCTGCATAAAGGCAACTGCAACGGAGATGCTTCCGAACAACCTTATGCAGGCGGTATTTCCGACCAGCAGGCTACAGACCTGCTCATCGCCCGCGTCAGCGATTTTCAGCGCGTCATCAATGACCAGATCACCGTTGCACTCAATCAAAACCAGTTCGATGCACTCGTGAGCTTCGTGTACAATATAGGGTCCGATAATTTCCGTAAATCTACTCTGCGTAAAGTCCTCAACCAGGGCAGTTACGCAGCTGTACCTGCAGAAATGAGGAAATGGGTGAAAGTACGGAAAAACGGTGCCCTGGTAGATTCCCAGGGACTCATCAACAGAAGGAATGCAGAGATAGAGCTGTACAATAACACTGCTACATCACAATCCTTCTCCTTCGACGACCGGATAAGGTTCTCAGCAGATTTCTCCGTACAGGAAGACTTTATTCAGCAATATTCCCAGAATGCAATAGACAGCATGCGGCAAACACGTGTACCTGCATCTGTAACACTGGCACAGGCGGCCCTCGAATCCGGCTGGGGTAAAAGCGCTCCGAAGTTTAACTTCTTTGGCATCAAGGCCGGCAGCGCCTGGACAGGGGAAAAACAATTGTTGACCACCACGGAGATCCATAGTGACAATGACAGAAGCAGGCATCCTTATCCAGAAATAATATCTATCGAACAATTCACCGATAGCAATGGAAACACGAAATACAAATGGAGGGTTAAAGATAATTTCAGAGCTTATGCCAACGCTGTAGAGAGCTTTAATGATCATGGCAACTTCCTCGTAAACAACGGACGTTACCGCGAAGCATTTAATCATACAGACGATGCCAAACAGTTTGTAAAAGAAATTGCCAAAGCTGGTTATGCTACAGATCCGAATTATGCTACCAGCCTGATCCAGATCATAGAACATAATAACCTTACCCGCTTTGATACCGCTCCGGCTGTTTCCGGGGCTAACAGCAGCACGGTGCAGGAGTTTGCGGGGGATATCCTCTCTAACCCCGGCAGGGTATCCATACCGGCTAATATTAAACAACAGCTGGAATACATCAAGGCCAATGGTAACTATACGCTGAACGGCACTACCTTCACGCCTTCCCAAAGCCTGCTGCAAAGTATATCGCAAATGCTCTACTTCTCACTGGACCATAACAAAACTGCTCCTACGGCATTTGGTATCTTAAGTTATATACGCCCGGCTTCCTCTCATCATTCCAATGGTACTGCTGTAGACCTCACACATATAGATGGTATCAGGATAGATGTACGCAACCAGCAGCAATGCCTGGATGCTGTTATAGCGGCCATCAACAACCTGGCTCCCGGCAGTTATGCCCTGGGCTTACCAAGACCTCCATATGCTGATGGTGCCGGTGCAGACCACGATTTCAGTACTTACAACAAACATATCACCGTATACGCCAATACGCAGCCACCTGTTTTGCTACCGGAATTCCAGAACCTGCCTACAAGCGGCAACTTCTTCCTGCCTAACAAATGGAATGAACATTCCCCTACCGGCAGTACAGCTACAGACCTGAATCATATTACGAACGAAACATCCCGTGAGGCATTACGTACCGCCATTAATAATGCGTCAGGAAGAGGTGCTGTTATTAAATACTTATTTGCGGATGCACTGGACCATCTGCATATACAGGCATTATAAATCATAAAAAACTCGGTGTTTGTAGGGGAAATTTATCTTCCCCGGTAGTGGCTCAGTTTGAATATTATGACAGTGTAGATTATATAATCACGACCCTTTTCTTTAATGAAGATGTATCAAAATAAAAATAGAGCCTGAGAATCGCTTAAACGATTATGCGTCTCCATCAGGTACCCGAAAAAAAGAGGCTGCCATTACTTTTGACAGCCTCTTTTTTTTCGGCTTAATGTGTTTTCTATAAACACCTCGCTCCTAACGGAGCTGCCTGTTTTATTACAACTTCACGAACTTCTTTCTCACTATCTTATTACCATCCCTGAACTCAACAATATAAGTACCGGCAGATAATCTGCCTACATTCAAAATACCATTTGTTGATTCCATCTTTGTTACCTGTGAAGTGGACAGGTTAATGATATGGAAGATGTGCGTATTCTTAATACCCCCGATCGTCAGTGTACTATAGACAGGATTAGGGTACAGTTTAAATCCGTCTGCTTTTGTTTCAGGAACATACGCCAGGCTGGACGCATTACTCAATGTACCGTATACTTCCAGCTCATTGATAGAATAACCGTACTGTGTATTCCTTACGGTACCATAGATACGTACATATCTGCCGGTAACCGCTAATCCGGTATAATCATTCAACACCGTAGCATTACCCGTGATAGTCTTTACCGGCGACCAGTGAGTGGAATCATTGGATACCTGTACTTCGAAATTCTTACCATAGGCATTCTCCCAATAAATCTTTATTTCATTGATGTTGTAAACAGCGCCAAGATCTACAAAGATATACTGAGGATCTGCGAATGCGCTGGACCACCGGGAAGTCTGGCTGCCATCAACTGCATTGCTACCACCCAATCCGCCATTTTCAACGGAAGAAACATACGTTGGTTTGTTTAATGCCAGGTTAGTACCACCACCACCTGGTACAGTAGTCGTGTCTCCGCTACCATTACTAAAGGTGACGTAGTTGATATTGAAATCAGTAGCGTCCAGTGCAATGCGCAATACTTTCACACCTGCCGTTAAAGCCGGCGTAGTTACTGAAACCGTCTGCCATGCCTGGAACCCACCAGTTGCCGGAACAGGGATATCTCCGGAGATATTCACCCCATCCATTTCTGCATGGAAAGTTTTTGCAGCGCCAGGATTCGCTACTCTTGCTGATAACGTATATATACCGGGAGTAGTCACATTCACGGTATACTCCAACCACTCTCCTGCTGCTACATAACCGATATTATAGCCACCTTCAGAACAGTTTTCCAGGTCCACATCTTCTGTGGTACGATATTGATTGCCAGCGTTACCTGCAGAAGCGTCATGATAAGCAATACCTTCTCCACCTAAATCAAAATTCTCTATTTCTATTTTGCCGGGAATAGTAGCCGGTACCCCCAGATAAGGATTCTGTAACGCTGCACTTACTTTATAAGTAGCCTTGTATGTTGTATTCACCGCAGGTACACGAAGCGATTGCAATGCATCACCACCATGTGCCCATGATACAAATGCATAAGAAGAATCGCCTGACACCTGTGGACTAACAGCCTGTAACACAAAGGCTGAATTTACTACGTACGTCTTACTGAAAGGTGTAGTTTCCTGTGTACCAAGAATCAATTTAAGACCTGCAGGAGTAGCATCTGCGGTAAGGACTACTTTGTTAGGCTGGATATCTACAGAATCTGTTCCTGTCCTTCCCTGTGAGTCAGTAGCTGTTAACAGAATACGGAACCAGATGTTAGGGGATGATTCACCACCATTATCAGCGATAAACGTACCGGATTTAATACCTGCAGGGATCACCGGACCAGGATGCCAGTGTTCACTGGAAGGATTGTCTTTATGGAAGAACCGCACTTCCCAATGATATGCAGATGCTGGTAAAGTACCATCTTCCTGGTCTGTTGCACTACCGGAGAAACGTACGGTGTCCAGGACATTCCAGGTAAGTGTACTTACCGGTGTAATGATATGAGGTACCGGTCTTGCATTAAACGGCGTCACCTTCAGCGTAGCTGCTGCACTGATGATTTTACCGATGGCATTTGTAACGATTACACGATAACTGCCGGAGTCTGCAGCAGACGTTTGCGCAATAGTGTATGTGCTGGCAGTAGCACCGGCAATATTCACCGTATCCTTCTGCCACTGATAAGTGAACGGGGTGGCCCCGGAAGCAGTAACAGAGAAGGTTACAGGGTCTTTCGCCACTACGGTCTGACTTACAGGCTGATTGACAATAGCAGGTGCCTGGTTGTTATCATATTCTATTCTCCATACGCTACCCGTCGTATTATACTTGATATAGTAGATGTTACCGTCTATGCCTACACTGGTACCCAAAATAGAACCAAAACCAGTAGCAGATAATTCCTGGTAACCACCCGTCCCCGGGTTTGTTGCATCAACACTTCTGTACCAGGCAGAACACCAGTCAGAGAAATAAAACCGGTTCAGGTATTGTGCCGGATAATTAGTAGCAGCAGGATTGAAAAATACACCGGAAGTAATTGCACAACCCCAGTTTGTGTGGGGGTAAGCAAACACCGGTAAGATAGTGCCTGCTGCCTGATCGGGTCCTGATTTACCGTTCTGGTCCCATCCATAGTTATAATTCTTTGAGGCATCTGGTGCTGTAACGTCATTGATCTCTTCATAATCTCCTCCTACATTCACTACAAATATTTTCCCTGATACAGGATCTAAGCTCATCTTCCATGGATTCCTCATACCTATAGCCCAGATGCTTCTTTTCTGACGGGTAGCGCCTGCAACATTGTAATAAGGATTACCTGGTGCCGGTTGACCATCTTCTGTTAAACGCAGGATCTTACCGCGGTAAGTATCTAGTTTAACTGCTTCTGCGGAAGAATTACTTTCTCCAATGGCTACATACAGTAAACCATCTTTAAACAGGATAGCGCCACCATTGTGGAACCCGTTAATAATGGGATCGAACTGCATGATCCTGGTGCTGGAAATGACGGTATTAGCCGTGCTGATCACGATCATATCCAGGTAATGCACGGTCATCGAATCATTGGTGTAGAAGATGTAACATTTACCGTTAGTAGCAAACTGCGGATGTAAAGCGATGCCTAACAATCCCTGTTCGGAGGCGGTAGTAGTAGATACTGTATGTACCGTACTCACTACGCCATTCTGTAAGACTTTTACATTCCCTGAACGTTCTGCAATAAAGATCCTGCCATCGGGCGCATGCACCATTGCAGTTGCTTCATTGATCACATCCCCGGTTAATTTTTTCTGGATAAATCCTGCAGGTAACTGGCTGTAAGCCGGGTTGGCAGCGAGGAATAAACAGATGGTGACGGCACACAAAAGTTGGTAAATTTTGAGTGGGTTTCTCTTCATAATAAGAAATTGTTGTGAATTGTTAATATAGGTTATGGTTATTAAGCTGGGTTTTCCGGGTTAATTTAAATATGAGTAGTGTCTTAGTTTGAACATTATGACTTGCCAGATGCTGTTATTGATAAATACACTGCATCTGTCGCGAAGATTAAACTGAGACGCTACCTAAATATGGCATTCAGTAAACAAATATAGAGGAAAATTATATTACGTGCAGACAGATTTACATGAACGGAAATCCATCCTGAATTTCTGACCCGCTTAAGCCGTTCTGCATTTCCAGTCGGGCATTTTTAACAGGTATCCTACTTTTTTTTTAGAAAAACGGGATACAGGAGGATATTAAAAGCCTTCCTGCAGATGTACCAGTTCCCTTCTAAGATTATTCTTTGCATTCATCTCAAACTGCTCATAAAAGCTTTCCGTTTTAAAGATCCGCCCCATGTTCAAAAAATGGTTCAGTACTTTTGCACGGCCAGGGTTATAAACCGTATCAGGATATACAGCATATTCCTTTCTGATCTTCTGAAAATATTCCTGGTATAATTCCCAGCTTTCTCCTAAGATAGAAAGATCTGCATCTGTAAATAAATTGGTATCATTATCAGGACTTACAGTATGTCCTTTCGTAGCAAGTATTTGTGCTACACATTTATCTGTTTTAAGATCTAATAACTGAAGGTTACCGGCAGCACATTCAGCACTCTTTTCTTCATTATCACCACTAGTCGCATTATAGATGATATCATGATAATACAGGGAGAATAACAGCGTATCCCAGTCATTGACCTGTTCTTTTACTGCTGTTAATTTCATCAACAGATATTCAAGGTGATGAAGATTATGATAGTAACGGTTCTCTTCTGTATAATTCGTTTCAATCTCTTTCCAGAGATCTTCCTGTAACTGGCTATTGCTGGTATACTTTCCTGTCAGCGCAAGGAATGTTTGTTTAAGCGTTGTTGTCATAAGCTATTTTAAGAAATCCTCTCACTTCCTCATTCAAATCATCTTTGCTATAAATCCTTATATGGTGATTGAAGTCATCACTACCCGGTACTGGTTTAATTTTATGAAAGCATAAATTATCATCGTACCGTTGCTTAAAAGGAATCACCAAATCTATAAAATTCTTACCAAACTGTATAACGTAGGCAAACTTCTTTGCAGCAGCAATACCTATCATTGTTTTGGCAGGATGTAAGCTCACTGGTCCTATCTCATCAAATGATAAAACCAGGTGATTAAATAGTGCTATAGCAGGCTGTGATTTGCCCTGAAGAAAATCGTTCATTTATATTTATTTGTAAGATAAAAGCCATTTCCGCCAGTCTTCCGCTACTTTATCCCAGTTAAAGATGGTATAGTTAATGCTGCCATCTTTATTCAAAGGAAAGAAGTTCTGTTCTGTACCTATGTACGTTTTAAAAGTAAAGTTCTTTCTTTGTCATAGCAGTAGTTACTAAAATTATCCAATCTTATTTACGGCAAAGATGTAGGAGATCGGGAATTTATTTTCCTTCCAAGATATTCGACCACTCCCCGGTCTTTTACGGGTCTTTCTTCATGGCTTATCATATCAAGGTACGATACTAATGTAAGTAACTCTTCTTTTTGAAGCGGAGAATTTTCTGTAAGAATATTACTAAAAGCAAGTTTACAGATAAACAATCCTCCTGGTTTAAGGGCGTTGAATATTTTGGGAAAGAGTTGTCTGTCGAAGTGATAATATAGAATGATCAGGTCAAAAGATCCAACTGGCAGATCATAACCTGTAATGTTCAATACTAATGTATCTATCTGCACATTAAGACTAAAGGCCCTCTCTTTCAGTATTTCAATGGCGACCGTCGAAATATCCACTGCTGTTGGCTTCCACTGACGTTCTGCCAGAAAAAGGGAATGTCTGCCCACTCCTGCAGCGAGGTCAAGTACTGTTCCACCTGATGGATATGATTTACTGATGTATTGTTCATACATCTCTTTAAAAAAGGGATCAGGGGTTTCTAGTGAAGGTAATCCCTGTGTAAATCTGCTGTCCCAAAGTTCTCTTACATCCATGATGGGTAAAGATGATAGTGCCTCAGTTTGATTATATAATCTCCGTGTCGGCTGTTATTGATTATAAATACACCTTTTCTGATGTGAATATTAGGTGAAGTTAAATTAAAAAACAAATCCAGAACCCGTATTCCAACGCTAAATCAGAGAACTAAACAGTCACATGTAGTGTATTTATAATCAATAACAGCTGACAATCTACATTAGATTCAAACTGTAAAGATAATAATTGTGTAAATGAATTTATTTTATTAAATTATAGTAGCAATGCTGACCCAAAGACGAGCGCAATACCATTGGCCAACGTACATGTCTTTATAACCCTCTAAAACCCCACTTCTATGCCCAAACTTTACTTCCTCTTCATCTCATTATTGATTTCTTTTACTACGCTGCATGCACAGGTAGTCGTGATCTCCTCCGGAGGTACGTTCTTATGGAACTACCATACGCTCGGCGGGGCTTTTACAGCCATTAACAATGGCAGACATAAAGGAGAGATCTACATTCTGCTGGTATCATCTACCGTGGAAAGAACTACTGCCAGGCTCAATGCCAGTGGTAACTATTCTGCTATTAACATCCGGCCGCTTACAGTTTGTGCTGTTTCCGGCAATATAGCAGGCCCACTCATAGATCTCAATGGAGCCAAACACGTAACAATAGACGGCAGGATCTGTAACCAGGATACGGTAAGAAGCCTGACCATCAGGAATGCGTATACCAGTTTAACAGAACAGAGTACCACGATACAGTTCTTTAATGGCGCCCGGTATAATACCATTCGCTACTGTAACATAGAAGGTTCTGGTCAGGCGCCGACGAGCGCTAATATCCTCTTTGGAGAAACGAATGTTTCTTATGGCAACTCTAATAATGTGATCGATCATAACGATATCAGACCTGCCAACGGATTAAGTAATTTATATGCCATTCAGGGAATAGAGATCTCCTTACATACACCGGTCACGAATGATAGCAATATCATTTCCAACAACCTCATCCACGATTTTAAATCTACCACTGAAGGTGTTCCCAGCATTGGACTTTATTTATCGGAAAAGGAAACGTCTGTTACTATTTCCGGTAACAGTTTTTACGAGCAGGATACGACATATGTCTTTCAAGGCTTTATGCATGTGAGGGCCGGTGGTAATATTATCATCCGGGATAATTTCCTGGGAGGAAGTGCGCCTTATGCAGGCGGCCATCCTGCAAGATATGCGGGTGCATATCCTATATTCTCGGGAATAGTAACAGGTAATTCCAACCATAATACGACTTACCTGATTGAGGGAAACACAATTACCAATATTGAAATGATTCCCAGTTCAGGCTATTCCGGCCTGTTCACAGGTATCCTTTCCTTTTACCTTAGCCGTACGCTGATCCAAAAAAATAAAATAGGTTCTATTACGGATACTGGTGCCATTAGAATGACTTTTTTAGCAAATGATACTTTCCTGGATAGAAGCCTTCAGATAATAGGTATCTCTGTAGGCAGTGCTGGTACTGCCCAAAATGAGACTGTAACTAATAATGAGATCGGAGGGTTTACTATCAATGGCCCTATGGGAGCAGAAGGATTATTGATCGGGATCAGAAAAGCAGGGTCCCCTGATACTACTAATATCTATTATAATACTATAAAAAATCTACAAAGTAATACCGCCAATGGTGTTATAGATGGTATCCAGATATTTTGTAGTGATTCACAATATAATAACTGTCATCATAATGCGATACAACAGCTTTATATAAATAGCCAAAGAGGTAGTATGTATGGTATGACTTTCGCGCTCACCTATGGATTTCACAAATTCAGTGTGATGAATGCTATAACAGACAACCAAATCAGTCATCTGTATAATTCTGCTGTAATTGGCGAGGCGAAGGGGATCCTTGTACACGAGGATATAGGTAACAGTACGCAGGCAGAAGGAGTATACCAAAACAATGCGATTGTGAATAATGATATCAGTGATCTTCATTCCGGCACTGAGGTAGCCGGGATAGAAAATACTTCTCCCAGTTACAAATACCTGCATATCGATTCCAATGCTGTATATGGGCTCTATAGCCCCTCTCCTGTTAAAGGTATCAGTTCTACCGGGCCAAGAGATGCCCCGGTTACCATTAATAGAAATACTATTTATGATCTGGAAAACACAGCTCTTACTGCCGCATCCGTTACAGGTATAGACGCCGTTCATAATGGTAATATCAATGCATTTCAGTTGTCGAAAAACAGGATCTATAATCTTCGGACGCCTTCTTCCAAAACGGGTATTGCTTCAGGGTTATTGATCAATGGTTATAAAGGAGTGGGTACATACGATATACAAAACAATATGATCAGTCTGTCTGCTGCAAATGTAGAAGTCTATGGTATCAATCTGTTCCAGAATATGACTGCCGCGACTTTATATTTCAATAGCGTGGCGATAAGTGGAACAGCAACCCGCAATAACAATTCTGCTGCTTTGAGAAAAAGAGCCATTCCTGCCGCTATGAAATCAGTGAATAATATCTACTATAACATACGCCGTGGTGGTACCGGTGGTCATTATGCATTGATCAATGACAGGAATCCGCCTTCTAACGGATGGGTATTATCTGATTATAATGATCTTTACAGCCTCTCTGATATTGCATTATGGTATCTCAGCCGTCTCAGCTTTACAGCTTTCCAGGATAGTAGTCATATGGACCTGCATTCTATATCTGTTCCTGTGCAGTTTGCTGATATCAATAACGGGGATCTTCACCTGTTAACCGGTAATAATGCATTAGTAGCAGGCAGCCCGTTAACACCCGTTACTGATGATTATGACGGAGACAAACGGAATGCTATTCCTACTATAGGCGCAGATGAACTGGAGATCGCGATGGTAGCAGCATCTCTTCGTACAACAGATAACTCCACTCTCTTATACCCCAATCCTGCTTATAATTACCTGACTGTAAATCTTTCCGGCTATAAGGAAATGGTAATATTGAGTATATATGATGTGAAGGGAAGAAGTATGAAAGATCAGAAAGTTAACAATGCAACCAACGCTACGATAGATATACAAAACCTCACACCTGGAGCATACCTGCTGGTAATAAAATCTACCACTTCTACAGTATCCAGATGGTTTGTTAAAAACTAAATAATGAAGAGGACTCAAAAATAAAAATCAGGCTTGAGGATCGCTTAAACGGTTATCTGTCTCCATCAGGTATCAGGATAAAAGGGGCTGCCTCAAAAGTAATTTGATGGACTTGAGAATCGTGTAAACGAAATTTCTCTCCATCATGTATCCGAATAAAATCGAATAAAAGTTACTTTTGAGGCTGCCTCTTTTTATAACCTATATTTTCAGGAATAACTTGTTGCGATACAGCAGATATAAGAAGATCAACTGTACACTGGTAACCGATACTGCAATGAGGACAGGCTGCCATACCAGCGCTACCTGTCTGATCATTCCTCCAAAAATATAATCTGCAGTATATCCAAAATTCACCAGCCCCTCTGCACACATATAGATTAAGATAGAGTTCGTACCAATAATAACAAAAGGAAAAGCCCATCGTCTGAACCCGGCAACATCAATGATCCAGTAAAAGAATGATAGCAGTAATAAACTCCATCCACCAACATATACGACAAAAGAGCTTGACCACAATCTTTTATTGATCGGGAAAAGGAAAAAATGATCCCATATGAGCCCAAGCGCTATTAAGATAATGCCTGCTACAAACAGGCTCACTGCTTTTTTAGACATAGAAAAGCCGTCCCAGCGTAAAAAAGTACCAGTCAACATTCCCATGAGAGCCGTTCCGATAGCAGGAATAGTAGATAAAATACCTTCCGGATCATGTATACCATCATGTAGTTTACCGGGTAATAATAACCTGTCGATATATGATTCCAGTGATCCATCCATTGTCAGCACACCAGCGCCATAACCAGGCACCGGTATAAATATCATCATTGCCCAATAACCAAATAATAAGAGCAATAACCATAGTATCTGTTTACGTACATCATTGTTCAGATAAATCATTCCTGCGAAAAACCACGCCAACCCAATCCTTCCGAGTACACTGGCAAAACGGGTATTATGGTATCCTTTAAAAGCGAGTAATCCATTCACGATCATTCCCAGTACCAAAAGGATCAGTGTTCTCCTTAACATAGAAAGATATAACCTGTTCTTTTCTTTCCGGGGTAATTCAAAAGCAGCCGTTACTCCTGCCAGCTGCATTCTTTTCTGTACAGAATAAGGCATAGATATCCCTGAAATAAACAGGAATAACGGGAAGATCATATCATAGAATGTAATACCATTCCATACAGTATGGTGCAACTGTTCGGACATCCATATAAATATCTGCCATCCGGTGGCTTTCGCCAATGCGTGAATAATATGTTCACCGCTCATGATCCAGAACATATCGAAGCCCCTCAAGGCATCCAGGGATACTAATCTTTCCGAAGCAGGTTTACTCATTTCAATATATATTTAGGCCGGTATTTCCGGTATAATTCCTGCGCAATAGTAATGCTGTTTCCGTGGGGATTGTCAGGAAAAGCCTTCTGTTCATTTACCCATTGCCATTCCCAGTTACTGATCTTTTTATTAAACTCAGCAAAATCAGCAGGTTTCCCCGATCTCAGGGATAGCTGTAATATATGGAAGAACTGTAACCAGCGCCGGCTGTAAAAATCGTTCAGCAGGCCGCTCCACTGCCGGTTCGAATATTCATGTAACGGGCTGGCAGCATCTCCCCATAATGTAATAAGATCACGGGCATTTCTTTCATACAATGCTTTTTCCCCGTTATCATTTCCCCATTTCCGTGCAGATGATAACCAGGGGCCCAGCATGAAATCTTTTCTTGTTGCCAGTAACCGGTCCATATCATTGATCAGCGCAATAAACTGCTGACTGTATTTTAAAAATGCAAGACTGTCTTTATCATTATAGGCTTTTACCCATTGCTGTTGTAATGGTTGTGCATAATTGGCCAGTACCTGCCTTGTTATATCTACGAGGTCATACCGGAACCCATCTGTCCCCTCTCCTTTAGCCGCTGCTTTTATAAACAGGTCCCAGGCCGGTAATAAATCATTCCTGTTATAATTCAGTTTTGTTCTTGTCCATTCAGTGGTGGAATCTAATGTTGGTCTTCCGGTGATAATAGATTCCGCGCCATCTCTGATCAATTGTCCGTTATAAACCGTTTGTCTTAATATCTGCCATGCCTGTACAAGATCTTTATCGTTTTTCCCATAGCGGTTCAGCACATACCTTTCCAGCCATTCATCCAGTACTATGGGTGTTGATTGCCAGGTATGCTGCATCATCAGTTCATACATGACCGGATTCTGTTCGATTGCCTCCATTGTCAAGCCAATCCCACTTAAGCGTTTCGAAGCAGTGTCTTTCAATGCCAATGCGGGGCCTGCAGCAACACCATCCATACGGCCAAACAGGTTCACATTTCCTCCAAAGTTGTTCAGCATGTTCCAGATCCAGGACTTACCATAAAAGGCCGCTGTTCTTTTCCATACAGGCTCTATCTCTGCGGCCAGGTCGAGCAGGACCATCTTATTGTCGGGCACCGCGTTCAGCAATGCTTCTATCTGTTCCGTTCCCCAGAATTTACGGTCACTATAGAATAACCATCCCTGCATCACCCATACAGCAGCAGTATCTGCCTGCTGCATACCGGCATAAATCCTTGCACTTAACTTTGATAAAAACAGAGAGTCATTGGAAGGAGGTTCGTTTTCATTAAAGGTATCAGCAGAATACAGATGATCTGTACCATATAATTTTGTCTGCACTTCCAGGAACTTTTTCCCGATCAATGCAAATTGAGGATCTTCCGAATCAAGTATATACGTATCTGCAAAGCCATTTTTCCAGTTGGTCTCTTTCAGTTTTGCATGAGGGAATTTTCTTTTAAATGCGGCAGGTACATGTCCTGTAAATGCAGGCAATACGGGCTTCATTCCCAATTCCCTTTCCCGTTGCAGGATCTTTAACTGCAATTCTTTATGGCTTTTTATCCAGCTGAGAGGTAAAGGGCCACCCCATCCATCCAGGTTGCCCATCCAGAACCAGGCGGTATACGCAGGGCCACTGAAAAAGCCAGCCAGGTCTTCGTCGCTAAAGCCCATTTCTTTATACACCAGATACCATGTATACTCCTCCCCTGTAATGGCCAGTGGCATGTTGATGCCATGCAACGCCATCCAGTCGATCTCTTTTTCCCAACGCTTCCAGTCCCACCAGCTCATACTATAATTGAAGGTGCAGTAGTTCAGATAATAACGGTATTCATAGGGTGTTTTACGTTGTATCTTTCCTTTTACTACCGGTAACTTTTCAGGCAGATGGAGGTTCGTGCCATTCCAGGTAATCTGACAATGGCAGTATTGGTCCAGGTAATAATACAATGCCGAAGCAATGGCAGTTCCGTTATTACCACGTAAAACGATCTTGCCATTGCGGCTCTCTATTTCAAAAACATCTTTCCCATTCTGTTCCGGCAAAGGCAGGGCTTCCACAACGAACAATGTTTTTTTAGCAGGGATTATTCTGCCTATCAGATCGTATGCTGGTGTTGTTTTAAGCTGGGCATAAGCATGAACACCTGAGCATATAAAAAGTATACAAAGTATTTTCCTCATCAAGATAACCTTTAGTAGAGCATGCAATTTAATGTTTCCAGTACCATTGCAGATCAGGTACTGGAAACATAGCAAAACTTATTGATAACCGGGATTTTGTTTAAGTGCCGGGTTAAGTTGCATTGCAGATGTTGGGATGGGGAATATGCGATGATTAATATCAGCATCCGTTTTAAAGCCCCATTTACCTTCATACTTGCCGAAACGGATCATGTCATTCCTATGCCATCCTTCCCATGCAAATTCGCGGCATCTTTCAGCATAGATATCATCCAGCGTAACACCGGTCAATGCAGCAGAAGTTGTTCTTTGTGCCCTCAGTCCATTCACCAGTGACAGTGGTGTTTCTCCTGAAGTAGGTGCACCACCCCGCAGGATCGCTTCTGCTTTCATCAGAATAATATCTGAATAGCGGAAGTAAGGAATATCATTTTTCTGATTCCTGTTTAAGGAAGTGCCATCCGGAAAGATCTTGGTATTACGATAGCCCATATTCCATCCGATTTCATCATTTCCGGCATCAAATGATGCTACATCCTGACGAAGGGTTACTTCTGGTTTCAGGTCAATCTGGTAAGTATAAGGCGCTGCCCCGTCCGCACCGGAATAAAACTTATCGTATCCCTGTTTGGTCGTTGTTACTGTAGCCGGTGTTACACCATCATTCATGAATTGTAGTCCTGTCAGCCATTGGCCATTACGAATATCATTTGCATCATTAAAGTTAGCGTAGTATTCAGGTAAAGTACAGATAGCACCATCGGGAGTAAAAGGTAAGTGGTACTTAGGAACAAGCCCCCTCGGTATATCATAACGGGCATGCAGGTTCTGACTTCTGAAAGGGAAGGTATTCGTCCAGGAAGGATCAAATGGTATAGCAAAAATAAATTCTTTCATCTGTGGCCCGTTGTTCGGATAGAACATCTGCAGATAGGTAGCTGGAGGTTCCACTGCGTACAAGCCAGATTTTATAACATTATCGCAGGCGCTTATACAATCATTATAACGTTCCGTACCTGTATAGACCTCTGCATTCAGATACATTTTGGCCAGTAATGTATAAGCCATCCACTTATTTGCCCTTCCATATGTTGATACCCCCGATTCACCACTCAGTGAAGGAATGCATGCTTTCACCTCACGTTCTATAAATGCAAATACTTCTGCCCGGGGCGTATTAGGTTTGGCCGTAAAATCTCCATTCACGGAATCAATCGGAACATTCCCGAAATTATCCATCATCATAAAGTAAGCCAATGCACGGACCATTCTCATTTCTGCAATATTCTGCTGTTTAAAATTGCCTTCCGGCATATTTTTCTGCAGGATAGCAAGTGTCTGATTGGCTGTACCTATGATAGTTGACATCCAGGTCCAGTTCCCGGTCACATTAGAATGATCTCTTGTCCAGTTATGATAATGTAATTGCTGGAATTCACCCCCATTATACCAGTTTCCGCCTCTGGCAGGAAAAATAGCTTCATCTGTGGTCAGCGTCTGCATAAAGAAGTATTCCACGGAAATATTACCTCTTAATGCAACATAGGCCGGACCGGCTGCTGAAAGGAATTGTGCACTGTCAGTAGGAAAAACATCTGGTGTTAACTCCGATTTGATCGGTACTTCCAGTTTATAACAGGCACTTAAAATACACAGCAGCACCGGAACGTATATATATTGAGTTATCTTTTTCATAATGCTTTTTTAAGAGATTCGATTAAAATGACACATTAACACCAAACAGGAACGTGCGTGTTTTAGGATAAAAGTTATTGTAATCAACTCCCGGTGCAATTCCACCCTGGTTTACTTCAGGGTCGGTACCTTTAAAGCTGGTAATTACAAAAAGATTGTTCCCTGTTACATACACCCTTACATTTTTTATGTACGGCCCCAGGTGTTTAAAATTATATGAAAGCGTTGCATTATCAAATCTCACATAACTACCGTTTTCAACAAAACGGGAGGAATACAGATAAGCATTATAATCTGCTACACTTTCACTGCCGGCATCTTTCAATATATTGGTATACTGCGCTGTATTCGGTCTGAAAAGGTCTGCTCTTGTCGCATTAAATATCTTGTTACCGAATACTCCTCTTAAGAAGATACTAAGATCCAGATTTTTATAGTGGAAACTGTTAGACCATCCCATCAGTAATTTAGGTTGGGAATTACCAATATAATGATAGTCTGAACCAATAGCAGGTGTAATGGTCAGTTTACCATCTCCTCCTACATATTGCGATATGCCGTTAGCATCTTTTCCGGCATAAATAAGCGAGAAAAATTGTCCTAAAGGCTTCCCTTCTTTTAAGATCTCCAGGGAATGGCTTGACTGGCCCGGGCCTTCAGGGAATGCCAGCAGTACAGAGTCTCCTCCTGAGAACAAAGGATTGGATAAGCTTGTGATCTCATTCTTATTATGTGCGAAATTAATACTGCTGGTCCAGCTGAAGTCCTTATGATCTATAACAGTAGCATTCAGGCTCAATTCAATTCCTTTATTGCTCATACTTCCTCCATTCGCCACGATAGTGCCTGCAGGAACAAGAATAGGATCTACCCTGTAGGAATAGATCATACCGGTAGTTTTCTTGTTGTATACATCCACGGAACCACTCAACCTGCCTTTCAGCACAGTAAAGTCTACCCCGATATTAGCTGTACTGGTTTTTTCCCATTGCAGGTTCGGATTGGCAGCCTGGATAGGGCCACCGGCCGCTAAAGATGATCCGTTATAATAATACACACCCTGTGTACCTGAAATGAACTTTGCAGTGTAAGCATTAAAACCGGTAGCATTACCAGTAATACCGTAGCTGGCTCTCAGTTTCAGATCGGTAAATACCGACTGTTTCTTCATGAACTCCTCCTGTATAATTCTCCATGCCACGCCCACTGATGGGAAATAACCCCATTGGTGATTTTCCCCGAATACAGAACTCCCATCTCTTCTTATAGAGGCCTGTAACAGGTACTTATCATTATAACCATAATTTAACCTGGCGAAATTGGAGATCAGGCGGTTTTCCTGGTAAACGCCATCTGGTCCAAATCCGATCTGGAAACCGGAAATTGCGTATGGATTACTTAATGCCAGGTTGGAATACCCAACATTATCAACAGGGAAATTACTGGTCGTTACCTGGAAGCCTTCGCCCACTTTATTATTCTGCCATGAATATCCCAGTACAAGATTGACTGCATGCAATTTGAAATTCCTGTTCCAGGTAAGGAATGTTTCCAGGATCTTGCTTGTGTTCTGGTAAGAACTTCTCATTGCCTGTCCGTTTGCACCAAAAGTTTGCGGATTATGATATCCCAGGCCTGGATTGGGATTATCATACATGCTGTTGTAATTGGAGGTAAAGTATTTATCGTAGAATTCACCATGCAATGAAGTAAAGCCGATATAAGAAAGGTTCAGGTCATAGGTAAGTCCGAAAGGCAGCTTTACCTGTGTATTAAAACTTCCAACCAGGTTATTATACTTATCGTTCATCTGACTGTTATTGAGCATCGCTAAAGGATTATAATAACCTTGTGTAGTGAAGTTCTCAAAATAACTGCCGTTTGGATTTTTAATAGGAGAAACCGGGAGGTGAAGCGCTGATTGTAACAATACCACATTACGGTAAGGGATATCATTCGCCGTACTGTTTGAATTGGTGACATTCAGTCCAAATCGAACCTTGTCATTCAATGCATACTGTTCAACGCTAAGCCGGGCAACCACACGTTCCAGATCACTGTTTAAAAGGATCCCTTCTTTTTTGGTATAATTCAGGCTTGCCGCATAAGTACCATGCTCGCCACCACCACTAAAAGAGATATTGTGATTATGGGATATTGCCTGATTCCGCTGAATGGAAGTCTGCCAGTTGGTATTCGCATTTTTATCGTCCGTTGGAGAAAATGACTGTCCGTTTTTGGTAAGAAAGGCCCTTAGTTCACCGGCATCCATCATATCCAGCTTATTTGATACCTTTTCGATACCAACATATCCGCTGTAAGCAACTTCTGTCTGTCCTTTTTTACCCTTTTTAGTGGTTACCATGATCACTCCGTTAGCGGCACGGTTACCGTAGATAGCAGTAGCCGCAGCATCTTTCAATACATCGATGGAAGCAATATCATCCGGAGCAATGGCAGAAATGTCCACACCCGGTACGCCGTCGATCACATAAAAAGGCCCCTGGGAACTGTTTAAGGTAGATGCTCCGCGCAGTACCACCGTAGCCACCGCATTAGGGTCACCACTGGCAGATACGTTCAAACCGGGCACTTTACCCTGTAATAACTGTCCAACGTCTGTAATAGCCCCTTTATTCAATTCATCTGCTTTTACTGTATTAACAGCACTGATCAGGTTTTTACGGGATTGTTTACCATATCCGACAACAACTACATCTCCCAGTCCTATTGATGAAGAGACAAGGCTAACGGAAATGCTGTTCCGCCCATTTAGCGGCAGCTCCTGCGGCTGATAGCCGAGGTAGCTGAATATCAATATAGCGTTGGCATCTATCCCTGCCAGCTGGTATTCACCATTGGCATTGGTCTGTGCGCCTTTGGATGTTCCTTTTACCTGAACAGAAACACCGGGCAGGGGGTGACCTTTATCATCGGTGACCCTTCCTGTAACAGTTACTTCCGGCCTTATGGCCTCCTCCATCAGATCTGCATGCAGTCTGGATTTAACAATGATCGTCTTATTAACGATCTGGTAGGTAAAAGGCTGATCTTTAAAGATCATATCCAGTACATATGACAGATCTGCGTTATCAATCCGGATACTAACATTTTTTGCATTACTCAGCAGGTCCAGCCGGTAGAAGAACTTATAACCGGTCTTTGCCTTAATCTCCTTTAAAACCTCCTCCAATGGCCGGTCTTTCAGCGACAGACTCAGTTTTTGTGCATATCCCGCCGCATTTACCTGCAAACAGGCAATTGTAAGCAAAATGACAATCATTTTCATAACAAGGAGCATTTTTCGTTGCCGGAAATATCCTGTTCTAATCCGGAGGGCAACGATGCCATATTTAATTTTGGTTGAATAAAGCCAATTTACAGGCATGGCTTTTACATCATCATGCAATTGCATAGATTTGCAGTGTTTGGGTGTGAATGATAATTGATCTTCAGTGGATTTTTTTGTCACCCGCAGGACCCGGACATTACAGGGGCGGCCTCAATCGCCCCTGTTTCATTACAGGGAATGCAGGGATACATCACTATGGTGGTCCATTTTTCATAAAGTGCGAGTTTGAATTTTGGTTGAATACGACTCTCTATATTGGCTACGCGCGTACTAATATCTTATGTCCTTCTACGGTAAACTTAACACCACTTACTTCCAGTATTTTTAATACTGTTGAAATATCTGCTGTTCTGTCAATTTCTCCGCGGAAAAGACCTTTGGGAATACCATCAGGATAAACTACCTCTGCGTCATACCAGCGGGAAATCTGCTGCATGACTTCTTCTATTGTTGCATCATTAAAGCTGAATACTCCATTCTTCCACGCTATTACCTCTTCTACATTCACAGTTAATACATTCATTTCACCGGAATGCTTCATTTTTACCTGCTGCCCCGGTTTGAGCAATACTTCTTTATCGTTGGCAGCTACTTTTACCATTCCCTGCAATAAGGTTGTCTTCACCACCGGCTCCTCTTCATATGCCATTACATTAAAATGAGTGCCCAGTACCCTTACTTCCATATTATTGACGCTGACAATAAATGGCTGATGTTCATTGGCAGCTACTTCAAAATAAGCTTCCCCCTTTAACTTTACGGTACGGTCCTTCCCGGTAAAGGCAGTGGGGAAAACAAGCGAACTGGCAGCATTCATCCACACCACAGTACCATCCGGCAGCGTAACCTGGTATTGTCCTCCACGCGGTGTAGAAAGTGTATTAAAGGATACCGGCTTGCCGGCACCCTCTCCCTTTCCATCCTTATAGGCCAATTGTCCGTTATTCAGTTTTATGATCTGTACAGATCCTTGTCTGGCCAGTGTGCCACTGTGTTCATCTTCCAGTACGATCACAGTACCGTTGGCCAATGTAAGCGTGGCCTTGTTTCCACCTGGCAGGATACGGTTATGGGCCGCAGGCTGATTCACCGCCTGCAGACGTTCCTTTCTCTCTTTGGTATAATAGATACTACCTGCAATAATTAATATCAATATAGAAGCTGCTGCCCAATACCATTTTCTGATAATGGTTTTTTCTCCTTTTATATATTGGAGCATGGGAGATAACATTTGGTGTTGTAATTCCTCTCTGGAATGCACAGCTTCATCCTGCCACTCAATAGCTTCTTCAGGAAGAGTATTGTACCATTTTTCAAACAATATTCTTTCTTCCGGACTAATAGTGCCTTTCAGCAATTTGTCCGCCAGTAAGGATATTTGTTCAGGAGTCAGATCACTCATTGTAAAGACGCTTTTATATATAGTCTTTACAAATCAATGGTTACCCTTAGTCCTTCCAAAAAAATAATTCAAAGGAAGAAAATTAGTCCAGTCAAAAAAAATAACTTAAAGGAAGAAGAGATAGAGATGTCTCAGCGAAGTACGCAGGGACCTGAGCGCCCTGCTCATATGTGCTTCTACTGTCTTTACGGAGATATTAAGTGTCGCTGCTATTTGTTTTTCGCTAAAGCCCTTTTCACGGCTTAACCTGAATACCAGCTGGCATTTCTCGGGTAAGGCCATTACCGTATTCTCAAGTTCATCCCGGAGTTCATGGTAACTGAGCCACTGTTCGGTACTGATATCTGATTCAGAGTGATTAAGCATAGACTGGGAATCTGTTTCAGTCTTACGTTTGGCCAGCAGTGTAATGATCTTATACTTAAGTGCAGCAGAGATATATGTATGGAAAGAATGGCGTATATGTATATTATCTGATCTTTTCCAGATATCCAGGAACACTTCCTGTACTACTTCCTGTGCATCCATAGTGGATTGAAGACGGATATAGGCAAGGGTTACCAGCTTCTCCCAATAACGCTCATACAGAGATGTAAATGCAGCAGCATCCCGATTTAATTGCAATCGTTGCAGTAGTTCATCATCACTGTCCTGATATTTATACATATCTAAGTCCCTTAGCTTAATTACATAAGTAAACTATCCCTCTATAAATATACTAAAACATATGATTATTATCGTTGCCCGGCTAAAATCTGGTTAAAATAGGCTATATCATTTTATCTGCAAAGACTACAGATTGTGTAAACCTATATTCTGACTTGTTGTCTCGTCCTGAAAAAAGTTTACACCTCAAAATGTAAATTATGAGGCAGAAACAGACATTAACAGGTTTAAAAGGTAAAGGCGGCCGACGATTTCAGTATGATTTATCGTTCATGCATCTCGTTGT
>Ga0209258_100158_pt1 | contig 156881 bp, 145 predicted proteins | sample Araplaol_mTSA_r2_FD_184281 | JGI IMG/M metagenome (GOLD analysis project Ga0209258, IMG submission 184281) | Arabidopsis root microbial communities from North Carolina, USA - plate scrape CL_Col_mTSA_r2 (SPAdes) (version 2) | ecosystem: Host-associated > Plants > Roots > Endosphere | place...
GTCGCAATCAGCTGATGCGTGTTCGGGTTGTAGCTGTAATTACCGGTCGCCAATCCACTACCCGTCTTGCTCAGGCGATCGCCGGTGGGGTTATAGGCAACGCTTTCCAGCGTGCTGCCATCCGCCTCCGTGATTTGGGTCAGGCGATACAGCGGGTCGTAGCTGTAGGTTTCCGTGGCCGGGTTCGCGCCCGGTGCATTGCCGATGGCAGTGATGTTGCCCATCGCATCGCGCGCCACGTGCAGGGTGAACGCCGGGCTGGTCAGGTCCGTCAGGCGGTAGTTGGCGTCGTAGGTGCGGGTGATCAGCTGACCGTTGCCCAGGGTGTAGCCGCTGACCGGGCCGAACGGCTGGTAGGTGACGTGGCTGACCACCGTGCTGGCGGTGCCGTTGGGTAGCGTGGCTGTGATGGACTGGATACGGCCATCGCCGTCGCGGGTGTAGCTCACCTGGGTGCCGCTGGGGTAAACGATGCCGCTGAGGCGGTTGGCGTTGGTGTAGCGGTAAGCCAGGGTGTCGGTGCCGGCGGCGGTGATCTGCTGTTTCTGGATGACGTTGCCGCGCGCGTCGTAGCAGTACACGGTGGTGACGGCGTGCTCGATGAGGCGCGTGAGGCGGCCGATGGGGTAGCTGGTGCCGCAGCCGGTAACGCTGTTGGCTTCGTCGTAGGCGTAGGTGATGTTTTGCGTGCTGTCCGGATAGCTGACGGTGAGCGGGCGGTCCAGCACGTCGTAGGTGGTGGTGGCGGTGATGCCTTTGGCGTCGGTGCGGGTGAGCACGTTGCCGGCGGCGTCGAAGGTGCGGCTCGTCGCGCCGCTATCCGGGCTTTGCTGGCCGGTGGCGTTGCCGAGGCCGTCGTAGCTATACGTGGTTGCCAGGTTGCTGGGATCGGTCAGCTGGGTGAGACGGTCCAGGCTGTCGTAGGCGTATTGCGTGCGGGTGTTCTGGGTGGCGCTGTCGGTGCCGTTGTAGTTGTCGAGGGTTTGCACCAGGCGGTTCAAGGCGTCGTAGCCCTGCTGGCGTTGGATGCCCAAGCCATCGGCGCTTTGCACCAGGTTGCCGTTGGCGTCGTAGCTGTTGCTGGCGCTGGCGTCGAAGATGGTGTGGTTGAGGCCGTCCATCACCTTGGTCAGTTGGCCCAAGGTGTTGAAGCTGCGGCTCAGGCTTTGATGCAGCGTGCCGCTGGCGTCGTAGACCTGCTCGGCGGTTTTGTTGCCGGCGGCGTCGAGGGTGTATTGCACGGTGTTGCCGAGGGCGTCGGTGACCTTTACCAGGCGATGCGCGGCGTCGTAGCCGTAGGTAGTGGTGATGTTGTCGGCGTCGGTGACGGTTTGCACGGCGCCGTAGGGCGTGTAGGTGAAGGTGGTGGTTTGGCCGGCGACGGTGCGCGAGGCGAGCCAGCCGCGCGGGGTGTAGGTGAGGTCGGTGTTGATGCCATTGGCATCCACGATGCGTGTGGCGCGGCCGTTGGCATCGTAGGAGGCGATGGTGGTGACGTGGCCGGCGGCGTCGGTGATGGTGTGCAGGTCACCGGCTTGGTAGCAAGCTGAGCCCGGGGTGCCGCAGTTAGTGGCGCTGCTGGTCAAGTAGTAGGTGTAGGTGGTGGTTTGCGTGGTGTCGGTGCGCGGGCCGGTGGCGGTGAGCAGCAGGCCGGCGATGGGGCATTGGGTGGTGTCGACGGTGGTGCAGTAGGTGTAGGTCCAGCGGCGTACGCCGGCTGGGGTGGGGCCGGTGTTGGTGCAGGTGTAGTTGGAGGCGGCGGGGTTGGTGGGGTCGATCTCGCAGCGGGCCAGGGTTTGGCCTGCGCTGTTGTAGACCCATTGGCTGCTGCTGATGGTGTTGCCGTTGGCGTCAAGCACCGTGCGTGTTAGTGGCACGCGGAGGGTGGTGTTCCAGGTGAAGTTGGTGGTGCGCTGGCTGGTCGTACCCGATGCATCGATCTGCTGATCGAGCAGGCCGTTGGCGTCATACGTGGTTTTGGTGACGTTGCCGTTGAAGTCCGTCGACGATGTAAGGTAACCGTTGCTGTCGTAGGTGTATTGCCGGCTTACCGACGTGCAGCCAGAACAGGAGCGCGTGATCGTCGTGGGGAAAGCAGTGCCGAATAGGTACTGAGTATTTGTTGTCTCGGTTTTTCCGAGCGCGTCGGTCACCGTCTCGACCGCCGTTCCATTGCTGGTGGCGTAGCTGAAGGACGTTTGATTGATGCCGTTAGGGCCAGTGGTTGAAGTGACCTGATCCGACGAGTTGTATGTCGTGGTATCGATGCGGTTGTTACTTTCGTCCACGACGCCCGTGAGATCGTTGCCACCCGCGCCGTTTTCAGCATAAACCAGCGTGAGCTTGCTTGAGTCGGGATAGGTAACGGTCAGGAGGTTATTGTTGCTGTCGTAGGCAAAGCTGTAGACCTGGCTGTCCGGCGTCATCATGCCTTCGATGCGACCGCTACTGTCGTAGGTAAAAACGAGCATGCGGCCTTGGGGATCGGTCACCGAGGTAAGTTGGCCGCTGGCGTTGTAGGCCAAGGTCTGCGTGAGCCCACCGCGCTGGATAAGCGCCGTGAGTTGCCCGGAGCTGCTGTAAGTTTCCTGATCGCCATTGGCGGTGGTATACGTCCATCCGCTAATTGACCCATCGCTGGCGTAGCTAGCGACGAGCGTGTCGCTAACGTCTTGATCACCGATCCAATTGGTGCCGTTCTGGTCAAAGCCGAGCACCTTACCGTCAGGGCGCAAAACATAAGCGCTCGCTGTTTGAGGATTGCTGGCAACGCGAACGGTTCGCAGGTAACTATGGACGCGATGTGCGCCAAGTACCAATTCGTTACGGAGTTGCGATCCGCTATTACCGGACTGGCTGTTGTAGGAAGTGGTGAAATCGAGCGGGAAAGCACCGGTTCCGCGATAGATTTCCAGCTCCTCAAATTTATTACCTGTGGCTGGATTGACTGGATCGCCTGTCAATTGGCAGGGGCAGCGAGGCTTGCCTCGATTCTTGTCTCGGTTTGGGTTTGCGATGGGACACAGGCTATTCGGCCAAGCGTCCGCGGAATAAGGCAATGAATAAGGATCGCCACAACTGGCGAACCGACGCGCTCCAGATTCGTACGGATATGGTCCGCCTGATGGCAAGCAACTCGAGTAATCATTAAGTTGGTAGGTAGCCCCATATACGTCCCCGTCTTCATAGCCATCGGCGTGTTGCATGAATACAGATAAAAGTATCCATTGATCTTTTCCGTTGGCACACTTGGGTGCATTAGCATCCCAGTCAATCTTGAAGGCATCCTCTGGCGTCTGAAAGCGGATTTGGTCCCAGCCACTACTGTACCAATTGGGTACGTTGTAAAAGATGATCGGGGCATGCTGTGCGGATACCTTAGTCACGAATCCGCTTAGCAGAAGGCACGCAAGAAAAAACAACCCTTGCAAGGCGTGTTTTGTCTTTTGATCGAGTTCAGTCCGTTTCATCCCTTCATCCTCTAGAGCCATTTTCAATTCTCACACGTTGCATGCAACAACTCGCACGCACTTAGTTTGTATCGTCGTGATTGCCGATCGTCTGCACCAGGCGGCTCAGGGCGTTGCAGCCCTGCTGACGCTGGATACTTAAGCCATAGGTGCTTTGCACAGGTTGCCGTTGGCGACGCAGCGGTGCTAGCGCCGGCATAGAAAATGATGTAGCGATCTTCCATGAAATTCCCCTTGTACCCTCTCAGGTATTTACCCAGATCGACGCATGCGTCGCAAGTACTCCAGATGGAATATCCGCATCGCGTCAATGGACGGTAATTGTGACAAGCATCTCAAAGGCGGCACGCCGTTCCTCAAGCGACCTGCCGCGGAGGGGCCCTACGGACGCGAACGCGTTATCCGCCCGGCTCGGAGCTGAGCGTATCCGTATATTCCTGCAGCAAATAGATGGCTGCATGCAGGCCGGTAACTTGCACCGGGTTGAGCGGCCAGTAGGTCAACGAACTACGTGGGGGATGTTTTCGTTTGCTGACTTCACTGCGCTCCAGCAGACCGCGGATGACGTTGATGGCTAGGGATGCGCCAGCGAGCTTCGTGGTGCAGTTGTTGAAGTTCGCCAGCCCAAGACCCAACGGGTCGCGTGGGTCCATGAACGGATCCGATGGAAATGGTTCTTTGCGAACCTGAGGGCGTGCGCGTGCCGTATGATCTATGGAGGTCATGATCAACTCTCGTTCAGTTGGTTGTGACTTAGCAGATCGTGGGAGTTGGCGCTCTCACGGTCTGCGCTTCTCCAAGCATTGCTGCATGGGTCATCGACGTTGCACGGGTTAGGTTGGCGTCGGTGACGGGGCGGAACGTAGCAAGTTTGTTTTTGGGTGTATGTAGGGGTTTGTCGGTGGATATCGTGCGTGGAAAATTCACGTGCTTTGGTGATGCGGTGCGCGTTGGTTCCCTGTTGATGGTTTTGCCTGATGCTCTTAGAGGACATTGGTCGCTGGGCAGCTTGCCGAAATGTAAGCCCGAGGTGTTCTACAACGAGGAAGCTGCTCGGCTCGGTTTGGTACATCACTCGGCACACGCAACCTTTTTGTCAATGGCACTACCTTAGTGCTGCACTTTCGCTCGAATACTGCGAAAAACCTTGAACCGTCGTCCCGGCGAAAGCCGGGATCCAGCGACTTTTTCAGCTCCTCAAAGTCACTAGACCCCGGCTTTCGCCGGGGCGACGATGCTTAAGATAGTGCCATTGATCTTTGATGTAGGGCGCTGTGCACTGCATGTTTGACTGGATGATTCGCTTCACTCACCCCTTCGAGAATGTTCCGAACTTAAGGTTTTTCAATCGCCGGAAATTTTTGCTCGTCATTCCAGCGGAAGCTGGACGTAGCGCGAAGCGCGGAGAACGTCCGAATGGACGGCCCCGAAGGGGTGAGCGAAGCGAATCATCCAGTGCCTTTTTCAGGTCTTCAAAGTCACTGGGCCCCGGCTTTCGCCGGGGCGACGGATCAGAGAGGGCACTCACTTTTACGGCAACCTACGCTGCTTCTATAAATTGCGCCCTGACTTGGCCAAGAACTACGGATTTATCCCACGCCACGGGCCGCGGTCGTAGGCTGGGATGAAATCCCAGCTTTGCCATGCATGGTGATGCTGGGATTGCATCCCAGCCTACGGAACTCACTTCGACCGGCTTTCGCCGGAATGGCGGCGAGGAGAATGCGTATTGCGCGAAGCTATGTCAGCGGCGCTCAGGAAGGTGGCCACGAGCGTGCGACATGCAATAGGCGCAGGATGGATATCGCTTTCACGTTCTCGGTGTAAACCACCACGTAATTCTTGTGGACTACTATCTCTCGCGTGCCTGCAACGCGTCCCTGCCTCCCCATCTTGGGGTGAGAAAGCAGCTTCGCCACCTTTGTTTCGATTTCATCTTTCAGCTTTTGCGCAGCATCCGGATTGTCGTCGGAGATGTAGTCGATGATCTCCAAGAGATCGTCGCGAGCAGATTCTTTCCATTCAACTTCGAGCACGCCGCTTCCTATCGATTAGCGCTTGAGCTTCATCCATGACGCGCTTGCTCGAGTGTGCCGGACGGGTATCGGCAAGCGCCTCTCGCACCTTTTCGCAAAACCAATGGTCGTAGGCATCTTGATCGGCCGTGAGGGCAGCGGGCAGCGCGCCTTCTTTCACTACACGAGTCAGCAGGATGCGTACCGCATCGGAGATGGTCAAGCCGAAGCTCGCCAGTTTTTCTGTAGCGGCATTCTTAAGATCATCGTCAATGCGGACATGCAGCATCGAAGTGTGCGTAGCCATCACGGGCGCCTCATGGAAATCTGGAGAGCTATTTTGTATCTCAAAAGAGATACAAGCAAGCTCTGTGCTTTGCGGCATGGCGATGATCGCGATGTATGCGTGCTTAGCCGTGCTGGGATTGCATCCCAGCCTACGGGCTGTCCGGCACCCGTGTACTTGGTGCGAACATAGGTTCGCCATGAATGTACATGTTCCCTGTGATCCGTCGTCCCGGCGAAAGCCGGGACCCAGCGACTTTCGGGGTCCGATAAAGACACTGGGCCCCGGCGTTCGCCGGGGTGACGGATCAGAGAGGGGGCGCTCACTTCACGGCAACCTACGCTGCTTCTATAAGTGCGGCCTGACTCAGCCGAGATGTGCGGATTTACCCCACGCCACGAGCTGCGATCGTAGGCTGGGATGCAATCCCAGCATCACCATGCATGGCAACGCTGGGATTGCATCCCAGCCTACGTGAACATCGTCGCCTCGGCGAAAGCCCAGGCATAGCGACTTTGAGAGTCTAAAGTCGCTGGGTCCCGGCTTTCGCCGGGACGACGGCTCTGGGTTTTTCCCATATTTCAAAAAGCTGGCGGTCTACTGTTTGACGGGTGTGTCCTGCGCCGTCCACTTCTTCAGCCACGCATTGACGGTTTCATGCCATTGCACGCTGTTCTGCGGCTTCAGCACCCAATGGTTTTCATCGGGGAAGGTCAGCAATTCGCTAGGAATGCCTTGGCGCTGTAGCGCAGTGAAAGCACCCAGACCTTGAGTGATGGGAATGCGGAAGTCGTTGCCGGAGTGGACAACCAACATCGGCACGCGCCAATCCTTGACGTGGTTGATGGGGTTGAACTTCTCGTAGTTCTGCGGCACGTCGAATTGCGCGCCGCCGTTTTCGCGTTCTTCGAACCATAGTTCTTCGGTGGCGTAGTACATCATGCGCGCGTCGAATACGCCGTCATGATCGACCAGGCATTTCCATGGCTTGTTCCACACGCCGGCAATCCAGTAGGTCATGTAGCCGCCGTAGCTGGCGCCAAGTGCACAAGCACGGTCGCCGTCCAGGAAGTGGTATTTGTCCAGCGCGGCTTGCCAGCCGAGCTTGAGATCGTCCAACGGCTTGCCACCCCAATCACCGGAAATGGAATCGGTGAAGGCTTGGCCGTAGCCGGTGGAGCCGTGGAAGTTGATGGTGACAACGGCGAAGCCCTGGCCCGCGTACGTCTGCGGGTTCCAGCGGTAGCTCCAATCGTTGTTCATGGCACCCTGCGGGCCGCCGTGGATGATGAACGCAACGGGGTATTTGTGGCCGGCCTTGTAATCAACCGGCTTCACCATGTAACCCTGTACAGTTTCGTTGTTCCAACCTTTGAAGGTGAAGAATTCCGTGTCGCCCATCTTGGCGTTTTTCAAGCGCTCGGCGTTGAAGTGGGTGACTTGCTTGAAATCCTTGCCTTCGAGGTTGGTCGTGTAGAGGTCGGAGGGATGCCTGAGATCATCCCGCGCAAGCAGGATGCGCTTGCCGGCAATGGAGTAGGCGCTCACCGCTCCGTTGCCGACCACCTTCTCGACCTTGCCGCTGGCTACATCCACCGCGAACAGCGGGTGCTGGCCTTCGTCATCGGCGGTCACAAAGAGGGTTTTGCCGTCTGGGCTGATCTGCATGCCGCCAGCGGAGCGATCCCAGGAGGGGGCCACTTCGTGCGTGGTGCCGGTGGCGAAATCCAGGGCCATGATGCCGAAGCGGTCCGCTTCGAAACTGGGCGTTTTCATGGCTAAGTAGTAGAGCGTTTTGCCATCGGGCGACGGAACGGGATAGGCGTCCCAGGCTTTGTTGGCCTCGGTCAGGTTTTGCGGGGTGCCGCTGCCATCCGCCGGTACTTTGTAGACGTCGAAGTTGGTGGACCAGGGTTCGCTGTTGCCGGCAATGCGCGCATCGAAGTACACGGTGTTGCCATCGGGCGAGAAGGCGAATTCGCTATCGTCACCGAAGGGTTTGCTGGGTACGTCGCCGTCGATGCCGCGGCTGAGCAGGGTTGGCTCTGCCGGCAGGCTGTCGTCTGCGCCGAAACGAGCGATATAGAGTTGACTACGGCGGCCATCCGACCACGTATCCCAATGGCGTACAAACAGCTTTTGGTAAAGGGTGCCGGTGGATTTGTCCTTGGCGCGGCTATCTAGGCGCTCCTTGGTGCACGCCAAGTCGTTGCAGTCAGTAAACACAGCATAGGAAAGCAAAACACTCTTTCCATCCGGCGAGAGCTTGTAGGCATCAACATCCAGGGGCTCGTGACTGACTTGTATCGGGGATGCGGCTGCAGCCAAGTCAACACCATGTTTGCCTGGCGCAAAATCCAAGCGCCACAGCTGTGCCACGCCGTCTGTTTGTGCGATGTAATACAAACTATGACCATCCGGAGACCAGCGCGGGGAAGATCCCTTTGCTACCACCTTGATCGGCTTGCTAGCTGTGTCAGCTAGGTCCTGGACATAGATGGCATTGATGCCTTTGTTGGCTGCGTAATCGGTGCTGCGGACATTGAATGCAGCGGTGTGACCATCTGCTGAAAGCTGGGGGTCACTGACACGATCCATCATGACCAGATCGCTGATATCAAAGGGGTGCGGAGCATAGCTCTCCACCAAAGTCGCCAGCTGAGCATTCGCCGCCGCGGCGGATGTAGCGATGGCCACCCACGCCAAAGCCATAGTCAGTGGTTTCATGGTCTCTTCCTGGTCTGCATGGAAGCGGAACGGTAAGAGGAGAAGCACGATGAGGCAAGCCTATGGCGAATCGCGATGCCGATCACGTTCCTGGCATGGCCTTGGTACAGAACCTGCCTGTCCCGAGAGTCAACTAGGGGAATTTACGACCATGAAACGCCGGCAACTCGCAGGCTTTACCTTGATCGAATTGATGATCGTCGTCGCGATCATTGCCATCTTGGCCGCCATTGCCATACCGGCGTATCAGGACTACATCATTCGGACAGAGGTTACTGAAGGTATCACCGCGGCCGATGCCGCGAAGGCGGCAGAGTGGGATTTTGTTGCCAATAACGGACATCTCCCCACTAACAATCAATCCGCTGGATTGGCTAGCCCTCAGTCCATTTCAGGCAAATACGTATCAAGTGTCGATCTGTCACCTGCCGGCCGAATCACTGTGACCTTTAACGGTCCTCAGGCGAACTCCGCCATCGCCAACCAGACGCTAGTGCTTTCTGGCTTTACGACGGCCGGAACCATCAATTGGACGTGCACCAACAGCACGCTCGCCGACAGATACTTGCCGACCATCTGCCGGCACTGAACATCAAAGCCATGAGCTGACAAAATTTGTCATCTGATGACAAATTTTTGCTCTAGGGCGCACTCGCGTTTCCTGAGCGATACAGCGGTCAATATTCCTTGACGGAGTTGGCTTGTTGACCAACGTGATGCAGGCCACAATGCGAGCCGCCCAATGCACAGGGGAACGTACCTGCGGTGAAAGTGGCATACATGCTGCTTCGTAGTTATGAGCTTCCTGTTCGTTCCTGACCGCGATATGGGGTCCAATCCCGCCTAGGGGGATTAGGGACTGGAGCTCAGGGGGCATCACACGGTTAGCTAACCAACGAGGAACTATCATGAAAAATCTGCAGAAAGGCTTTACTCTGATCGAACTGATGATCGTAGTCGCGATCATCGCCATCCTGGCCGCCATTGCCATTCCTGCGTACCAGAATTACCTGATCCGTTCGCAGGTATCGGAAGGCATGGTGCTCGGCAGCTCGTTTGAAACGTCAGTCGCTGAGTTCTATCAGAACACTGGACACTTCCCTGCCAACGCTCAGTCGGCGGGCCTACCGAGCACTGCGGCCAGCACGGCAGGTAAGTATGTATCGGGTGTCACACTTGCCAACACCGGCAAGATTACCTCTACCTTTGGTAATCAGTCCAACAGTGCAATCAGCAATGCGACTGTAGTTTTGTCGCCGGTTACGAGCGGCGGCACCATGTCTTGGAGCTGCAAATCCAGTGCCGGCACGACTGTTAAGCCTATCTACTTGCCGACATCTTGCCGCACCTAATGTTGTTGTAGAAACACGGTTAATCATCCACGAAAGGCCGCCTCGCGCGGCCTTTCGTTTTGAGAAAGCTATGACGCGAAGACAATTTCAGGCAATACGGATAGTCCTGCCAATCTTTTTTCTTGCAGCGGTACTCGTCGTCTATTGGCCAGGCCTACACGGTGCCTTTCTATTCGACGATTATGGCAACTTGCCTATTCTTGGTGAGACCGGCCCCATCGACAACTGGCCGGCCTTTTGGCGCTATATCACTTCCGGCACCGCCGACCCGATCGGGCGACCGCTGACGCTATTAACCTTCTTGATTGACGCGCACGACTGGCCGGCCGATCCGTTTCCATTCAAACGCACTAACCTGCTATTGCATCTACTTAACGGTGCATTGTTAATGTGTTTGCTATGTCGACTAGGCCGTGCGATTTCCAGTGACATCGATCAACGATATGTCGATCTAGCGGGCTGGCTTGGCGCCGTCTTCTGGCTGGTACACCCGTTATTCCTCTCAACGACGCTATACATCGTCCAACGCGAAGCGATGCTGCCGGCCACCTTCACCTTGCTCGGGCTGTTGTCATGGCTTCATGGACGCCGCTTATTGTTACGCGGGCAAATTTTCATAGGCTTTGTCTGGATCACATGGGGACTGGGTGGTTGCACAGCATTGGCGGTACTGAGCAAGGCCAACGGCATGTTATTGCCAAGTTTTTCTCTCGTTATCGAATACTCATTATTACGGAGTTCAGACTCTGATCTTCGTCGTGGCGAATATGCGGGACTGTATCGCAACATCATGCTGCTATTCGCATGGCTACCAACGACAGTAATAATTACCTATTTGCTGAAACAAGGATGGATCGGTTTTACACATGGAGTTCCATCGGTACGCCCGTGGACGCTAGGTCAGCGTTTACTGACCGAGCCACGCGTGCTAATGCGTTATCTCGACCTGCTCTGGCTACCGCGCCCCTTCACACCCGGGCTGTTCAATGACGATATCAGTACTTCCGTGTCCTTGACATCGCCGGCAACCACTCTTCCTGCCTTGTCGATGGTAATCGGCCTTATAGTCGGCGCGTGGAAATTTCGGCATCGCTGGCCAGCTATTGCCGCCGCTGTCCTTTTCTATTTTGTGGGGCAATCCATCGAATCTACTACCATTCCACTGGAACTCTATTTTGAACATCGCAATTACCTACCAGCCATGCTGATGTTTTGGCCATTAGCACTATGGTTGTGCGGTGTTCGGCTCGCGCAGACGCCACCGGTCCGCTCTATCGCCACAACGACCGCGCATAACATCGAAGCAACGCACCACATAGACACGTCCCGCCCCAGCCCTGAGCCCACTTGGCGCAAGGCAAAACTGTTGCTTGCCGCCGTGCTCTTTCTTGGACTTGGCTTGACAACTTACGCAGGCGCCCAATTATGGGGAAATGTGCATGATCAGGCGCTACTATGGGCTGCACTCAATCCAAAATCACCACGAGCGCAATCCAACGCCGCGACAGCAGAACTAAATGCGGGGCATCCAGAGCTCGCCGTTGCGCGATTAAGGCCACTACTCAGTAAAGCACCGGACCAGGTACAGCTTGCCCTCAATCTGTTCGGTGCCGAGTGCCAGCTTGGCAATATTGACCAACCGACCCTTCTGGCCGCGAATACGGCGCTGCGTACCACGCGCGACACAGGGAATCTCCTGGCGCATTGGTTCGAAAGAGCCATGGCGCAAGCCGCACATGCGCCATGCCCCCAGTTGAACCTTCAAACCCTGCGTGAGCTATTAAACGCCGCCGAAGCCAATCCATATTTGGTCACTAATGCTGGACGGCAACAAGATCTTCTCTACCTGCAGGGAAGAATAGACTTGCTACAGGGAGATGCGAACGCGGCACTTGTAAGCTTTAATCATGCTCTAGACAAACAGGTGCGTGAGCCGGCCGCGCTTGAAGAAGCGGCGCTGCTTGGTTCGATGGGCTTTCCGCAGCAGGGGCTCGCCCACCTTGATCACTATGAAAAAGTGCGCAATCAGGTCGCTCCTGATAGTTTTGGGATGCCACGCATCCATGCATGGATACTAGGACGCCAACAGTACTGGCCCAAGGAGTTAGCGCATTTACGCGCAGCATTGCTACAAGATGCAAAAAAAATAACCCCAAATGATCGCCAAAATTCCTTTTAAGCAAGCAGCACTATGCAGGCTCACCCTTATCAACTCGTGTACGACCCGAGTGCGTATCAACAGATTATTGAAGCACTCAACGGCTGACGTTCTCGCCCTAATAACGTCGTGCGAATACTGAGCCAAGTCACCATATATGAAAAAAATCACAACTCAATCGAATTATCGTATCCATTCATGGCTGTCGAGACTAATGTTGCTCATCAGTGTTGCAGCGACGGCAGCCGTATATTGGCCAGGCTTGAATGGCGCGTGGCTGTTCGACGACTATCCCAACATCGTCGACAACAGCGGAGTGCAACCGACTCATTTCAACATCCCATCGCTGATACAGGCGACACTTTCCTCACCGTCCAGTGAATTCAAGCGGCCACTAGCTTCACTCAGTTTCGCGCTTAACTACCTTGCAGCGGGTCTCAATCCGTACTGGATGAAGTTAACCAATCTACTCATCCATCTACTGAACGGTCTCCTCGTCTATATCCTTGCGCTAACCCTGCTTTCATTGGCCGCGCCAGATGCCGCCAAGGAGCGCGACAGGAGAATCGCCGCACTCATCGCGACAGGCTGGATGCTTCTGCCGATCAACCTCACTGGCGTGCTGTATGTAGTGCAGCGCATGGAGACCATGGCCAACATGTTTGTGTTGATAGGCCTTATCGGATATGCGGCAGGGCGACAACGCATGCGGGCAAATCCAAATACAAAGACAGCTCAGCAAAAAATAGCAAGGCGCAGCGGCTTTCTGCTGTGTGCTTTCAGTATCACCGTACCGACTGCGATCGGAATACTAGCGAAAGAAACTGCGGCCATGTTACCGCTCTATGCGTTTCTGATTGAATGGATTGTGCTTGGTTTTCGTTCCGAAACAATGCGGGAGAATGACACTACGTCTGCACGGCTTAGAGTAGATAGTCGTTTAGTCTTGCTATTTCTGTTTGTGCTAGCACTGCCATTAGCCGCTGGCATTGCTTGGCTGCTACCTGGCGTATTGAATCCTCTCACGTGGTCTACCCGCGATTTCACATTGCATACCCGCCTACTCAGTGAGGCACGTATCGTCGTTGATTACATTGGCTGGACCCTGCTTCCTACACCGCATGCGCTGTCGTTTTATAACGACGATTTCCAGATCTCGGGCAGCTTATTCAATCCTTGGACCACGTTCACCAGCATTCTGACCCTCATCGCACTGGTCGCTTGCATTTATTGGCTTCGCTCACGACGCCCGCTGGTTGCGTTGGGCATAGCGCTATTCCTGGGCTGCCATCTGCTAACAGGAACCATCCTGCCACTGGAATTGATTTACGAGCACCGCAATTACTTCGCCAGCTTCGGCTTGATGCTCGCACTTATTCCAGTTTTGCTCCCCCAGGTGCCATCGACGGCCGTCACGGTAAAACCCAGCTTCGCACTCGTGCGGGGTACCCTGCTGGTCGGCCTGCTTCTGCTGTGGAGCAGCGAAACCGCCATGACAGCCAGAGCATGGGGCAACCCTCTGGAGCTAGCCGAAACATTAGCCGCTCGCGCCCCCAAATCCCCGCGCGCTCAATATGAACTTGGGCGTACCTACATTATCTATTCTCATTATGAGCCCACCTCCCCCTTCATCAAGTTGGCTTATGCTCCGCTGGAACGTGCCGCCGCACTCCCAAACTCGTCGATCTTGCCCGAGCAAGCACTGATTTTCATGAACGCACGTATGCATCTGCCCGTAAAACCGGCTTGGTGGCAGAGCTTGATCGATAAACTGAAGCAGCGCAAACCCACCGTTCAAGATGAAAGCTCGCTTGGCTCGTTAACTCAGTGTGCACGCGATGGACAATGCGAGCTACCGCAAAAATACATGTTGCAAGCCTACTTAGCTGCCCTGTCGCACCCAGAGCCTAGCGCACGCCTTCTCGCCATGTACGGCGACTATGCATGGAGCGTACTTGATGATAGATCACTAGGTTTGAACATGACTGCGTCCGCCGTAAAGGCGGCTCCAAGCGAGCCCGCCTATCGCATCACGTTGATACGCATGCTTGTCGTACTGGGTCAAAAAAGCAATGCACAGAGTGCCATGAAACAGTTAGAGTCATTGAATTACGGTGGCCGTCTCGATAGCACGCTGGCAGAGCTCCGCGCTATGCCAGGGATGCAATAGGCTCCCTTTCGCAGCTTTGTCCATGGGCGCAAAACTTATGCGTGTCCTCTTTCTCAGCACTTCCTATCCCAGGGATGCCAAGGACTGGCGTGGTGTATTCATACGCCACCTAGTGGACGGCCTAGCCCGGTCCGGGGATCTTCATTTGGCGGTTTGGGCCCCGCCTGGCGAACTGCCCCCCACGACAACTTTCGCTCCGACGCCCAACGAAAGTGCCTGGCTTGCCAAACTTATGTCCGTCGGGGGCATTTCACATCTCGTCCGCCAAGGTGGTGCAAAGGCCGTACTGGCGCCCATCAAATTGTTGCGCATGATCAGGAGCGCGTACCGGCGATCGCACGATGTCGACATTTATCACGTTAATTGGCTGCAATGCGCTATCCCTCTCCCGCCCAACGGTAAACCCGTCTTGATCACCGCGTTGGGCAACGACCTCAAGCTGCTCAAATTTCCATTGGTACGTCTTCTGCTCCGCCGAATGATGCGAAACAGGCGGGTAGCCATCTGCCCCAACGCCGACTGGATGCAAGAGCCGCTTCAAAAAGCATTTGGTGACGTAGCTGACATAGTTCCTGTTTCTTTTGGAATTGATCAGCATTGGTACAACATTGAACGTAGGCTCACGCAAGCGCAGCCTAAGCGCTGGCTTGCAGTCACGCGCCTTACCGCCGACAAACTCGGACCATTGTTCCAATGGTCGGAAAATCTCTTTCGCGGCAGTGAACGAGAATTACATCTGTTCGGCCCTATGCAAGAAAGGATCGAAGTGCCTGATTGGGTGCACTACCATGGTTCGGCATCTCCACATCAACTGGCCGCCGAGTGGTTCCCAACCGCACACGGCCTGATCACGCTCAGCAAGCACGCCGAGGGGCGTCCGCAGGTCATGCTAGAGGCAATGGCTGCTGGTCTTCCTATTGTTGCGTCCGATATGCCTGCACATGCCACGATTGTTGAAGCCGAGCGTACAGGGTTGTTATGTGATTCAGCCGAAAGCTATCAGCATGCCGTAAAACAAGTGGAAGACCACGAACTCAATCGTCGTTTTGGCGAGGCGGCACGCTTGAAAGCTGCGTCCGAATTCGGAACATGGGACGATTGCGCGCAACGCTATATTCGAATCTACCGCACTCTGCTCAAGGCGACCGTACATGAGTGACCGAATTCTAGTAGTGGGTGCCGATGGGTTTGTGGGGCGCCGCCTTACATCATCGCTGCTCGCGCACGGCGAACACCCCATTGCGCTCAGCCGAAGGCCGTTTCAGAAAGATTTAGAAGGCGCAGAACTCGTTGTGGCAGATATTACCCAGCCAGAAGAGATTGCTCAGTTGTTGGAGCGCGCCCATACCGTGGTATATCTGGCATCACGCTCCTCGCCTGGTACGTCTGCTGGCAGGCCTGTAGAGGAATTGCAGCATAATCTTCTTCCGCTTTTGACTTTATTGCAGGCGATGCAGCAAAAGCCGGAATTGAATTTACTTTATCTTTCATCCGGTGGCAGCCTCTATGCCGTAAATGAGGGCGAGCCAACCCCGGAGGCTGGCGTTGTACTCCCTCGCTCTTACCATGGGGCCGCCAAAGTTGCCGCCGAATACTTCATAAGCGCATGGACGCGTCAATACAACGGACATGCCACGGTGCTTCGACCATCAAACCTTTACGGCCCTGGTCAAATGGAAAAGACAGGCTTCGGCATAGTTCCAACCTGTTTTGGAAAGATTCTTCACCAGGAGTCTTTGTCGGTTTGGGGGGACGGTGCCAACGTGCGTGATTACCTCTATGTCGACGACTTTATCGAACTTTGCATTGAAGTGATTCGAAATCCGATGCCAGCCGGCGTGCGCACATTCAACGCGTCCAGCGGTACGGGTACAAGTCTCAACGAGTTGTTCCAAACTATTGAAGCCGTCACGCAAAAAACGTTGCTACGTAGCTATACGTCTAGCCGGACGCTTGATGCCCCGTACATCGTCATAGATTCCAGCGCAGCAAGACTACACTATGGCTGGACACCTAAAACTTCGCTGCTTGAAGGTTTGATAGAAACATGGGACTGGTTCAACACCATCCAGCACTGAGTCGTCCGTCGGCACCCATCTGCTCCGTATGCATTGCAAACTACAACGGCGCAGTGATACTGAGCGAATGCCTTGACTCCGTATTTGGTCAAAGTGGCGCCTTCGAAATAGAAGTTATTGTGCATGACGACGCCTCGACAGATAACTCTGTATCTCTGCTGCAAGAACACTATCCACAAGTCGAATTGTTGGTCAGCTCTGACAATGTGGGGTTCTGCGTCAGCAACAATCGAATGGTTGAACACGCCAGAGGCAAATACATTCTTCTGCTGAACAACGACGCGGCCCTTTGCCCAGGGGCACTTGAAAGCCTGATTCAGGCAGCACAAGCTTCTGACCATCCAGGCATCCTAACGCTCCCCCAATATGACTGGGAAAGCGGGTTTCTCGTTGATCGCGGCTGTCTACTGGACCCTTTCTGCAATCCAATTCCCAATCAAGATCCGAAGCGGAACCAAGTCGCCTACGTGATCGGTGCCTGCATGTTCCTTCCACGCACGATCTGGATCGACCTTGGAGGACTACCCGAGTGGTTCGACTCCATCGCCGAGGATTTGTATTTGTGCGGTCTCGCCAGACTACGCAGAATACCCGTTGAAACCTTGACAATAAGCGGTTATCGGCATCGCCAAGGTACGACATTTGGAGGAAATCGCGCAGACGGCGGTATCAACACCTCGCTGAGACGCCGTCGGCTCAGCGAACGCAACAAAACGCGCTCGCTAATGATTCTTACGCCTAGCCTCCTGGTGTGGCCCCTGCTCTGCCTCCATCTGCTCGCGCTCACGCTTGAGGGGGCAATGCTGTCAATGTGGCGAGGCGATACGATCCTTCTGCTCAATGTCTACGGACCAGCGATAATGACACCCATCCGCGAATGGTCGATTCTTCGCTCGCATCGCAGCAACGTGCAGGCTACGCGTATGATTTCGGTCACGCAATGGTTCTCCACAGTGCGGTGGCAATTGCGCAAGGTCACGATGCTGGTGCGTTATGGCGTACCTAATGTGCGGTAGGCCTTATATTCAGATCAGGAACTACAAGTAGAGTTGAACCTCTCGAATTCGTATAACTCGCTCCCGAGCATTCCCTTCATGCATTCTCTATTGACAAACTGTGGACGCATTCGGCGGCTTGTGCGCGTTGCGCGCTGCCAGATAGATGGCACCGCAATCATAACCAACCGAGAAAGACTAGTTGCCAGCGCTTCGGCGGAAACTCGATGGCGGTACGAAACAAGATGCATGCGATCCCCACATGAGCCTGGGTGACATTTGTCCATTAGCATCAACCTGGTCAAGTTGTGCCGTTATTCCAGCCCAATATCTTCAGTACCTGCCCACGAATAATTGGCGCCGCTGACACGGCCACCAGGATAAGCAGCGTAGCACAGCCGGCAAGAGCAACGATTTTTTGTCTTTCCTCTAAATATGCTGGAAAAAGGAAGCGAAGCAGCACACCGATAGCGAAAACCGCAGCTAGTGGAATCGCTACGTCACGTATATACCAATGCCATTTTTCATTGGGAAGAATTCTACGATGCATAAAAGGGATTACAACGACAACGTAGCTGGCATTAAGAGTCAACCATACCCATGCAGCTGCCATCGCACCATACTTAGGAACGAAGAACAGCAAAGCGGGAACGACCAAACTAATCGCTACAAGATTCACGCGAATAGTTAGCCCTGTCCAGGCTGAAGAAAGCTGGAGAAAATAGGGAATTGTCATTAAACCATTACATAGAGTTCCAACCGACAAAACCAACACCAGCGCATATGTCCGCTCGGATAATTCGACATTTCTCGTCCAAACTTCCAAGACTTCAGGCGCAAACAAAATAATGAAAGCGGCCGCCGACCCAAGCAGCACCGTAATTAATTGAGCAGCGGAATGATAGGCAGCAACCAATCCCGATTGCGAGCCATGACTATGCAGATAAGTGAAGCGGGGATAAAAGGCCTGCGCTACTGGCGCAACGAATCCCAGTGGAGCTTGTGCAACAACAACTGCGAACGCATAGTAACCAAACGCCTGCAGTGGCAGTAAACGTGAAAGTAAAATTTTGTCCATATTGGTAAGCAATAGGGAAAGGCAAGTAATAGCCATCGTTCCAGCCGCAAAATGCCTAATCTCCTTCAGAGCTCTGACAGAAAAGGTCGCCACCTTCCCGTCCGCATCGCGTAACAAGGGATAGGTCGCCGCTGCCATCAGACCAACGCCAATCACAGACACCAATAGCTGCCAAAAAAAGAATGCCTGAATTGAATTCGAAAGCAGAACGAGAACCGCGACAGCCCCCAGTCCACGCAACGTCGCCGTGAAGCTTATAATCACATTTAACAAAACCTGTCGTTGCAAACCAACTAAGGCGCTACGATATATATTCTCGATAATGCGCAAACCGATCAATCCGCCCATGATCGTCAGAGCACGCACAACCACATGTATGGGAAGATTCTTCACCACGAACCAGTCGTTGGCCAACCAAGATGATGCCAACCAAAAGCCAAACATCATTATGAACGCAACACAAGCCGCGACAATTTCCACGCTACGAAGCAAATTTCGCGCAGATCGATTGTCCTCTATTCCCCTTCGGAGACGCGCCATCTCACGACTAATGGTAGGCGCCATACCAAGGTCCAGCAGTGATAGAAACCCTTGAAGCATTGCAAAAATGCTAATAAGCCCATAGGACTCCATCCCAAGGTATCGAATATACATGGGAATAAACGCCAAGTTCATTAGCGCGGTCCAACCGGCACCAATGTAGTTCGCTACAATGTTTTTCTTCAAACTCACCTTAGGTTGCCTGCGCTATATGGGGAGCCGTTTCAGCACACTCACATGAATTTGATACCCTCAGATCAAATTCACCTACCGGACTGGCTGCACTCAAGCTTATTTGATTCGACGCAGGAACGCATTCGGCCAATAGGTAACACGCTCAGTTATATCCCCCTCGTTGAACGGAAACCCCGGCTCCTCAAGAACAAAATCTTTGCGCACTGCAAGGAAGTCCTTGACTGCCGACTGAGGATTGTCAGTAACCCATTCGGGCTTACTGCGCGGCGCACCCACTACCTCTTGCATGATCCCGTCGCAGGCAACCATATACGAATTGGGGGCCACAAAGTCCGCATAGGCATGTAACTCTGCCAACACGTGTTGCCTGGAGTGATTCGAATCAAGAATGACTAAACCTCTCTCTTCTGGCCGCACCAGATCGCGGACTCTGCTAACAAGAGAGGGCTCAATCGACGACCCCTCGAGCATCGTAATCCGTTCGGACATCTCATGGGCTTCGATCGCCATTCGATTGTGCGATCGAATTTCGATATCGATGCCTATGACGCGACCATGATCCATAGCCGTCATGAGACTAGCGTAGAAAATCAAGCTACCACCGTGCGCGATTCCAGTCTCGATCACGACATCCGGCCTCACAGCATAGATAACCTCCTGTATGCGAAGCATGTCTTCAGGTAACTGGATAATGGGACGTCCCATCCAACTAAAGCTATAGACATACTTGCTGTCCCACCCACTTCTGAGCCAAGCGCGTGAAATCAAGCGGAAGGCCTCGGGGGAACCGATCGCAAAGCATTCGGCACCTTGCGATGACTCCAAATGCACAAGACCCTTTTCCAGATCAATCTTCAACATCTCATTTGTTTCCTGTATTCAGTCACCAAGGCTGCCAAAGTAGGCAGCACCGAAGTTGGCTCAAAGGCAAACTCAGACTTCAGTCGATCAATATTAATCGGTGGCGATGTGACCACCGGCGCCCCGTCATGTACCGTCAAACTTGCTCCGGAAGCTGCCAAGATCGGCGTCAACAAATCCTTGTGTGAAGTGTTTCTTCCGGACGCCACGTTATAGCAAGTGCTTTTACCGAAACGGGCGATCCTCGGAAGAATATCGACGACATCCTCGAGACAAATATAGTCCTTGCTGGAATCCAGCGATGTTCGCAGTTCGATCCTCCCGCTGTCGCAAGCGCTACGGATCAAATCGAACACGAAATTTTGCGAGAGGAAGTCATTTCCAAGGACATTCGACAATCGAGCGATCCGTACGCCAGAACGACCGCTCGCATAGCAGATTGCCTCACCTGTGAGTTTTGTCAAATCGTAGAGTTGATCTGGATCGTCCGAATGCACTGGAATGGCCGCCGACTCTTCTGCATTTTCGGCGTCGCGATAGATTCGTGTCGACGAAAGGTACAAAAAAGACTCAAAATCAGCTCGACTGAGTATCTTCGCTGCAAACGTTGTATTCGCGTTTAACGTATCGAATGGACGCATTCGGAAATCCGCTGTCACACCCGCCGCATAAATGACATGCCCGAGCTTAAGAGGCAACTCGTCGATCTCTCGCGGAGGAGTGAGAACGTCGAACCCCATTGCACGCATCTTTGCCACCAATGCGCCACCTATGAACCCCCTAGCGCCTATGACGGTAAATCTCATGTACGCATACCCAGCAAGCGCAAGGGATTGCCCCCATAAATGGCATAGGGTTCAAGCACACCTCTTACCACGGAGCCGGCTCCGATCACACAGCCATCTCCAACCTTTGCGCCATCAAGGAATACACAATTGGCACCAATCCACACGTCGTTTCCGATTTCTATACCACCCTTACTGGGACGAAACCCCTGTGCAACAATTGGCACCTCACGTCTTATAAATTCATGATTGACCGGCGCAAATGTGCAGTTTGCTGCAATCGCCACATCTTGCCCAATGCGCACGCCGTTGCCGGTGTAGAACACGCAACCTGAATTGACGACCGTACCAGCACCTATCACCAGATCACCCGCACCGCCTGCAGGTTTAATCTTAACGAAAGAATCTATCGCAACACGCTCACATATCGTGATGCGTGTACCGCGAGTAGAATCCTCGATATCGGCAAGCGGCGAAATCTTGGCGGATGAATCAATGATCAGCATGCGGGGACAATGCTCAAATGAGGAATGGCTGTAACAAAAGAGCCACCCCAGCTTTTGATATAAGCTAGTTGATGCATGATTTCGGCCTTCAGATTCCAAGGAAAAATCACTACGTAGCTTGGCTTTAGCCGCAACAATTGCTCTTCCGATACGATTGGAATCCTACTCCCAGGTAGATATTTGTCCTGCTTCGCAGGATTTCTATCGACGACAAAGGACAATAAGTCCCGTCGAACGCCCGCAAAATTTAGTAATGTATTTCCCTTTGCAGCAGCTCCGTAAGCTGCCACTTTTTTTCCTGCTTGCTTTGCTTGCAGCAAGAATTCAAGGAATTCGTTTTTGACGTTCTCCGCTCGGGATTGGAAATCAGCGTAAAAAGCCGGATTGCAGATTCCCGCGTCTGACTCGCTCCGAAGGAGGCTTTCGATGTTTTTTTGGATAGTGTGCTGCCCGGTATCACTGCGCTGACAATATACACGCAAGCTCCCTCCATGCGTGGGCAACTCCTCCACATCGAATGCAGTCAAACCGTTCTTTGCAAAGATGTTGTTCACAGCAGTCAAAGAAAGATACGAAAAATGCTCGTGATAAATCGTATCAAACTGATTTAACGTCACCAGACGCAGCAGATGAGGAAATTCGAATGTCACTACACCATGCGGCTTCAGCAACTTGACGAAGCCTGCTACAAAATCATTAATATCGGGTACATGCGCTAGCACATTGTTGGCCACCATTAAGTCAGCACATTTTCCCTCTGCCACAAGCATCTCTGCTAACGGACAGCCAAAAAAATCCTCGATTATGGGTATGCCCTTGGCACGGGCACTTTGCGCCGTGCTTGCGGTCGGCTCGATTCCCATACATGGAATCATGCGCTTTTTGAAGAACTGAAGTAGAGATCCGTCATTCGCGGCGATCTCGATGACGTAACTGTCCGGTATCAAATTAAATTTTTTTACCATCGCGGCGACATATTCCTCGCAGTGGGCTAGCCAGCTACTGGAGAAACCGCTGAAGTACGCGTATTCGGCGCCAAACAACTCATCTGCCCGAGAAAAATCCTCAGTCTGTGCCAACCAGCACTCGCGACAAACGAGCACCGAGAGCGGAAACCACTTTTCCGGCGCTTTAAGCGCATCGTCGGAAAGATATGCATTGGAGGGTGGCGCGCTACCGAGATCAACTAATGGCAGATCCAATGGTGTTCTGCAATGCCGACATTTCATGTTTCAATCCCCTCAAACGCATCAGAAAGCAAAGGATGCGCGGCATCTCGAGACGATAATCCGATAACTGATCTCGGCCAAGTGATGCCGACCCTGGGATCCTCTGGATGCACCCCTCTTTCATAAGCCGGCTGATACGTTTTAGTGTGGAAATAGAGCATCTCGCAGTTTTCAGTCAAAGTCTGGAAGCCATGAGCGAAACCCTCTGGGATAAGCAAGCACTGCCCGTTCTCTGCGTTGAGAATCGACGCGTACCAATGGAGGAATGTTGGCGAGCCGCGGCGCACATCGATGGCGACGTCGAAAACACTACCTCGCAAGCAACATACTAGTTTGCGCTCCGCATACGGAGGCAACTGAAAATGCATACCTCTTACGGCGCCACTGGTATGCGTTAGCGTTCTATTGATCTGCATGATTCGCCCTACCAACTCGCCAAGATCTTCCGCATCGTAAAGGCGTTCGAGATAACCGCGATCGTCACGACGTTGCTTGCGTCCGACCAGGGTCAAGCCTGATAACGGCGTTTCGGTTATGTCGAACCGTTCAGGCATGCGAGTAGTCCTCCGCCATGTAGCTTTCGATTTGCGCCCTGCACACCGCTCGCATATCACTCCCTTTTATCCATTGCCGCTGCCACGCGACGGTCTCCTGCAACGCCCGCATGAGCGCCCAACGAGGTTTCCATCCTAGCGACATTCGGGCGTGACTACTGTCCAGATTTAGCAACCCTGCCTCATGCAGATTTGGCTCGGACGAACAGAGCTCGACCGCTGCGCTTCCCCCCCAAATACTGGCTATGGCCAAGGCCACGTCGCCAACAGAAGCATCGTCCACCAAATCTGGCCCAAAGTTCCATGCGTCGGCGTAGCTGTCTCCGTCAGGCCCTAGTAAATGCTCCGCTAGACATAAGTACCCAGATAAAGGTTCAAGCACATGCTGCCAAGGTCTAATTGCGGATGGGTAGCGCAAGCGCACCGGGCGCTCTTCTGCAAACGATCGCAGACAATCAGGAACCAACCTATCTGTAGCCCAATCGCCACCTCCGACAACGTTGCCTGCGCGTGCAGTCGCGAGGCGTACGCCAGCATGAGCAGAGAAAAAGCTGGCACGGTAGCTGGCCACCACCAGCTCCGCCGCAGCCTTGCTCGCGCTGTAGGGATCTCGTCCACCAAGCGCATTGGCTTCACTATATGGAAGCCCGGATTCATCGTTCGCATATACCTTGTCTGTGGTTATCACCACGATCGCGCGAATGGACTCAATTCCACGCGAGGCCTCGAGTAGATTGGCCGTTCCCATGACATTGGTAGCAAAGGTTTCTAACGGGTTCAGATAGCTTTCTCTCACCAGCGGTTGCGCCGCTAGATGAAAGATCACTTCCGGCCGCGCCCGTACTAGCGACGAGCGCAGCCGCTCGAGGTCGGCCAGATCCGCACGGGTATCTGATGCGAGCAACGAGGCAACATGTGCCTCGTGAAACAAAGACGGATCCGTGTTCGGATCCAAGGCATAGCCATGCACGTGAGATCCTATCTTGTGAAGCCAAATAGAAAGCCAACTTCCCTTGAACCCAGTATGTCCGGTAATGAAAACGGAACGCCCATTCCAATTCCCGTTCATAATCACCATACCTTCCATGGCGCTTTGCCTGACGCCCATAGGTCTTCGAGCATATTTTTCTCACGAAGAGTATCCATGGCTTGCCAATAGCCATGGTGCTCAAATGCCATTAACTGCCCACTGTTAGCCAACTCAGTAAGCGGATCCATTTCCCAACTAGTTTGGTCACCCTCAATTAGATCGAGACACTTAGGCGACAAGATGAAAAATCCACCGTTAATTAACCCGCCATCACCACGTGGTTTTTCAGTAAAGCCGGAAACTTCCGCCCCACGCATTTGCAATGCACCATAACGTCCAGGCGGCTGAACCGCCGTGATGGTTGCCCATTTCCCATGCTTCCGATGAAATTCTATTTGAGCAGCCACATCAATGTCAGCAACACCATCACCATAAGTGAAGCAGAAGGCTTCTTCTCCATTGACGTAAGGCGCGACTCGCCTTAATCGCCCCCCTGTCATGGTGTCCTCACCCGTATCAACAAGTGTGACCCGCCAAGGTTCAGCGTGTTTTTCATGCACTTGCATTAGATTACTGGCCATATCGAATGTCACATCCGACATATGGAGAAAATAATTCGCAAAATATTCCTTGATCACGTAACCTCTGTACCCGCAACAAATGATGAACTCATTCACTCCATATGCGGAGTAGAGTTTCATAATGTGCCACAGTATTGGCTTTCCGCCGATTTCTATCATGGGCTTTGGCTTCAGATGAGTTTCCTCGGAAATGCGGGTCCCCAAACCACCTGCCAAAATCACCGCCTTCATAAATTTTCCCATTAAGTAAAACAGACTTAGTAACATTTTTCCCGACGCTTCTCGCACCAAGAAATATACCTATGGTAATGGCGGCGAAGCATTGCGAGCCCCCAAAGAAAAGCTCGCCCCAATCTGACCGCATGTAGAAAACGCAATAACCACACTGAAGAGCGCCTCAGTTCCCTTTGCATACAACTGTGCGCAAATACATGGTTAAAACCGGCCTTATCCGATGCCAGAAGGATCGTCAAATCCCTCTTGAGTAGCACTAAAAAAAGCCACTTTCGCGAAAACTCACCGCGGCGACACACTTCGCGATAAAGCGCATATTCGCTAATTGCCACATTCACTATCGAAATTGGATTGAATTTCTGCAACGACGAAGCATTTTCACCATCGTTACTCCAGAACCCAGTCACTCGTTTTGTGACATAAGCATCGTACTTAGCGAATAGACACGTGAGAATGAAGCCATCACCGGTATTGCCAAGCTCCGGATGAAAGTAGAGCTTTTTTCGCAGATTTGCCCGAAACAAGCAGTTTGTGATTATCGGGTAGTGCCCCAAAAGGCATCTCATGGTCGCCGTATTGGCTCGATAGTATCCTTCGCCCCAATAATCAAGCTGGCTCTTTACAAAAATTTCACCGACTTTTGTCAAAGCATTACACGCGACAAACTCGATTTTTTCGTATTTAGAAAAAAAAGCGATGGCAACCTCTAAAAAGCACGACTCATATTCGTCATCGTCAGGAAGTATGGCGAAATAATCACCTGTTACATGGTCGGCAATCGAATTAAAATTGGCGATCATCCCAATATTGATGTCTCGCTTTATATATGTGATCCGGTCATCGATATCCATGAATGAACGGACGACCTTCTCCGTGTCGTCGGTGGAGTGGTTATCAAGCACCACAACCTCCAGCTCACGCCAGGTTTGAGCCAGCGCACTCGAAATCGCCCTCTCCAACTTTGCAGCGCGATTGAATGTGGGAATAAATATCTGGATGCTCATCAACTCTTGATCGCTTATTACGTAACTGGCCGCCGGTAGCGACTGCCCCACAGCAGCGAGTACTGCATTCATTACTGTGAACCAGCAATATTTGCATTTCCGTGGTGCCAAGGCGCAATTTCGGGCACAGGCTTGCATCACCTCAAGGTTCGTGGCTTTTGATATATGTCAGTGTCGTAATCTGTTCTGATACCAGTCCAATCAGGAACACAATAACGGCAGCACTCCACATCAATGTGCTCATATTGGTGAGCCTTCCTTCATGAATGAAGGTCCACGCATAGTTGGCACAACCCAGGACGAAAAAAGCCGCGCTTGCTGGTACGAACAGCTTTAATGGCGAATAGAGCGTGGCGATCTTGAAAATAATTAGAAGGAACCGCAGCCCGTCCCTGAGTGGTCTGATGTGACTTTTTCCGATACGTTGCGCGACCTTAATGGGTACGTAGGCCACCGGGTAAGCACTACGAAAAAAAGCCATCGTGCTGGTGGTTGGATACGAAAATCCATTCGGCAGCAAATACAGGAAGTCACGAAACCGATCTGCACGCACGGCACGGAAGCCTGAGGTCAAATCGGCAACTTCATGTCCAGTCATACGTGTAGCTAGCCAGTTGTAGAGCGTATTAGCGAGCCCGCGTCCGACCCCTGCCTGACTTCCCCAGTCACGGGCACCCACCACCATGTCGTACCCCTGCTCCAACTTCTCGAGCAAGCGAGTCACATCCGCCGGATCGTGTTGCCCATCGGCATCCATGAAGACCAACACATCTCCCTGCGCGATTCGGGCTCCCCGTTTTATAGCAGCACCATTGCCCATGGAATAAGGCGAGCTCTGGCATTGAACGCCGTGCTTATCACAGACCGCCCGTGTGTCATCTGTAGACCCATCATCCACCACGATGATTTCCGCGGCAGGCTGCGCGACACGGAGACGTGGCAGCAGTTTTTTGAGTGCAGGCGCTTCGTTCTTCGCAGGAAGGATGATGCTGAGCGTATTCAACTGTTGAGTTCCCCGGGTATTAGTCAATCATAGCGTGGCGCAACACGTAGCTTTGCCAAGCCCTTCCCACACCAAACATTTTCACCCACCAGAATGTCCGCGCAGGTGCCGATCACCTATCGTACTTGGGCTGTCAGCACAGGAGGCTGGAGCCCGGTAAGAAAACCGGCAACTGTCGATAGCCTGCCACCTCAATGTGCGCTAAATTCAAGACCCATCAGGGGATTTAGGTAGGTTTTATCATGTCATCGCAGCCACAGCCCACTGCACTTGGCCTGTCTGGACTGGCTCGCCGCCTCGTTTCCGAGGGTCTGCTGCCTGAAGCAGACGTTCGCAAGGCCGTCGCCGAGTCGAGCCAGCAGAAAAAAACCCTAACTGGCTGGCTGTTGGACCAGGGGTTGGTCGACAACAGCCGCCTGACGCAGATTGCGTCGGCGGAATTCGGCATGCCCATCTTCGATGTCTCGGCGCTCGCCCCCGCCAGCATGCCTACGAGCCTGATCAGCCAGGAGCTGATGACCAAGCATCAGGCCCTGCCCTTGATGAAGCGTGGGAAGCGCCTTTTTGTCGGTATCGCCGACCCCATGCAGCTCCACGCCCTGGATGAGATCAAGTTTCACTCCAATTGCATGGTTGAGCCCGTCCTGGTCGAACGAGCGCAACTCAGCCGCGCCATCGATACGGCCGTCAGCACGCTTAACAACGTAACACCCGATCTGGGCGGGGGCGACCTGGAAGACCTGGCTCTGGAGTCAGTGGACGAAGACGGGGAATCCAGCAGCAGCGGGATCGACGCCACCGGCGGCGATGACGCCCCCGTGGTGAAGTTCGTCAACAAGATCCTGGTGGACGCCATTCGCCGCGGCGCATCGGATATCCACTTTGAGCCCTACGAGAATCAGTACCGCGTCCGTCTGCGTATGGACGGCATGCTGCGCGCCGTGGCCAGCCCGCCTCAAAAGCTGGCAAACCGTATTTCTTCGCGCCTAAAGGTGATGGCTGGCCTGGACATTGCCGAGCGCCGCGTACCACAGGACGGCCGTATCAAGCTCAACTTGTCCAAAAGCCACGCCATGGACTTCCGTGTCAGCACGCTGCCGACCCTGTTCGGCGAAAAGATCGTGTTGCGTATTCTGGACAGTTCCTCGGCCAAGCTGGGTATCGACAAGCTCGGCTATGAAGATGCGCAGAAAAAGCTCTACCTGGACGCCATCCACAAACCGTACGGGATGGTGCTGGTCACTGGCCCAACCGGCTCGGGTAAGACGGTTTCGCTGTACACGGCGCTCAACATCCTCAATACGGCCGAGCGCAACATCTCCACCGTGGAAGACCCGGTGGAAATACGCGTGGAAGGCATCAACCAGGTGCAGCAGAACGTCAAGCGCGGCATGACCTTCGCCGCCGCGCTGCGCTCCTTCCTGCGCCAGGACCCGGACGTGATCATGGTCGGCGAAATTCGTGACCTGGAGACGGCGGAAATCGCCATCAAGGCCGCCCAGACCGGCCATATGGTGCTATCCACCCTGCATACGAATGACGCGCCACAGACCATCTCCCGACTGATGAACATGGGCATTCCGCCCTACAGCATCACCTCGTCGGTCACGCTGGTGATCGCTCAGCGTTTGGCACGACGCCTGCATAGCTGCAAGAAGCGGATCGAACTTCCGCCACAGGCTCTATTGGCAGCAGGCTTCTCTCAGAAAGAGATTGATGAAGGGATAGAACTTTACGATGCCGTCGGCTGCCCCGATTGCAACGAGGGCTACAAGGGGCGCGTGGGTATCTACCAGGTTATGCCTATGGTGGAGGAAATCCAGAAGATCGTGCTTGAGGGTGGCAACGCTCTGCAGATTGCCGAGGTGGCCCAGCGAATTGGTATCAATGACCTGCGCAGGTCGGCGCTGTTGAAGGCAAAGGCAGGGGTAACCAGCCTTGCGGAAATCGACCGCGTGACCAAGGATTGATCGCAGATCGCGACCGGTTTCATACCAGACTTGCGCGGGGGGCCACGAAATGGGTCACCAAAGTGACGTAAGCTGGTGATTATCTTGCTTGCCCGCCGCCTGGTGCGCCGGTGCGGATCTGATTATTGGGGGATTGGACACAATGGCCACGGTTACCGCCGCCGCTAAAAATACCCGGCAACAGGGCGCGCAGCGCGCGCAGATTTCGCAGATGCCCACCTACGAATGGGTGGCGCTGGACAAGCGCGGCAAGCGCATGAAGGGCTCGATGCCGGCGAAGAATGCTTCGCTGGTCAAAGCCGAACTGCGCCGGCAGGGCATGAACCCCCAAACGGTCAAGGAACGCGCCAAACCGTTGTTTGGCGGTAGCGGCAAGGCGGTGAAACCTCGCGATATCGCGATCTTCAGCCGCCAGATCGCCACCATGATGGCCTCCGGCGTACCGATGGTGCAGTCCTTCGACATCATTGCGGACGGCCAGAAGAATCCTCGCTTCAAGAGCATGCTGATAGATGTCAAGCAGAGCATTGAGGGTGGCTCCACCCTCAATGAGGCGCTTGGCCAATATCCGGTGCAGTTCGACGAGCTTTACCGCAATCTAGTACGCGCCGGTGAAGCGGCTGGCGTGCTCGATACGATTCTCGACACGGTGGCCACCTACAAGGAGAAAACCGAGGCGATCAAGGGCAAGATCAAGAAGGCGCTGTTCTACCCCATCATGGTGATGGTGGTGGCTGTGGCGGTGATCATGATCATGCTGCTGTTCGTGGTGCCGGTTTTTGCCAAGACCTTTAAGGATGCCGGCGCAGAGCTGCCAGCCCCTACTCAGCTTCTTGTGACGATGTCGGCCTTCATGCAGGACTACTGGTACATCGTGATATTCGGCAGTGTCGGCGGCATCGTCGCCCTCATCATGGCCAAGAAGCGTTCTGTCAAATTTGCGCACTTCCTCGATCGCCTGTCACTCAAGCTCCCGGTCATGGGCAACATTCTTCGCCAGTCGGCCATTGCGCGATTCGCCCGTACCTTGGGCGTGACGTTCCGCGCTGGCGTACCCCTGGTGGAAGCCATGGACGCGGTAGCTGGAGCCACCGGCAGCGTTGTCTACTCCGAAGCCGTCCACCAAATGCGCGATGACATCGCGGTGGGTCACCAGTTGCAGCTCTCCATGCGTCAGACCGGGCTCTTCCCGAACATGGTCGTGCAAATGGTTGCCATTGGTGAGGAGTCCGGTGCATTGGATTCCATGCTGTTCAAATGCGCCGAATTCTACGAAGAAGAAGTCAGTAACGCAGTCGATTCGCTTGCCTCCTTGCTCGAACCGCTGATGATGGTGATCCTGGGTACGGTTGTCGGCGGCATCGTTATCGCGCTCTACCTGCCCATTTTCAAACTCGCCGGCACCTTCTAATCCCGCCTCACACCCACGCGCCACATCATCACCGCCCAGCGGCGATAATGTGGCGCGTTTTCATACCCACGGTTCCTGCATGCCCGATTTGCCGCTGACAGTCTGGATCGCTATCGCCGGCGTGCTGGGCCTACTCGTTGGTAGCTTCCTCAATGTGGTGATCCTGCGGCTTCCAGCCCGGCTGGATGCCTCCTGGCGACGAGAAGCCCACGACGTGCTGGGTCTGGAACTGCCGGAGGAAGAACCCCTCCCACCCGGCATCGTGCGCGAGGGTTCGCACTGCCCGCACTGCAAGCATCCGCTGGCCGCACACGACAACATCCCGGTGCTCGGCTGGCTCCTGCTCCGCGGCCGCTGCCGCTACTGCAAAGCCCCCATCTCCATCCAATACCCGCTGGTCGAACTGCTGAGCGGGATCCTTAGCGCGCTCGTTATCTGGAAATTCGGCCCGACCTGGACCGGCCTCGCGGGGCTGTTCCTGACCTGGGCATTGGTGGCGCTTTCCGGCATCGACTTCCGCACGCAACTGCTGCCGGACCAGATCACCCTGCCCTTGCTCTGGGCCGGGTTGCTGCTGAGCCTGCTCCACATGTTCGTCGCCCCACCCGCCGCCATCCTCGGCGCCGCCATCGGCTATCTCAGCCTGTGGAGTGTGTACTGGCTGTTCAAGCTGCTTACCGGGAAGGAGGGCATGGGCTTTGGGGATTTCAAATTGCTCGCCGCGCTTGGGGCCTGGATGGGGCCGATGTCGTTGCTGCCGACGATTCTGCTTTCCTCCCTGATCGGTGCACTGGTTGGCGGCACGTTGATCGCCTTGCGCAAGCATGGGCGAGAGGTGCCGATGCCGTTTGGGCCGTTTATCGCCATGGCGGGGTGGGTGTGGTTTGTCGCGGGTGAGCAGTTGTGGCACGCGTACATGAGCTTCACCGGGATGCGATGAGCAAGGCCAAGCCGTTTACGGTGGCCCTGACCGGTGGCATCGCTGCCGGCAAGAGCGCGGTGGAGCAGTGCTTCAAGGCGCATGGCGTGCATGTGTATGACGCCGATCAAGCCTCGCGGGTGGTGGTGGAGCCGGGCAGCGACGGGTTGCAGGCGATCGTGGATGCGTTCGGCCGCGAGGCGCTGGATTCGCACGGCCGGCTGGATCGGCCACGGATGCGCAAGCGGGTGTTTGCCGATCCTTCGGCGCGCAAGACGTTGGAGGCCATCGTGCATCCGCGCGTGCGGCAGTGGATGCTGGATCAGGTGCAGGCGGATGAGGGGCCGTACGTGATGCTGGCCATTCCGCTGCTGGCGGAGAACATCGGGCATTACCGCTGGGTGGATCGCATCGTGGTGGTGGATGTGCCGGAGGCCGTGCAACTGCAGCGCCTGATGCTGCGCGATGGTATGGATGAGGATCTGGCCGTGAGTATTCTCGCCAGCCAGACCTCCCGTACGGCGCGCCTGGCGTTGGCGGATGACGTGATCGATAACAGTGGGCCGGAAGCTGCGCTGGAGCCGCAGGTTGCGGCGTTGCATCAACGGTATTTGGTGCTGGCTGCGGCCCGTCACCATGCAGCGCCGTAGGCTGTCATGAATGGCACCATTGGCGGGATGAATGTAGGTTGGGTTAGCGCAACGTAACCCAACATTTTCGGAGCGATTCGTTGGGTTACGTTGCGCTAACCCAACCTACGCCCATTCATCGTGTTGGGGTCGCGGTGCAACATTCAACGATGCTTGCCGGCCATGTTGGGGTTCGGCTGCGCCTCACCCCAACCTACACGACGTAATCAGAGTTCACGCAAGGCCGTGGTCACAGGCAGGCGTGCCGCCCGCAGCGCGGGAAACAAACCACCCACAAAGCCGATCGCCAGCGCCCATTTCAGCCCTTCCCACAGCAGCGCCGGCGTCACCTTGAACGTGAAAGCCAGCTGCCCGGTCGTGCCGGTGGCCAAGGTGGATGCGGTCCAGCCGTTGAAGATCAGCCATGCCAGCAGTCCGCCGATCAATCCACCCAGCAAGGCCAGCATCATCGTCTCCAGCATCACCGCAACCACCACCGGCACACCGCGAAAACCGATGGCGCGCAACGTGGCGATTTCGCGCGCACGTGCGGCCACGGCGGCGAACATGGTGTTGAGCGCGCCGAAGATGGCGCCGATGGCCATGATCGAACCCACGGTAATGCCCATGATGCGCATCACTTTGCTCATGCCTTCCGATTGCTTGCTGAAATAGTTGAGCGTGGTATCGACATCCACCTGCAGGCGTGGATCGGCGGCGAGCGCTGCCTTGAAGGTATCGAGCGCCTTGGCGTCCGTCAGCTTGACGATGACCGACGTGCGGCTGCTGCCGCGGCGATAAGTATCGGCCACGACATTTTCGTCGCCCCAGATCTCCGAGTCGTAAGCATCACCGGAAGCGAACACACCGACGACTGTCCAGGTTTGCGTGCCGAGCTTTACTTCGTGCCCCGGTTGCAGACCGGCAAACTGCCGCTGCGCGCCCTGCCCCACGACCAGCTCACGCATGCCGGGCTGGAAGGCGCGGCCGGCGATGATCTTGGCATTCGGCCGCAGCGCCCATGCCTGCTCGCCCACGCCACGTACCTGCACACTGCCTTCCTCATCCGTAGCACCGCCTTTCACCGGCAAATTGGCGGCCACCACGATTTCGCCGGAGGCGATGGGCTTGCCCTGTTTATCGCGCGCCACGCCTGCGGCCTGCTCGATCACCACGATGTTGTCATGGGTGAGCACGGAACTGACTTCACTGGCCGAACCGCCACGCAGCACGATGGCCGTGTCTTCGCTGCCGGTGTTGCGCAGGGTTTCGCTATAGCCCTCGCTCATGGCGAGCAGCGCCACCAGCACGCCGACGACCCCGGCAATGCCGATCACCACGACCGACGACGAACCCAGCCGCTGCCTGAGCGTGCTGATGCCCACGCTGGTGACCGATGCGGCCTGCCGGCCGCGCAGACTGAGCGCCATCCACGCCACAAAGATCACCACCAGCGCCAGCACCACATACCACGGCATGAGCCATCCCCACACCACCAGCGCCACGAGCAAGAGCAGCGACACACCAAGATTGAATAGAAAATTCATGATCCAAAGCTCCCGTCAGCGGCCAGCCAGTGCATCGACAATATTCAGGCGCATCGCCCGCCATGCGGGAATCGCCCCCACTACCAGGCCGATCGCCAGCATCAGCGAAATGCCGAGCAACCAACTGCTGGCGCCAACCGTGGGCAGGTTCAAAAAGCCGCCGCTGCCGGCGCTCACGATCGGGATCAATGCGGCGGCCAAGGCGATACCGATCACCCCGCCAAACACCACCAGCAGCGCGGATTCGGCCAGCACCATGGCAAGCACGCCTCGATCGGAGAAGCCCAGCGTTTTCAGCACCGCCAGTTCCGACGTACGTTCGCGCACCGCCTGCATCATGGTGTTGCCAGTCAGCAGCAGCAGGGTGAAGAACACCGCGCCCATGATCGATCCCACGATCAGGCCGATATCGGCCAGCTGTTTCATCCATGATGCGGTGGCCGCCGCTTCGGTCTGCGTGCGCGTTTCGTGATCGGAGTTGGCCGATAGCGCATCGATGGCCTTGGCCACCTGATCGGCCTGGTTCACGTCCTTCACGCGCGTGACGTACCAGCCCACCTGGCCGTTGTTGTAGCCCTTCATCACGGCATCGTCGAAGTACTTCCAGTGCATCAGGATGATCTGGCCATAGAAGGCCACGCTCTGGTCGGTGGGATGCAGCACGCCCACGATCTGGAAGGTCCAGTTCTTGCTGCCGTTCTGCTGCGGGAAGATGTTCGATTGCAGCGGAATCTGGTCGCCCACTTTCCAGTTGTATTTTTCCAGCAGCTTTTCGCCGACCAGAATGCCGATGCGCGTGTTGATGAATGCCTTGCGCGCATCGTCACTGACCTGCACTTCCGGATACTGGTCGATGTAGTTGTCGCTGACGGCGAAGGTGAACACCTGGTTGTGCGGATCCTGGTATGCACCGCCGAACCAGTTGGCGTACGCCACCGATTTCACGCCAGGCACGGTAGCGATCTTCTCGCCCAATCCCTGCGGCAAAGGCTGGATGAAGGAGAGTTTCGAACCGGTCTGCAAACGCTGCGCGCCATTGGCGCTCTTGCCCGCCTGATCAAACGAGGTGCGCACGGCATCGAGCATGCCGAACAGTAAAAACGCAGCCGCAATCGACACCAGCGTAAGAATGGTGCGGGTCTTGCGCCGGAACAGCGCCGCCCAGATGAGATGAAAGTATTTCATCGCCCGCTCCTCACGCCGTGGCCTGTTCGACCAGCGTGCCCTTGTCCAGATGCAGAGTGTGATCGGCGTATTCGGCGGCCTTCGGATCGTGCGTGACCATCACGATGGTCTTGCCGTGTTCGCGATTGAGCTGGCGCAGCAGGCCCAGCACCTCTTCGGCCGATTGACGATCCAGGTCGCCGGTGGGCTCGTCGCACACCAGCAGCGACGGATCGGAAACGATGGCGCGCGCAATCGCCACGCGCTGCTGCTGGCCGCCGGATAGCTCGGTAGGCTTGTGCGACGCGCGATCGGCCAGCCCCACCAGCTGCAGCGCGATCGAGGCATTCTTGCGGCGCTGTGCACCCGAAAGCTTGGTCAGCAGCAGCGGCAGTTCCACGTTCTTCTGCGCACTGAGCATGGGCATCAGGTTGTAGAACTGGAACACGAAACCGACGTTCGATGCGCGCCAACGCGCGAGTGCGCCGGCCCCAAACTGGTCGATGCGCTGACCGGCCACGCTGATGCTGCCGCCGGTGGGCGTATCCAGGCCACCCACCAGATTGAGCAACGTGGTCTTGCCCGAACCGGACGGCCCCATCAGTGCGAGGAAATCGCCCTCGGCAATGTTGAGGTTGATGTGATGCAACACTTCGACCTTCTGCCGGCCGCGTTCATAGACCTTGGAAAGATCGCGAATCTCGATCAACGTACCCATTGCTACATCCTCCCGAGTGGAACTTTTTTGGTCGCGCATAGCAGGCGCTCCGTGAGTCCGGTTGCTGGTTAGGGGGTTTGCACGCTGACGCTGGCGCCGTCGTGCAGATCGTCGGGTGGCGACAGCACCACGCTGTCACCTGCATTTATCGATGCCGGAATCAGGCGCATATCGCCCGACGGCTGCGCGGCAGGTTGCACTGTTTGCCGATGTGCCTTGCCATCCGCTACCACAAATATGCTCTGGCTGCCGTCGCGCTGCACGATCGCCTTGGCCGGCACGAGCACGCCTTTTAGCGTCTGCGTGGCGACGGCCGGTTTCGCTTCCAGGAAGGACACGCGCACGCCCATGTCAGGCACGATGCGCGCATCTTTCTTTTCCATCGCCACACGCACTTTCACCGTGGCCTTGCCGCGATCGGCCGCCGGCACGATGGCGATGACGTGGGCGGGAATGCGCCAATCCGGATACGCATCCAGCACGGCTTCGGCCGGCATGTTCGGCGTGACGCGGCCGATGTAGGCCTCGTTGACGTCCACGTCCACTTCCAGCGAATCCATGTCGACGATGGTGCCGATGCCGGTGCGCGTAAAACCGCCGCCAGCGGAGAACGGTGACACCACTTCGCCCACCTGTGCGTCCTTGGTGGTGATCACGCCGTTGAACGGCGCGCGAATCAGGCAATAGCCGTAATTGACTCGCGCTTCGACCACTTGCGCGTCGGCAGCCGCTGCATTTCTCTGCTGCGACATCAGTTGCGCGCGCGTGCTGTTCGCCAAAGTGCGCGATTGTTCGGCAGCCTGCTTGGAAACCAGGCCGCGTTCGGCCAGCTCCTCATTGCGCGCCGCATCGCGCTGGTTTTGCGCCAATTGCGATTCGTACTGATTTACCAGCGCATGCGCAGCATTGGCCTGCGCGACGGCGCTGTCGAGCGCGGCCTTGTATTGGCTGTCATCGAGCTTGGCCAGGATCTGGCCTTCCTTCACATGGTCGCCTTCCTCGATCAGCACGGCGGTCAAGGTGCCGGTGATCTGCGCGGATACCGTGGCCTGGCGGCGCGCCGTCACGTAGCCGGTGGCCTGCAATACGGCACCCGCCGATGGGTCACTGCCCACCGCCACCGCCTGTGCCACATGCACGGGTATTGCTCGATGAGAGAACCACCACCAGCCACCGCCACCGAGTGCCAGCAGCACCAGCACGATGCCACCGACGATCCACGGCCATGGCCCTGGTCCGCCGCTTCGATGCTCCTCGCGCTGATGGCGCTCGATCTTCAATTCCTTCAGCAGATCGGTATTGCTCACGCTTTGTATCCTTGTCCCCGATGTACGCACACGATAGTGGCCCGGACCACCTCGCTTCCACGTGCGCTCATCAACCTATGCCAATGACACCTGTCATGTCTTGATGACGTTTGGGCAGCCCGCAATTCGACAATGACCGGCGCCGGGAAAATTCCATAAGGTCGGCATTTTTGCTTGCATGCAGCTGACGTTGGGCATGAGCAGGCCGGGACTGCTGACGAAACGGACATACCTGCCATGGCTATCTTCTTGCCAGGTGCATGAAGCTGCTACCCTTTTTGCCATGCGCTACGTCATCGATCCTCCTGCCATCCCCAGCCTCCCGGTCATCGGCCGCGAGGAACGTTTTCCGATCCGCCGCGTGTTTTGCATTGGCCGCAACTACGCCGAGCATGCGCGTGAAATGGGCGCCACCGTCGACGCCTCCGCACCGATGTTCTTCTGCAAACCGGCTGATGCCGTGGTGACGGATGGTGCGGACGTGCCCTATCCATCCGCCACCGCCGATCTGCATCACGAGGTAGAAATGGTGGTGGGCTTGCGCGCCGGCGGCCAGAACCTGGATGCCGCGCAGGCGCTACAGGCGATCTTTGGCTATGGCGTAGGGCTCGACCTTACGCGTCGTGATCTGCAGGCGATCGCGAAGGCCAAGAGCCATCCGTGGGATGTGGCCAAGGCGTTCGATCATTCCGCGCCGGTATCTGCTCTGCGCGTGGCAAGCGAAGCCGCGCCGCATGCGCAGACGCGCATCAGTCTTGAGGTGAATGGCACGTTGCGCCAGCAAGGCCAACTCGGCGAGATGGTGCATGGCGTCGCTGACATCATCATCGCGCTGTCGAGACTGTTTGAGCTCAAGCCCGGCGATCTGATTTTCACCGGCACGCCCGCGGGCGTCGCGGCCTTGCAACGTGGCGATCGGTTCCGTGCAGAACTGCAAGACATCGCGGTGCTGGAAGGCAAGATCGTTTGAGCGATTCCCGCCTAACGCGCAACACCCTCATGCATTACAGTCCACAACGCCATTCGGCGTACAACCCGGGGAGAAACAGCAATGAGCATGCTGCAAGAATTCAAAGAATTTGCCATGCGCGGCAACGTGCTCGACATGGCGGTGGGCGTGGTGATTGGTGCCGCGTTCGGCAAGATCGTCACCTCGCTGGTGAACGACGTCATCATGCCGCCGCTGGGCTGGATCACCGGCGGCATCGATTTTTCCGCGATGAAATGGGTGATCCGGCCCGCCGACAACAGCAATCCCGCGCACAAGATTCCTGAAATCGCCATTGCCTATGGCAGCTTCATCAACAACATCCTCGCCTTCCTGATCGTGGCGTTTGCGATCTTTCTGTTGATCAAGATCGTCAACAAGTTTTATACGAAGGCTGCTGCGGCTACACCGCCGGAAGTGGTGCTGTTGACGGAAATCCGCGACTTATTGAAAACCAAGCAATAGGCAATTGCCGCGCAGGCTGGGATGAAATCCCAGCATCAACAATCACAACAGCTGGGATTTCATCCCAGCCTACGTGCGTTATCTGCTCTTCTTGCTAATACATGACTTCCGGCCTAAGCGTGCGCTGATACGAGCCCCATAATGCGGGGCTCGTCACCAGGAGCCGCCCATGCAACGCCCCTCCCTCACCGTGCTCGCCGCCAGTCTGATGCTGGCTACCGGACTTGTTTGCGCCAAGGATGCGCCCACCACGATTCCCGCTGCCGCCGTGCAAACGGCCGAGCAATTACGCGACAAAGCCATGCACGACGACACCGCTTACAAGGTGGTGGAAGGCTTGACCACGGAAGTGGGCGCGCGACTGGCCGGCGGCGATAACGATCAACGCGCACGTGACTGGATGGTGGCGAAGTTCAAGGCGCTGGGATTCGACAAGGTCTATACCGAGCCGGTGACGTATCCGCTATGGGTGCGCCGTAGCGAGCATGCCGCCATCGTGTCGCCCTTTCCGCAGCCACTGACGATCATCGCCCTGGGTTATTCGCCCGCCACGCCAAAGGGCGGACTTACCGCCGACGTGGTGCAGTTCCCCACGCTGGATGCCTTGAAGGCGGCTGATCCGGCCAGTGTGAAAGGCAAGATTGTGTACATCGGCGAGCGCATGCAGCGGCACAAGGATGGCCTGGATTACGGCCGCATCGGCTCGCCGATTCGCGTGCAAGGTCCGGTGATCGCGCAGACCAAAGGTGCTGCCGGCTTTCTGCTGCGTTCCGCCGGCACCGATGCCAACAGCCGCACGCCGCACACGGGCGTAACCGGTTTTACCGACCCGGCCAAGGCGATTCCTGCCGCAGCGCTATCCAATCCGGATGCCGATCAGCTTGAGCGCGTGCTGGCCTATGGCAAGCCGGTCACGGTGAAGCTGAATCTCGATTGCGGCATTGAAGGCCAATACACCGGCGCGAACGTGATCGGTGAGATCACCGGCAGCAAATATCCCGACCAGGTCATCGCCATCGGCGGCCATCTGGATTCCTGGGACCCGGGTACAGGCGCGATCGATGACGGCGCGGGTGTCGCCATCGCCGTCGGCGCCGCCAAGCTGATCCACGATCTGCCGCAGCGCCCTGACCGCACCATCCGGGTGATCGCCTTCGCCAACGAGGAAATGGGCCTGTGGGGCGGCCGCGCGTATGCCGACAAGCATGCGTCGGAAGTGGGCAAGTTCCAGCTTGGCACCGAATCGGATTTCGGCGCTGGCCCAGTCTGGCAGATGAGCGCCAGCGTAAAGCCGGAAGCGCGTGGCGCGATCGAGCAGATCGCCAAGGTGCTGGCGCCGATCGGCGTGAACTACGACGTCAAGAAGCCCGGCGGCGGCGGCTCGGATCTCTCGCAGATGCACGGCAAGGGCATGGCCGCGCTGACCCTCGTCCAGGACGGTACCTACTACTTCGATTGGCACCACACGGCCAACGACACGCTGGACAAGATCGATCCCAAGCAGCTGGCGCAGAACGTGGCGGTGTATGCCGTGTTCTCGTACATGGCGGCGCAGGCGAACGGCGATTTCGGCTCGGCGCCGGGTGCCTTTGCGCATGATGGGGCGGAGGATTGAGCTGCTACCCCTCTCCACATATGGGGAGAGGGGCGAGTTTGCGTAATTCATGGCCGTCATTCCGGCAAAGCGGGAATGACGGCTTTGGGGTTACGGTGGTTGCTGGGTAGCAAAGGCAAACCCAAGCGTCAGCTTTCCTCATCAAGTGACGAGGCCAGCTCGGCATCTCCCTCACGCTCGGCCGGTGCTTCCACCGCATCGAGCGCCTGCAGGTTTTCCTTCAATCGCGTCAGCACGTCCATGGCTTGTGTCATTTCCTCGTAGCTGACGCCCTTGGTGCATTCGCGCCGCAGTTCGCGGGCGATGTGCTCCATGTCGTCGATCACCCCGCTGGCCTGCGCGGTGGTATACAGGCGCCAGGCGCGGCGATCTTTGGGATCGGGCCGCCGCTCCACGAAACCCGCCGCTTGCAGGCGGTCGATGACGCGGCCCACGGCGATCGGCTCCATTTCGAGGAAATCGGCCAGCTCCGTCTGCCGCAGGCCTTCGCGGTGATGCAGCATCTTGGTGGCGCGCCACTGGGCGCGCGTCAAACCGAATTTCACCGCGCGGCGGTCAAAATGCTTGCGGAACAGCAAGGTGATGTCGTTCAGCAAGTAACCGAAGGAAATGTCTTCCGTCTTTGGCATGATGCAAACGCCTAGCAAAGCAACACGTTGCGCAAGCATAAGCCCAAACATGTCCCTCAGCGTTGTCACTTCCGACCTGACCCGGCTCGCTCTGGATGCCATCGTGAACGCGGCCAACCCCACCCTGCTGGGCGGCGGTGGCGTGGACGGCGCCATTCACCGTGCGGCGGGGCCTGCCTTGCTTGAAGCTTGCAGGGCCTTGCCGCAAGTGGCGCCGGGCGTGCGTTGCCCGACGGGCGAGGCGCGCATTACGCCAGGTTTCCTGCTGCCGGCGCGCTATGTGATCCATACGGTAGGGCCGGTGTGGAAGGGCGGCCATCATGGCGAAGCCGAACTGCTGGCGCATTGCTATCGCTCGTCCATTGCCCTGGCGGCACGATATGCGGTGCGCACCATCGCCTTTCCCGCGATCAGTTGCGGTATCTACGGCTATCCGCCGGAGCAAGCGGCGCGCGTGGCGATGGCCAGCCTGCGCGAAGTGCTGCCGAGCCATCCCACGATGGAGGTGCAGCTTTGCTGCTTCGATGAGCGCATGGCCGCCATCTGGCGCAACGCGCTGTGACGGTCGCGCGGGGATTCAATCGAGCTTGAACGGATAGAGCGGTGGCAACGGCGATTCGGTGTCGGCCTTGCTGTTCTGCTGCCAGGCAAGTCCTTTGGCAAATGCCGCGGCGAGATCAACGCGCGTTTCCGCGGACACGCCGGCATATTGCTCACGCTGCAGCGTTGCTATCGCAGCACGCTGCTCATCCGATGCCAACGCATCGGCGACCTGTCCCAGGTTGCGCAATCCTGGCCGCTCGGCGCGCGCCCAGGCGAGCAGACGGCGCGCCTGGGTGGCGCGATCATCACCACGCGCGGATTCCAAAAAGGCCTGACGCAACGTCCGTGTCGAATCGGTAGGCTCACTGCGCTGCTTCGTCACCGATGCCGGCGCACGTTTGCGCTTGTTGTAGAACCACGCGAACGCCGCCGCACTCACCAACCACAGCGCGATGCTGCCAAGTGCGATCCAGCGCCAAGGTGTGGGTGATGACGCAGCCGGTGCAACAGCCGTGGCCGCCGGCGTCGACGCGCTGCTTGCCGCGGCAGGGGAAGGCGCGGCAGATGGCGATGCTGTCGCCGCAGATGCGGGCGCGCCGTTCGCCGCCAGCACGGTCAAGGTATGCGCTGGAATGGTGGCAACTTTCTTTTGCCCACTCTGCACATCAAACCAAGTGAGTGTGATTTCCGGAATGGTCAACGTGCCGGCATGTTGCGGAATGATCGCGAAACCGCGCTCGCTATGGCCGGTGAGCCATTCGCCGTCGTCGTGCGTGCTGGTCTTCGGTTGATCCGGATAGACCGTCGCACCATCGATGGTTGGCAGACTCAACGGCGGCAGCGCATCGCCTGACAGACCTTGCGCATCCACGCTCAGATGCAGATTGAGCGGCTGGCCTGCGGTGAGTTTGTCATCGCTCGGCAGGCCTTGCAGGCTGAGCGCCAGCGAGCGCGCAGGCAGCCAGGTGGTCTGGCCCCAATTCGCGGGAGGAGCCTGCACGTCGATCTTTACTTCGGGCGAATCGGCTGTGACCGGCGTGGTATTGCCGAACAAACCGCCTGGATTGAAAAAGCCGCCAGGATCGTTGGGATTGCCACGCTCCAGCATCTCGCCCTGGAATTCGATGGAAGGTACGACCAACGAACCAGCATGGTGCGGCGTCAAGGCGTAGCGGCGTTCGACGACGTGATAGCGGCGACCATTGCGCACGGCTTCGTAATTGATGTCGTTGCCCAACTGCTTCAACTCGGCGCCGTTGACGTCCGGATTGGGCAGGCTGCCGCCGTCAAGATCGCCCGCATAGAAAAGGCGCACGGTGTAGAGAATCTGCTGGCCTAGATAAACGTGATCGGCGCTTGCTTGCGCTTCCACGAAAACATCCTGGCCGGTGTGGGTACTCGCCGAGGAATCCGGCGCCCCCACATGCAAAATGAGTGGATTGGTTTGACTGCCTGCGACCGTCAACGATGGAATCTGCAAATCGCCTTGGTGCTTGGGGCGCAATGCAACGCCGATGATCAGCTCCGCGCTTTGCTTACCGTTGATGACGCTGAGCGAACTGCTGGTGGACGTGCCAAGCACTTCGAAGTCGTGATCGAGTGCGCTGAGATCCGGAGTGCTTGCCGTGATGGCGTCGCTGATGCGCAGGTTGAGGGTGACGGTTTCACCCAGGTGCACATCGTTGCGGTCCAGTGTGGCTTGCACGGTGGATGCCATCGCGGTCCACGGCAGCAGCAAGCAAAACCACAGCAGCCAACGGGATCTCATGGCTGATCTCCTTCCACCGGTTGCGCGCCCATGCGCTCGCGATATTCCAGTTCGAACTTTCTTCGCAGCAAGGCGCCGGGATCATCGGGCACGCGTTGCAAATCGCGCCGCACGTCGTTGGGTAGTTTCGATAGCGGATCATCGCTATCGACAGCGCCGAGTTCGTGCGCAGGCGTGCTGCCGGCTTTCTTTTGTGCGTTAGCCAAAGCTTGATTCATTTGTGCTTGCAAACCTTGCTGCGCTTTGTCGGCTTGCGCATGTTCGCTGCTGGAGGCCGGGGCGGGAGCACGCTTGGATGCATCTTGCGCCGCGGAACTGCTTGTGTCCTGTTGCGCATCATGTGGTTGCTGGCCATCGTTGGGTGACGATGGGTTTTGGCCGTTGTTTCCCTGCCGCGCATCTGCCTGCTGATGCTGACCGTTCTGGCCTTGATCCTTCTGTTGCTGCTCACCGCCCTGCTGCTGACCGGATTGTCCGTTCTGCTGTCCCTGGCCTTGCTGGGACTGACCGGACGACTGCCCGTTCTGGCCTTGCTGGTTGTTCTGGCCGCCCTGCCCGCCCGAGTGCTGTTGTTGCGGCGAGGATGACGAGGCTTGTTGTTGTTTGCGCATCGCCTCTTCCACCAGCTTGCGGTTGGCCTGGGCATCTTGATTGTGCGGATCGAGTTGCAGCGCGTGATCGTAAGCCTTGATGGCATCTTGATAGCGACCCAGCTTGGCCAGCGCGTTGCCCAGGTTATACGGCGCATCGGCACCCTTCGCCTGCTGCAGTGCCCGTGCCGCCGCCGCGTAATCGCCAGCACGATAAGCGGCGGCACCGCGCCAGGCCGGATCCTGCGCAAGCTGCTGCGCCTTGGCAGCATCGCCGTGACGCAAGGCGCTCGCGGCCTGTTGATCCGGTCGCTGCCACCAGTCCCGCCAGCCGGATGCATGGGCCGTCGTGGGCAGCATCGGTAGCAGGATCAACGGCAACATCAAGACCCAGCCGCGACGGAACGCCATGGCGGCAACCAGCAGCAGCGGCAACAGCAACCACGGACCGCGGTCCTGCCACACGTCAGCTTCCTGTCCTTCCGCCACCGACGCATGTTGTGGCGGGCGCAGTGCCGCATGCAAAGCCGCGACGTCCTGCGCGTCGTCGCTCATGGCCACATAGCGACCGCCGCCTGCGTCGGCAAGCGCGCGCAGGTCGGCATCGTTGCGGCGGGCGATGGCGATATTGCCCTGGTCATCGTGTGCAAAGCCACCCTCGGCACCCGCGACCGGCGCGCCTTGCGTGGTGCCGACACCCAACACCGAAACGTGCACGCCGGATGACAGCGCAGCACGTGCCGCGGCTTGTGCTGCCGCATCGGCATCATCCGTCACCAGCACGATCGAGCCGCTGGCAAGCTTGGCGTTGTGAATCAGCTTCACGCCTTGCTGAATAGCTTGTGCTGCGTCATTGCCGTCGACTGGCATCACATCGGGCGACATGGCTTCCAGCAATGATTCAAGACTGTGCGCGTCACTGGTCAGCGGCGCCACCACGAAAGCTTGGCCGGCATAGCCGATGAGTGCGTTCAAGCCATCCTGGTTTGCCATCAACAGATCACGCGCCTTGTAACGTGCGCGTTCCAGCCGGCTCGGTTGCACGTCGCGCGCGAGCATGTGCTGCGACAGCGAAAGCGCCACCACTTGTGCAGCGCGATCGTTGAACATCGGTGCGGTCACCTTGCTCCACGTGGGACCTGCCAAGGCCAGCACCCCCAAAATCCAACCCAACGCGAGCAAGTTCGAAGGAGCGCGGGTATGACGCGTCTCGCCACCGATCAGGTGCGGCAGCAATTCCGGATCAGCCAACCTGGTGAGTGCGCGCTGCGAAGCATTGCCGCGCGTACCAAACCAGATCAGCAACGGCAACGCCAGCAATCCCAACAACCACAGTGGTTGCAGAAAATGGAATTGATGCAGGGCTGCGCTCATGCACCGGCTCCTTTCCAGCGCGGCCATAGCAGACCCAATAGCAGACAAACGCCAGCCAGCGCGAGCGGTACGCGGAACAGCTCATGGTGCAAGCGAAATTCGCGGCCTTTTTGCGGCATGGGTTCCAGCGCATCGATAGCGCGGTAGGCGTCGGCGAGCTGGTTGCCATCGGTGGCGCGATAGAACTGGCCGCCAGTTTCATGCGCGATGTAGGTGAGCATGTCGGCATCCAGATCCGCCGATGGATTGACCACGCTGTTGCCGAACAAGCCGGGAACCACCATGCGCGTGGCGCCGATACCGATGGTGTAGATGCGCACACCCGCCGCCTTGGCGGCACGCGCTGCATCCTGCGGCGAGATGCTGCCGGAATTGTTGACGCCATCTGTCAGGAGGATCAGCACACGCGCTTGTTCCGGCAACGCGGCAAGGCGCTTCACGGCCACGGCAATCGCATCGCCGATCGCTGTTTCCGTGCCGGGCAAGCCGACCGTGGCGCTCTGCAATTGCGCACGCACTGCGTTGAGATCATACGTAAGCGGCGTGACCAGAAACGCGCGCGTACCGAACAACACCAGGCCAAGCTCGTCACCGCTGCGGCGGGAAATGAAATCGCCCGCAATGGCTTCCACCGCGCCGAAACGGCTCAGTTGCTGGCCACCCAGCACCATATCGGGCGTTTCCATGCTGCCGGAGAGATCGACGGCAAGCATCATCGCGCGGCCACTATGCGTTTGCGCTTGCGGCGGTCCAATGATTTGCGGCCTTGCTGCTGCAGTGAGCAGAGCAAGCCAGCCCAACACAAGCAGCCAGGAAGCCGCACTGCGCGTTGCCAGATGACCGCTTACGCTCCACGACAGCGAAGCATGCGGCAGACGCAACGCCTGGCCTGGCGATGCGGGCTTCAGCGCACGCCAGATCAGCCACGGCAGCGGCAACAACGCGAAGACCCACGGCCATGCGAACTCAGGCATGGCTGCGCTCCTGCGGCTTCATCCGCCGCCACGCGGCATGCAACCAACGATGAGCAGCCGCTTCGACTGCAGCCCGATTGAACTCGGCATGCGGCTGGTACATCCGCGCTTCGAGCGTCATCAGTGTATCGAGCGTCGCATCATCAACTGGCACCTGGGCCAATGCATGCCGCCATGGTTCGCCTTGCAGATGACCTGCTTCGGCGCTGTAACGCCAAACGGCCCGGCGCAGAAGTTGATGCAAGGCGGTGGCGTAAGCGATGTCGTCGTGCGCATGGCGATCCGCCAATTGCCGGATTTCGAGCAGCACTTGTGCGCGCCAGAGGCGTGCACGACGTGCGCGGCGGTAAAGCAGATATCCCGTGAGCATCAGCACAAGTACCGCGGCCAACACAACCCACCAGCCCGGCGCGGGTGGCCACCAAGAAGGATTGGGCGGCAAGTGGATGTCGCGCAGAGGCAGCGGATCTTGTGGCAACCGGGCGCTCATCGCCGCCCTCCGGCATTGCGCAGCAGCGCGCTGACCGCCTCCAACGGATCGGCAGCCGTATCGATGATGCGATGAGGAATGCCGAGTGAGGTGGCGATCGCTGCGAGTCTTGCTTGTCCCTCACCCAAGCTTTGCTGGAAGGCATCACGTTGCTGTTCGGTTTGCAGGATCAGCCGCCGACGCTCGCCATGATGTTCGATGGGATAGTTGCCGGTCGGAGCCTTTTGCAACTCCAGTGCATCGGCGACGATCAGCACGCGCACGGCGGTGTGGCGCATCATCTCCAGCAGGCGATCGCGCGCGGTTTGATCGCTGCTTTGGCCATCGCTGATCAGCAACACCCGGTTGGCGCCGTGTTGAAGCTTGATCACATGCTGCAATGCCTGCGATAGCGGCTGGCTTTGTCCGGACATGACAGCATCGCATTGCGCTAACGCACCGCATATATCCAAAGCACCACGCACGCCGCCACGCGGACGTTGTAGATGGCTGCTTTCGCCAAACACCATCAAGCCCACGCGCTCACCAGCCTTGACCGCGTGCCACGCAGCCAGCGCGGCAGCGCGGGCGGCCTGCACCGATTTAAAGCGCACGCGTGTGCCGAAACGCATGCTGGGATGCTGATCAAGCAAAATCAGCAGCTGACCTTCGCGCTCTTCCTGAAACAATTTGGTGTGCAGACGGCCACTGCGCGCGGTCAATCGCCAATCCATGCGGCGCACGTCGTCGCCCGGCTGATACGCGCGCGATTCGGCGTAATCCATACCGCGGCCATAGAGGCGACTGGTTTGCGTACCCACGCGCGTAGCACGGCTATCCTGCGGCGGCATGCGCAGGCGCGTAACGCGCCCGCGCAGGGCGATCAGCTCTGCCAACGAAACGCGGACGCGTCCATCGCCATCCGCTTGATTCGACACGACTGCATTCACGGCAAGGGAACGAGATCAAGCAACCGATTGATGACCTTATCGCTGCGGATGCCTTCGGCTTCCGCTTCGTAACTGAGCAGGACGCGATGGCGCAGCACTTCATGCGCGATAGCGTGCACGTCTTCCGGCAAGGCGAAATCGCGTCCGCTCAGCCACGCATGGGCGCGAGCACAGCGATCCAGCGCAATGGTGGCACGCGGGCTGGCGCCCCAGGCGATCCAACGCTTCAGTTCGGGGCCATATTGGCCTGCATCGCGCGTGGCGAGCACCAGCTGTGCGAGGTATTGCTCCAACGCCGGCGCGACGTGCACATCCAGTACTGCTTTGCGCGCAGCAAATACATCGTCTTGTGAGACAACCGCTGCGGCGGGAACAGATTCGCGCACTGGCTTGCTCGCCTGTTCGCGAGCAAGCCGGAGAATGGCCAACTCAGCGGCGGCGTCCGGATAGCCAATGGTCACGTGCATCACAAAGCGATCAAGCTGAGCTTCTGGCAGCGCGAACGTGCCTTCCTGTTCGATCGGATTTTGCGTGGCCATCACCATGAACAATTCCGGGAGATGCCAGGTATTGCGACCCACGGTGATCTGCCGTTCGGCCATCGCTTCCAGCAAGGCCGATTGCACTTTTGCCGGCGCGCGATTGATTTCGTCGGCCAGCACGATGTTGTGGAACAGCGGGCCGCGTTCGAATTCGAAAGTACCCGATTGCGGGCGGAACACGTCCGTGCCGGTCAGGTCGGCGGGTAGCAAGTCCGGCGTGAATTGCACGCGATGGAAATCCGCCGTGATGCGGCTCGCCAACGCCTTTACCGCGGTGGTCTTGGCCAGGCCAGGCGCGCCCTCGACTAATAGATGACCATCGGCCAGCAAGGCGATCAACAAGCAATCAATAAGCCGCGGCTGACCGATGATCTGTAGCCTCAGGTCATCGCGGAGGCGGGAAAACGCTTGTTGCAGATGCCCGGGCGCGGGGATTGGGGGCATGTCCATCCGAGAATCCTGTACTGCTTGGTGGGGGTTGAGACCGCAGTGAGGTAGGAAAGTTTGGTCGCTTGGCTGCTGCAAAGCAAAGGGGCGGCACATAGGCCGCCCCTTTATTTCATCGAGCGAAGCCGAATTTATTGCAGGCTGTCACTGAGGATGCGCGGGGTGACGAAGATCAGCAGTTCACCCTTGTCGTTGATGCGCTGCGTGCTGCGGAACAGGAAGCCGACACCCGGGATATCACCCAGCCACGGCACCTTGTTGATGTTGTCGGTCTTGCTGATTTCGTAGATACCACCCAGGACAACCGTCTGGCCGTTGTCCACCAGCACGGAGGTGTTGAGCGAGCGGGTATCGATCACCGGCACCTGGCCGCTGCCCGGCACGGTGATGTAGTTGTGCAGCGAGTCCTTGTTCACGTTGATCGCCAGGAACACGCGATTGTCGGCCGTGATGGTCGGCGTGACCTTGAGCTCCAGCACCGCATCCTTGAACGCCACCGTGGCCGTACCGCTGGCGCCACCGCCGCCCACGCTGTTCTGGTAGGTGACGTAGCCGATTTCCTGACCTTGGCGGATATCCGCTTCTTGCTGGTTGGCAGTGATCACGCGCGGGCTGGACACCAATTGGCTGCGACCTTCAGCCTGCGATGCCGACAGCTCCAGATCCAGTGCGTAGTTCTTGCCAAGGATCGCGGCAGCGATGGTCGAGGCCGTACCGGTAGTCGGCGTGGCCGGCAGATTGACCTGCTGGTAATTCTGCAGACCGTTGAAAGTTGTAGTGGTAGTACCGCTAGATGTCGCCGGCAACAGGCCGCTACCCAGTGACAGCGTTTGACCGCTCGGGTTGACCTGTCGACCGTTTACACCCCATTGGACACCCAGGTCACGTTCGAAATCGTCAGTGGCAATAACGATGCGCGATTCGATCAGCACCTGCTGTACCGGGCGATCCAGCTCGGCAACGATGGCGCGTATCTCGGCCGTTTTCTCTGCCGTATCGTTGAGCAACAAGGTGTTAGTGCGCTGGTCGAACGTAACGCTGCCGCGGGTCGAAAGGAAACCGCGATGCTCATTGGCTCCGCCCGCTCCACCACCGCCACTGGCACTCTGCTGCGCCCCCGTCGTCAGCAGCTTGGCAATATCCTGCGCCTTGCCATAGCTGATCGGAATGTACGTAGTAACCAGCGGCGCGGTGTCCTGCGCCTTGAAGCGTGCATCAGCCACGCTCTGTTCGTAATCGGCCAGTTCCTTCTGCGGCGCAATCCAGATCACGTTGCCATCACGGCGCTTGTCCAGGTCCTTGGAGCGGAGGATCACGTCCAACGCCTGGTCCCAGGGAACGTTCACCAGACGCAGCGTGACGCTGCCGCCCACGGTGTCGGAAGCCACCAGGTTCAGACCCGACACATCCGCCAGCAATTGCAGCGCCGAACGCACCGGAATGTCCTGGAAGTTGAAGGTCACGCGGCTGCCTGTGTAAACCGGTTGTGCGTCGGAGGCAGGATTGGTGTTCTTCGAATCCTGCTTCTTGGGCGTGACTTCCACCACGTACTGGTTGCCCGTCTGGTAGGAAGACACATCCACGTCGCCGCTATACGCGATGTCGATACGCGCACCGTTCGGCGTGGACTTGGGCGAAATCGACTGCACCGGCGTCGCGAAATCGAGCACGTTCAAGCGCTGCGACTGGCTGGCCGGCAGTTGCGCGTTGGTAACGTCCACGGCGATGTTGCCGTTTTCGCGGCGCATGTTGGCGTTGGCACCGGCGCCGGCGAAGTTGATCAACACGCGACCGGAACCATTGGGGCCGCGCTGGAAGTCGATATTGCTGACCGCGGGGCCAGTCATTGCCGATGGCAGCGCCTTCGAAGGATCGATGGTCGCCGCGGTCGTCACCGGCTGCGATTGCGTGCCGTTGTTGACCACCAGCACAAGGCTGTTGCCCTCCACGCTCGACTTGTAGGTCGACGCCTGCGCCAGCTCGACCACGACGCGGGTGCGTCCGCCGGCAGCCACCGCCGAGACACCGGTCGTGGTACCCACGCCGATATCCTGGTGGCGGGCCGCATCGTTGGTGGTATCCGGAAAGTCGATCGCGATGCGCGGCGGCGTTTCGGTGGTGAAGATGTTCGGCTGCGGCACCTGGTTGCTGTCGAAGCTCATGCGCAGCTCGACACGGCCACCCGGCAGCGTTTTGTAGGAGATGTTCTGCAGCGTACTGGCTGCAGCGGCCGTAGCCCAGACAACAGAGCCCAGCGCCACGATGGTGATCAGGCAACGGCTGGCCAGGTGCATGGCGCGACTCCGGACTGATGGATTGAGATTAGTCATTGCACAGCCCCTGTATTCCTATTTCGCCTCAAGCGCGATGCTGGCTGGACGTTCCATCCAGCCGCCATTGCCGTTGGAAACCAATTCGACCAGGTCGACATGGTCACCGCTGATGGCGGTGACGCGGCCGTAGTTCTGGCCCAAGTATTCGTTGATGTGCACGCGATGAATCACTCCGCCGGGATCTTTGACGAGTGCTTCCATGGTGGAGCCAGCACCGATCGTGCCAACCATCCTCAGGCTATCCAGCGAGTAGGCCTCAAGCGGTTGGCGCGGCCGGCCTTCATCCGGACGCGGGCCGCTGGCCTGGCTCAGCTCATCCTGGCTGGGGCTGAACGGGTCGCGTTTGTCCTGGTCGTTGTAGGTGAACGTTTCGAAGGTCTTGATCACCGGCAACGCGGGAATCGGCGCGCCACGCTTGGCCTTCTCCTGCGCGACCCAGTCGCGCAAATCGGACATGCCGCGGGTACAGCCCGCCAGCGTGAGCGCGGTGGCGATCATCAGCGACAGCTTCACCAGGCGAGCCGGCTTCATGGCAGTGATGACTCTCATTTCTGCCCCCCGGCCTTCTTCGGCTTGCTGCCCTCACTCGTTTCGGAGTCTTCGAGGTAACGATAGGTTTTCACCGTGCCTTGCAAGACCAGCAGCTGATTGGCAGCCGGCTCCGAGCCCTTGGCCGGTGCATTGAGCGGCGTCAGCGAAACGTCATGCATGGTGAGGATCACCACGCGCGGCAGCGATGCCACGCCGCTGATGAAAGCGCCGAACTGATGGTACGTACCGATCATCTTCAGCTGGATCGGCTTTTCCGCATAGAAGTCTTTCGGAATTTCCGTGCCTGGCTGGAACAGTTCCTGCTGCAGGCCGGCCGACAGCGCCGTCTGCGACACGTCCACCAGCAGTTCTGGCATTTCCGTCTTGCTGGGCAGCTGACGCAGCAACTGGCGCAGCATGTCCTTCATCTCATCCAATTGCTGCTGCAGCGCTTCGAGATTGACCGACTTGGCCTGCTTCTCGGAGAACTCTTTCTTGAGCTGTTCTTCCTTGTTGGCCAGTGTCTGCAGTTGGTCCTGCTGATCGCTGACGACCACATACCAGCCAACCAGCATGATCACCAGGAACAGCAGCACTGTGAAAAATGTCTTGACCGACTTTGGCCAGCCGCCAACGTTGTTGCGATCAAGACTGCGCAGATCGTCGAGGAGTTTCATTATTTGGCCCCTCCCTTGACTGGCGCAGTGGCTGGCTTAACTGGCGTGGGCGCCATTGCAGGGGGTGTCGTCACGGGGGGCTTGGCGGCTGGCGTCGCTGCGCCGGCCGCGCTCGTGCTCGACGACGCGGGAGCGGAACCGGCCGCGCCCTGCGCGTTGCTGTCATCCTTGGGTTTGGACAGCGCCACCGTCAGACCGAAGCTGTACGGCATCCGCGAGGCATCGTGACTGTTCTCGGTCTTGCTGAGGTCGGTCTGGCCCATCCACGGCGATGCTTCGATGTTGCGCATGTACTCGGCCACGCTGGCGTTGGATTGCGCCACGCCACCCAGCACCATTTGGTCGCCGCTCTGCTTGATCGAGGTCAGGCGTGCGCTGGTCGGAATGGTTTTCACCAGTTCATCGAACAAGTGCACCATCTGCGAACGATTCGCCTGCAGCTGTTCAATGATCTGCTTGCGTGCCAGCAACTGCGCACGGACTTTTTCCAGATCCTTGATCTTCTCCAGACGTGCATCGACCTGCTTGATCTGGTCTTGCATGTAGGCATTGCGATCGTTCTGGTTGTCGATGCGCATGTCCATCCAGAACCACCACAGAAACAAGACACCGATGGCAGCCAGCGCGGAAGCGCCCAGCTGCATGAAGAATTCGCGCTGCCGGATCTTGCGGCGTTCGGCACGCCACGGAAGTAAGTTGATGTGTGCCATCAGTCGAAACTCCTCATGGCGAGTCCGACCGCGATCATCAGTGCGGGCGCATCCTGGGTCAGCGACTGCGCCTGCACCCGATTGGAAAGCGACATGCGCGCCAGCGGATTGGCCACCACGCACGGCAGGCCAAGCTGCTCTTCGAGCATGGCGCTGATGCCCTCGATCGAGGCACAACCGCCGGCCAGCACGACTTGATCAACCTTGCTGAACTCGCTACCCGCGTAGAAGAACTGCAACAGGCGGCTGATCTGTTGCACCAGCGATTCCTTGAACGGCTGCAACGCTTCGGTCTCGTAGGATTCGGGCAAGCCGCCCTTGCGCTTGGCGCGGCCAGCCTCCTCATAGGAAAGGCCATAGCGGCGCATGATTTCGTCGGTAAGCTGCTTGCCGCCAAACACCTGCTCACGCGAATAGATCGTGCGCTGGTTCTTCAGCACCGACAGCGTGGTCATGGTGGCGCCGATGTCGATCACGGCTACCAGCGCATCCCGCCCGACATTCAACTGGTCGGCGATCAGCGTAAAGGCGTTCTCCATGGCGAAGGCCTCGACGTCGACCACCTGGGCGCTAAGGCCACCGAGGTCGAGGGCAGCCACGCGCATGTCCACGTTCTCTGTGCGCGACGCAGCCAGGAGAATGTTGTTCATTTCGGGGTTGTCGCGCACCGGCCCGAGCACCTCGAAATCGAGGCTCACTTCCTCGATCGGGTACGGAATGTATTGGTTCGCTTCAACCTGGATCTGGCCTTCCAGATCCTCTTCCGACAGCTCGGCCGGCATCGGCACGATGCGCGTGATCACGGCCGAACCGGCCACGGCCGCCGCCGCATGCTTGACCTTGGCGCCGGAGCGCGACAGCGCGCGGCGTATGGCCTCGCCCACTGCCTCAACTTCGACAATGTTCTTTTCGACTACTGCGTTCGGGGGCAGCGGTTCGATCGCGTAGTGTTCCACGCGATAGCGACCTCCTGCCTGGCTAAGCTGCAGCAGCTTGACGGCGGTCGAACTAATGTCGACGCCGACCAGCGGCGGCTTCTTGGGTGTAAAGAGCCCCACGACGATTCCCCCTTGACCCCTGGCGCTTCCGCCAGATACTGGCAGGATTGCCGGGTCATTAAATCCAAAAATTAACGCGATAGCAACGGCCTACACGATCTTCTTCGAGGTTTTTGACGTGATGCCCTGCACATTTGGGCCAATCCGCCGACGCCGAGATTAAGGTTTTGCTAACCCGCTGCTGATGCCCCACATACTGCTACATCTATACTTTGGTCTGTTTTGACTTAGGTCTCGGTACAACAACCACATGGCCCGATTTTTTAAAGCCCTGCTGCGCTGGCTGCTGATTCTGGGCTTCAGCGGACTGCTAATGATCGCTGCGGCCATTGGAGTGGCCTACTGGCTGGTCTCCCCGCGCATCCCCTCCGTGGATGTGCTCAAGGATTACCACATGCAAGTTCCGCTCCGAGTGGTAACGGCGGACGGCAAGCTGATCGCGACCTTCGGCGAAACGCGCCGCATTCCGGTCTCCGTCGAGCAGGTGCCTGACATGCTCAAGCATGCGGTGCTGTCAGCGGAAGATGCTGATTTCTATACGCATCCAGGCGTCGACTGGCGCGGCGTGATGCGCGCCGGCTTCCACGTGGTGACTTCCGGCGGCAACAAGACCCAGGGCGGCTCCACCATCACCCAGCAGGTGGCCCGCAACTTCTTCCTGAGTCCCGAGAAGCTCTACTCCCGCAAGCTGATCGAGATGTTCATCGCCCTGCGCATGGAGAGCACGCTTACCAAGGACCAGATCCTGGAGCTCTATCTCAACAAGATGTTCCTGGGGCATCGCTCTTACGGTATCGCGGCCGCAGCCGAGTACTACTACGGCAAGCGGCTGGACCAGCTCACGGTGGCCCAGTGCGCGGCTATCGCCTCCACCTTCCAGCTGCCCTCGGCGGTCAATCCGCTTACCAATACCTCTCGTCTGATCGCCCGCCGCAACTGGGTGCTGGGCCAGATGCTGGAGCACCGCTACATCAACCAGGCGCAATACGAGCAGGCCATCCACGCACCGGACGAGGCCGCGCCGCATGAGCAGCCTATCCAGGTAGATGCGCCCTACCTGGCCGAGATGGCACGGCTTCAGGCACTGGATCGCCTGGGCAACGACGCACTGACCGAGGGTTATGTAGTCAAGACCACCCTGGTCAGTACCCGACAACAAGCGGCAGTGGCGGCCGTGCGCGATGGCCTGGCTATTTACGACCATCGCCATGGCTGGCGCGGGCCGGAAGCCCATGAGGAGTTACCGCCAAACGCTAGCGACAGTGACTACAGTAACCTGCTCTCCAGCTTCATGGACGTGGCAGGGCTCACGCCGGGCCTGGTCATCACCTCCTCTGCCTCCGAAGCCTCGGTCTTCCTGCCGAGCAAGGAAGTGATCAAGCTGGACCTGAAGGCCATGGACTGGGCTCGCCCCTACGTCAGCGAAAACCGCACGGGCGCCGCTCCCACTCGTGTGGACACCGTACTGAAGCCCGGGGATATCATCCGCGTCATCCGCGATGACAAGGGCGCATGGCAGCTGACGCAGATTCCGAAAGCGCAGGCTGCGTTGGTATCGCTCGATCCGGAAAATGGCGCGATCCAGTCGCTGGTCGGTGGCTTCAACTTCCAGCGCAGCAAGTTCAACCGCGCGGTGATGGCTGCTCGCCAACCAGGCTCGAGCTTCAAGCCCTTCATCTATTCCGCGGCATTCGAGCGTGGCTATACGCCAGCGTCGATCATCAACGACTCGCCGATCGCCCTGCCCGACCCCTCGCAGCCTAATGGCCTGTGGACACCGAGCAACGATGACAACAAATTTGCCGGGCCGATGCGCCTGCGCGAAGCATTGATCGAATCGAAGAACCTTGTCTCCGTGCGACTGCTCGATTCGATCGGCGTTCGTTACACGCGCGATTACGTCACGCGCTTCGGCTTCCCGCTCGATGCGCTGCCGAACAATCTGTCGATGGCGCTGGGCACAGCCTCAGTGTCTCCGTTGAGCATGGCCCGCGGCTTCGCCGTGTTCGCCAATGGCGGCTACCTAGTAACTCCGTATTTCATCAGCGAAATCGATGACCGCGATGGCAAGCCGGTCTACGTCGCCAATCCGGCGCGCGCCTGCGCGGACTGCTCGGAACGCCTGCTGCAGAACAGTCCCCCTGCGCCGCCGCCCGCCAACATGCTGACTAACGGTGTATCAGCCAGCTCGTCCAACGCCCCGGCGCCCGCAACCAGTGTAGCGATGGCGGGCGAAACGGCGCTGCCGGCCGACGTGCACAACAACGGCGCTGCACCGCCAGCGCTGGCACCGCACGTAATCGATATTCGTAATGACTATCTCGTCACCTCGTTGATGAAGGACGTGATCCAGTCACCCATGGGCACCGGCTACGCGGCGAAAACACTCAACCGCAATGACCTGGCCGGGAAGACCGGTTCCACCAACGACCATCGCGATGCCTGGTTCGTCGGCTTCAACGGCGACATATCGACGGCCGTGTGGGTTGGCTTCGACGATTTCAGTTCGTTGGGGAAGGGTGAATTCGGCGCGAAAGCAGCCTTGCCGATCTGGATCGACTACGTAGGCGACGTGCTCAAGGGCATCCCGGAAAAAAGCCTGCCCATGCCGCCAGGCATCACCACCATGCTGATCAATCGCGAAAACGGCCTACCGACGGCTCAAGGCGATCCCAATGCCATGCAGGAGATCTTCAAGGTGGAAGACATCGACCGCTTGCACAACCTGGCAACGCAGCAGCAACAACAAAACCAGGATCAACAGCAGACTAACGACATCTTCTAACTTTTTCTTGTAGGCTGAGGGTGCTCTGACCCATTCTGCGTAGACGTCACCGGCCCTGTCTGCCCGCAGATCACAGGGCCATCGGCGAAGGCAGACTGGCCGTCTGTCGAGGCGATGGACCGAAGATATGCGGGCAGACAGGGCCGGCCCGGAGGGTGATGCCCAGAGAGTCCGCAGGCTGCGCCGCGCGACTTGAAAAGGCACCCGGCCTTCCCTGCGCCGCGCACCACAGCCTGCGGACTCTCTGGGCATCATGCCGCCTACGCAGAATGGGTCAGATCACCCTTTGCCCCGCACACTTAAGAGGGTCGCAGCATGGCAAGAGGCGAGCACCATCGCATCCACGCGCAAGACCGTGTGCAGCGCAATCGGCTACGCGTCGCCCAGGAGGCGGCGCGCCTGATGAGCGAACACGGCATCCGCGACTTCCACCGCGCCAAACGCAAGGCCGCCGAACGACTCGGCGTGCTGGATGAGCAGGCGCTTCCCCGCAACCACGAAATCGAACAGGCGCTGCGCGAGCATCAACGCCTGTTCCAATCAGAAAGCCAACCCAAGTTGCTTAGACAGCGGCGCGAAGCCGCCATCGAAGCGATGCGATTCCTGGAACGCTTCGAACCACGCCTGGTCGGCGCCGTACTGGAAGGCACGGCCGATGCGCACTCGGCGGTGTGCCTGCACGTTTTCAGTGACGATCCCGAAGCCGTCGGCATCTATCTGCGCGAGCATGGCGTGCCGTTCGAAATGCAGACGCGGCGCTTACGCATCACACGCGACGAACAGGTCGAATTCCCGGTGCTGCTGTTCGCTGCCGACAACCTTCCGTTCGACCTTACGGTGCTGCCGCATAACGCTCTCCGTCAGGCACCGCTCGACCGCATGGATGAAAAACCAATGCGGCGTGCTGCGCTGGCATCGGTGGAGATCATGCTGGCTGAGGAACAAGAACAGCAGGATGATTTCGAACGCAAACTCGCTGCAGCCCTCAAATAACCACATCAAACGAAAACGCCCGGCCTAAGCCGGGCGTTTCATGTTGCGGACGAAGCGTTTGATCAGCGCTTGTCCATGCTGACGTAGTCACGGTTGCCTGCGCCAACGTACAACTGACGCGGACGGCCGATACGCGAACCTGGCGTTTCGTGTTGTTCGATCCAATGCGCAATCCAGCCGGCGGTGCGCGCGATGGCGAACATCACGGTGAACATCTCGGTCGGAATGCCGAGCGCCTTGTAGATGATGCCGGAATAGAAATCCACGTTCGGATACAGCTTGCGCTCGACGAAGTAATCGTCCTTCAGCGCGGCTTCTTCCAGCTTCATCGCCACATCGAGCAGCGGATCGTTCACGCCCATCTCCGCCAGTACCTTGTGGCACATCTCACGGATGATCTTCGCGCGCGGATCGAAGTTCTTGTACACGCGATGGCCGAAGCCCATCAGGCGGAAGTTGTCGTTCTTGTCCTTGGCGCGCTTGACCGCGGTTTCCACCTTGTCCGGCGAGCCGATCTCTTCGAGCATCTTCAGCACGGCTTCGTTGGCGCCACCATGTGCCGGGCCCCACAGCGCGGTGATACCTGCAGCGACCGAAGCATAAGGATTTGCACCAGTGGAACCGACCAGGCGCACGGTGGAAGTGGAAGCATTCTGCTCGTGGTCTGCGTGCAGAATAAACAGCAGGTCCAGCGCCTTCGCGCACACCGGGCTGAGTTCCAGCGGCTCGCTCGGCACTTCGAACATCATGTGCAGGAAGCGGTTGACGTATTCGAGATTGTTGCGCGGATAGCGGAACGGCCAGCCAATCGAATAGCGATAGCAGGCTGCTGCGATCGTCGGCATCTTCGCAATCAGGCGAATCGCGGCCAGGTGGCGATCTTCTGCGTTATCGACATCCAGATCTTCATGATAGAAAGCCGACAGCGAAGCCACCGAGGCGGCCAGCATGGCCATCGGATGCGCGTCGTGATGGAAGCCCTGGAAAAAATTCTTGTGCGACTCGTGCATCATCGTGTGATGCGTAATGTCGTTTTCGAACGAGGCGAACTGGGTCTTGTTCGGCAGCTCGCCGTGCAGCAGCAGGTACGCCACTTCGAGGAAGCTCGACTTTTCCGCCAACTGCTCGATCGGATAGCCGCGATACATCAGCACGCCCTGATCGCCATCGATATAGGTGATGGCGCTCTTGGTGCTGGCCGTGCTGCCGTAACCGGGATCGTAGGTGAAATGCCCTGTGTCCTTGTACAACGGGGCAATGTCGACGCAGGCGGGGCCAAGCGTGCCACTCAGCAGAGGGAGCTCACTGCTGCGGCCGTTGGACTCATCAACGAGCTTGACGGATTTGGAATCGGACACGGAAACCTCCTACGCATGGGTCGCCACCGGGGCAACCGCGTAACGGCAACCAGCCGGCAAGGGAAAGGCGCATTGACGTGGGGAAAGCGTCAATGCATCCCATCTATTATCGCACATCAGATTGCAAACAATCCGATGACGCATGGTGCGATTGACAAGCATGAAAAAGCACAAGGCAGGCGCATGGCCTGCCTTGTGCGAGATTCTTTAACCAGCCCCGCAGGGCTGTTCGCAAAGAATTACTTCTGTGCGTAACGGCGACGGAACTTGTCGACGCGACCACCGGCGTCAACGACTTTCTGCTTGCCGGTGTAGAACGGGTGCGAGTGGCTGGAGATATCCACCTTGACCAGCGGGTACTCGTTGCCGTCTTCCCACTTGATGGTTTCCTTGGTGGCAATCGTCGAGCGCGTCAGGAACGCGAATTCGGACGAAAGATCCTGGAACACCACCTGACGGTAATTCGGATGGATATCGGGCTTCATGACGGACTCAAAGCGTGCGTGAAAAGAGCGGTATTGTATCGATCATGCCAAGCCCTGGTCAAGCCGTCTGGGGCACGCCCAGAGCTCGCTGCACCATGGCCGCGAACTTGGCCTGGTCGAGCTCCATCACGACATTGACCTGGGATTGCTGGCCCAGCCGGCCAGCCCAGTCCACCACGGTGGCACCGCGCGTCAGCCGGCCATCCAGCTCCACGCCCACACGGCGGTGCTCGCTGCGCCTCACCACGGAGGGATCGATGGCCACCGCCATTGCCAGTGCGTCAGCGGCAATGATGCCCCGCCGCCCGCGCTCGCGGTTGGTTTCGCGAGCCACTTGGAACACGCGGCCGAAGAACTCGGCACGGTGATCACCTGCGACGAGCCACTGATCGAACTCATCCTCGTCGAAGGCATGCCGCAGGGTGAGCTCCCAATCGACCAGATCGAAGTCCGGAAAGCCCTCGAACACGACATGCGCGGCTTCCGGATCAAACCCTACATTGAATTCGGCAGGCACACGGCTGGTATTGCCGCGTCCGGTCACCGCGCCTCCCATCACCACCAGCCGCTTTACGCGCTGTGGCAAGGAAGGGTCCAGCCGCAGGGCCAGCGCGAGATTAGTAAGCGGCGCCAGCGCGACCAGGGTGAGCTCACCGGGGCGCTCGCGCGTCAGACGAAGTATCGCCAGTGCCGCGTGCTCATCCGCCACGGCGGCTTTTGGTTGGGGAAAACCGACATCGCCCAGACCATCGCGCCCATGCACGAACGCCGCATCCTCCTCGGGCAAACGCACCAGCGGCGTGGGGCAGCCGGCAAACACCGGCGTGGCCGCGCCCACCAGATCCACCAGCGTACGTGCGTTACGCGTGGTGTGCGCAAGGCCGACATTGCCGGCCGCAACACTGAGGCCGAGTACATCGGCATGCGCATGGGCCATCAAAATGGCGAGCGCATCGTCTACGCCGGGATCGGTATCAATCAGCAATTGCGGTTTGGTCATCGTCATGCCATCGACAGTGAGCTGTACATCTGTTTCAAGCTACCTGCTTCTCAAGCGCCTGCATAGCGTGCCGCGCCGCCGATCCAGCGTTCGATCAGGCGCGCCGCGCGCTCGGGTTGCTGGGCCAGCATGTATTCGCCCACCTGCTGCACCGCCGGCAGCAGATGCGCATCGCGCGCCAAGTCAGCCATGCGAAAACTGAGCTGCCCGGTTTGTCGCGTACCCAACACTTCACCCGGGCCGCGCAGCTCCAGATCCTTCTCGGCAATGCGGAAACCATCATTGGTTTCGCGCATCACTTGAAGCCGCTCGCGTGCAAGCTGCCCCAGTGGCGGCTGATAAAGCAGCACGCAGTTGGAAGCGATGGCACCCCGCCCCACGCGTCCACGCAATTGATGCAATTGCGCCAGGCCAAGGCGTTCGCTGTTCTCGATCACCATCAGGCTGGCGTTGGGCACGTCCACGCCCACCTCGATCACCGTGGTGGCCACCAGCACCACCAATTCACCCATCTTGAATGCATCCATGACCGCCTGCTTTTCTTTTGGCTTCATGCGCCCATGGATCAAACCCACCTTAAGCTCGGTCAATGCGTGTGAAAGCTCCGCATGCGCCGCCTCGGCCGCCTGCGCACGCAGTTGCTCAGATTCCTCAATCAGCGTGCACACCCAATACGCCTGTCGTCCTTCCAGGCAAGCAGCGCGAATGCGCTCGATGACTTCGGCTCGCCGTGCATTGGAAATCGCAATGGTCTGCACCGGTGTGCGGCCTGGCGGCAATTCGTCAATGGCGGAGATGTCCAGATCGGCATAGGCACTCATCGCCAGCGTGCGTGGAATCGGCGTTGCCGTGAGCACGAGTTGGTGCGGCACCCAGTCACCCTCCAATCCCTTGTCACGCAGAGCCAGGCGTTGCTGCACACCGAAGCGATGCTGTTCGTCCACGATCGCCAAGCCTAACTGCGCAAACGCAACACCTTCCTGCATCAAGGCATGCGTGCCGATCACGATCGGCGCGCCTTCGGCTACGCGCTGCATCGCCTGCTGACGTGTTTTGCCCTGCTGCTTGCCGGCGAGCCACTCGACATGAATACCCAAAGGTTCCAACCAGTGGCGGAAATTGCGCAGATGCTGCTCCGCCAGCAATTCCGTCGGCGCCATCAACGCAACTTGGTAACCGGCCTCGACCGCGGCCAATGCTGCTGCGCAAGCCACCGCTGTCTTGCCGGAGCCGACATCGCCCTGCACCAGACGCAGCATCGGGCGCGGCTGCGAGATATCTGCGGTGATTTCCTCAATCACCCGCTGCTGTGCACCCGTCAATTGAAATGGCAAGGATGCAAGCCAACGCTGCCGCAACATGCCGTCACCACCCAGCACAGGCGCGCGGCGTTCGCGCACGGCCGCACGCAAACGCTTCAAGCTCATGTGCTGAGTGAGCAACTCCTCGAACGCGAGGCGCTGCTGAGCGGGATGCCGCCCTTGCATCAGCTGGTCCATGCGCGCGTCCGGCGGCGGCCGATGCACGTACAGCAGCGCCTCATGCAGCGACGTCAGTCCGAATTTTGCGCACAGTTTGGGTGGAATCAGCTCCAAATCCACCTCGGCAGGCAATCGCTGCAGCGCCTTGTCGATCAAGGTTCCCAAACGTTTCTGCCCGAATCCTTCGGTGGTGGGATAGACAGGCGTAAGACGCTCGTCGAGCGCGACAGGCGCATCTTCGGCGAGGCGGCGATATTGCGGATGCACCATTTCCAGGCTGCCATTGCCCTGCCGCACTTCGCCGTAGCAGAGCAGACGCGTACCTACCCGAAATTGTTCCGCCTGTGCGCGATTGAAATGAAAAAAACGCAGCAGCAGTGTGTGCATGGCGCCATCGCCGATCGCCACTTTCAGCTGCGGGCGATAGCGGAAACCTTTCTCGACCGCCTCCACCGTACCCACCACTTGCGTGCGCATGCCGGGATGCAGATCCGCCAGCGGCGTGAGATGCGTGCGGTCTTCATAACGCAACGGCAAGTGGAACCACAGATCTTGCAGACAATGCAGACCCAGCCGCGTCAGCGATGCACGCAGCGCCGGGCCGACACCACCAAGCGCGGTGACCGGCAGCTTGCCCGCATCGTCGGCGGCAGCGATGGCAGTTTGAGGTTTCGGGGCAGCCATTGCGGAAGACTAACCGAGCACACCGACGCAACGCATTTGGACTGCCGACAAATGCTGTCAGCAGTCTGCGTGCATCCGGATCAGTCCAACACCATGATGGCGTCCACTTCTACCTGCGCGCCCTTCGGCAGGCCGGCAACCTCGATCGTGGAGCGTGCCGGATAAGGCGCCTGGAAGTATTCGTTCATGACGGCATTGACGGCTGCAAAGTTCGCCAGATCCGTGACGTAGATGCCCACGCGCACGAACTGTTCGAACGAGCCGCCGGCCGCTTCAGCCACGGCCTTGAGGTTGTCGAACACGCGACGGGTCTGGGTGCTGATGTCGCCTTCCACCAGCACACCGCTAGCTGGATCAAGCGGAATCTGGCCAGAGAAGTACACGGTATTGCCGGCGCGTACGGCCTGCGAATACGGGCCAATGGCGGCGGGAGCTTTGTCGGTAGAGACAATCGTGCGGGACATGGGATTCATCCGTTCACAGCGAAAACGGAAGTGTAGCGAGAGAATGGCGCGCTACAACGGATACCGGTAAGCCCCGCTTACCACGCCGGTCCGCCGCACGCGCCGAATGACCTCGGCCAAGTGCTTGCGGTTCTTCACCTCGATGGTGAACAGCAATGTGGCCGCAGAGGTATCGCGCTCGACGTATTCCACATTTTCGATGTTGGAATCGGCAGCCGCGATCGCCGCCGCAACCGTGGCAAGCACACCGGGCCGGTTGATGACTTCGATACGCAGTTCGGCACGGTAGTCGCCTTGGACGTCGCGATCCCATTCGATATCCACACAACGCTCGGGCGAGGATTTGCGCAGTTCGGCCATGTTCGGGCACTCGGTGCGGTGCACGACGATGCCCTTGCCTGGCGACAAATAGCCAATGATCTCGTCGCCCGGCAACGGGTGACAGCAATTGGCGAAACTCAAAACGCCGCGCTCGGCGCCGGTGATATGAATTTTCTCGGAAGGATGCGTAACAGGCGTGCCTCGCGCTGAAGTACCGCGCGAGGTGACCAGCTGACTGGCAACCTGGTCGGGCATGCGATTGCCGAGGGCGATGTCGGCCAATAGCTCTTCCAGACGCTTGAGCTTGGATTTGTGCAGGAACTTCTCCAGCACTTCCGGCTGGATGGCATCGAGACTGGTGCCCTGGGCATCCAGTGCGCGATCGAGCATGCGATGGCCAAAGTCGACCGCGTCTTCGTGCTGCAGATGTTTCAGATATTGGCGGATGGCGGTGCGGGCCTTGCCGGTGACCACGAATTCCAGCCATGCCGGATTGGGGACCGCCGAGGGCGCCGTGATGATTTCCACCAACTGCCCCGACTCAAGCCGTGCACGCAACGGCAGCAGCTTCTTGTCGACACGTGCCGCCACCGCGTGATCACCCACATCGGTGTGCACGGCATATGCAAAATCCAACGCGGTGGCATTGCGCGGCAGCGAGAGGATGTCCCCGCGCGGCGTGAACAGATAGGTTTCATCGGGGAAGAGGTCGATCTTGACGTTCTCGATGAACTCCGCCGCGGACGGTGTGTTTGCCTGGCTGTCAGCTAACGCGGACAGCCATTCGCGCGCACGCGCCTGTGCACTGTTCGCGGGGCCGCTTTCCGTCTTGTATGCCCAGTGCGCCGCTACACCGCGCTCGGCCACCGAATCCATTTCTTCGGTGCGAATTTGCACTTCGATCGGCGCGCCGAATGGCCCAAGCAGAACGGTGTGTAATGACTGGTAACCATTGGCCTTCGGGATCGCGATGAAATCCTTGAAGCGGCGATCGACCGGCTTGTACAAGGCATGCACCACGCCGAGCGCCATGTAGCAACTCATCGCGGCATCGGTCACGACGCGGAAGCCATACACATCCATCAGTTGCGCAAAGCTTTTGTGCTCATTGCGCATCTTGGAATAGATGCTCCACGGCGATTTGATTCGTCCGACCACGCGCACTGGAATGCGCTCCTCGACCAGCCGTGCGGTGAGCGCACCTTCAATACGGCTCATCGCTTCACGACGGTTGCCGAGTGCGGCGCGAATGCGTTCGCTGATTACGCGATAGCGGTCGGGGTGCAGCGCGCGAAAGCCCAGATCCTGCAGTTCCGCCTTGATCTTGTTCATGCCGAGGCGTTGCGCGATGGGCGCGTAGATTTCCAGCGTCTCGCGCGCAATGCGGCGGCGCGACTCGGGATCTTTTGCGCCGAGCGTGCGCATGTTGTGCAAGCGATCGGCCAGCTTGATCAGGATCACGCGCAGGTCGCGCGCCATCGCCAGCAGCATCTTGCGGAAGCTTTCCGCATCGGCTTCCTGGCGGCTGGAAAAGCGCATTTTGTCCAGCTTGGTGACGCCATCGACCAGCTCGGCCACCGATTCGCCGAATTCGCCGGCCAGTTCGGCACGGGTCAGCTGCGTGTCTTCCAGCGTGTCGTGCAGAATGGCGGCGATAATGGTTTCCGCATCCATGCCGAACTCGGCCAGGATGCCGGCCACAGCGATGGGATGGGTGATGTAGGGCTCACCGCTCTTGCGCGTCTGCCCTTCATGCGCCACCGCGCCCACCTGATAGGCGCGCAACACACGGGCAACCTGCGCCTCAGGCAGGTAGGCAAGACGTTCTTTCAAGGCCACCACGTAGGGTGGCAGTGCGGACGTATCCTGGGAAGCCGGATGCGTGGCCGCGTTCGTCATGGAGTCACGACGCCCGTTCAGGCGGTCGCCTCGTTACGAATATGAGAAGACGGAAGGAAGCTAAGGCGTGACGCGTGGCCAGTCGTCCCGGCGTAACCGGCTCGACTTTCCATGCACCGTCGACAGCCAGCTTCCATCAATCGTCTCCACCTTTGGAGAGGTCGTCATCCACTTCCTGCGCCGCCCATTCCAGAGCTTCACGCTCGGCGCGCTCGCGCTCGGCGCGGTCGATTTCGTCGATAGTGACCTGATCGATGCGGCGATCGGCGATTTCACGCAGCGCCAACACGGTAGGCTTATCGTTGTCAGGGTTGACGGCCGGTTCGGCTCCGTTGGCGAGCTGGCGGGCGCGCTTGGTGGCCATCAGAACCAGTTCAAAACGGTTGTTGACTACCTCGAGGCAGTCTTCCACGGTAATGCGAGCCATGGGAAATCCTTGAACTATAAAAACTTATGCGGCCTTACAGTTTATCGGCCGGTTACCCGGCTGGCAACGCGAAGCGCTCGCCGCCATGCTGAACACGCTTTATCATGTCCGGCTGTCGCACGCCAGCTCGTAACGCTGCTGCAACACGTGCACAATATAGAACTAGAAAGTACACATATAATCTCCCCAACCTTTTGCAGCGGACTCCCCCCTCGATGCCTTCCCTGCCCCGTCTTGCCGCGCTAAGCCGCCTCGTACCCGCCTTCGCCATGCTGGCCCTCTTGGCCGGCTGCGCCATTGCTCCGCCTCGTACCGACGACCCCCTGGAGAAGTTCAACCGCAAGAGTTACGCCTTCAACATGGCGCTGGACAGGCATGTGCTGCGACCGGTGGCGGTGGGCTACACCAAGGTCACGCCCAAGCCGGTGCAAACGTCGATCGGCAACTTCTTCACCAATATCAAGCTGCCGATCAGCATTGCCAACAACCTGTTGCAGGCTCGTCCTAGCGATGCCATGACAGATACCGGCCGTTTCTTGATCAATATGACGGTTGGCTTGGCTGGCTTCTTCGATCCGGCCACCAAAATGCAGATCCCGATCAAGGAAACCGATTTCGGCATCACCCTGGCCCGCTGGGGTGTGCCGGAGGGCGACTACCTGATGATTCCGCTGCTTGGCCCATCGACCTTCCGTGACGTGTGGCAGTACCCGGTGGACGGCTACCTGTTCGACCCGATCAGCTACTTCGAGCGCAATCACAAGTTCCACTGGGGCCAGTACTACATCCCCGAAGCGGTCTATTTCATCCAAATGCGCGCCCAGTTGCTCGATGCCGACAGCTTCCTGCAGTCTGCCTACGACCCCTATGCCTTCGTGCGTGATGCCTGGCGGCAGAATCGCCTGAACAAGATCTACGATGGCAATCCGCCGGCGGACGTGATGCTGAAGCTCCAACAAGGCCAAGGCGCCGACAACAAGCAAGATCAGAATTTCGATCCTGCCGAGCTGTTGAAAGAGCAACAGCAATGGGAACAGAAGCAAAAACAGCAGGACAACTCTGGCAAGCCGTCTGGCGGTTAAGCCGGCACGTTGACATCACCCGATCCTGATCGGGTGATGTCAATCAATCGAGCACATTAAAAACGGAGCTCATCTCAGAGCTCCGTTTTTTTATGGCTGGTGTTCTTGCTTGCAGAGCGTCAGTGCAGCAGCGATTCCACACCGCAAACCTGCGCCAGTGCCTGCATACCTTTGGGCACACGACGCACACTTACCCGGCGCTCGCCTTGATCGGCCTCCGACAACGCCGCCAGCACGCATGCCAAGCCGGCGCTGTCGCAGCTGTCCACGCCACCAAGATCCAGCATATGGCGATCGCGCTTGGCGAACGCATGGCGCATCGCCGCGAGCGCACCCGCCGCGGTGGCGAAATTCAACGTCCCGGATACGGAGACCGTATCCGGGACGTCTGCACTTACCTGGAACTTGCCGGACTTGGTAGGAGACATCAGCCCTGACTGCCCTGGTTACCCTTATTACCCTTGTTTTCCTGATCCATCTTCTGCAACGCCTTGTCGCCCTGCGTTTCCAGGTCGGCGATCAGTTTGTCGAGGCCTTCCTTCTTGATCTCGGCATCGACCTGGTTGCGGTAATTGGTGATGTAGGAAATGCCTTCGATGATGATGTCATACGCCTTCCACTGACCGTCGGCGGTCTGGTGGAAAACGAAGTTCACGGCCACCGGCTTGTTGTCGCTGGTGTTCATCTGGGTCTTGACCACGGTGTACTTCGGGTTGACCTCGCCGCCGGACGGCAGGACCTTCACCGTACCCTTGGTGTAGCCCAGCAAGCCTTCTGCATAACGATTGGTCAGCGAGCTATAGAAAGCCTTGGCAAAACGCGAGCGCTGTTCGGGCGTCGCTTCACGGGCATGCATGCCCAGCACAAGGATCGATGCCCAATCGGTATCGAAATGGGGCAGGAAGATCTGATTGATCAACGCGATCAGCTTGGGCTTGTTGTTCTGCAGTTGCGCCTTGTGGTCAGCAATCTGCGTATCAAGTTGATGAGTAATATCCTCAACAACGGCCTGCGGCGACGATGCGTTGGACGGCTGCGCGCTGGATGCGCTCTGCGCGAAGGCCGGCGCGGCGATCACGACGCTGCCCAGAGCGAGGGCGGTGGCAATGGCCAGATGACGCAACATGGATGACTCCTCGTAAAGCCGGCTCAATGTTTGCCGGCAGGCTGATTGGACGAACCGCTACCGTTGCCACCGGCGTTGCTGCTGCCGCTGGGTGAACCATTGACCAGGAACTTGCCGATCAAATCTTCCAGCTGCACGGCCGACTGGGTCAGTACGAACTGGTCGCCTTCCTTGAGCGAATTCGGCGAGCCGCCGGGTTGGATCGCAACATACTGGCTACCGATCAAACCACTGGTGAATATGGCAGCGGCCGAATCGTCCGGAATCTGGTTGTATCGATTATTGATGGCCATCGTTACGGTGGCGTCCAGCTTGGTCGGATCGGCTTTCACATCGGACACACTACCAATCGCCACGCCCGCCATCTTCACCGGCGCACCCACCGTCAATGTGCCTACGTTGGTGAAGTGCGCGGTAACTTTGTAACTTCCGCCAATGGCGTCTGCCGTACCACCCGCACCGAAGAATTTGCCAAGCATTTCTTCCAGCGGCTGCGTCGACTTGGTCAAGACCAGATGCGCCCCATCGGCCAGATATTGCTTGCCTGAGCCGAACTGCAGACCGACGTACTGATCGCCCAGCAGGCCGCTGGTATAGATCACCGCGGTCGAATCGGTGGGAATTTGATTGAATTTCTTGTCGATCGAGAGCTTGACGTCCGCCACGTCCTTGCCAGGCACCAGCGTGATGGACTGCACCTGGCCTACACGCACGCCTGCCACCTTCACCGGGGCACGGTCTTTCAGCTGACCGACGTTCGCAAACTCGGCATCAACGGAGTAACTCGCCCCCTGGTGGCTGTTGACCACGGAAGTCGTCTGCGTCGCAAGGTAGGCCAGCGCGGCGAAACCGAGCACGATGAACAGACCGGTGCCGACGGCATAGGATTTTCTCTGGCTCACGGCAAAGTCCTCAAAAAGAAACAATTAATCATGATGGTCACATCAAGAAAGCGGTGAGCACGAAGTCCAACGCGAGAATCGCAATCGACGAAGCAACCACCGTGCGCGTGGTGGCATAGGCCACGCCTTCGCTGGTCGGCGCCGTGGTATAGCCCTGGAATACGGCAATCAGCGATATGACGGCGCCAAACACCAGGCTCTTCCAGATCAGGCCGTTGATTACGTCATCCCACACATCCACCGTGGCGGTCATGTTCGACCAGAACGTGCCGTTGTCGACACCCAGCCAATCCACGGCAACGAGATGACCGCCAAAAATGCTCAGTCCGCAGAACACGCAACACAGGAGCGGCATCGCGATGATGCCGGCAAGAAAACGCGGCACCGCGACATAGGCGATCGGATCCACCGCCATCATTTCCATCGCTGCGATCTGATCGGTCGCGCGCATCAAGCCGATCTCAGCAGTGATTGACGTGCCCGCACGGCCCGCAAACAGCAACGCGGTCACCACCGGCCCGAGTTCGCGATACACCGATAGCGCCACGACCGAACCCGTGGCAGAGGTGCCGCCGAAAATAGCCAGCACGTGATACAGCTGTAAGCCCAGCACCATGCCCACGAACAATCCGCTGGTCATGATGATGGTGAGGCTCATGCCACCGACGAACCATAACTGCCGCACCGTCTCCGTCACATGCCGCATGCTGCGCGGAATGGCCGACAAGATGCGCAGCAGGAACAGGCCGCAGCGGCCGATCTGGGCCAGCGATCCGATCACCACGTTTTCGTGTCCCATCCGCGCGCTCATGCCACACCTTGCTTGAAACCGAGAGCCTCAGCGTAATCGCCGGCTGGATACTGGAATGGCACCGGGCCATCCGCTTCGCCACCGAAGAATTGGCTTGTCCATGGCGAACCACTTTCAGCGATGGTCTTGGGATCGCCCTGCGCCACCACCTTGCCGTTGGCAATCAGGTAAACCACATCGGCCACCTGCTTGATCGCCTCCAGCTCGTGCGCCACCAAAACGCTGGTTATGCCCAGCGTTTCATTGAGCGTGCGGATCAGCTTCAGCACCTGATTCAGGGCGATCGGATCCAGGCCAACGAAGGGTTCGTCGTAGAGGATCAGCATGGGGTCGAACACGATCGCGCGCGCCAGCGCCACGCGGCGCGCCATGCCACCGGAAAGCTCGCTGGGCATCAACGACGCCGCGCCGCGCAGACCGACCGCCTGCAACTTGGTGAGCACGATGTTGCGGATCAGCACCTCGGGCAGCCGGGTGTGCTGGCGCAGCGGGAAGGCCACGTTCTCGAACACGTCAAAATCGGTGAGCAAGGCGGAGTTCTGGAACAGATAACCGATGCGCTCGCGCAGCTCGAACAGCGCGTCACGCGGCATCTCCGCCACGTTCCGCCCCTCCACCAGCACCTGGCCTGCGTCGCCGCGCATCTGGCCGGTGATGTGCTTGAGCAAAGTCGTCTTGCCGGTGCCGCTCGGGCCCATGATGGCGGTGACCTTGCCGCGCGGAATATCCAGGTCCAGCTTGTCGAATACGACCTTGCCGTTGAGCACCGTGGTCAGGCCACGAATGCGCACCAGCGCGTCGTTGTCGGGTTGAGCTTGGACGGTATCGATCATGGCCTGGGGGACGGCGGGAAAGTGGAAACGTTAACTGAACTGGGCCCCTAATGCTATGCGGGCCAGTACAGTAATCCTGAGCAAGCGTTCAGGTTGCGGCCAGAAGTTCCTGAATCAAGCTTTCGTGACGCTGACATTGCAAAGCACTGCGCTGACGAACGGCGCGGACGATGGCCTGCAGGTTATCCAGCGCGTCCTCGAACCGGTCGTTGACGATGATGTAGTCGAACTCGTGGGCGTGCGCGATCTCGCCCCGGGAATTCCGCAGCCGCCGCTCGATCACTTCCGCACTGTCCGACCCGCGCCCGCGCAGCCGCCGTTCCAGCTCCGCGCGCGACGGCGGCAGGATAAACACGCTCACCACATCCGGCTTGGCTTTACGAATTTGCGCGGCGCCCTGCCAATCGATCTCCAGCAAAACGTCACGCCCGTGCTGGAGCAAATCCTGCACGGTTCTGCGCGATGTGCCGTAAAAATTGCCGTGCACTTCGGCATGCTCAAGAAAAATGCCCTCAGCGACTTCGCGCTCGAACTCTGCCCGTTCGACAAAGTAATAGTGGCGCCCGTACTGCTCGCCCGGACGCGGCGGCCGCGTCGTATGGGAAATCGACAAGGAAATACTCGGCTCGCGCTCGAGCAACGCGTTCACCAGCGTCGACTTGCCCGCGCCGGAGGGCGCGGCAACGATGAATAACGTGCCTTCGACACTCGCCGTCTCGGAGTGATGCGTGCTCATTCGATGTTCTGCACTTGCTCGCGCATCTGCTCGATCAACACCTTCAACTCCACCGCCGCATTGGTACTGCGCGCATCGATGGACTTGGAACCGAGCGTATTCGCTTCGCGGTTGAACTCCTGCATCAGGAAATCCAGGCGCCGCCCCACCGGCTCCTTCAAGCCAAGCACCCGGCGCGTTTCGGCGATGTGCGTGCTCAATCGATCCAGTTCTTCATCCACATCGGAACGGGTCACCTGCAATACCAACTCCTGCTCGAGCCGGCCCGGATCGGCCGGTTGCTTCAGATCGGCAAGGCGCGATTCCAAGCGGGTACGCAAGGCGGCGCGGATCTCCGGCATCCAGGTGCGCACATCCGCCACGATGCGCTCGATCGCATCCAGGCGTTCACGCAGAATATCGGCCAGCTTGGCGCCTTCGCGCTCACGCGTGGCGGTCAGCACTTCCAACGCACGATCAAGCACTTCCAGCAGTGCGGCCTGCACTGCTTCCTGATCCACCTCCGCATGCTGCAGCACGCCCGGGAAACGCAACAGCTCGGTAAATTCAACTTGCATGCGCGGGAAACGCGCTTCCATGTCCAGCGCCAGTTCGGACAGGCGGCCAATCAGCGCGCTGTCGACCTGCAGCGATTCACCGCGCGACTCGCCCCGCCGCACGATCACATCCACTTTGCCGCGCGACAAACGGTTCGCCACGCGCTCACGCAGCGCGGATTCGAACACGCGCATGTCTTCCGGCAACCGGGGGCTAAGCTCCAGATAGCGATGATTGACCGCGCGCAATTCGCACGTCAGCGCCCCCGCGGGCGTCTGGGCTTCGGCGGAAGCATAGGCAGTCATGCTGCGAATCATGGGTAACCTTAGGCACGAGAGGTGACGAAAGGCGCAATGGTAAACTGTCCCGCCTCCCGTTGCCCAAAGAACGCCATGCCAGTGTCCCGTCCAAGCGGTCGCACCAGTGATCAGTTGCGCAAAGTCACCATCGAGCGCCACTACACCCGCCATGCCGAAGGTTCCGTGCTGATCGCGTTCGGCGATACGCGCGTGCTCTGCACCGCCAGCATCGAAGACCGCCTGCCGCCATGGCTGCGCGGCAAAGGTGAAGGCTGGGTCACCGCCGAATACGGCATGCTGCCGCGTGCCACCTCCACCCGCACCCAGCGTGAAGCCACGCGTGGCAGCCAGGGTGGACGCACCATGGAAATCCAGCGCCTGATCGGCCGCAGCCTGCGCGCCTGCGTGGATCGCCAGTCACTGGGCGAACGCGTGATCACCCTGGATTGCGACGTGCTGCAGGCCGACGGCGGCACGCGCACGGCCGCCATCACCGGCGCCTACGTCGCACTCGTCGATGCGGTCAACACCCTGATGAAACGCGAAAACCTGCGCCGCAATCCCATCATTGGCGCGGTGGCAGCGGTATCGGTAGGCGTCTATCAAGGCATGCCGGTGCTCGACCTCGACTACAACGAAGATGCCAACTGCGACACCGACATGAATGTAGTGATGAACGACGGCGGCGGCATCATCGAAGTGCAAGGCACCGCCGAAGGCCACGCATTCCGCCGCGAGGAAATGGACGCCATGCTCGACCTGGCCGACAAAGGCATCGCCGAACTGATCGGCCTGCAGCGCGCGGCACTGGAACTGGGCTGAGTCGATTTCATGCAACGTATCGTTCTCGCCAGCAGCAACCGCGGCAAGCTTGCCGAATTCAACACCTTGCTCGCCGACAGCCAGTTCGAGGTGATTCCGCAAGCCGAACTGGGTGTGGAAGATGCCGAGGAAACCGGCCTCACCTTTGTCGAAAACGCGTTGCTCAAAGCTCGCCACGCTTCGCAAATCACCGGCTTGCCGGCGCTGGCGGATGATTCCGGTTTATGCGTAGCGCATCTGCACGGTGCTCCGGGCCTCTACTCTGCGCGCTACAGCGGCGGGCATGGCAACGCAGACGCCAATAATGCATTGCTGCTGCAAAAGCTTGATGGCGTCCCACCACAACAGCGCGGCGCGTTCTTCATCTGCGTGCTCGCACTGCTCTGGCATGCCGAAGATCCCGCACCACTGATCGCCGAAGGCCGCTGGCACGGCCGCGTACTAGATGCCCCGCGCGGCGCACGTGGCTTCGGCTACGACCCGTTGTTCCTGCCACACGGCCAATCATCCAGCGCTGCCGAATTGGATCCGGAAGTAAAAAACCGCCTGAGCCATCGCGGACAAGCCATGGCAACACTGCACGCGCGTATTGCCGAGCTGCATAGCTGAGATGTCGTTGATCGCACCACCGCTGTCGTTGTACGTCCACATGCCGTGGTGCGTTAAAAAATGCCCGTACTGCGACTTCAATTCGCATGGAGTGCGCGGTGAGCCGCCTTACGCGCAGTACGTCGAAACGTTGCTGGCTGATCTCGACGCTGATCTGCGCGATTTCGGCAGCGCACTGCACGACCGCCCCATCATCAGCGTGTTCTTCGGCGGCGGCACGCCTAGCCTGTTCACCCCGGAACTCATCGCCCGCTTTCTCGACGGCGCACGTTCGCGCATGCGTTTCATGGACGACTGCGAAGTCACGCTGGAAACCAACCCCGGCACAGTCGAGCATGGGCGTTTCGATGGTTATCTCGCTGCCGGCGTCAACCGGATTTCGTTCGGCATCCAGAGTTTCGATGATGCCAAGCTCAAGCGACTCGGGCGCATCCATTCCTCGCAAGAAGCCGAGGCGGCGGTGAAATCAACCCAGGATGCCGGCATCAGCAACATCAATCTCGACCTGATGTATGCCCTGCCGGAACAAACACTGCCCGGCGCATTGAACGACGTGGACCGCGCGGTAGCGTTGCAGCCCACGCATATCTCCCACTACCAACTCACTCTGGAACCCAACACTGTCTTCGCCGCCCATCCACCGCCGTTGCCTGACGACGATGCGGCCTGGGCCATGCAGGAAGCCTGCGAAACACGTTTGGCCGAGGCGGGCTACACGCAATATGAAGTGTCCGCCTACGCCCAGCCCGGCCGACGCTGCGAACACAACCTCAACTATTGGCGCTTCGGCGATTACTTAGGTATCGGCGCCGGCGCCCACGGCAAGATCAGCGACGCCGCCGCTGGCGACGTCTGGCGTCGCTGGAAGACCCGCCATCCCAATGCCTATCTGGAAGCCGCCGGCCAACCGGCTCGCATCGGCGGCCATGCAGCCGTGCCGGTCGACGAGCTGCCGTTCGAATACATGCTCAACGCCTTGCGCCTGATCCACGGCGTACCCATGGACGACTTCGCCGCCCGCACCGGGCTGCCGCTGGAGCGCATTGCCGAGCCCCTGGCGGCCAGCCGCCGGAAAGGCTGGCTGGAAACCGATCCGCACTGCCTGCGCACCACGCCACTGGGTCAGCGTTTCCTTAACGACGTCATAGGCGGCTTCCTCGCTTAGCCAAAATGTGATGCAAATCACAAAACCTATGCCGCAGCCCCGGAAGCGGCTTACACTTGGGTCACGGGGAACTCAGGGGGAATGCAGGTCATGGACGTCGAGCCGAGGGTCTATCCGTCGTCTGTTGCCGGAGGTCGGCGTGCCGACCTGGGTCGGCTGCCAGCGCGCGCGCGCAAACTGATCGAGGCGGCTTGCACGCTGTGTGATCACTGGGCAGAACCGACCTTGCGGCTTTGCCTGGACCGCTTCGATAAAAAGCTCTACGAACTGGCCGAGCAATCGCGCAACCACCTGGAACAGCAACAGTGCTTCGATAGCAGAAACGTTGTGCAGCAGGGACGCACAGCGTTTCTCCAATTGTTCGCCGCCCAGCTGCGCGAAAGCTTTGAAGGCATGGGCGATGTGGACGACGACCCGTCGCTGCAATCACTCAGCCTGCATTCGCTGACCTTGCTGGATCGCACCGAACATGAACTTACCGCCGCGCTCGACAAACTCGGGGCGCGCAGCGAGGCTCAGAACGGGCCCATTCTTTCCGAACTCGCCTACCGCCTTGCCGTGCTGGTGGCCGCACCACCGCTTGAGGGCAAACAACTGCCGCCCGGCCCGCAAAACATGGCGCGCATTCTGCGCATCGCCAGCGAGCCGATGAACCTGCCGCTCGAACATCGCCTGCTGTTGTTCCAAGTGTTTGAGAGCAGCGTCGGGCGCACCCTGGTATCGTTGTATGAAGGTATCAATGCCAAGTTGCTGGCCGATGGCATCCTGCCGCAGCTGCGTGCTTTTACTGCCGCGCGCGCCACCCACGGGCCAGCGCATGCGAGTACGCCGACAGCCGGACCTGCTGCTGCCGCAACTTCCGTGGAGGGCACGGAAAACAGCAACGAGCCAATAGCCGTATTGGAAACCCTACGCGACCTGCTCTCCCGCCAGCGTATGGCGGCATCCGGCCATGCACATGCCGCTGGCGGGCGCACCGCCACACCGGAAGAGTTACAGACGGCTCTGGGCGCCCTGCAGCAGCACATGGTGCAGGTCACCGACCGCACCAGCCGCGAGCTGCGCAGCGCGCAACGCCTGCAGGAAGAACTGCTTTACCAGCTCAACCTCAACGTGCCGCCCGGTGCTGCACGCACGCAGCTGACGGCCGAACAAGGCGACACGGTGGAACTGGTGGCGATGCTGTTCGAACAGCTCGCGCAACAACTGCATCACGGTCCGGATGCACGCGCCCTGCTCGGCAATCTGCAGTTGCCCTTGCTGCGGCTCGCCGTTGCCGATCGCGACTTTTTCGACCAGCAAGAACACCCCGCGCGCCAGATGCTCGGCAAACTGGCCGATACCATCGACACCTGGCTAGGCGGGCCGAATGGCGAAACGGATCAGCAACTGCTCGCCAAGCTCAGCCAGCTCGTGGATCGCGCCCAGCAGGAACCGCCCAGCGCCGGGCTGTACACCAGCCTGCTGGCGGATATCGAACATCACCTGATGCAACTGGTGCGCAAGTCGCAAGCCGCCGAACGCCGCCACGTGGAAGCCATGCAAGGCCGCGAGCGGCTGGAACAGGCACGCCGGCGTGCCGATGAACTCATGGCCGAACGCTTCGCCATTGTTTCGCCGCGCGGCTTGCTGCGCACGCTGCTGGAGCGCGCATGGACGGATGTGCTGGCGCTCACGTTGTTACGTCACGACGAGCACAGCGAAGCCTTTCTGCATCAGTTGCGGATCACCGATCAGCTGCTCGGCCAATTCCCCGTGCATGATCCGCTGGAGTTGCGTCATGAAGTGGAGGCCGGCCTGCAGCAAATCGGCATGCACCAGGATGAAGCCGAACAAGTCGCGCAACGCCTGATCAGCACGCAAATACCAGCCACGGTCTCGCCCTTGCTCGCTCCGCAGGTAATACCAAGCACAGCCGCAGCCGAACCGGTCGTCGACGAAAAGCCGGTGCAGACTGCCGTGCCGACAGCAGCGCCTCCGCAGGTGGAAGAAGCGAAACCGCAACCACCTCCGCGCACCACCGAAGTACCCAGCGCCACCGATCTGGCGATCCGGCTCAAGCAGCGCCAACGGCTGGGCGAACAACGCAATCAGGAAGCATCGCCGCCCACAAACGCCGCCGTGGTACCGCCGCTCGGCCTGCGTGAAGCGCGCATCCACAATCATCTTCGCCAACTGCCGTTCGGCACGTGGTTCGAATTTACCGACTCCGCCACCGGCCACGCTACGCAGCACAAACTGGCCTGGTTTTCGCCGATATCGGGCAACAGCCTGTTCGTGAACCGCCGCGGCCAGCGCAGCGATGTGATGAACCTGCAGGAGTTGGCGCGCGCCATCGCTGAAGGCCGCGTGCGTGAATTGCCGCCACAGCAAGAAAACCTGCTCGACCGTGCCTGGCATGCGCTGACCAACAGCCTGCTGCGTCCCGCGCCGCTCTTGCCGGAGGCACGCTCGTGAACGAACAGCGTCGCGCGCCGCGCAAACGGCCGAACTACATCGTCAACGTCACGGACATGATCACCGGCCAGACGCTTGGCCAGCTTGGCAACCTTTCCAGCAACGGCATGCTGCTGATCAGCCGGCACACGCCGCGCAGCGAAGCCGTCTACCAGGTAAGCCTGCCGCTATCCTCGCATGACGCCACCATGCCCACCATCGAAGTAGGCATTCAGGAGCAATGGCACGAGCCAGCCGCTACGCCAGGACAGATCTGGTCCGGCTATCGAATCATTGCCATCGGCAGTGCCGATGCGGCGCATCTGGAGCGTTGGCTGCAACAAGCTTGATCGGCTAGGGCGTGCAGCGCTCGCCCGTTGTGCCGAGTTTTTCGCGTGCCGTGACGATTTTTTTCCAAACATGTCTTGCGCGTGGCGCTCAGATATACCCGCGCTACACTGCGCCGGATAAGACCACCCGGAATTGAAGCATGAGCCACGATCTTGCCTCGCTGTACGCCCAACACATCACCACGCTGCGCCAACGCGCGGACAAGGCTTTGGCCTTGGGCGGCTTCGACCATCTGCTGATTGCCGCCAGCACGCCGCTGCGAAAATTCCTCGATGACCAGGATTACGCCTTTGTCGCCAATCCGCATTTCCGCCATTGGCTACCGCTCACCGATACACCCGGCAGCTGGGTGGTGTACACGCCAGGCAGCAAGCCCAAGCTGATCTTCGTGCAGCCACGCGACTATTGGCATGTGGTACCCGCTGCGCCGAGCGGTTATTGGGTGGAACACTTCGATATAAGCATCGTGCGCACGAATGCCGACGCCGTGGCGCTGCTGCCCAAAGGCCATCGCGCGGTGATCGCCCCGGAATGTCCCAGCATCGAAGGGGTGGAAGCCAACAATCCGGAAGCGGTAGTCAACTATCTGCATTGGCATCGCAGCTACAAGACGCCCTACGAACTGGCATTGATGCGCGAAGCCAGCCGCATCGGCACGCGTGCCCATCGCGCCGCAGAGCACGCTTTTCGCGGGGGCGAGAGCGAGTTCGGCATCCAGGTCGCCTACCTCGCAGCAGCACGCCAGACGGAAGCAGAGCTGCCCTACGCCAACATCGTGTGCCTCAATGAGCACAGCGCCGTGCTGCACTACACGCACTTCGACCGCGCACCGCCCAAAGAAAGCCGCTCCTTTCTGATTGATGCAGGTGGCAGCAAAGCCGGTTATGCCAGCGACATCACACGCACGTATGCCGGCAAAGGCCACGATGCATTCCAGGCGTTGATCGACAGCATGGAACGTGCGCAACAAGGCTTTGCCGGCCAAGTAAAGGCAGGACAGAGCTATCCGGAGCTGCACATCCATGCCCATCACGTCATCGCGGATGTGCTGCGCGAACACGGCGTGATTCGCATGAGCGCGGAAGGTGCCGTGCAGTCCGGCGTCACCTCGACCTTTTTCCCGCACGGCCTGGGGCATCCGATTGGCTTGCAAGTGCATGACGTTGCTGGCTTCCAGGCCAACGAAAGCGGCGGCTTCATTCCTCGTCCGGAAGGCCATCCGTATCTGCGCATGACGCGCGTACTGGAGCCGGGCATGGTGGTGACTATCGAACCCGGGCTCTATTTCATCGACATGCTGCTCGAAGAGCTACGCGCCAAACCGGTCGCCAGCGATATCGACTGGAACAAGGTGGATGCGTTCCGGCCGTATGGCGGCATTCGTATCGAGGACGATGTGGTTTGCACGGATGGTGAGCCGGAGAACCTGACGCGCGATGCGTTTGCGCAGCAATCCTAAGGCTCGCTGCAAAGCATTGCTCTGCCTGACGTCATTCCGGCGAAGGCCGGAATCACAGCCCGCTTTGACATGACATCATGGCAAGCCTGAAGTCCAGCCCAGCTTGAATTGATCCTCGTCAATATCTCACCGGGCAGCTAACCCTATAAATCCTCTGTCACGAACGCGTTGCAGAGGACATTGCCATGCTCACCCGCCATGCCATGACATGGTGTTACGCCTCGCTACGCCGTAGCCGCTAGGAAACCTGCGCCATGTCCATGACGCCGGATTCCACCCCCGCCTCTTCGCCACGCCGTCCACTACGCCGGCTTAGCGCTGAACTCATCCTCATCGTCGTCGCCAAACTCGCCTTGCTGTCGCTGCTTGGCTGGTACCTCTCCATGCATTACCCGCACACGGACACCCGCCCCGCAGCTGTTGAACGGCTGCTCGCGCCGGCTCCGCCCACTCCATCGGAAGCCAAGCCATGATGATCGCTTCGGACGTCGTCACTCTTTCACGCATGCAATTTGCGCTTACGGCGCTGTATCACTTTCTGTTCGTGCCGCTCACGCTCGGGCTGGTGTGGATGTTGGCCATCATGGAAAGCGTCTACGTGATGACCGGACGCGAGGTATGGAAGCGCATGGTGCAATTCTGGGGTGTGCTCTTCGGCATCAATTTCGCCATGGGCGTGGCGACCGGTGTCACCATGGAATTCCAGTTTGGCATGAACTGGGCTTATTACTCGCACTACGTCGGTGATGTCTTCGGCACACCGTTGGCGATCGAAGGCCTGATGGCGTTTTTCCTCGAAGGGACTTTGGTCGGTTTGTTTTTCATGGGCTGGCGACGGTTATCACGCCTGAGTCATATGTTGGTGACCTGGTTTCTTGCATTGGGCACCAATCTTTCCGCGCTCTGGATCCTGATAGCCAATGCATGGATGCAAAATCCGGTAGGTGCAAAGTTCAATCCGCAAACCATGCGCATGGAAGTGACGCACTTCACCGACGTGCTGTTCAATCCGGTCGCGCAGGCGAAGTTTGTGCACACGGTAAGCGCGGGCTACGTGCTTGGCGCGATGTTCGTGCTGTCGATCAGCGCCTGGTACCTGCTGCGCAGGCGCAACGTCGATTTCGCCAAGCGCTCGATGACGGTGGCGGCAAGCTTTGGTCTTGCGGCGGCGCTATCGGTGGTAGTGCTGGGCGATGAATCTGGCTATGCCGTCTCCGAAAACCAGAAAATGAAAATGGCGGCGATCGAGGCGATGTGGCAAACGGAAACACCGCCGGCTTCCTTCACCATCTTTGGCGTACCCGACGTCCCCAACCGCACCACGCATTACGCTTTGGAAGTTCCGTGGGTGATGGGCCTGATCGGCACGCGCTCGATCGACAAGCCCATTCCGGGCATCACCAATCTGGTGGAAAGCACCAAGGGCAAGATCGGCAATGGCATCCAGGCTTACGATGCCATGCTGACGCTGCGAAAGAATCCCAACGATGCGCAAGCGAAATCGATTCTCACGCAATACGACAATGACATGGGTTACGCCTTGTTGTTGAAGCGCTATGTCGCCGACCCACGCCAGGCCACGCCGGCCGATATCAACAAGGCAGCCGAATCCACCATTCCCAACGTGCCGGTGTTGTTCTGGTCGTTCCGCATCATGGTGGCGTGCGGTTTCTACTTCATCGCGTTGTTCGCCTACTCGTTCTGGCTGGCCAGCAAGCGACGGCTCGATCACCATCGGTGGTACCTGAAGCTGGCGTTGTACAGCCTGCCGTTGCCGTGGCTCGCCGCGGAACTGGGATGGATCGTGGCGGAGTATGGACGGCAACCCTGGGCCATCGAAGGCATTCTTCCCACGGCCCTTGGCGTCTCCTCGGTGTCGGCCGCGCAAGTGTGGACGTCGCTGGGTGGCTTCGTGCTGTTCTACACCTTGCTGGCGATGGTCGATGCAACGCTGATGATGAAGTACGCGCGCAAGGGACCGGATGAACTCGGCCTGTGGCCCGCACGTGATGTACCACTCCCGATGAAAACGGGTGTGACCGCCGAAAACGTCCCCAATCCGCCAAGCACCGTCACCACGCCCTGAGGAGAATGTCATGTTCGATATCACAAGCTTGCGGGTGATCTGGTGGGTGTTGCTGGGTGCCTTGCTGATCGGCTTCGCCATCATGGACGGCTTCGACTTCGGAATCGCTGCGCTGCTGCGCATCCTCGGCCGCGATGAACACGAACGCCACGTGCTGCTGGAAACCATCGAGCCGACCTGGGAAGGCAACCAGGTGTGGTTCGTGCTGGGCGGTGGCGCAGTCTTCGCTGCGTGGCCAATTCTCTATGCCACTGCGTTTTCAGGCTTATATTTCGCGCTGGCGCTGGTGCTGCTCGCCTTTATCGTGCGGCCGGTAGGCTTCAACTTTCGCGACAAGATGCAAGGCACACGCTGGCGCGCGGTATGGGATGGTGCGCTGATCTTCTCGGGCTTCGTGGTGATGCTGATTACCGGCGTGGCGTTCGGCAATCTGTTTCTCGGCCTGCCGTTTCGCTTCGACGATGATTTGTACATGACATGGCAAGGCAGCTTCTTCGACTTGCTACATCCGTTTGCCATTCTGGCTGGCTTGGTGAGCATTAGCATGTTGCTCACGCACGGCGCATGCTGGGCGGCTTATCGCGCCGATCATGTGATCGCGCAACGCGCGGCACGCATCGCACGCTGGATGGCGGTGGCTTATGCGATTGCTTTCGTAGCCGCCGGTATCTGGCTGGCGTATGGCGTTCCGGGCTTTACGGTGGCCGGGCCGGTCGTTACCGATGGCGCTTCCAATCCGCTGCTTAAGCAAGTGGGGGTAGGTGGCAGCTGGTTCGCCAGCTACTTGCAGTATCCGTGGTTCTGGATTGCGCCGGTGATTGCCCTGCTCGGCGCCATCGGTGTGCAGTCGACGGTAGGTAAGCTCAATCTGTTCGGCTTCCTGTGCAGCAGCTCGATGGTGGCCGGCACCATTCTCGCCGCTGGCTTTTCCCTCTTCCCCTTCCTGCTGCCGTCACAACTGGATCCGCGTTCAAGCCTGACGATCTGGGATGCCTCGTCCAGCCACGGCACGCTATTGCTGATGCTGGGGGCGACGGCGGTATTCCTGCCGATCATCATCATCTACACCAGTTGGGTGTATCGCGTGATGCGCGGGCGCGTGTTGCTGAAAGACGTGCAGCAATCCCATCACGGTTATTGAGGAGCAAAGCAATGTGGTATTTCACCTGGATATTGGGGCTTGGGCTGGCTTGCGCCTTCGCGGTGCTGAACGCCATGTGGTACGAAGTGCATGCGACGGACGAGGCACATCGAAGGAAGGAGGCACGTCCGCCGGGCGTGTAAGTAACCGCATCCAACGGCCGTCATTCCCGCGAAAGCGGGACGTAGCGCGTAGCGCGGAGAACGTCCGAAGGAAGGCCCCGAAGGGGTAAGCGAAGCGCATCATCCATTTTCGGGATGCATCAGAGGAAGATGGATTCTCGCTTTCGCGAGAATGACAGCCATAGGGTTACCGGCTACAGCTTCTGGTAATTCTGCCAGCGCACCTGACCGATAGCTGGATCGGTGACGCTTGGTCCACCCGTTTCCACATGCCCTGCAAGGCGCTGCACAAAGCCGGCTTCCGCATCGGCACGCACGATCACGTCATACCAGCCATAGCTATCGCCGAGAAACCAGTGCTTCTCGACGTGCTCACCCGGCTTGAGCAGGTAGGTCAACGACTCACCGTTGTACAGATTCTCGACGGTGACGTTGCAGAACTCGTGGCCTTCATTTGCCAGCATCAGCACCAGGCCGCCTTCGCGTTGATAGCGCGAGGCCACCTGCAGCATGGTTTTGCGTGATGCGCTGTCGCCTTTGAAGCTGCGTACAAAGCCGTTCGGCCCATAGACGTGCCGCTCGTAGGCGCCTTGCACTGGCCAGGTTGCGGAAAGCCCTTTCTGCGCTTCCACGGTGTAGTACCACGGGCCGCTGGATGCATCGCCGGACCGCACGTGGAAGCAGGCGCCCAGGCGTCCTTCGTTATGGAAATCGATGCGGAGCTGTCCGTTATCGCAGCGAGCCATCGCTTGCAGGTCGTACGGCAGCGCGCGCGCTGGTTTTATCCCTGGCTCTTGCGCGGGTAGTGCCTGGCTAACCGGCGGCGTGGGTGCGTAATCAGGGTGGCGCAGCGCATCCGGTGGCGCGTAGGCCTTTGTGCTCGGCAACGCCGGTTGCGCGCCATTGGTTTTGGCAAAGTCGAACGCGGAAGTGAGATCACCGCATACTGCACGGCGCCACGGTGTGATGTTGGAACTCTGCACGCCGAAACGCTGCTCGATAAAGCGAATGATCGAGGTGTGGTCAAACACCTCCGAACACACCCAGCCGCCTTTGCTCCATGGTGACACCACGATCATCGGCACGCGCGGCCCAAGGCCATACGGACCGGCGGGGTAATAGACGTTGCCCGGGAAGATTTCGTTGGCAGTGGATACGGTGGATTGCCCCTGCGATTCCGACGGCGGCACGCACGGCGGCACCATGTGATCGAAGAAGCCGTCGTTTTCATCATAGGTGATGAACAGCACGGTCTTGCTGAAAGCGTCCGGGTTGCTGGTCAACGCATCCAGCACTTGCGAGACGTACCAGGCACCGTAGTTGGCCGGCCAGTTAGGATGCTCGGTATACGCTTCGGGTGCGGCGATCCACGATACCTGCGGCAACTTGTTGCCGAGCACGTCGCTACGCAATTGATCGAACAGCGTACCGCCGGCAGAAATATTCGTACCGGTTCGCGCGCCTTGATAGAGCGGACTGCCCGGCTGCGCGTTGCGGTACTGATTGAAATACAACAGCGAGTTATCGCCGTAATTGCCGATATAGGCATCGTCGGTCCAACCCCAGGAACCGGCGGCATCCAGGCCGGTGCCGGCATCCTGATAGATCTTCCAGGAAATACCCGCCTGCTGCAGTGCTTCGGGATAGGTGGACCAGCCATAGCCGGCTTCCGCATTGTCGATCACCGGGCCGCCGCCAACACCGTCATTGCCGACCCAGCCTGACCACATGTAGTAGCGATTCGGATCCGTAGGGCCCAGCACGGAACAATGGTATGCATCGCACACGGTGAAGGCATCGGCGAGCGCGTAGTGATACGGAATGTCCTCGCGCGTCAGGTACGCCATGGTAGTGGTGCCTTTGCTGGGCACCCATTGATCGTATTGACCAGCGTTCCATGCCACGTGCGTGCTGGTCCAGTCGTGGGCGAGATCCTCCAGGAACTGCAGACCCAAGTCCGGCGCGGTGGGATGAAACGGCAGCACGTAGCCGGAACCGTTAGGTTGGTACCACACGGAATGTCCGGAGGTGAGATTCACTGGCCGCGGATCGCCAAACCCGCGCACACCTTTCAATGCACCGAAGTAATGATCGAAGGAGCGGTTCTCCTGCATCAGCACGACGATGTGTTCGACATCCTCGATGGTGCCTTTGCGGCGACTGGCCGGAATCTCCAGCGCGCGCGCAATGCTGATGGGAAGCGCCGAGGCCAGCGTGGTGCTGCCCAGCAGTTGCAGGAATCGGCGACGGCTCATCGAGGTCATGCTGCGTTCTCTTTTCGCGCGTGAATGACGCCGCGGGATGCTGGAGCGTCAAGGTTGCAGGCGTGCGACATTCGTGGGGCGGGTTCGGTAAGTTGGCGAAGGGTCACAGAATATCGGCGAAGCCTTGGATGTACGCTGGGATGAAATCTCAGCGTCATCATGCATGGCAATGCTGGGATTTCATCCCAGCCTACGATTACGGCGACCCATGGGCTGCTTTGGCATCAGCGACTTGCCAGGACCGCTTCGATTTCTTCCGGTTGCTTTGGCACATCCGCCGTCAGCACTTCGTGGCCATCGCGTGTCACGGCGACGTCATCCTCGATGCGGATGCCGATGCCGCGCCACGCTTCCGGCACCGTCATGTCGTCGGGCGCGATGTAGATGCCCGGCTCAACGGTCAGCACCATGCCCGGCTCCAGCATGCGCGGCTCGCCGTCGACGCGATAATCGCCCACGTCATGCACGTCCAGCCCCAGCCAATGGCTGGTCTTGGCCGGGAAAAACCGCTTGTAGCTGCCTTGCAGGATGGCTTCGGTAGGGTAGCCTTTGATCAGCCCGAGTGCGCACAAGCCTTCGGTGATCACGTGCACGGCGACGTCGTGCGCGGTGCTGTAGGAACGTCCCGGCATCACCTCGTCGATGGCGGCTTCCTGCGCAGTGAGCACAATTTCATAAAGCGCACGCTGCTCGCGGCTGAAATGCCCGCTGATGGGAAAAGTGCGACTGATATCGGAGGCGTAGCATTCCAGCTCCGCACCGGCATCGATCAACAGCAGATCGCCATTCTTCAATACCGCGCGATTGGCCTGGTAATGCATGGCGCAGGCATTCACGCCACCGGCAACGATGGGTGGAAAAGCCGCCACGGCGCCACGGCTGCGCATCATGCGCAGGAGTTCGGCTTCCACTTCGTATTCATGTCGCCCGGCGCGGGCCATGGCCATGGCGGCGAGATGCGCTTCCACGGCGATGGCGGCCGCTGCGCGCATCAGTTTCAGCTCCGCGCGCGATTTGTACAGGCGCAAATCGTGGAGCAGATGACCGAGGGCCACGAATTCCTTCGGCACGACGCCACCGCCGCGCAATTGGCGCAGGCGGCGCATCCAGCCCAGCAACTGCGCATCGAATTGCGGCTCGCGGCCGAAGTGGCAATAGACGCGTGCGCGTCCCTCGATCATGCCTGGCAGGATGTCGTCGATGTCGTCGATGGGAAACGCATCATCCATGCCGTAATCGGCGACGGCGCGCTCGGTACCGACAAATTCACCATGCCAGCGTTCGCGCTCCGCATCGCGCTCGCGGCAGAACAGCACCACTTCGCCATGCTGGCGGCCGGGCAGCAGCGCAAGCACGGCGTCAGGCTCGGGGAAACCGGACAGGTAATGGAAATCCGAGTCCTGCCGGTATGGCCATGCCGCATCGGCGTTGCGCATGCGCTCGGGCGCGGTGGCGATCAACACCACAGCGTCTTCCCCGGCCATTTTCATCAGCTGGCGGCGGCGCCGCGCGAATTCCTCGGGAGCGATGTTCAATGCAACGTGCCGCTGGAAGACGGGTTGGGAATATGGCATTCGGTGAACAGCAGCATGGCGCCCATGCGGACGAATTCGTGCACTTCGATCAGGGCATCCTCGTCTTCCTCTTCGCTGCCGAAATCGAGCGATGAGGAAGCAATGGCGCTGAGATCGCTCAGTATCTCGCGGCCTTCGTCGGACAATCGCCCATGCGCGTCCGGGCCGCCCAAGCCAAAGCCACTCAGAAAGCCGCGGCACCAATCCACCAAGGCGTCGGCGCGTTCCGGCAGGGGGCGATCATCCGCGGGCAACAAGGGTTCGAAGCCAAGTTCAGGATCGGCCAGCTCTTGTTCGCTTTGCCGGGCCAATTGGTCCAGTGCGTCCTGGTCATGCTCGGACACGCTGTCGCTGCCGGCTTCGAGATGCAGGGCGCCCAGCACAGACCGCCTGCCAGGCCTGCCGTTGGATGCCAGCAAACCGCACAGGGAACCATGTAACTCACTGGCGGGGATGGACAAACGCAGGTGTGCAACGACGTCGTCCAGTTCATCGTGACCGATGGGTGCGGGGGTGGCCATGGCGGTCTCCATTAACGTTCAAGCGGCAAGTTTAATGCAGCCCCGTTCGCCGTCGTTCGGGGCTCGCAGATTTCCTCTGACGTCCTGATATAGTTTCCGCCATGAACACACCCGACGCCGCCCAGCACGAGCTTGCCGCCCTGAGTCAGCAGCTTGATCGGCTGCTCGAACACGTGCATCGCTTGAGCGAAGAAAACCGCAGCCTGCGCCACAGCCAGGAACAACTGGCGAACGAGCGCGCAAGCCTGCTGGCACGCAACGAGCAGGCGCGCAGCCGGGTCGAAGCCATGATTCAACGATTGAAGGCGCTCGAGAACAATGGCTGACGTCATCAGCATGTCCACCAACGAACCCGTCTCGCTGCGCCTGATCGATCGCGAATTCCTGATCGCCTGTCCGCCGGAAGAACGCGACGGCTTGCTGGAAGCCGCCAGCTTTCTCGATCGCAAGATGCGCGAGCTGCGCACGCATGCAAAGACGCCGGGTTTCGATCGCCTGGCCGTGCTCGCGGCCATCAGCATCACGCATGAATATCTGCAATTGCAGAAGCGTGCCAACGATGCAACGCACAGTGCGCCTGAACCTGGCATCGCCGATGGTTTGGCTACGTTGCGCCGCAAGCTTGAAGCCGCACTCGACGCGCAACTAAAATAGTCCTCGGCGTTTTCTGCGGTGTGCGCCAGCACACTCTTACATATTGCCTTGTTCCTATATACGACCCGGGACGGTTACTTAAGGCTGTTGTGCATGTCCGCCGCGTGCGGAAAGCCTCGAGGCCTTAATTTCCCTCCCACCTGATCCCATTGGATCAAGGTCGTTTGGTGGGCAGCGGCATCGCGGTTTACGCCACCCCATTCCAACCCGGATGCCATCCCGATGGCATCCGGGCCGCCGGGCCCCTGAGGAGACGCGCGACGTGGATACCGCCGCACGACGTCGTGAACTACGCCAGCGCCTGGCCGAACGCCGCCGCGCCCTTTCCCCTCCCCAGCGCATCACCGCCGCCCAAGGCCTGCGGCGCAGCCTGGAACACCTGCCCGAATACCATACGGACAAGCGCGTCGCCGGCTACTGGGCCTGCGATGGCGAGCTGCCGCTCAACCTGGTCATTCCGCCCCTGGCCACGCGTGGCCAACAGTTCCTGCTGCCCTTGATCGGTCAGGACAATCTGCTGCGCTTCGCCCCCTGGTCGGCCGGCGACCCGGTCCAGCCCAACCGCTTCGGCATTCCAGAACCGGTCACGCCGCACGAATGGTTCGCTCCGTTCCAGCTCGACCTGGTATTCGTGCCGCTACTCGCCTTCGACCGCCATGGCAACCGACTGGGCTACGGCGGCGGTTACTACGACCGCAGCTTCGCCTTCCTCAAGGACCAACTGCGCCCCACCGAGCCATTGCTGGTAGGCATCGCCTATGAATTCCAGGAATTGCCGGAGATTGCACCCGAGCGCTGGGATGTGTCGCTGGATTTCATTGCCACCGATCGCGAACTTATCGATTGCCGCGCGGATACACCGGGAGACCAGAGCGCATGAAGTATTGGCTGATGAAATCCGAGCCGGACACCTTTTCCATCGACGACCTCAAGCGCAAGAAACGCGAAGCCTGGGACGGCGTGCGCAATTACCAGGCACGCAATTTCATGCGTGACGACATGCGCGTGGGCGACGGCGTGTTCTTCTATCACTCCAATTGCGCCGAACCCGGCATTGCCGGCCTTGCCGAAGTCGCCAGCGATGCGTATCCCGACCCCAGCCAGTTTGATCCCAAGAGCAAATACTTCGATGCCGCCAGCTCGCGCGACAACCCGCGCTGGATGCTGGTGGACGTGAAGTTCGTCAAGAAGCTCAAGCGCGTCATCACGCTGGACGAACTGAAAAACCATCCGAAGCTGGAAGGGATGGCACTGCTGCGCAAAGGCAATCGCCTGTCGGTGATGCCGGTGGATGCAGCAGAGTGGAAGTACATTCTGGGCCTGGAATAACGCCATACCGCCCGTTGCCAACGCAACGCAGCGTGCGAATGCCTTACGAATAACCGACCATTCCGACTTTCGCCTTCCAGGACACACCATGAGCAACGAAGAAAAACGCCTAGCCGGCGAAGCCGCTATCAAATATGTCGAAGATGGCGCCATTGTCGGTGTCGGCACCGGTTCCACTGTCGCCTTCTTCATCGATGCGCTGGCTCACATCAAGGACCGCATCCAGGGCGCGGTTTCCAGCTCCGAACAATCCACGGCGCAACTGAAAAAACACGGCATTCCCGTGTTCGACCTCAATGCCATCGGACCGCTTACCTTGTACGTCGACGGCGCAGACGAATGCGATTTACACAAGCGCCTTATCAAGGGTGGCGGCGCCGCACTTACGCGCGAGAAGATCATTGCTGAAGCCTCGCAGAAATTCGTCTGCATCATCGACTCCAGCAAACGCGTCAACATCCTCGGCAAATTTCCGCTGCCGATCGAAGTGATTCCGATGGCACGCAGCCTGGTCGGGCGGGAAATCGTCAAGCGTGGCGGCAACCCAGTGTGGCGCGATGGCGTCGTTACCGACAACGGCAATTGGGTCATCGACGTGCATGGCTGGCAGATTGCCGATCCGGTGGCGCTGGAGAGTGAGCTCAATCAGATACCGGGGATCGTTACCGTGGGATTGTTTGCGCGGCGGCCAGCGGACGTCGTGCTGATTGGCGACAAGTTGATGTGATGGCTGCTAGCTGAAGGAAATGCGTTAGTGAAGAAAGATGACGTTACACGTGACGTAGCACGCAATATCGAACGTGCGGGTATTTACCAGATCATGCGTGCGTTGCCATGGCCTCTGAAGTTGTTGGCTATGATTGCTGCAGTGGCTTACTTATATTGGTCGGCGCATTGATCGCCTAAGCGCAAGATCAAGTAGTGGTAGATCTTCGTTCCCCCAATTTGGGAACAGTCGACTATCGCATCCGCCGCGCGGTCCTGCTTTTTCAAGCTCAACCAAAACCGGGCTCTCGCGAGCCCGGTTTTGGTAGTTGCAGAATTACTTAGCCCCACCGAAATGAATATCGATCTGTGCCATAAATTCGCGTCCGTAAACATTGTAGTTATCCGGATTGAAATATGGGAAGGATGAATACGTTTTGTCTACCGGTGGCATCTTGTTGAAGACATTGTTGACGAGGAACGAGAGATCTACGTTCTTCGTTGGAGAGTAAGACAAGCTCCAGTTGTAAGTAATCCACGGAGCCACGTGGCTTGCACCCGGGTAGTTCGCACCATCGTATATACCGATGTAGTTGGGTGAAGAGCCATAGCGGTGCCAGTACAGCGTACTACCCCACTTGTCATGCAGTTCCCAACTAAGTGCGCCGCTCACGATGCTCTTGAACTCAGAGCTATAGAGCGGATTGGTAAGCTGGTTGATCGGCTTGCTGCCCGGGTAAATCTGATACGAGTGTTTCAGCATGTCGTTGTAGTCGAGCTGAATACTGAATGTACCGATCGGCGTCGGGTTGAACCGATACTTGGCTTCCGTAGTGAGTGAGTCGGTCACCTCGTTTGAGATGTTCACATAGTATTGCGCGATATTGGTGACCTGGCCGGTCAACGGACTACGCACCACCTGTGTTCCGGCCGCAGCGCACTCAGGCGAATTGGCTGGCAGCTGGCCCAGCAAGCATTGCGCTTCCTGGCGCATCAGCAGATCCGCGTCCTGCGGCGCCACCTCGTTGGTAATGGCAACGTGCAGGAAGTCCGCGCTGAAACTCGCGTTATTGACGGGCGCCCAGACGAAGCCGAACGTATAGCTGCTGGCGGTGGTCGGCTGCAGCTTCCGATTGGAAAGTACCTGCCCCTGTACCTGCGTGGCAAAGTTCGCCTGGCAGTTCTGGTTATTACCCTGCGTGGCGCACAAATAGTAATCCGTCACTGACTGGTAATTACCACTCGGCCCAAGGAACAATGCTGCCATGTCGGGAGCTAGGAACGAGGTGGTGTAATTACCGCGCAACAACAAAGTATTGAGGGGCCGGTATTCAATGCCCGCCTTGTAAGTGAACTTGTTGTTACTGGAACCGCTCTCGACTGAGTAATGATCGTAGCGGCCTGAAAGATCAAGCGTGACCTGTTTGAGCACTGGAAGGTTGAACTGGAACGCCGATGCATAGTGATCTCGCTGACCACCACCCGACGTAGCGGTCTGACCCCACACCTGACCACTGGCAATCAACGGATTGACAGGTTGGTACCACGCTTGGTTACCGGACTCGAGCAGCCATGCCAGGCCTGCATCGCCACCTGGCAGTGCAAACAGGCTGTCGTTGGTGATCGTTGCGCGTACGTTGTTGATCCACGTATTGGTGAAGCCGCCAATGTTGCGATTAAAGCTGTTGAATTGTGCCTGCGTCAGCGGAGTAAAGAATGCTTGATAATTGGGGTTGTACGTATTCAATCCGGTATTGGGGTCAACACCGAGGTTGGGGCCGAAGATGCCGTTAAAATAATTGTCCACGGCTGCAGCCATGCGTTCCGGCGAGTTGGTAGTAGTACGATCACCTGAACGTAAGAAATATATATCCCAGTTCCAGTTCGAATCACCAAACGTACCGTTGGCACCAACGGTAGCCTGGTACATCAGATCGTCCTGTGTCTGCATCTGGTTGTAGTAATTGTTGCCGACTTCTTCCGGCGCAAAGACGCGTTCGGGGAAAAGAATATGACCCGTGGAAGCATCTTCGATATAGCCGCTAGGATAGTCAGACGGCCCCCACCATATGTACTGGGAGCCAGCGGTGAATTTCTGCTGCTGCCAGTCCACCAGGATGTCGCTGTAGAAGCGCACGTAGTCGTTGAGGTGGTAACGCAGCTTCAACATGCCATCGTAACTACGACTCTGGTTTTGCAGCGTGGCGTAACCCAGTACGCTACGCGATCCACAATACGTGCCGGTGCGCGACTTCACGCTGGAAGTGGTATTGAAGGTGGTGCCATGATACAGGCTGCTCATCGCAGCGCAGTTGTCTTGCGGACTTACATATCCCTGGATCGCACCGGTGTAAGTATCGATGCTGCCATAGTCCAGAATCGTGCCGACCGCAGTGGCGTGGTCTGAAAGTGCCGTGTACGGTCGCTGATACGCCCAAATTGGCGACTGATTGTCGAACTCCACCGAACCAAGCATCTCGAACTTGCCGACAGTGTGGCCGAAAGTAGCCGAGAGCCGCTGGCTGGCGCCACCGCCTTCGTCGAAACGCCCCACACGCGCCGATACGTCGACGCCTTCCATGTGCTGTTTGGTGACAATGCTGATAACGCCCGCAATAGCCTGAGAACCGTAGATTGACGACCCGCCACCGGGCAGAATATCGATGTGATCGATCATGCCGATCGGAATATTGGAGATGTTGGTGAAGTTGCTCTGGCCGTTATAGAGCTGGCCGAACTGTGTAATCGGCCTGCCATCGAGCAAGATCAGTGTGTATTCGGGATTTAAGCCGTAGAGGCTTACTGCTTGCGCCCCCTGCGTAAATCCACCGCTCTGCTGCGGCCCCTGTACTGACCCCGTGGCGAACACCGAGTTCTGAAGTACCTCGGTGACCGAATTGAATCCACGCGCCTTGATATCCTCTGACGTAATAGAGTAAGTGGGCGTCGCGGTTTGAATCTGCGAATTATTGATCAGCGAACCACTGACAACCACCGTGTCGAGTTTTTTCGCCTTCTCGTCCGTAGAACTGGACTGGCTGGATGTTCCGGCTTGATTGTCCTGAGGCGGACTTTGCACAGCACTTCCTGACAAGGAAGGATTTTGCAATGTCTCTGATGGCGTGGCTGCCGCACTAGCGTTGATGGCAAATCCAAACGACAGCGCAGCCAGGACGGCTGCGGCAATAGGTGTTTTCAGCATGTATAGCTCCCTCAGCTTGATCTGCGGTTGATTTAGTTGTTCCGCGGATACCATCCTAGGCACTCCCCGCAACCGACACGCCGCAAACATCCAGCTCCGACTCGCGAAGCAGGATCAAAACGACGATTGGAATCAGCACGAACCAACAAGTGTCCCCTAGCAGGTTCGTGCTGCAATCATGTTTACAAGAGATGTAAAACTTTCGCAAATGGCTTAGGGCATAAAGTCGTGAAAATATTTCCAAACAGGCGCGCATAGTTATGACTGCTTATGGCAAATCGTTTTTTTTCAATTTGGAAGGTAGGGATTTCTCTTCCACATGCGTCTTAGCTATGTTTGTTTGCGAAACCCAGCGCAGGTATTGTCCATTCGCGCACCGACGCAATAGGTCGTAGTCAGAGAGTTTTCTTGATTTGCTTAAAGCGATAGTGTCCAGACTCCAGCTCAAAGCAGGTGCCTGCGTCGCACGCATGCAATTGGTGCACCCACGGCGATGCCGATAGAGGCTGTCCCGACTCAATAATCGCATCTGGCTGGACGGCCGGTATGCGCACATCCGCCGTGCTACCAACAGGCACTTCTACATCCAGCTGCAGTCCGTCGTGCTGGTGAGACCAGGACACCGCTGCACGACCGTAAGGCGTCAACGTATCCGCTTCAGCGTGATCCAGCCACGCGGTAAGTGCTGGATGAATGCCGATGCGCCGCCAACCTGCCGCCAGAGGCCGAAGACCTGCGACGTCTCCGAATAACCAATCATCGACAGTGCCAAGGAAGTAATGCCCGCGCGAACGCGCATCAAGCTTCCAATGCTCCCACAGGCTGGTTGCGCCCTTCGCGCGCCAATAACCCCAACCAGGGAAACTCGTTTGTGTGGCCACGATCCATGCCAAATCGGCATGATCCGTGGCGGTAAGTACTGGTAGTAGCAATTTCGTGCCGAGCGCCCCGGTGTCCAGGTGATCACCGTGCGCATGCAGAGCCTGCACCAGGGCATCGCTAACGCGCTCGCGCTCTGTCTTCGATGCGAGACCAAAACCTAATGCGAGTAGCTGATGGGTTTGCCGCACGCCGTCATCGCCCTCACCACGATAGAGGCCCTTGCCGGGATCAAGGAAACGACGGTTGAAGGCATCGCGTACGTGTCTTGCCATCGCGTCGAAATGCGTCGCTTCCTTATCGTTACCGAGCACGTGCTCGATCTGCGCCATCGTATCGGCCATGCGATAGAGGTAGGCGGTTGCGGCAATGTGCTTGTCTTCGGGCGCATTACCACCATCGGCCGGTGTGTTCGGACTAACCCAGTCGCCCAGTGCCGTGTCGGCAATACCATCAGGTGAACGCCCGTCTTCAAGGTCGACGTAGTGCGCCATGCCTTCAACATGATCGGCCAGTACACGACGATCACCACGCTGCCAGTACAACGACCAAGGTACCAGCACGTAAGCGGCATGCCACGGCGGCGCGCGCACGTCCCCCCAGCCGGGATTAGGCGCTATCAGCTGCGGCGCTCCTTCTGCGTTACGCGCATCGGCAATGTCTTGTACCCATTTGGACAGAAGCGTGTCGGCACCCAGGTTACGCAACATCATGTCTGCGCCAAGCATGCCGTCGCCCGTCCAGCCGTTCTTCTCGTACATTGGCGTATCGGTTGGTATGCCGTAGAGATTATTGAGCATGGTGTTGACGGCTGCGGCGTGCATCCAGTTGAGCAACGAGTTGCTGCTACTGAAATGCCCGATGATCGGTACGTCCGAATGAATGACTTGCGCCGTCACCGCATCGAGCGATGGTGCGGGGCCAGGCCAGCTATCGACTTGTACGTAGCGAAATCCTTTCCATGAAAAACGCGAATGCCAGCTTTCTACGCCTCGCCCTGCCAGCGTGACGCGATCAGTCTGCAAGCCGTGCTGAAAGTAGTGGTGATCGTCGCGATCGTCGACGCTGCCGTCGGGCAACAATTTTTCGCCGTAATGCACAACCACGGTATCGCCCGCGTGCCCTTGCATGGCAAGAGTGGACCAGCCGGCAATCACGCGCGGAAACACGATTACGTAGCTGCCGTTGTGCAGCTTCGTGACGGCTGTGGCTTGCAAGGTTTGTACGACGCGTACCGGTGGCTCACCTTGCGCTTCAAGTACGCCTTTCGGCGCGGATAGCACTGCCACCCTGCCCCAATCACGATCATCAAAAGCTACGGTATCGAAGCCAGGTTGTGCACGACGGGCGTCATAGATCTCGCCACCATATACGTCGTCCAGCAAGGTCGGTCCATCATGAATATGCCACTCCGGGCCAGTGCCTACGAACTCGCAGTGATCATCCACGTAACACAGTTTCAATAACGCACGCACGCGTGGCTCGCCGTGCCAGGGGGCTTTCTCCCAATGCCAGACGTTCGGATTGGTGAGTCCGTAGAAACCTCGCCCGAGTTCCATGCCGATGGCATTGTTGGCGCCGGATTGCAGCAGGGTCGTTACGTCGTGCGCGAGATACAGCACGCGCTTGTCGTAGTTGGTGAAATCGGGTGAAAGCACCGCATCGCCGACGGGATGACCGTTGATCGACAGATCGGCATATCCGCCTGCCGCGACATACAGCCGAGCTGACTTCAATCCAGACTTCACCGCGAATACATGCCGCAGCAGCGGCGCAGCCAAACTGCTATCCGGTGGTTTGCCGATCCACGCTGCGTGCGACCATTCCTGCAGTGATGGCCCCGTTTCGAACCACGAAGCAGCACTCACCTCACCTGTCGATGTCCGCGCAACCACCTTCCAGTAGTAGCGGCTCGATGGGATGAGGCTTGGGCCTGCATAAGCGATGTCGAACGAGTCACGACTGATGACTTGGCCGCTATCCCACACATCCGGGTGATCCTCCGATAGCGCGGCCATGCTTCGCGCGATCTCGATACGGTAGGCCTCGGGCACCGTACCGCGCGGTGCGTGCGTTACCACCCAGGCGAAGCGGGGTGAAGCCGTGTCGATGGCCAAGGGCTGGGCCTGATGTTCGGCAGTGAGGTATTGCAGCTGTAGAGCGCTTGCAGCATGCGCTACGGAAATACGCATCAGCAGGGCTAGAGACAGGAGACTTCCACGACTACATAGGCGAATGGCCCGCGTCACTGTGCCTATCCAGTTATCGACATGGACTTGTTTCAATCCAAGCATCCGTATAGCCGTCACTCGCGCTCCGTGGAAACCAACATCGCATGCATTCTCCAGTGAACAACCATTCGATAAAGGTAAAGGTATAGCGTGGCCGAAATTATTTGCCGAGTTTGCCGGACTTGCGGGACGACGCCGATTTCTTGGGCCGGGGTTCCGGCATGAGCGCTGCAGTCGCAAGAATTAATTGGCGAATTAGGTCTGCGTCGTCTAAAAGCTCATCGGCAACCGGATAGCCCTTGGCGCCGGGGTAAGGAGGCCGCAGAGGAAGTTCTGGCGCCAGCTTCGTTGCCGCCGCAGATGGCTTGACAAAGAGACTGTTGTCGCAGGCGAAGGCGACGACCTTGCCATCTACGTAAAGGGCGTACTCACCAAACATTTTCTTTTGAGTCAATCGATCGCCGAGCGCCACTTGCTCTGCCACGTAGTCGACGAAATCCTGGTTGGTAGCCATATCGCGTGCCATCCAATACTTGAGTTAGGTCACTGCCGGTCGGCAAGTGCGCTGCTCAGAAGCGCTGGATATCTTGAACTCTTGCAGGCAAAAACAAAAAGCCCGCCATGAGGCGGGCTTTTTGTTTTTGGCTGGGAGACTAGGATTCGAACCTAGATAAACGGAGTCAGAGTCCGTTGTCCTACCGTTAGACGATCTCCCAATACTCGTGCCGCACCGTGCGCTCTGACCTGATGCACCGGACGGTTGAAGTGCTGCTGCCTCTTGCGAGGATTAGCGCTTCGAGAACTGGGTAGCGCGACGTGCCTTGTGCAGACCGACTTTCTTACGCTCGACTTCACGAGCATCGCGGGTCACGAAGCCAGCCTTGCGCAGCTGGGACTTCAGGCTTTCGTCGTACTCGATCAGGGCGCGGGCGATGCCGAGGCGGATCGCGCCGGCTTGGCCAGTGATGCCGCCACCAGCGACGGTGACCTTGATATCGAACTTGTCGGCGCTCTGCGTGAGTTCGAGCGGCTGGCGCACGATCATGCGGGAGGTTTCGCGGCCGAAGAAATCGTCGAGGCTCTTGCCATTCACTTCGATCTGACCGCTGCCCTTGCGCAGGAAGACGCGTGCTGCGGAGGTCTTGCGGCGGCCGGTGCCGTAATTCTGCTGAATCGCCATGATGCTTCCTTAGATTTCCAGCGCCTTCGGCTGCTGGGCGGTATGCGGATGTTCGGCGCCGCCGTACACCTTGAGCTTGCGATACATCGCGCGGCCCAGCGGGTTCTTCGGCAGCATGCCCTTGACGGCGATCTCGATGACGCGCTCGGGATAGGTGGCCAGCAGGTCCTTCAGACTGGTGGTCTTGAGGTTGCCGACGTAGCCGGTGAAGCGGTGGTACATCTTGTCGTCCAGCTTCGCACCGGTGACAGCCACCTTCTCGGCGTTGATCACGACGATGTAGTCGCCGGTATCGACGTGCGGGGTGAACTCGGGCTTGTGCTTGCCGCGCAGGCGGCGCGCGATCTCGGTCGAGAGACGACCGAGCGTCTTGTCCGTGGCATCAACCACGTACCAGTCGCGCTTGACGCTTTCCGGCTTGGCGCTGAACGTTTTCATTTCGGAATACCTGTCTGCCGCCAATGGGGCGGTAAGCGGAATCGGTGAATAAAGGCGCGAGATGATAGCGAAGCTTTCATCTATCGCGCAAGCCCACAGAGGGTTGCGAGTCGTGAATGATAGCATGAACGACATGCCTCTTGAGAACCCCCATCACCGCATTACCTCGCTGGCCGACCAGTGTGTGCAATGCGGACTTTGCCTGCCCGTATGCCCTACCTATGCCTTGGATGGCAATGAAGCCGAATCGCCACGCGGGCGGATCGCGATTGCCGCGGCGCTGGCGAGGGGGCAGGTCTCACCCGATGCCGAGCTACGCGAGCCGCTGGATCACTGCCTGGGGTGCCTGAGTTGCGAGCGGGTTTGTCCGGCAGGGGTCAAGTATGAGGCATTGCTGGTGGAAACGCGGGCGTTGCTGGGACCTGCGCCGGAACGACCCACGGCCTTATTAGAAATGGTGAAGCGGCCGAGGTTGAATCGCTGGCCACAACGGCTGGCGCGCTGGACCGGGGCGCGGCAATGGCTACGGCGAGCACTGCCCCCTGCTTGGCGAGAGGCCTTGGTTCTAGCACCCGGAGCGCACGATGCCACCCAACGCGCCAACGGCAAGCTCGAGCAATCCCACCGCGCCCCTCCGCTGCCAAGCAGGGGAAGAAGAAAAGCAGGAACCGTGGCGCTGTTTCCAGGTTGCGCGGCGAGCATTTATGACGCCGACGCCGAGCGCGCTGCTGAAACATTGTTGGCGGCCGCAGGCTACCAAGTGGTTCGCTTACCGGCATTTTGTTGCGGCGCACTGGATCTGCATGACGGCGCCACTCGCGCCGCCGAAACCGCCGCCGCACATGTGCGGCAAGCGTGGGCAAAGGCAGAAGCGGATCACTTGATCACCATCACCCCGGGCTGCCTCAGCACGTTGCGCAAGGCGCTGCCAGCGGTGCCTGTGGACGATCCCTACCGCCTGCTCGCCGTGCGAGTCGACACACTCGCCTTCCAGCCTTACCCCAGCCGCCTCGCCCTGCACGTGCCATGCACCCAGGCCAACGTGGCACGCAGCGATGCGGCACTGATGAAGCTGCTACGCCGCATCCCTCAATTGGAACTGAAGCGCCTGCCTGCGCCGCCTTATTGCTGCGGCGCCGCCGGCAGCCACGTGCTGCAGTTTCCCGAACGCGCGGCGCAATTGCGCGAAAGCGTGCTGACTCACATAACGACGCTGGATGTACAAGGACTTCTGTCGTCCAATATCGGCTGCCGATTGCATCTGGCGGCCGGACTGGAAGGACAAGCCTCAACCCTCCCGACCCTGCACCCGCTGACCCTGCTTGCGCAGCAATGGATACCGTCATGAACGTACGTACGCTTAGCCCACTCGACCGCCTGTTTGCCGGCATTGAACGCGCCTTGGAAACGGTAGCCGGCACACCGGAGGCGCATCGCCCCTCTCCGGCCCATCACGTCGCCGATGCCGAGCTTGATGACAAAGAACGCCGCCACGTCGCAGGCCTGATGCGCGTGAACCACACTGGCGAGGTCTGCGCCCAGGCGCTGTACGACGGGCAGGCCGCGCTGGCGCGCCATGAAGAAAACCGCACGCATCTCTACGATGCCGCCAGCGAGGAAACCGATCACCTCGCCTGGTGCGCCGAACGCCTGCACGAGCTAGACAGCCAGCCCAGCCTGCTCAATCCGCTGTGGTACGCAGGCAGCTACGCGATCGGTGCGCTGGCCGCACTGGCCGGCGACAAAGTCAGCCTGGGCTTTGTCGTGGAAACCGAAAAACAGGTGGAAGCGCATCTGGCCGAGCACATGGACAAATTGCCCGCCCAGGACGAGCGTTCGCGTGCTGTGCTGAAACAGATGCAGGAAGACGAGGTACGGCATGCGCGGAATGCGCGCGAACGTGGCGGCATCGCGCTGCCGTTTCCGATACCGCAGATGATGCACGCGACATCGTTGGTGATGAAGACGGTGGCGTATCGACTCTAATGCCGCTCCGCGGCAAGAGCACATAAAAAACCCGCCTTTCGGCGGGTTTTTTTTACGTTACATCAGATTGCGTCCGTGGAACAACTCCTCGATCTCCCGGCGCAGCAACTGCTCGATCTTCTGCCGCTCCTTGAACGACAGATCATCCGCATGCGCCTCGAAGAGATAGGTATCGAGGTCGAAGTCCTTGATGTGCATCTTGGTGTGGAAAATATTTTCCTGATACACGTTCACGTCGAACATCTCGTACTTCTGACGGATGTGGCGCGCCAGGTAGTCCTGGACCGAGTTGATCTTGTGATCGATGAAGTGCTTCTTGCCCTTCACGTCGCGCGTGAAGCCACGCACGCGGTAGTCGCACACCACGATGTCCGACTCGAAGCTGTCGATCAGATAGTTCAGAGCCTTCAGCGGCGAAATCACGCCACAGGTCGCCACGTCGATATCCGCGCGGAAGGTGGCAATGCCGTTGTGCGGATGCGTTTCCGGATAGGTGTGGACGGTGATGTGGCTCTTGTCCATATGCGCCACCACGGCATCGGAAATGGTGTCGCGGCCGAGCTTCTCCACCACCGGCTCTTCGGAAATGAGGATGGTGACGGACGCACCCTGCGGGTCGTAGTCCTGACGGGCCACGTTGAGGATGTTCGCGCCGATGATCTCGGCCACGTCGGTCAGGATCTGCGTGAGGCGATCGGCGTCGTACTGCTCGTCGATGTACTCGATATAGCGCTGGCGCTGGTCTTCCGATACCGCATAGCAGATATCGTAGATGTTGAAGCTCAGGGCTTTGGTAAGGTTGTTGAAGCCCTGCAGGCGCAGGCGCGGGAGGGGTTTCACCACGGCGACACTCCATGGCCGGGTCACGGCCGACAGGTGAGGCGGGTTAGCTACAAGGGTCCCCGCTGATTGAAAAGCGTGCTGGACCCTTATCCTGCACGCCCCTTGTGTACGAACGATGGCAAAGAGGCTGCTGTCGTCCGGAAGACTGCGAAGTATGCGGCAAGTCGGGGAAAAACAGAACCGTTTTTCTGCAGTGCAGCGTGCGTGGCCTGGCAGCCGAGCACATGGGAGGCCAACATCGCAGAGGTGCCTCGAGGCGATCACGCCACCTTTGCGATGTGCCTCAGATCATCCCTCTGCTTCACATGTCTTTGCCATAATGCGAAAGTCGCAGGGGATGCGCATGGATTCAAGAGCAGGTCGCGGGATGGGCGTCCATTGAGATCAACTCAGCTGGGGAAAACTTCTGTGGTGCAACTGAAATACCAGTTACAACAGGCCTTCGAACGTTCACAGGCGCCGCTCGGCTTTGCGCCCGATCCGGCCTCCATGGAGCGTTTTCTCGGGCTCTGCCACCGCCGCCGCTACCCGGGCAAAACCGCCATCATCCGGCCCGGCGACCCCGCCAACACGCTTTACTACGTCATCGAAGGCTCGCTGGCCGTGTGCACGGAAGACGAGCAAGGGCGTGAGCTGATCCTTGCCTACATCAGCCGCGGCCAGTTCATCGGCGAAATGGGCCTGTTCGTGGAGCAGGCGCAGCGCGAGTCGATGGTGCGCACGCGCACGGCCTGCGAGATGGCCGAAATCAGCTACGAACGCCTGTTCCAGCTGATGGAAGGCCCGCTGCGCGAGGAGTGCCCCAAGATCCTGTTCGCGATCGGCGCCCAGCTCACGCATCGTCTGCTGCGTACCTCGCGCCAGGTGAGCCGCATGGCCTTCATGGACGTCACCAACCGCATCTCGCGCACCTTGCTGGATCTGTGCCAGGAGCCGGACGCGATGAGCCATCCCGATGGCACCCAGATCCGCATTTCGCGCCAGGAAGTCAGCCGCATCGTGGGCTGCTCGCGCGAGATGGTGGGCCGCGTGCTCAAGCAGCTCGAGGAACAGGGAATGATCGACGTATCCGGCAAGACGATCGTGGTGCGCGGTACGCGTTGAATTCCATGCCGTTGCCCCGGCGAACGCCGGGGCTCAGCGCCTTGTGCTGGCTGTTCCAAGCCCATCCGATCCCCGGCGGGGTGGCCAATCACGCCGATTTCGCTTCCTTGGGCGCCTGATAAATCATGTACACATCCGCCCGCTCGTAATGCGAGCCAGAGCGTGTCTGCGGCTGCAACACGAAACCGGCCTTCTCATACATACGCAACGCCGGCTTGAGGCTGCTGTTGGATTCCAGAAACAGCGTGTGGCCACCGCGCCGATGGAATTCGGCGATGCACGCATCCAGCAGGCGCTTCCCGGCGCCCAGGCCGCGGAACGTTTCATCCACGCCCATTTTGGTCAGCTCGAACATGCCCGGCGATTCCTGCAGCAGTGCGCAGGTACCGATGATCTCTTCGCCCAGCCGTGCAAAGAAAATCGCGCCGCCCGGCTGCAGGATGTAACGCTCGGGATCGCTCAACACCGCGCGATCGATATCTTCGATGCGGAAATAGCGCTCCAGCCATTGCGCGTTCAAGCGATAGAAATGCTCACGCCACTCAGGCGCGTAAGGCAGGATTTCCAGCGGCGCCGCCTTGATCGCAGCATGCTCGGCCAGAATCGCCTGGGTGACGGGCCGCTCCTGCAAGGCCCGTTCGCAGGCGGCAATGGCATCCAGCAGTTGCACGGCGTGCTCTTCCAGCGAACGGGTAACGCCACGACGCACGGCACACCAGATCGGGCCAAGCTCGGCCAGCGATGCGTACGCCTTGTCGGTAAGCATCAGCACGGTGCGGCGACCGTCGGCAGGATCTTTCCGCCGTCGCACCATGCCCGCACGCACCAGTTTGTCGGTGAGCTGGCTCACGGCCGAGTGGGTCTGGCCGATGGCATCGGCCACCTCCGTCACGGAACTCGGGCCGATATCCCATAGATAACGCAACACCGGTAGCCAGCGGGATTCAATGCTGGCGCCGAGGGTCTGGTAGACCTCGTCGGCCGCGCCGTAGAAATGATCGCTAAGGGCTTTCAGGCGGCTGCCTAGCGCCAGCTTGCCGAGGGACGCCAAGTACATGGAGCATGCCTATAGGACAGATACGTAAGCGCTAACGTATCTCCATCAGCTCACGCCTACAAGCCCCTCAGTACCAGGCCACCCGCGTCACCGTCCTGCCCAGCGCCTTCTCCACGCGCTTGCACAGCTTGGGCGTGCCATTGACCAGTACCGCTTCGCCGGCCGGCTTGAGCATCGGCATGTCCTGAAAGGAATCGGTGTACGCCATCCGCCAGTTCGTAACGCCCTTGGCAGCAAGGTTCTGCACCTTGCGGCGACCGACGTTGTGCGAATGCAGGCGCATGCCGAACAACCCTGGCTTGAGCTGCGTGGCGACGATGGTCAGCTCCGGCAAACCCAGCTGAGTCAGCAGGCGCGTGACCAAAATCCGCTCGCAACCGGTGACGACGATCACCTCATCGCCCTCCGCCACATGCCGACGCAGCGCGCTCAAGCCATCGCGATAGAACTGGCGCGGACGGCGCACGAGTTGATCGGCAAAGTCTTCGGCAACAGCTTGATAGCGCTGCGCGCCCAGGCCACACAAAGCCACGTGGGAGAGCGCCCACGCTGCACGCCTGCGGGAAAATACGCCGCACAACAGCCACCATGGCATGGTCAGCAGCGCCAGTGTTTTGTAAACCGGCGAACTGGCATAGCGGTGCCGGATGAACTGCTCGAAGGCGTCGCCCTGAAACAGCACGCCATCGAAATCGAACAACACCGTGCGAGACGCATCGGCGTCGCTACCGGCTTGCGCCGGCGCGTCAATCATTGCCCCTGTAAACATGATCAGTGTGTATTGAACAGCCGCTTCAATTCCTGCCCCGGATCGGTGGCGCGCATGAACGCTTCGCCGACCAGGAATGCGTTGACACCCGCATCGCGCAACAGCGCCACGTCTTTGGGCGTGTGGATGCCGGACTCGGCAACCAGGATGCGGTCGTATTCCATCAGTTGCTGCAGCTCGAGCGTGGTGTCGAGCGTGGTTTCGAAGGTGCGCAGATTGCGGTTGTTGACGCCGATCAGCGGTACCGGCACGGCTTGCGCGCGCTCCAGTTCCTCGGCGTCATGCACTTCGCACAGCACATCCAGATCCAGTTCGGCCGCCAGCAGAGACAGCTCCAGCAGATCCGCGTCACCCAGCGCAGCCACGATCAGCAGAATGCAATCGGCACCGATCGCGCGCGCTTCGTACACCTGGTACGGATCGATTACGAAATCCTTGCGCAATACCGGCAACGAACAGGCGGCGCGCGCCTGCCGCAGGAAATCCTCGCTGCCTTGAAAGAAGTCTTTGTCCGTCAGTACGGACAGGCATGCCGCACCACCCAGCTCATAACTGCGCGCAATCGCCACCGGATCGAAGTCGGGGCGGATCACGCCTTTGCTGGGGCTGGCCTTTTTCACTTCAGCGATAACCGCCGAATCGCCTGCGGCGATCTTCGCTTCGATGGCTGCCGCGAAGCCGCGCGTATCAGGCATGTCCGCCACGCGTGCGGACAATTCTTTCAGCGGCAACTTGGCGCTGCGCTCGGCGAGTTCTTCCGCCTTACGGGCGAGGATGCGTTGAAGAATGTCGGTCATGGGATTCTGACGGGCACGTGTAGAGGGAACCTAAGAAAACGGCAAAGCCGCGTCCGGGTCAACTCTCCGCCAACCGCCGGGTGGTTGCCACGAACGCTTCCATTTTGGCACGCGCCGCACCGCTGGCGATGGTGGCACGGGCCAATTCGATCCCGCTGGCGATGCTTTTGACCACCCCGGCTGTGTACAGCGCGGCGCCCGCATTCAGGCAGACGATGTCGTGCGGCACGCCATGGCGGTTGCCCAGGGCATCCAGCAGCATGGCCTTGGATTCCTCGGCGTTTTCCACCCGCAGGTTGCGGCTGGAGGCCATGGCCAGGCCGAAGTCCTCCGGCTCCACTTCGTACTCATGCACTTCGCCGTCGCGCAGCTCACCCACCAGGGTGGATGCACCGAGGGAAATCTCATCCATGCCATCACGCCCCCACACCACCATGGCGTGTTCTGCGCCCAAGGCCTGCAGGGCGCGCACCTGGATACCGACAAGATCCGGGTGAAAAACCCCCATCAAGATGTTCGGTGCGCCGGCAGGATTGGTAAGCGGCCCCAGGATATTGAACAAAGTGCGCACACCCATTTCCTTGCGCACGGGGGCCACCACTTTCATCGCCGGATGATGGTTGGGCGCGAACATGAAGCCGATGTCCGTCTCGACCATGCACTGCGCCACCTGTGCCGGCTGCAGATCGATGCGGGCGCCAAGCGCCTCCAGCACATCCGCGCTACCCGATTTCGACGACACGCTGCGCCCGCCGTGCTTGGCGATGCGTGCACCCGCGGCGGCAGCCACGAACATCGCCGCCGTGGAAATGTTGAAGCTCGAAGCCCCATCGCCACCGGTACCGACGATATCCAGAAAGTGAGGATGCGGCGGAACGTCCACTTTCGCCGACAGCTCGCGCATCACGCTCGCCGCGCCGGTGATCTCGCCCACCGTTTCCTTCTTGACGCGCAAGCCGGTGATGATCGCGGCAGTCATCAGCGGACTCACTTCGCCGCTCATGATCTGGCGCATCAGCGCGATCATTTCGTCATGGAAGATCTCGCGATGCTCGATCGTCCGCTGCAGCGCTTCTTGCGGCGTAATGGTGATGGCCCGGCCCGCCGTCATGCGGCGAGCTTTTGCAGCGGCAAGCCCAGGAAATTCCGCAGCAGGTCATGGCCGTACTGGGTAAGGATCGACTCGGGATGGAACTGCACGCCCTCGACCTGCAAGGTCTTATGGCGCAAGCCCATGATTTCGTCGATGGACCCGTCCGGATTTTCCGTCCACGCAGTGACTTCCAGGCAATCGGGCAGCGATGCCTGCTCGACCACCAGCGAGTGGTAACGCGTCGCCTCGAACGGATCGGGCAAACCGGCGAATACGCCCTTGCCGAGATGGCGCACCGGCGAGGTCTTGCCATGCATGATCTGCTTGGCGCGAATCACCTTGCCGCCAAACGCCTGGCCGATAGCCTGATGGCCCAGGCACACGCCAAACACCGGCATCTCACCGCTCAGCTCGCGCAGCACGGCTAGCGAAACACCCGCATCGTCCGGTGTGCCCGGACCAGGGGAAATCATGATGTGCGAAGGCTTCAATGCGCGGATGCCAGCCACGTCCAGCGCGTCATTGCGCACTACTTTCACCTCCTGTCCCAACTCGCCGAGGTACTGCACGAGGTTGAAGGTGAAGCTGTCGTAGTTGTCGATCATTAGCAACATATCGTAACTAACTCATTGATTTTAATAATGATCACCAAGCCAAGCACTCTATTCATACCCGCAATCATACCCGCATATCACGAGCATTGGACAACGCCGGCCGGCACGCCAAGGCACAAGCATACCGGCGCCCGGGAGTCTCGTCTCGCACCGCACAACGATCAGCTTTTTGCCAAGCCGCACTGCGTGGCACGATGGGCCAGAAGGGAGAGTAATGATCACGGAAGCCGCACCCCGTCCACTGTCTCTGAGTTTGGATGCCACCCTATGGCACACCACAGCAAAAACGACGCCCAGCAAAAAGCGGAGGAACTGCTCGACTTCCTCCGCTTCGTTGACGCCGCGGGGTTGAAGATCGATGAGGCATCAATCAAGCAACCGCCGCCGCGCGCACCTGACATTGAGGTGTATGCGGATGGGTTCGGCGTGATGGCGTTTGAATTGGGTGATTTGAACAGCCAGGCCCGTCGTAAAAGCATGTCACTGATAGAACAATCGCGCAGCCTGCTGCGGACACATTACGAGGGGCTTCCAGAAGCCCGCCATCAAGCAATCCGCGAAAAATATCGGGGCGCTCATATCTCGCTGAGTGTGTCACAGACACCGCGCCGTCCAGACGAAAAGGCGCCCACGCACTCTATCGAACAAGCCCTCCCGAAACTGTTTGAACATTTGGAACGCCTGCCCGATGACCATCAGGGCGATATCTTTTATTTCGACCATGATCTGACCACAGAAGGACTGGAACGATTTAACAGGGCCATCGCGTTGCGCAACAGCGTGGACATGCTGGGAGGCATCTATGTACATCGGTTAACAGCCGACCTAGAACCCTCGTTCACAGCGTTCGGCGGCGGCTCCGTTCTCCCGCTCAACATCAATGTGCTGACCAAGAAACTGAAAGCAACCTACACAAGTGCCCTGGCGATTGATTTGCTGCTCACCGTACGCCGGGGTGAAAGCACATACCTCGGGGAGCTAGAAACGTTCAAAGGCATGGCCGCCGCCGGCCTTTCCACGTCACCGTACAAACGGATTTGGTTGCATGAGCAGATGATGGGGCGAGTCCACCTTCTGGCCGGCCCGCAGATCCATCAGATGTGATTGATCGCGTTCTTTTGGGTGCAGAGCACGTCCAATCGCTTCCTTACTTATTCTTATTCTGTTGCAATTTCGCCAATTCCCGCACCGCAAATTCACGCGCCTTCCTGGCAGCATCCTCTGACGTCACCACGCCGGGCAGCGGCTGCGTTTGCTTTCCCTCTTCGGTTAAAGGTCGAGTCGGTTTATCCCACTTCTGCAGCGAAGGCCGTCAGGGCGGCGTAACTAATCAGCAATGCATCGCGTTAGCGAACTGCTGTGCATCGAACCGACGTGTTCCCTATCTTGTCGAGCAGCGCAAGATTGGCCACACAGTTATCAGCTTGAAGCAAGATCAAGATTTGATCCTGAAACGGATGCGGCCCTAAGCTCACTGCCCCTCCTCATCCGCCATCGCGGCATGCTAGGCAACATTCTGTGCCCAAAGGTGTGAATTCCGGTCAAGTTGAACATCGATTCCGATGAGCGCCGAACACACCGCTGATACTGATCCGCGAGTGGCCGGCTGCAAGGCACCACAAGTTATATTCTGAAAACACCTGCTTTCGAACCAGTATAGGTATTCCGTGCCGTTCTCGGTGACCACGTCATGGCTGCCGGGTAGCTGACAGCGAGGGCGGGATTGCACCGGCCAGCGACCATTCGCTTGATTGCCCGTTTTTATATATGGAGATAGCCCATGTTCGGCCAGCGTTTCCTCGTGATTTATTCCGGCGTGCTCACTGCGGTGTTTGCAGTATCGATGCTGACTGGATTCTCAAAAATCCCTGCCACTTCGTTTGATGAAATCAATGTCCACCGTATCAACGTGCGCGAACCCGATGGCACGCTGAGGATGGTCATTTCGGACAGTGCAAAATTGCCTGGTGTCATCGTCAAGGGCAAAGAGCAGCCCAAGGTTGATCGACCGCAAGCAGGGATGATTTTCTTTAACGACGAAGGCTCCGAGAACGGCGGCCTCATCTTTGGCGGAAAGCGCGACGCGAAAGGGGACGTTGTGGACTCGGGCGGAAGCTTGTCATTTGATCGCTACAACGCGAACCAGGTAGTGCAGCTCCTGGGCGTGGATGACAAAGAGAACAGCACGGCGGGTATGGCCGTGTCGGATAGCAAGGAAGGCGGCAGCGGACATCGCCGTATCTGGGTGGGAAGGTCCGCAGATGGTTCAGCGTTGTTGTCGCTGATGGATGCCGCTGGCAATGAACGAATCCAGATGAAAGTACCCGCTGACGGCACGCCCGAGATCGCTTTTCTCGATGCGACCGGAAAGGTGACAAAGACCCTGAGGGGCGGCAACGCATCACCACAACGTTGATGCCGGTAGCGCGGACCCGGCCACCTAGGATCGCGCGCAAGCGCGCTTCTAGGTGGGCGACAGCAACAAGATGATCAACACCAGCACGTTTGTTTGGTGGTGCTGGGGCTAATTGTCACTACCGCTGGTTAATGCTGTCGGCTGTGCTGGTTTGGTCTGTCGCTTGTTCTAGTCCTGTTTCTACCGCTGCAGGTGCTGTTCGCCATGCTGGTGTTGTTCCGGACCCAAACGCCGCATGGGATGAAGTGGCCGAAAAGCGCCACGTAAGTACCCGAAAACGTGGCGGTAGGCGATGCCGCAGTAGCCGCCATAGCGAGGACGCATGAAGGGGCAATGCAGCCTGCAGCGGAGAACGCTTCTGAACCGGAAAAGCCCCCAGGGCTTCTTTATGTCGTGGGCTATATGGCGCCATTTGGTAGCACATGCCCCAAGACAATCAGGGGCTGATTCCTTGAGGATTTCTAAGCGGGTCAGGGACTTGAGTGGCAGATGGTCTGCCGATACTTGGCCCGCTTAGACCAAGAGGGATTGTTATGACCAATGATGCTCTCCCATTTTTAAGCGAACTCGCCTGGGAGTTCATGACGCAGATGGAGCAAGCGCTGTGTGTGCGATCTCACATAGTTTGGCCAAGCCGGTTTCGCATAGTTTGGCTAGTACGAGCTAATACAGCCCAATGTTTCGAGACTGGGGTACGCATAGGCAGCTCAGTTACCCTATAACTCAGGTATTCACTATCAGGCTCACAACTGACCACATCGCGAACTATCCGGCCCGACATCGTCATCGGCAGAATGAACGCGAGGTTTGTTCCTACGGCACCAAGGCATTCGCGTACCGCATCGGTCTTCATGTCGTAGCACGTGCTATCGCCGTCATTTTTATCTACGCGGGCTGGGTCCATGTCGCTTCAATATCATCCTTGACGGCATCGTCAACCTCTGCCGCGGATACACCCGTAAGCTCGTTGACTCGGCCATGCCGCATTCCGTAGAAATGGCCGCTGCGTCTATAGGTGGCCGTCCAAGTGACGCGGTCTGAACTCGCTTGTTCGTAGTCGCCTTCGTACGTAAATCCGTTCTTCGTCTTGCCGGAAACGCTGGTCATGATCACCGCCCCTGAGATAGTCGTGGGCCCAGCGTAGTCCTTTTTAGGAAGCGCAACGTTGCCATCAGCAATGCTCAGTTTGCATCCATTGGGTCAAACCTAGACCGGTGTCGTGATGGTGTCAGTAATCTGGGCAATCGATAGAGATGATGAGGGCATCCGATCTATAGAGACCCTGCGCTCATCGCTTTGCCGACGAATTGCTTGCCTGGCAGATTACCCTGAACTAACAAATGTAGGCGCATGATACTCAAGCGCCGGGAAAGTAAACCTTCTCCTTGGCAGGCGTCTCAGCCACGCGGTCCTATACCCTAACGCCAACTGAGTAATTCTTCGACTTAACGTCGGAGTTGCGGCTTCGGCTGCTCAAAATCCGCCATGCGGATTACCACTCTAGGCGAACTCATGTCCACTCATGACTCCAGTACCTCGCAAGTTTCCTCCAAGAATATCGTCGATACAGCGGCAGCGGATGGTTCATTCCATACACTGAGCAAGGCCCTCGAAGCCGCAGATCTGAGCCGCGTTCTGAAAGGTTCCGGTCCCTATACCTTCTTTGCGCCAACGGATGCCGCATTCGAAAAGCTCCCCAAGGGCACGCTCGAAAACTGGCTGAAGCCGGAGAATAAGGCGGAATTGATTTCCGTATTGAAGTACCACGTTCTGCCGGGTCGTGCATTGGCGGTTGATGTCGAGAAATTGACGGAACCAAAGATGATGCAGGGCCAAAGCGCGGCGATAAAGAAGGACGGCGAGACGCTCAGCATCGGCGGCGCCGTCATCACTCAGCCGGACATCGCCTCGAGCAATGGCATCATCCACGGCATCGATACGGTCATCGTGCCAACCAAGCGCTGAGCAACATAGGGTCGTGGCGGGGCGACCTCGCCACGTCGCATCGACTGAACACGCCATGGACGGCACTCGGTGGCTGCTGGGGAGCTTGTGGGATACGGATGAGGATTGTTTTATGCCAAGCAATTCCGTAAGCGAGAATTATCGTGGCTATCAAATTATCGCCACCGGCGAGTTCTGCGAGATTCTTCACGATAAACGCCGGATCGACCGCTTTGCGCGCGAGTACTTGCGCATGGATATTCCTGCCGGGATGGCGCTAGCGTTGCTCATCGATGAAGCGAAAGAGCGTGTCGACGCGATCTTCAGTGCTGCTGAATGCCCATTGCGCGTGCCGGAGCGTCGTTCATGGAGAAATAAACCGCTTGCCAGGTGAGTGAGCCGTTCTGGCTTGCCGCCATCGAGGATCGCCGTATGTCCGCCTACCTTCAGAACCACTTCACCTTTACCGACGAGGCACTCCGCACTTTGGGCGTGGAGCCGGACATCCAGATTGGCATGGCCCCGTATAAAGAGGGCTTTCCCGTGCCCTGCCAGGGCGATCTGGTGCAAGTCATGGTCAATGGTAAATCACGGCAATTTGTTGTCGTCTTTCGACAGTTTATCTATCAATCCGCGGAAGAGATGAACATCCGGTACGTTCTGGACGCCATTCGGTAACCCTGGGTTTGCTGCCTTGAGACATCGGGGTCCATATCGGCGGAGGGGTCACCAGCAGACTATTTCGCAGGAGAGGCAATGAGCACTCATGTCAACAACCACACCCCGACAGTCAATCTTGTCGATTCGATGGCTTCCCTGGGTTCGTTCGTCGTGTTGCGAAGGGCGCTGGATGTCGCAGGGCTTAGCGTGATGCTGAGTGTTTCAGGTCCTTACACCTTGTTTGCTCCGAACGACAAGGCATTCGCCAAACTACCAAAGGGAACGATTGAGGGTTGGCTAAGGCCGGAAAATCGCGATGAATTGCTTTCCGTGCTCAAGTACCACATCTTTCCCGGACTCGCATCGTCCGCTGACGTAGGCACCATGTCACATCCAAAAATGCTGCAGGGGCAATCAGCCGTCATCAACATGGAGGGCGACAAGATTAGAATCGATGGCTCCAAGCTGATTGGGGTTGATATTGTGTCGACCAACGGCCTCATTCATATCATCGACACCGTCATGCAGCCCATTGAGCCCGCCACGATGCATTGATAGATGGTGGTGATGATGCGTGTGGGCGTCTGCATGTAAGTCTCCCGCAAACGCTGCGCGGAGCGCTTAGGGGCATCTGCTAAGATTTGACGCGGGTAAATGCGTCTGCTTTCCCATGGTAGACATTAAGTTCTGGTACGGTTTCCTTCTGTAGCCCTAGCCCCCTCGCGAAGATCCGCTTTCGACCGGGGCAATGTGAAAACACAGATGGGCGCAGCAGCACACTCTCCATTTCCTCACATTGCTAGCAATAGTCTTCATAAGGTGTCTATCGCTCATGTATCCGATGTCGCCAACTACGCTGCCGCTCGTCGTCATGGGGGTAATCATATCTTTGAAATCGGTACCGACGACATCGACTGTTTACGCTTTAGTATCGAACCCCCGCAGCCGTTTTCATTGCGGCCTACCGTGACGGAAGGGCCTGTGCGCGACCAAGTATGGGTTCATAGCGACCTATGGGATCTTATTGTGGAGCAGGTCTACAACCGGAAAGGGCACATTGTGTATTGCAGACTGCCAAACGGCCGCTACCGCGCTACCTGCACGTTCCCAAGCGTGCCTTATGAATAGAGCAATGGAGCAGGCGGAAATTCCTGGCGATCGACGTCGGCATTTAAGTCAGTTGCGTTAGGGATATTTCCTTCAAAACGCTATCGAGGTGTACATGATGCCCATCCTCATAAGGGCATCCGTGCCCACGTAAGGGCAGTCCTTCCCATGAGGGCATCTTCGCCAATCGATCACTTCCCTGTCGTGCTTTGGAAGCATCTCTTTAACGATGAAGAAGTTCAATATGAGACGCCACTTTCGAGTGGAACGTCGTGATGAGCTCGGTCAAATCGTCTTCGCCGGCAAAAAAAAACTACCGGCACGTCCAAAACCTGATTTGAGCTGTCCCTCATCCTGGTTCTGTCTTCGCTGCTGCTGGCACTGTTCACGATTCTGGACGCTTCGCTCGTCATTAAACATCCCGACGAACTTGATCACGGACGCCGCTAAGACCTGCTCATATGACCGGAATCTCTCATTGCTTCAACTTACGTAAGTCTCATGATTCCGATCCTGATCGGCACAATCTCTATGCCATCCAATCAGAAAGCCCACACGAGCGATCTCGTTTTACAAGTGTCACTATGAATCCTGATGTTCGTACACCTTAATCAAGAAGGCGAAGCAGCCAGTGTTGCTTTTGTGTTGGAAAGCGTCCAATGAAACATCTCATCGATCTCTTTCCCGAATACATGGGCTCCGCTTACCTTGCGGTCTGAGCCCAGCATCTACTGAAAGAACTTGCGCCAATCCTTGTGGGCCACGATGTTGCGCAGAGGAACGCAAGGGAAACCCAGATGACTACACCAGCAACACTTCTCACGTTGATCGCCCATGCCCAGCAACATGTAGCAGCCTTGGAAAGCCTGGCTGCCGGCATGGTTGCGGGACTGCGCGCCGGCATGGTCGACGCCGACCACCTGTCCACGCTGATGACCACGCAAAACGCGCGCCATCCACGCACAACTGGACGAGGTGATTACAACGATGGAGAAGGTGGAATTGCAGATGGCCAGGAACGATTACGGCGGGCCACCTCTTATATAGCCCCCAATGTTTGGCATCGTCGGAAAAAGGTAATTTTGGTAATCACGCCGGCAAAACCTCCCATTTCCTCAGTCCAATCAATTATTTAGGAAGGTTCGGCAAAAGGTAATCCAAAGGTAATTTGAGGTAATCCGATTACCTTTTCAAAAGGTAATTTTTCCCTTCCAACATTATATTTATATTCAATCACTTACGGAGAATGGTAATTTTTATTACCTTGAGATTACCTTTTTTCTTAACCTAATTTTTCAAATATATACAAAGACTTAGGTTGCCTTTCGGCCCTGCGGTCACCAAAATTACCTTTTCCGAAGTCGAATCCAGCGGCGGTCTTCACTCGAAGCTGGGACCGCCCTCGCTGTCATGGCGCCTCACAACGTACCCAGCCCACATAGAGCCGTCCTCGTGCAGAAACTCGCCCTTCTGAAAACCGCGATCCGCCGTGATAGTGCGGAGCGTTTCTGTCTCAATGACCTGCACCGTGCCGCCGGTGCAGAAACTGCCCACCAGCCTTCGAACTGGCTAAGCCTGGATACGACCCGCGCATTGATAGAGGAAATTTCTAATTCCGCAGACGTGAGGAATAAGCCCAATGCGGCCGCAGCAGGAGGGCACGGCGGAACCTACGTGGTAAGAGAACTGGTCTACGCCTACGCGATGTGGGTAAGTCCGAAATTCCATCTGGCCGTGATCCGCACCCTCGATGCACTAATCACAGGTCAGACACCCAACCCTTCGCCCATTCCCGCGAACGAGCACCCCTTTGTGGCCCAGTTCTGGGACACCTACGAGGAACTCATCGAACGCGGAGAGTGCGTGAACTATTCGGAAAGGCAGGGACTGATCGCGATCAACCTGACGACCCTGATCCTTGCCGCGTGGCGGCGCGGTCTTCCCATTGCCGAACGTTCCAAGCTAAGCCACATGCTGAAGACCTCGGTGCAGCGCCCTTTCGCCGGTCACGAGGATATGTTTTTCCGCGGCCGACGCATTCCGAAGTGCTGGGTCTTCCGCGACGACGGCCGCCCCAGAATACGGCGCACGCACCACTGCTTCGCCTCACCGACGCCATCAGCGCAGGGTGATTAGGCTGCGTCTGCGGTTCCCTCGCCAGGGACCACCTCTTCGCGAAGCATGGCCGTGTAATGGGCCATCTGGTCGGTCTCTTGGAAAACCAATCTGAACTTCTCCAAGTAGTAGCCCATATCGTAATCGCCGAAATCGGTGTGATTGACGCCATCGGCGTGGGATTGGCGGTCCAGGTAGCGCGCCAACGGGGTGAACCGGTGTTCCTGTTCGCTGATCCTTTTCAGGGCCGCCTTGAAATCGTCTTGCCGGCGGGTGAAGTAGAAGAACCGTTCGCAGATGCAGCGCATGGCGTTGGCGAGCATGATCCGGGTGGCATTGCCTTCCTTGGCATCTCGCACAACCTGCCAATAGGCCTCGTAATCGTTGAGCAACTCATCACTGTTCATCGGCACGACCACGGTGTGGCTATGCTTCAAGACACGCTTGAAATCCAGCTGCTTCGCTTTGCCGTGGGCGGAGACCAGTTCGTGATGAAAGAACAGGCTATGCGTCAGGATGATGATCTGTTTGAGCTGGTGTCCCTCATCGTCCTTCAAGGCGATGATGTCGTGGACGATGATGGAGGCAATGTCGTAGACGTAGTTGTGTGAGAGGCTCGAAATGGGGTCATCTATGACCACGATTTTTCGGTTCAGTGGGATGGTGTTGTCCGCGACAGCCGATCCATTGATCAACTCCACAAAATACAAGAAGGTGATCAGCGTTTTCTCGCCCTCACTGAGCGAGCGGTAATCATCCACGCCGCCATCCCTGCGCTCCAAGTGGTAAAGATGGCCGGTCCCCTCTTTCTTGATCTTGAAGGCATCAATCCCAAGAGAAGCCAGGCGACCATTGATGGCTTCGATGGCTTTGTCGGTTCCCGTGGTGCTGGCGCGTAACTGAACCAGTTGACCTTCGGCGGCAAGGAGGTTTTGGCGGAGGCCATTGACCTCCGTGGCGATGGTGGCGAGGGCGCTGTCCGTTGAAGTCTTTGAAGCCTTGTAGACCGAAAGAACGCCCTCGTAGTCATGGCGCAGGCGGAGCCAGAAACCCTTTTTGATGCGGGTGCGCTCATTGTCACGATCGGCAATGCGCGTGTTGAACTGCCGGATGCGTTCATTCAGCTGAGTGACCGCATCCAAAACTGCCTGGCGAGCGTCCTTGGACGCTTGGAGCGCAACCACTTCACCCGGCGACTGTTGTTTCTTCTCGATGAGACCGATGTTGGCGGACAGCATCAAGTTCAGTTCGGCCCAGGTGCGCGAAAGGGCTGGGTGATCTTTCGCAAAGGGCTCATCGGCCAGCAACTGGTCCATGGTGTCAGATAAGCGGGTCATCTCGGACTGGTAGTCCTCCACCAACCGGTTGATCTCGGCGATGCGGTTTTCGTAAGACGTGTCGAACAGGCGGGCCAGTTGGGTGGAAAAATCGTGGGGTAAATCCTGCTGGCAGAAGGGGCAACTGGTGCTGTGTTCCACATAGGGTTTTCCTTGCCTCACCCAATCCATGTTGCCGAGGGCTTGGATCTGGGCCGCCAAGGAACTGTCGCCAGATCCAAGGATGGCCTGACCCCATAGCGCGTTGCTTTCGAGGCTCTCGAACTCGGTCAGGTCCAGGGACCATTCGGATCGAGCGGTTGCCGTTTTATCGGCAACGTCTTGCATCCGAGTGGTGAGGGCTTCAATGGTTGGGGGAACGACATTGGCATCGAAGGAGATGCCATTCAGTTCCTCAAACAACTTGCGTTTGGCGTTGCCATAACCTTCCAGCCATTCCTTCATGGCGCCTGTTTTGTGGGTTGTGTAGGCAGGCCACACGCCATCGAGGACCGCCGTGTAAGCGCGGCTGGCCTCCGCTTCACGTTGTTTCATTTGTTCGTTCAAACGCTCGATATCGTCCCGCCATTGGTTCACCTGTTGCTCCAATCGTTCCGCTTGTTCCAGGGCGGCGGCCTCGGGTTTGCCGATGGTGAAAATGCCCGGCATGTTGGTCCGATTACGGAACGTTTCGTCTATGAACTCTTCGTTGTAGACCAGGTATTGGTAGGGCTCGTCCCGCGTGAGCGTGAGGGAACAGTTGGCGATGGGGTTGGTGTTGTTGCCGTTGTGATGGATCACTTGGCCGATCGCGGACTTGCCGGCGCCGTTGACGCCATAAAACAGGGCCACCCGCTTGGTTGCATCGAATGTGACTGAGGTAGCCCGCTCGCGGGCGAAACTTTTGTAGCCCTGGATAGAGATGCTCTTGATCATGGTTCCCCCGTGGTTCCTTCCAGGTTTCGGATCAGATAGCGGAGCAAAACAAGGGCCAAGAGGCGCCGGGTGCCGAGGGCGCCATTGTCCTGACCAAAGCTTATAGGCTTGCCACGGCCATCAGGCAGGGAGGGCCTCATTCCGCCGGTGGGGCCCCCAGTGTCCTTTCCATGTCGATTGACAAAATGGCCGCCGAGGCTAGAACTCTGCAACCCTGCGATGCAGGGCGATCCCATTCCAGAGGAGCCCAACCCATGCCCCCCATCACTGATGCCCCCTGGCCATAAACGCGAAAGGCCGAGAGCGTGAACTCTCGACCCTTCCAGGCGGTGCGGTTCGTCCCAACACTGCGCCGACTTTTCTAGGCCCGTCCCCTCTGACTGTCAAGTCGACGCCCCGAGACCCAGGGCGCCGTCTCACCCCCCTTTGCCTGAAACAGCTACCGGCGGTTGGGACCTCGCCGGTGAAAGGAGTTTGTCCGAATGAAAATCCACGACACCGTCCGCCTGGTGCTCACCACCTCTTTGTCCGATCGGGAGATCGCTGACGCTGTGGGTGTGTCGAAGACCACAGTGGGACGCTACCGACGTTTGGCCGCCGCCAAGCACCTGCGTTAGTCCAATCTGGCGCGCCTGGCGCCCTCCAACCTGATCCAGTGGTTCAACCGTGATCCCAACGGCAACAAGACCCGGAAAGTTCCAGATCTGGCCGAGATCCAACAGCGCCTCGATGAAGGGCACACATTGCAAGTCATCTGGGAGGATTCGCGCTGCCTCCATGCGCTCGCAGGCCTGGAAGAGGTACTGCGGAAAAACACCATGGAGTCCATCACGCTCCTGGGTAGCCTGATTTGTGACCTCGGTGCGCACATTGAAGCCGCATGCGCAGAGTAGTACTAAGCCCATCAGACCAGTCCATGGATGCGTCAAACCGCATCACCCGAACGCCGGTACCGGACCCTATCGGGGCTCACCATGGCCCCGTTTTCGGTCTTGCGTCACCTGCGTCAAAAGCGAGAGGGAAAGCGCGCAGGCGAGGAGGGGGGACGACCGCGCGCTCCAACGTAGGACCACGCAGCCTGGTGCTATTTTGACCAACAGTGCGGCGTCGGGACCTTGTGCATTTGCTATCGATTAGCCTTGATGACCACACATTGCTGCGCGGTGGAAGCTACGTAGAAAGACGTGCTCGACTAAATGCGGGGGCCGGTAGTGGCTAGACACCGTTCCGGCCACGCTTGGACACGGCGCTGATGCTGACCAGAAGCCGGCAGGGCCTATCGATTGCAAATCGGTGGGTGTCACTGGCATTTTGATTAGACCACCTTTCAACCCGTTAGTGGACGTAAATTGGGTTTTCGCCTGCACCGACCTTGGAGTGCACACATAATATGTCACTGAAACGCGGCGATGGACTTGATGAGATTCGCGAGCTTGCAGCAAACGCCACCACTGTCGCAACGACGTGGCATGTAAGTGCTGAGTACATTTGGCTCGATCTTGCGTTGGAGCGTCTCTGGAACGACTTCGTTCGACTACGTGACGAAATTCGGTTGGTCGCAGATAAGAAGTCCAAATCAGTGCCAGGTGATTACCAACGTTGGTGTGAGCGACTCCGTGAGCTCAATCCAGACGCCGCTGCGGCAGAGATCGATGCTGAAGCGCGCAAACTTTCCCATTACGATATGAAGCCGTTGGACCGCGCCGGTCGTTTCCTCGGGCAACTGATGCCCATCTACGCCGAAGTTGCGATTCTTTCGGCAGCCTTATGCGAAGCTCACATTAACCTCGCTCTGGCTTGGGGACTGACAATGCTCGGCAGGGATGCAGCATTTCGAATAATCGAGCAATCGAACACTGTAGACAAATGGCTGCATGGGCCGAAGCTTCTGCTTGAAGGGTACGAATTACCTTCACATTCGGCCGAAGTCGAAACGTTAAAAAGGGTTTTTGAGGAAAGAAACATACTCATGCATCCGAAGTCGTCCATTTCCAGTGGTGGACTGGACCGCGTTTCTGCAAAGCGCCTTCACGTCAAGAGCGTGACGCAAGTGCTTGCCTGGCTACCACGGTTCTTTAGCCTCCCGTTCGATCTTGCGGAGTTTATGGCTAAGCAGCCGGCACTTGGCGGATTCGACTTTCCTCTGCTCAGCAAAAGGGCATCGATCCCACGCGCAGAGCAGCACAAGTTGAGAGGAACGCGAACGTAGCGCCGTGTTTGCAAGTATGTGCCTCGCTTGCGGGTGGTCTTATCCAACCCGGACCGCTCAGAATTCGCAACCCATAGCGATAACCGCCCATATTTACGGATAGTCAGTACCAGCGCCGTGTCCAGGTCTGGTCGGAATCGATGGTCAACTGAACCGAAATCCACAACTAAACACGAGAATGAGCTGGAAATTCGAAGGCACTTAAGAATATGACCCTTGGACCAACGCGCATCCCATCCAAAGAACTCTGCATCTATTGTGGACGCTCCGGATTGCGCCTCACAGACGAACACATTCTTCCTTATTTCATTGGCGGACAGCACGTAATAGAAAAAGCGAGCTGTAACGATTGCGCGAAAATAACATCAAAATTTGAGCTTGACGTCGGAAGAGAGCTTTGGGGTGATGCACGGACTGCCTTCGATGCACCATCACGTCGAAAGAAGAAGAGGTCTCGCGAGATCGAGCTATGCGATATAAATAATCCAACCAGAACCATTAAGGTTCCAGCAAATGAATACCCGGCACCGATGGTCTTCTATCGAATGCGTTCCGCTGGCATCTTAGATGGTTTTCCTGAGAATCTGGATTTATCAACCCAGTGGGAAATCACGACGATTTCCGATCAAAAAAAGATTGATCAATTTATGGATAAGTATGGCCAGCCACCCACAGCACAGTTCAGGCATGTGCCCGACAGCTTTGCACGACTATTAGCTAAAGCAGCATACGGACAGGTGCTATGCTCTCTTGACCCAAACGATTTTCGCCCTTTATGCCTCCCATACATTCTTGGAAGGAAAAAAAATCCGTCATATATAGTGGGTGGCAGGTGGAGCTATCCGGATATGCAGCCTGAAATCGGCTATGAGCTCCGAACAAATTGCGCCAAGTTTTTAGACACGTTGCTAATCATGGCGGAAATCCAATTTCTTCCAAACTGTCAGACTCCGATCTATCACGTGTTAGTCGGAGACGTTATCGGAGCCTCGGAGGTGAACAGAGTCCTTAGAAAAATTAAGGCCACTTGTACCGTTGATGTGATAGATACGAGTTTGTATAGAAAGCCCTCCGACGAAAAATTCCACTGGATGCCCTCTAAGTGGCCGCTACCAGCTTGGGAAAGCTGATCCTGTCAGCGTCATTCACGAGCACCATTATCGGAGAACGCCGGTTACATCTGAGCCTCAACGGAAAAAGGAACGGTCCCACGTCGCCTCCCGTCAACGTTCCGACGTGTTTTTCTGGTGCGAATTTTTCATGCTGCCTGGCGTAAAAGCCTCCCTAACAGTCTCCTGCGTTGCAGTCAACTCCTCTCGCACTTTCTTTGCTGTTGCCTGTTGCCTAGCAACATTCGCTTCATAATCGTATGAGAACCCGAGCTCTTCGCGCATACGCTGCTTTACCCTCTCGATTGCGGGCACTAAAGTTATTCTGTGATCCATCACAAGCTCCGCTATTTTCGCTATTGCTTCATTAATTCCTTGAAAATGCACCTTTGTTTTGTCGTTCAGTTCTGCAAGTTGCCTGCGCGAAAACTCGTACTGATCTTGCAGACGCGCGAACCTAGCTGGGTCGTTTACGCCATCGATGTTCATTCGCTTCTGCTCAGCAAGCACAGCATCAATACTGTTTTGATGCTGCCGAATGAAAGGGTCATTTACTTGTATATCGGCTCTGTGCTTTTCGATTACTATGCGCTCTCTCAGCACCTCCTGATACATCTTACCGCCCTCATCAGTTAGGTCACGCAAAGCAGCAAGCATTTTTACATTCGCAACGACTTCAACTTTTGCAAATACGGCAGTCGCTTTAATGAAGCGGCCTGACAGTTCAGCCAGCGACTTTTCTGCGTTAGTGAATGATGCGAGAGCGTTCAAGCATTCCGTTATAGCGTCGGCAAGCTCTAAATAGAGCTTGCGCTTTAGCTGATATTTTCGATCTCGCGAATCCCATACCCATTTCGCTATGACAGCGATCAGAACAGTTAGGACTGCCGCCAAAGGCGGTGCCTGTGTAGTCCAAAAATTGTCCTTGGTCTTCTCGACGACGTATACGTCAGGACGAATTACGTGCGCTGACGGAACAGTTGTGGTCGTAACTGGCACTACGGGTACACTCCCGCGCAACGCGGGATGATTGGTCTGTACTTGCATCTCCATCCCCTTCTTGCCTTTTGCCTAGCATAAACGCAAGAAAACCTGTCTCGCATTGACGACATTACCGAACTCCTTGGATGTACGCCCTTATTTGATCGCCTGATTGCGACAGCTTCGGTGTTTCATTGACTCAGGTTGATAGTGATCGCAGGAATACCAACTTCCTGAAAACCATGTTCTATCAAACTTTGGCGCAACTCCGCCAGCGCATTGGCAGGAACGCCTAGCCATAGGAGGTTTCGGGCGCGAGTCACGGCTACATAGCCTATGCGCCCAACCTCGGAATTGACTCCGCCTAACAGCGCAGAGACGTGCTCCTTGTTTGCCATGTACAACACGGCATCCAGGCTTTCGCCCTTTGCTTGGTGAACAGTATCCACGCGGACCCGAGTAGCGCTGGCTGTGGCGAGGTCCGCAGCAACGATTAGCGGGGCGTTAGGCAAGCTTTTTTTTGCCAGCTTCATGCCGATGTTGTCGGCAGCCTTCAGGTTGTGATCGCTTTCCAAGATGGTGAGCAATGCCTTCACCCTGGCGAGCAATTGTGGGTGCCATTCAGTGTCGGCCAAAAGAGTCGCGGACGGCAGACCCGTATCGGGATTGCGCGTAAAGCGCCAGATGAGGCGCCTCAGGCCTTGGACCTCGGGGTATCGTGCGGGCTGAGTAATCGAGGCCACCAACCCTTTCGGTGGGTCAGCAAGAAGACCAACGATGCATGTGGCAACTCCCTTGAAGGCGCCCAAGTAGTTCTGCTTCTTGTCACGGACAATGGCCGCCTGAGCAAAGCCCTTCACTGTTCCCTGACCGACTGCGGAATCGTTGCCGGCCAACTTGTCGGCAAAGTCACGGCCACGGCATAGGACCGCGGACCGTTCGACCTTTAACTCTGCTGCAAGTACCGCCGCCTGGAAGGCGATGACAACTTTGTCGCGGTCGGCCGTTTTGTACGGAATGAAGAACGCGCCGTGCGTGGTATCAGGTGCTTCTCGATCGGCCACGTCATTGCGCGCGGACAGCTTGTTTGCCAGTTTGACGAGCGGCGGTACAGATCGATAGTTTCGGGTCAACTCTAGATCCGTCACCCCAGTGCGTCCGCCATACTGAGAGAGAAACGCGCCGTTTGCTCCGGCGAATTCGTAGATACCTTGGTTGGGGTCTCCGATCAGCGAGACTCGCGCGCCGGCACCGATGAGTTGTTCGAGAATGGCTTGGTGCAGCGTGCCGATGTCCTGCGCCTCATCGATGAGAATGTGTGGATACCGACGAGCCAGGGCACGCAGGATGATAGGCTGCTCTTGCAGCGTTCGGTGACACCAATAACGACCAAGATCGTGTGTGTAAGCGCCCGTTTTTCCCAATCGATGCACGAGTTTGGATGCATCGCTCTGGTTCAGCGCTACCACCTGCTCATCGTTCACATAGTAGAAATAGATGCCAGATGCGCGGGAGCCAACCTGCAGATTCGTGATACTGACAGGATAGTCTCCCGGCTTGAACATGAATCCATTCAGGAATGACTCGCTGCCCATCACAAGAAAGGCGGCCTGCGTTGCGCCCATCGTTCGATGAGCGTGCGGGTGGATCACATGGCGGGTGATAAATCCATCCAGCGTATCGATGTCAACGCGATGGCCACCAGCACCGACCGCCACTTCCTTGAGCAGGGTCTGGTAGCTCTGCCGAAAGGCATCTACGGCGACATTGGAGAAGGAAAGCAGAGCAACCCGTCCCCTGTGGTCGCCAAGCTGTCGGCGGATTTCTGCGAGCCTCTGGACCGCCGTCAGCGTCTTTCCACTGCCCGCACATGCGATGACGGACATGGGATCAAGCGGCGCATCGATGATCGCCGACTGTTCAGAAGAAAGCGGCGTCATGGATGCTTCGCCGTCTTCTGGCAGGCATGCTCAATAGCCCGGCGTATGTACTCGGGTACGGTGCATGATACGCCGTCAGCAAAAATCTGTGCGAGAGCCTGTCCGAATCGCCCCTTTTGGACATTGTTCTGCGTGCGCTCAAACATCCCGCTGAACAAGAGACGTGCCTTGTCGGCATCTCCAGTCACTGCATTGACTGCCGTCTCGACGATTTCGCCGATTTTTGGATGCAGTTCCTTGAGAGCCTTTAGCATGGCCGACCGATTATCTTCATGCAGCGCTAGGTCGTATTCCAACGTTTTTACGCCGTGAAAAATCTTGACGAACGTGTCCTCGCTTTGTTTCATCTTTGCGGTATTGTCGGATACCTTGACGGTATCGCTGGCAGCCGGATACAGCGCCTTGGGTTCGCTTCCGTCAGCAGACGTGTCCATGGGGTCTGCGTCGGTTATCACGGAAGCTGGGATCTTTAGAGCCTTCTCGCCGAACAAAGGAAGGAAGGAATCGAAGTTCAGTCCCTCAACGCTGATGAGGCTTACGCCGTGTTCGCGCAATTTATAGCCAGCTTTTTCGGCAAGCACGCTGACCAGCATCAATTCAGCGGCACCTTCTACGAAAATGACACGCCGGGCAAAAAATAGCTCGGCGCGTGTTACATCAAGATAACGTTCCAGCTTCTCCCGTTTCCCTTTCTCGAAGACGACGTCGCGAGGGAAGAAAGTTTCGATCATGCTTCCCGTATCCACCAGACAGGCTAAGCTATTGATGTCGGCAATGCTGGCAAAATTCGGAGAATGGCTGGTCACGAAAAGCTGAACCGGTTTCTCTCCATCGGTGGCTTTGATGGTTTCCAGATAACCCAGAAGGACAGCCTGAAGCTGAGGATGCAGGTGTGCTTCAGGCTCTTCAACGATCAACCCGCGATAGCTCGATTCCGGGTTTTTGGCCAGTTCACTGAGGACCACTGCCATGAAGATCAAGTTGTTGAAGCCGAGGCCGTTTTGCTCGATCTCGAAAGCGTCCACCATGAGTGAAAGTCGGGACGCTAACCGCTGAAAGTCGCTGCCGCTCAAACCGAGGTCCAGAAGCTGCGCCAACTGGGGGCCGAGCATGCTGTCGTGCCGGCTTTTGATAGCCGTATGGGTTTTGGTGATCGGCTGATGCCTTTTCAGTTCTTCGTCGAGCTTTTTTAGAGCCTCATTGATTTCATTCCGTCCGACATCGTCGGACAGTAGTTGAAACAGCCGGGCAAGTTGGCTAGTTCGGGTGGGTTTCAAGCTTTGAGAGGCATCACGCAGCGGTGGCAGGTATACCCCGCGAAGGTTTTCCATCATATCTGCGGTCAGTCCGACATCTTCGTGATCACCGCACCAGCGTTTGGCGCGCAATCGACCGACCTTGTCGGCTTCCGCATAGCGGATGGTGATATGTGCCTCGGCCTTACTAGCGGCATCTATCTTCAATGCGGGTAGAAAGTCGGCTTCGTCGTCTTCATCGAGCCCGCGGAAGATGTATTGGAATGTGATGTCGCCGGTGGGCGGACCGCCGTGTGGTCGATGAACGTCGTTGATGTCGAGGCGTGGATAGGGTTCGTCGTGCCCCGCAAGCAACGCACGTAAAGCATCGATCACAGCGGTCTTTCCGACATTGTTGGCGCCCACCAGAACATTTAAGCCAGGTTGGAACCGCAATTCTGCTTTCTGCAATTTTCGGAAATTCGAGATCATTAACTGCGCCAAATGCATTTGCGCCCCCTTATCACAGAATTTATAGGTGCCTGCTGTGATGGTGTGAGGTTGTCTTCCCGACAGTCAGGCAAAACTTACGTATCGAGCATGTCCCACTCGTCGCCCAATACCCATCGAATGGCGGATAGCTTGCCGTTGATCATTCCCCACTCGAAATCGCTCCACGGACCGATGCCATCCGGGCCGAGCTCGTCTTCTGTCCGCTTAGCCGCTGCAAGAGCGCCTTCCCAGATCGTATCAACAGTCGCATTGATTCGCTTCTTGGGTGGCAATTTTGCCCACGTTTCACCGCTTACCAATCTGTGCTTGCCACGCTCTATAGAACTGCGCAGGTTCCAATGCCGGTTATACCAAACCTGCTTGAAAAGCCTGTGTTCAGCCTCTAGAAGTTCAGAGAGTTTGCGCGGCTCCTGGCTGAATTCTCGCTCAAACTTAATTTCTTCCAGCAAATCTTCGGCGAATTCGCCTAACAACGGCCCGAGGCTTGTCGCATACCGGGAGCTACTGTTGTCGAATATCGAGGCTAGATCTGGGTGCGGCAAGCGCGAATCACTGCCGCGGTCACTGAAGTCGTGGATGTTATGGGTGACGAATCCATACACGTCTTCGGCATCGAATCTGGCGGCAAGCGCGTCGATGTATGACTCGATGATAATGGCGTCATCAATGCCATTGCGTTGACGATGGAAGGGGGCTGTTTTTGCGATAGCGCGATCTGCTGCCCGGGCCTTAACGGCATCAGTAAGTGCAATATGGTGGGTGGATGTGAATATCTTTTCGATGATCCCGATTGCATCATTCACCGCCTCGCCACCGATCGCTATCCGGTGATCGACCTCATTCAGTTTTTGCAGCGCGGCGTCACGTCCTTCCTCCTGCGAAAACTTCAGCATGGCTTCTCGAACCAGCTTGAAATAACTCGACAGGCTGCGCTTGCTATCCGAAATGATACGCTCTTTGTTTCGGCTGAATTCTTCCACCACAATTTGAGGGAGGACGATTTCAAGATCGCCAGCGTTTTTCATGGCGAGCACTGCGTCGAGGAGCGGCAATTGACGATAGTCTTTGGCCAAGTCTAGCCAGACGCACGTATCTATAAGCAGATGAAGCTTCAATGCCCTCTCCAAATTTGACCGTCTGAGCCAGCGTATTGGGTGGGCCTCGCGGTTTTGGCCTGACAAAAGAGATGCTATCTCGTACTGCTGGACACTTAGGACGTTTCCGATGGGCGTCACTCGCCTAACGGCCGGCTGCGCTCTTGTGCTTCGCATCGAGCCTCGCTGCGCGAGTCCCGTCCTCTGGGCTTCCATCGCAGACGCCTACGGCCCGGTTCACTGATCCGGGTCTGCCCCCCACTGCGGCGGCTGCCAGCCTGGGCAATTCCGGAGCGTTTGGCGCCCCTTGGATAGCCATGCAATGCAGCATCGACGCCGGCTTTCAGCAACGCATGGCCGGATTCTCGCTGCACGCATCTATGTATGCATTCGCCCAGTGCCGTGATCCGCTGCGGATTTGTCGCTTGCAATTTTAGCGTTGACCATGGACGTGGCCGCTCTGATCCGTCATGCAGACATGCTCGCGCACCATGCCTCACCGCAACGTTATTCTGTGCTTGGCGTGGATGTTTCGACCTAGCCATGAGCATGGCCTTCGAAGCGCTCGCTCAGGCAAGCGCGCGACGCGCGCGTTGTGGTGATCCACACAGCATGTGGACGCTCACCAATTTGACGCGGCCACTGCCGGCGCCTACGCGCAGATGGCGGTTGCTTATCAACGTGCAGTCACGGACTTGACTACAGGCATTGCGTCGGATGCGCAACTTAGGGTGCTCCAACTGGAGTAAAAATAGAGAACGGCGTTGTTCAACAGCCGTCGCGATGTCGGTTACGGGAATTGGTTAACTCCGACGGAAATTTTTACCTCACAGCTTGAGCGCCATCGTAGGTGCACAACCCAACTATCGCTATGGCGACAATGGTGAGGCAAGAAAAAATGAGAGGGCATGCCTTGCATTGAACTATACGTTCACTTGTTCGACCAATGTGCCCTTGTCGAGATGCAACGTGTGGTCTGCGTACTCGGCTGCTTTCGGATCGTGCGTGACCATCACGATGGTCTTGCCGTGCTCCCGATTAAGCTGGCGCAGGAGGCCGAGCACTTCTTCTGCCGAATGACGATCCAGGTCGCCGGTCGGTTCGTCGCAGACCAACAGACCCGGGTCGGAAACGATCGCGCGTGCAATCGCCACGCGCTGCTGTTGACCGCCGGAGAGCTCGCTCGGTTTATGCGATGCGCGATCCGCCAAGCCCACCAGCTGCAGCGCAATGGCTGCGTTCTTGCGCCGCTGTCCTGCCGACAGCTTGGTCAGCAGCAGCGGCAGTTCCACGTTCTTCTGCGCACTCAGCATCGGCATCAGGTTGTAGAACTGGAACACGAAGCCGACGTTCGACGCACGCCAGCGTGCTAGTGCTCCAGCACCAAACTGGTCGATGCGTTGCCCACCCACGCTGATGCTGCCACCGCTCGGCGTATCCAACCCGCCGACGAGGTTCAGCAAGGTGGTCTTGCCCGAACCGGACGGGCCCATCAGCGCCAGGAAATCACCCTCGGCAATATTGAGGTTGATGTGATGCAACACTTCGACTTTCTGTCTGCCGCGTTCATAAACCTTGGAAAGATCGCGGATCTCGATCAACGTACCCATAGCTACATCCTCCCGAGTGGAACTTGTGTGGCCGCGCGCGCCATGCGCGTGCCGTGGGTTGTATTTCCTCTTCTCCTGCTCGCAGGAGGAAGCATCACTCTTTACTGCGTCTGCACGCTTACATTCGAACCGTCGCGTAAATCGTCCGGCGGCGACACCACCACGCTATCGCCGGCATTCACCGAAGCCGGAACCAAGCGCATATCACCGAAGGCTTGCGTAGCAGGCTGCACCGTCTGCCGATGCGCGGTTCCGTTGGTCACGATGAAAACGCTATCGCTGCCATCGCGCTTCACGATTGCCTTGGCCGGCACCAGCACACCCTTCGGCGCTTGCTCGGCGACGGCTGGTTTGGCCGCTTCCAGGAACGACACGCGCACGCCCATGTCCGGCACGATGCGCGCATCTTTCTTTTCCATCGCCACACGCACTTTTACCGTGGCCTTGCCGCGATCGGCTGCCGGCACAATCGCGATGACGTGTGCGGGAATCCGCCAATCCGGATACGCATCCAGCACAGCTTCGGCCGACATGTTCGGCGTGACGCGGCCGATGTAGGCCTCGTTGACGTCGACATCCACTTCCAACGAATCCATGTCCACGATGGTGCCGATGCCGGTGCGCGTGAAGCCGCCGCCGGCGGAAAACGGCGAAACGACTTCGCCTACCTGCGCATCCTTGGTGGTGATTACGCCATCGAAGGGGGCGCGAATGAGGCAGTAGCCAAAATTGACCTGCGCTTCCGTCACCTGCGCATCGGCGGCGCTGGCCTGTCTCTGCTGTGAAACCAATTGTGCGCGCGTGCTGCTGGCCAGCGTGCGGGATTGCTCGGCCGCTTGCTTGGAAATCAGGCCGCGCTCGGCCAGCGATTCATTGCGGGTGGCGTCGCGCTGATTCTGAGCCAGTTGCGCTTCGTATTGATTCACCAGCGCGTGAGCGGCTTTTGCCTGCGCAGCGGCCGTGTCGAGCGCAGCCTTGTATTGGCTGTCGTCGAGCTTCGCCAGAATCTGGCCCTGCTTCACACGATCGCCTTCTTCAATCAGCACTGCGGTAAGCGTGCCGGTGATCTGCGCGGAAACGGTGGCTTGGCGACGCGCGGTTACGTAACCCGTCGCCTGCAATACAGCGCCGGCCGAAGGATCGCTGGCAGCCGCCACGGCTTGTGCCGTATGCACAGGGATGGGGCGATGGCCGAACTGCCTCCAGACGCCGACAGCCGACAGCACTAGCACGATGCCGCCAATGATCCACAGCCAGGAACCTATGCTGCCGCCATGCCCCTCACGCTGATGATGCTCAATCCTGAGCTCCTTCAATAGATCGCTATGACCCACTTCGATGTCCTGCCGTCCCCGAATAATGCTTGATAGTACGTTTGCTCATCTGCAGCAAGATCAGACAAGCAAGATGAGCCTGTCTCGTCGCAAGAAGGAGGCGTTAGCGAACACGGGCTACGCAGGCAACGATACCGTTCGGCGACGAGACGACATATCACGGTCGCCCTGTGCAGGCGGAGTGTCGAGGGCACCCTCCGACACTGCAAATTGAAGGGCTACTCTGAATTCATACGCGGCTTCGAATCATTCAATTCACGTTATCGCTGGATCGCCCTCTAGACGGGCAAGCCGGATTCGAGCCTGTACGCTAACGTGCTTCTCGGGATCCGAGACTGCATCAGCCCAGATGTGGTGCGCCTCGCCCCTTCTTAGACGCGCCAGTGCTGCATAGGCCGCAACTCGCCCGCGTGGACTGGGATGTGTTGCACGGAGATAGTCGAGCACGTCGATACACTCTTCGTCACCAATTTCCGCAGCAACCTCACAAAGAAGCGGCAGAGATGCACGATTGCCAAGGCTGGTAATCATGCCCGATGGTAGATCGAGCATATATTGATTAACTCCCGCAATCTGCTCGGGGAAATTAGTCATTACGTTAATGGATATCGAAAAGCTTTCTGGCGGAAGTTGATTGTGGATGTCCACGCTTGCACGATAAAGCATGGTCCGCCCCTGTGAAAGAGCTTCACGACCTATATAACGTAGATTGATGACCTCTCCGACGTAGCCAACGACGTCGTCGAAGTTGTATTCGTAGAAGTCGCTCAGGTACCCGGGCCCGTAGTAGCCGACCGTGAGGAAATCAAAATTGTGATCATGAGGCACATCATAGAAGAACGGTTTAGCACCACTTGCCTGAAACATTGAATCATGCGCTGCCGGCCAAAAATTGGCGCGCATGAAGAAATTCCTACTTTCTCCCAGTGCGAAGACTTGCGCCGAATACTGATTCCCCTTTTGAAGGGAATCTACGTGCTTGAGTTCTTCGGCAATCAATCTAGCGAGAAACGTCCTGTTGTTGGCAAGGGCTCTTAATGTTGGTGCTCCGCCAAGCAATTCGTCGTGATCGGAAATATCAATAGAGGAAAAATATTCCAGGGTTTCCTCGAGGGAAATGACCTTGTTGCATATTTCATCTTGGATGATTGGCACGACCGCCCCCTTACGCCACGACGGCTAGTTGAACTAGCACTTGGTTGGCTACTTCTCTTAGATCCTGACTTGGATCGCTGCGTACTGCGCTACGAACACGCTTGATGCCGGCTTCTGCGTCCATCCGTAGGAGATGCCGCATGGAATTCCAGCGCACGTGATGATCCCGGTGGTGAGTAAGCCCCTCGACAGCCTCGACTCCCGGTTTGTAATCAAAGTCAGCAAGCACACGGGTCAACATTTCAATACGCGACGCGGTTGGGTCGCCGCTGATCCAACCACAGAAACGCTTATCGCGCGGGTCGAAGCGCGGCAAAAGACTGATTCTTGGATTGCCCGTTATTTCCATGTAAACCATATGACCTTTGAGGCTGGATAAGGTCAGGTCCGTCCCCGCCGCCAGATACATTGAATCACCGGGAATCATGGTCCGTTTTGAATGATATTCGAGCCTGTACTCCTCACTCTCGTTACCGGGGGAGATAGCGGAATATCGCTCGACAACAAGCTCGGAAGCACTTAGAACCCCAAGAAATATATCAAACGGATAGGGCTCCATTTTTGTCTGACTGAAGTCAGACAACATATCTCTATTGAGTTGGCATCCGTTCTCCACCCCAGCCCATGTCGAGCGCCGGACTCCAATACTCACCCTAAAGTGGTCGGTAGTAACGACGGTCCATCCGAGGATGGTTCCCTCCATCACAAATCGATCAAGTTGAAAGTCGGGGTTGGCGGCAATTCTGTTCAATGACAGCTTCAGCGACTGTATTGGCAGATCGGATTTGAATATAGCCTCGTACAAAGGCAAGTGATCGGCAAATACAAACTGTTCGTGACCGGCAAGCTCATCTTGAATGAGACTGATGATTGGATGATTTCTCAATTCATCGTCACATTGCACCAACTTACTATGATCCACGCGCGATCCTCATCTTTATGTATATCCAATGGTCGAAACGCCGACTTCAGTATTCCGAAGCCGGCGTTGATCATCAGTGGGGAGCGGGCGCGCTTACTACGGGGCCCTTGTGAAGCGCAACGCCAACACCGACACCGATTCCAATGCCTATGCCAACGCCAACTGCCACGGCGAGAGTGGGTGTTTCGAGGTTCACCATGTTAGAGCCCGCCATCGCCACCGGGCGACGGAGCTGTGGAACCGATGCTTCAGTGAATACCATAACGTCTCTCCATCGAACGTATATGTGCCGCTTTCAAAATTTTTCATAATTGTGCGGCAATGAAAACCGCACCGCCTTCGAAGACATGGGGCACACGCAGCACGTCAACTCGGGCACAATCTTGTATAGCACCGCGTCGAAATAGAACAATACATAGCAAAGCTAGGGTAGGCGAAAAAGCCTCGCCGGATACAGCATTTGCGCCAACTTCATACCTAGTGCCGCATAGGTAACACGGATCTTAAAGACAGATTAATATCTGTCGTTAGCCTCAAATGCATACGCAAACGATGGCACCGTTGATGCGACTTCAAGTAGTCCTAAGGACGCTGTCTTAATGACGCCGAAAACAGTTTTCATCACCGGAGCAACTGATGGTCTTGGGCGAGCCTTGGCCATCCGATTTGCCAAGTCAGGTGCGCGGGTCATCATCCACGGCAGATCAAAGCAGCGCTGCGATGATGCTGCGCAGGAAATAGGCAAGGAGTCGGGGAATCGTCAGCTTGAAGGTTGCGTTGCGGACTTTAGCCGTCTACGCGATGTGTTTGCGATGATCGATAGAGTGAAGGCCATGACTCCAACGATCGATCTGCTGATCAACAATGCCGGACTTGGCGTAGAAGACAAGCGAACGACCACCGCGGATGGCTACGAAACGGTTTTGCAGGTCAATTACCTTGCCACTTATGCGCTCAGCCTGGGCCTCGCCCAAGGGATCAAACGCGCTGCCGGCCGCATCATCTGTGTAAGCTCGTCGAGCCAGGCTCCTGTCGATTTTCAGGACCCCCAGTATGAAAACGGCTGGGAGGGCCCACAGGCTTATGGGCGATCAAAGTGGGCGCAGGCCGCGTTTGCGGCCGGCATGGCAGCTATGGGTGGCCCTGGCTTCCCCCACATTTACTCGCTGCACCCAGGATCATTCATGCCTACCAAGCTGGTGCTGGGTAAATATCCGGTTGTGGACAGCTTGGAGACCGGCGTGGAGACCGTGTGGCGTGTTGCCCACCAACCGGCTTCCCCAGACATGAATGGCTCGTACTTCGATACGCACGGCATCGCCACCGCTATCCCTGAGACGTACGACGCATCGATTCAACGTGAGCTGCTTGACTCGTCTGCGCAACTGATCTCTAAAGTGCCTGGCAGCGAAATCATTAGCCATTGGCGCGACGTCTTGGACAGCCGCGCGTGAGCTACCCTTAGAATTGACCGACGCTGGCGAGCCTTCGAGCACGCCTGCTGGCTAGTTCCAACAGATATACGCCGGCGAGGAAGTACACCACTCCATTGCCTAGCGCCACCATCAACTCTCCGTTACCGGCGCTATAACCGTCTGCAAGTTGGTGTTGAAGCAACTGGGCAGCAGGATTGATGGGCGTTATAGCGCTAAGCCATGCACCCCAGACTCCAAAACTCTGAATCGGCGTCACAACGAGGCTTAGCAAGACGAACTGCCCGATGCTGAGGATGGCGCTCACCTGTTTGGCCAGGAGGGCGTAGGCAGCTGTGGCAAGCCCGAGGCCTGAAGTAGCGAGAATGACTCCAGCGAAAGGCAGGATTTCAATCCATCGATAGTCAAGTCGCGAGCCGGTTATCAAACTGATGATGACCACCAAGATGGCAATCAGCAGCAAATGCTGGACCAAACCGCTGAAGATGCGCATGGCAGTGAATGCTGCAAAGTTGAGCGGTGAAACGAACAACTGCTCGATGATGCCAAGGCGAGTATCTTCCAGGAGCAACGCGCCCGGCCCGGCAAACAGGCCGGTAGTGACCAGCCAAAGGATGTAGCCTGCTATCACAAGATCAAGACGGTTGCCGAAGTGAACCCCCGCACCGGCCAGATACTTCGAACCGGCGAACAACCCAATGAAGATAATGGTAAAAATCACAACGCCGGCAATGGATTCCACCGGATAGCGCTTGAAAATGAGCCACTGCCGCTTCGACTCCACCAGAAACATACTAAGCATGTGCGTGGTCCTTTATACGCTCCAGGAAGACCTTGGTCAGGTCGTCTTCAATTGAATTCAACGACGTGATCGGCAGCGGCCTGATGACGTCCATCACGGCGTAAAGCGCCTGCTCCGGAAAATGCAACCACGGCTCTTCAAAGCGTACCCCCAAGGCGCGAAGCTGATCCACGCGTGCTCCATCGATCGGCTCACGCACCTGCATCGAATACCCGCCCTTGTTCACCGAAGCTAGGAACTCAGCTTTCGACTCCAATGCCACCAATCTTCCCGCAACAATCAAAGCGATACGATCAGCCACCATTTTCACGACATCAAACTGGTGCGAGGTCACGACAATGGCAACACCCGCTTGGCTTAGCGCCTTGAGAGACGCGACCAATGAAATGACGTTCTCGATGTCCACGCCAAGCGTAGGCTCATCCAGCACCAACAACTCAGGCTCATGAACCATGGAGATCGCAACAGCCAGCCGCTGTTGCATGCCGCGTGACAGATGGGCTGCTACGGTAGATCGCTTACTATCCAGTTGGAATAAAGAAACCATCTGGTTTGCACGCTCTCGCGCTCGCTTGAGTGAAAGCCCGCGTAGAACTCCGAAATACTCTAGGTTCTCAAAAGTCGTCAGTCGCCAATAGATATTTCGGTTGCCTTCAAAGACCGCACCTATGCATTTTCGATAGCGACTACGCGTAGGGTCCTCCATCCCATCGAGTCGCACATGTCCTTTGTCCGGCTCGATCAGTCCCGCGATGATTTTAACCAAGGTCGTTTTGCCGGCACCATTGAGGCCAAGCACGCTCACGATCTCTCCGCGACGCACGTTAAGCGAAATATCGTCGAGCGCAACGACGGCGCCACCGCTACTTCGGTAAGTCTTACTCAGCCCAGCAATCTCAAGCTCCCGCATACCCACTCCTCTTCGGAACTGATACCAATATCAGGTCTTGCGCAACGCATCGGCGATACAAATTCTAGACATGAGGATCGCCGGCCATGCGCCGGCGATCAGCGCGCACAAAAGCACTACTCCGATCGCGGCAACGGCCGCTTCAGGGCGCACGGACAAACTGATCGCCATGGCGCTTAGTCCATTGGAAGTAAGCGCGGACTCACCTTGCAAAAAGCCGCCCGAGACCAATGCCCCAATCGCTCCACCAAGTAACCCCAGTATCAGCGCCTCGGTCAATATCTGCGCAGCGACGATGGCGGGGCTGAATCCAATGGCTCGGAGCGTTGCCAACTCCCTCAGCCGAACCTGGACGGCCGACAACATAGTGTTGACCGCGGCGAGCATCGCTGCGATCCCCATAACCAAGACGATCGCCAATCCAGGAATCAACACCAGCTTCCTGAAACGATCTGCCTGCTGCACGAGATAATCGTGTTCTCGAAAAACGTTTACGTCGAACCCAGGCTGGTTGCTCACATAATTGGTAAAGCCATCAAAGTCGGCACTGCTTGCCAGTTTGATGTAAATGGCACTGATCTTCCCCGTCTCACCCATCGCCGGCGCAAGCTGGTTGGCATCTCCCCAGATCTCGGATTCATAGCGCCCACCACCCTGTTCCTTGAATATCCCGGCGATCTTGAAGCGCGAGGTGCCCAGTTGGAGCGAGCTTCCGATGGTCATGCCACTTAGCATTCGTGCCAGCTTTTCACCGACGATGACTTCGTCCAAACCATGCTGGAATAGGCGTCCTTCAAGCAGCGTAATATTCCCGTCGCCGCCCAACATTGCTCCGTCGAAGCCACGGATCAACACGCTCGCCCCTTTGCCATCGGAAGCCCTTGGCAACGTGGCGGTCGTGACTAGCTGAGGAGATATGGCAACGTGCGGGGCTTGCGCCAAACCTGGTGCTTGCCGAAGCAGCGCAACCGTATTCCGGTCGAGACGACTACCTACCTCGGAAAACGAACTTCTGGCTAGGACGATGGCGACGTCATCGGTTCCGGCCGACCGCCAGAACCCTGAGAGACCGCTGCCAAGTGCAAGAACGGACACCAGCACGCCCCCTGTCACAGCAAATCCAACGACCGCTACGATCGAAGACGATGTCCTTGACGGAAGCGACCGGACCGACATGGCGAGTAGTGACAAGAACTGACTCAATGCGGCTTTCACGTCTCCCCTCCTTAGTCGCGGGAACTCAAGCGAAGCGGAAGACAACTAGCCTTGTACGCGGGCAGCACGGACGAAAGCACGGCAAATCCGATCGCCACGGCTGCGGCAAATGCAATGCCCGAGAGAGGGAAGTGAAGTCCTGGAAGGAAATTCTCCACATGCGGACGAAGCACCGTTACCAGACTTATTGCCATTGCCAGTCCGCATATTGCGGCAGCAAAGGTGAGCGTCATTGCTTCCGCCATGACCAGCGCCAACACGCTACCCGGCTGAAACCCAAGGGCCTTCATAGTGGCCAGCTCGACCCGCCGCATTTGCATTCGCTCATGCCATACGTTATGCGACAGCAGCAGCATGGACATGAATACGAGCCCGGCCACCATTGCGATGATCTTGCTGAAATCGCCGAGTTGAGTGAGCTGATTTTCCATTTCCTGATTTTCCGGATGCGTAATGAGTCTCGGTGAAGATGCCGCGAAGAGCTGATCAATCGCAGATGCAATACGCGTGGCTTGATCGGGCGCGCCAATGGAAGTGACAAGTCCGATCACAACATCTTTGTTGCCCACCCTCGCGTCGTTGAAATAGGCGTAGTGAACGAACGTGAGATCGCCGGGCACCTTTGGATCATCACTGTGATAAACCGCGCTGATGTGAAAAGGCCAGCTCGCCGAACCGGCCGTGTCCAGCACATTGGTTTGAAGTGTTACCGTCTGGCCCAATCGCCAGCCATAGCGCTTAAGCGTATCTGGACCAACCAACAACGACTGTTTATCGCTGAGGAACGTCTTACGTTGATCATCCGGCACTTTCAGTTCCGGAAACGTCCCAAAAAGATCAGGTGCCGAAACTGCCTGCAATAACAGATGTCTCGGATCGTCTTGGTAGGCGGCCGGCTCCGCATTGACATAAAGCACCGAAGCGACGCCCGGCACGGAAGCAACCTTTTGCGCATAGCTCAAAGGGATGGGTGCGGTTATGGCGCTGCTGCCCTGGCTGCGAAGGCGATGAGATGACGTCTCGCTACGACTCGCTGTAAAAGCCTGTTGCGCGCTAATCAGCACCCCAAACAGCAGGAATGCGATCGATATGCATGCAAAGGTAACGAATATCTGTGATTTCCTGTAACGAAGTCCGGATACCACCAGCCCCATATAGCCCATCGCTCAATCCTTGGTTCCGCGTAATTCGCCTCTAAAAATGCAGATACCTTGACCTACGCCGCGTTGGATGACATGTGCAGTCGGTATCTCTGGAAAAATCCCCAAACTTTTGCAAACCAACTCAACCAAAAGATGATCATCAAGGACTGAAACAAAGGCGGCGCAACCACTGTATTCATCGCGATGCGCAAATCGTCCGGATAGCTGGCAAGTTGTACCGGATTGGGCACGGAAAAAATTTGACCGTTGATAAGCAGGAAAAGGCCCGCCAGAAGGCCGGCACATTGCAAAGACATATCCGTCACAAACTCGAAGCGCGCAAACTTCTTCCACGTTGAAAACGCATCCACCAGGAGGACGGCGACACACCAAGCGCTAACAACCAGCCTTGGCACGCCAAGAAACTGCGAGGACAGAATTGGATACGTCGATACCCGAAAATGCGGCTCGCTGATCAGCATCACCAGACCTATTTGGTCCGGCACTACGTTGAGGCAAAACAAAAGTACGATGGCCAGGACTCGGCGATGAAGCCGGTAGCGTGGCGACACGTTGACCACCTCTCGAACAGCGGTCTTGACTTGTGCCAACTCCTGCGTTTGGACCATTGACATGGATTCCGCCACATGGCGCAAGGGCTCGAGTTGATCTATAGCCACGAATATGAGCGTGATGATGGTGAAAACCACCACCGAGCTAATCGCTAGCTCACCGAGCATTTCCCACCGAAAGCCATCCATCAGCGAAAGCGATGAAACGGTTATTAGCGTGGTAACCAGAGCCGCCCAGAGCGTCCACTTATATACGGGATAGACGCGCCTACCAATCAGCTCGCTGCGCTTTTCGACGAACGACCCGGCAAGCACACGAGCCGAAGGATGCCGCGCCAATATCCTTTTCATCATCTGCTCGCGATCGCTTCCCTGGTCTGCTGCCACTTCAGCTTCCAGCTCTTCGTACAGATTACTCATAACTTCGCGGACAACCTCGTCGCGCATCCTCACGGGAAGAAAATAGGACAGCGCTTTGGCGTATTTGTCGAAAGGACTCATTCCAACTCCGATTGTGTCTGAGTACGCTCACTCACAAGCTCATTGAAGACCGACTTTTCCAACGCTTCGATGATTTGAACAAGCAGTGCGCGCTGTTTTTGCATGGCATTGAGCATGACAATCCCTTGCTCCGAGAGGGAGTAATACTTGCGCATGCGGTCTCCCTTCGTATCCCAGCGACTCTTCAACGCCCCTTGCGCCTCTAGTCGGCGCAACATGGGATAAAGCGTGCCTTCCTTGAGTGACATGCCTAGCTGCGATAGAGCCTGCTTCACGCCATATCCATGATTCTCTGAGCGGAGCTGAATTAGGACGGCTAGTGTTATCATCCCCCGCCTGAGCTCGATGGACAGATGCTCGGTCTCCGACTCAGCTTCCATTCCCACTCCCTCGACATCACCTTGGTTTGGCTTTCAACGCTGCTTTTCCAGCATCAGGTTGCGGAAACGTCAAGCGGTCTTTCGCGCAGCCACTTCGTAGCTATCCATTTCTCTCCCTTAAGGACCGGCATACCTGCATGCAGGGTCGCCTGATCTCCGGCTTTGTAAGCAAAATACACGGCGGAACCCTTTATCGGGGTAACCGCAAGGCCAATGTTTGGAAAGTTTGTCCCACCGCCCGTTTCCGGCGTATTGAGGTACATCACGAGACTGGCCACGCGTTGCCCACCATGCTTCATCAAGGCCTCGTAGCCGGCACTATCAGGATCAAACCAATCGTGATGCGGCTGGTATTGCTGGCCTGGCAGGTAACGCAGTATCTGGAGTCGTTCACCATGGCTCACTGGGACGCGAAGCAGTGTGGCAATGCGCTCTTCCAAACGCTTGATGAGCGGTGTTTCACCGATATCTAGAAATACTCCCTCACTAGTACGGCCACGATGAACGTTGTCGCGACCACTGCCGGCAATGATCATTGATCGCTGCAAGCGCGGCGCCGCTAGTGCGATCAAATCATCGCAGTCCTGCCCTGAGAGCAATCCATCTAGTAAGCGAATAATTGGCGACGCCAACCTCAGCGAAACGTTGACAGTACAGTCATCGGCAACAATTCGCGGTGGCTCTGGATGGCGCACTCGCGGCAAGGCATTTCGCTGCATCCCATTTCCTTGGCCTGTTGTCGTTATTCCCACCGGTTCTATTCCCTGTTACGGAGACACCACTCTCTTCTACACAGTTACGTCACGTCTTCCATCAACGAAAGGGAAAAGAAAAACCCTACCTCCTAAAACGTTCAGCCATCCAAAGCCTCTCGCTTTACCCAATAAATACATATAGTTAATTTTTCTTGTAGGATAAATCCTACTTAATTTTAGGAAAAGATCACCAAGATGAGGGCTGGCTAAGTATTTGTTGCTTAGAGATCGAAGTGCGATGTGCTTGTGGAGGGGAGCTCCATCGGCAATCCAGACCATCCGCTTATAAAGGACCGATCAAGGAGAAGCCGAATCTGCACGTCAATGGGCAACTCACGCTTGGCGAAAATATTGCCGATCTAGGAAGCCTCAATGTGGCATACGATGCGCTGCAGATCGCTCTTCAAAATTACCCCGGGTAGGCCCAGGAGAAGGTTGGTGGGTATACTCAGAGTTAACGTTTCTTCGAGCTATGCACGGGTCTGGCGAAAGCAGCACGCGCGAGAAGAGCGCAGAACTCCTGCTCAATGGCGATCGTCACGCGCCGACATCTCTTGTGCTATCGGCCCTCCGTCGAATTCGCCCGCGTTTGCGGCAGCGTGCAGGCCTAATGATCCGATGGTGCAGCCGGGCGAGAGCCAGGTGAAGATCTGGTAGTCTCGTCCCGGATCGTCCTGACAGCGTGTCCCTTGTCTTCCAGGAATGCGATCTTGGCCCCGCCGTCGGCGGAAACGCTAATCTGAATACATTTCTTGCTGGTCGCATCCATCATTGAGAGCAATGCCGAGCCGTCATGGTTCCGGCCAGCACACGGCCGCCTCCCTCCTTGGACGTGCTCTTGGCTACCGGCCAGCTTAGCCAAGGTCGTAACATCGGTCTTTAAGCACTCCCCCAAGCGTACGAGTGTGGCCGGAGTCAGGTTTTTTTGTCTAGCTCAATTTTCCGTAATACTCGCAACGCATGCCGATGACATCGGTTAGCCCTTCCTGGCTGTACTTGAGGATCAAGGCGAGCTCGGATGGCCGCTGCCAAACGCAGTTGAGGAGTCGCCTTTTCCTGCAATCGCCCTCCCAAACCAGCCCGCTCTACCCTCCCAGACTGTGCCTCGCTGTTCTGTCAGAGGCCGCGCAGAACAAGCACGAACTGAATACCTTCGCCTCCGCCTGCAATATGTCGCACATGCCGGGTACGCCTCGACCGGCTTGTTATTACCCCATGCCTAGTGACTAGGCAAAACCACTAACAAGGTTATGAAGGACAGCAACGCATGCAAGGCACCATCGTGAACACCGTAAATACGGCTTCGACGTCCAGCAAGTTCCTTAACTTCAGGCAGGTTTCCGACCGCATTGGTCTTTCGCGATCGCCTCTTTATCGCCGCATTCGCGAAGGGACGTTCCCAAAACCGGTCAAGCTCGGGGCGATGTCTCGTTGGGTAGAATCGGAGATAGATGCGTGGATGGCTGCTCAGGTGACTGCACGGGATGTTCCGCAGCCTCACGGCGACGCACACGGACCTTTGAACATGGTGGCGTAAGCTCAGCCTCTATAGCGTCGATCCAGTCCGACCACGCCTGCATCATAGCTGTGCGTTCTTCAAGGTAGGCGGCATGATTGTATGCCGCCCCAACCTTATTAGTTTTAGCATGCGCCAGCTGCATTTCCACAATTTCGTCTCGATATCCCATTTCGTGCAAAGCCGTTGACGCGGTCGCTCGAAAATCGTGCCCGGTAAAATAGCCTGATGCATAGCCCATGTGCTCAAGGGCACGGTTTACAGTTGTGCTCGACATAACCTCGCGGGGGCGCCGGTTATTCGGAAAGAGGTGCAAGTTTCCGCCAGTGATCGCTTCCAACTCTTCCAACAGTGCTATGACCTGCCTTGACAGTGGCACCATGTGACGGCGCCCTTTTTTCATGCGCTCTTCCGGAATCGACCAGACCCCGCCTTTCATTGCCACCCTTATCTCGGTCCACGGTGCGTATCGCAACTCTTTGGTGCGTACAAAGAGCAGCAATAGCAGTCGAATGGCTATGGCTGTTGTTCGGTTGCCTCCGTAGTCACGTATTCGCTCCAGCAAGTCACGGATATCGTCCCGCGACTTGGCATCTGCGTGCCTGACCGGGGCGCGCACTATCGAACGGCGGAGCGAATAAGTGGGATCGCTCTCGGCCCTCAAATCGTTGATGGCGTAGGTGTAGACCTGCGACACAAGCTGCCGCACGAGAATTGCTGCCGTAGGCGCGCCGCGCACGGCAATGCCCTTTATCACGGTGAGCCATTCGTGCGAGGTAATCGAGCGCAGCGGACGTCGCCCGAGCTTCGGATACACATCGGCCTTGAAGTAAGCACGAACTTGCTTTTCGTAATACTCGGACCACCCCTTGCGAGTAGAAGTCGTGATCTTGGTAGCTATCCACTTCTCCGCCATAGCCTGAAAGGTGTCCGCGTTGCTGTCTAAACGCTCAGCCTTTGCTTTAGCGCGCTCGTGCGACGGATGGATACCCTTCCGCACGAGTTCAGCCACTCGCGCGCGCTCCACGCGGGCATCGGCTAGGCCCATGTCAGGGTAGTTCGCAATGGCATAGATGTTCTCTTTGCCGGCAATGCGGTAGCGGTACCGCCAAGATTTGACGCCGTTAGGCTTCACCTCGATGTAGAGCCCTCCGCCATCGGCCATTTTGTACTGCTTTTCTCGTGGTTTGGCTTGGCGGAGCTTTACATCAGTCAGCGGCATGCGGGTACGGCCTATGAGTATGGATTTATACCCGCACTTATACCCGCAATTTCTAGGACTGGGGAAGTACCAGGCGGCACAGGGCGGCACGCCATAATTGGTAACTAGCTAAAAAATATGGCCTTTCCTAGACCAACAAACACAGTTCAGAACAGCCAAGCACGACAATACTAATTGTCGATCATCAGCAACATGGCTGGAAATTCCTGGATGGCCGCGATGCCGCACTGCGGCAAGGATGCTCATTGTGCGCGATGGGATTCGCTGCCGTCATCTGTCATGCCGGCATTCGCACATGGCTAACGGTCATGTGGGCCGGCACAGCCATGGCGGAAGCTTAAAATTCCAAATGAATCAAAAACTAAGGGCTCGCCAGCACATGCCGTGTGTAGCTTTCCACCACCAGGCTGAAAGGCTGGTTGTCGCCGGTGTAAAGCACGGCGCGGTGCTGGAGCACGTGATCGGGGATGGTCAGTGGCTGGCCGCTTGAAGGCGGCAAGGGTTTGCCGCTGTCCCAACCTTCCGGCAGAGGAGACCAGAGCAGGTCGGCGGAAAGTGTCTCGCGGCGAAAGTGCAGCGACTTCACCACCTTGCCGAACGGTACGTCCGAGGTATCCAGCTGATGGTTCATGTCAGCGGTGAGGCGCGCTGGCACGTACCAGTTGTCGGCATCCGACAACACCACGTTTCCACAACTTAAAGCCACACGCCGATAGCGCACAGGTTCGTCGGGGCCAATGCCCAGCAAGTTGCGAGCCCCATCAGGAAGCGGCTTGTCATCACCATGCACGCGATGTGCGACGACCTTCGCCTCGGGTGACAAGTGATGCGCAGCGCACCACTGTTCTAACGTCAGCGTGGCGCTTGGATGGCTGAGCAGCTGCGCATTCAACGTTTGCAGTTCGGCCAGCGCTTGCGTGCGACCGAGCACCGTATCTGGCCAGGTTGACGGCGATTCGCGCGCCAACAGAGGCGATGCGCATGTCAGCATGATGGACATGACAAGGTAACCAGCGTCACGAGTGATGCTTCGCATGTCTCACAATCCTTTCGCCGCCTGCGCCACAGCGCGGAACAACGCGCGCCCTTTGTTCATGGTTTCTTCCCACTCCGATGCCGGATCGGAGTCGTACACAATGCCCGCGCCGGCCTGCACGTGCAGACGGCCGCCCTGGATCACCGCGGTGCGAATGGCAATGGCGGTGTCCGCATCGCCCCACCAGCCGATCCAGCCGATCGCACCGGCGTAGATGTTGCGCTTGTAGGGTTCGAGTTCCTGGATGATTTCGATGGCACGAATCTTCGGCGCGCCGCTCAGCGTGCCGGCTGGGAATGTCGCTTTGAGCACGTCCATATAGCTGACGTCAGGTTTCAAGGTGCCCTGCACTTGCGACACGATGTGCATGACGTGCGAGTAGCGTTCGACCACGAAGGATTCGCTGACTTCGACCGTCCCGGTTTCACTGATGCGGCCAATGTCGTTGCGGCCCAGATCGATCAGCATCACATGCTCGGCGCGCTCCTTGGGATCGGCCAGCAGTTCTTCTTCGAGTGCGCGATCTTCTTCGTTCGTCGCACCGCGCTTGCGGGTGCCGGCGAGCGGACGCACAACCACTTTGCCATCCTTCATGCGCGCCAGAATTTCCGGCGACGAACCAACAATCTGCGTATCGCCAAGGTCGACGAAATACATGTACGGCGAGGGATTCATCGCACGCAACGCGCGATAGACATCCACCGGACGCGCATTGAAGCCGACACTCAAACGCTGCGAAGGAACGACCTGGAAGATATCGCCCGCGCGGATATATTCCTTCGCGCGCTCCACCATCGCTTCGAATTCTTCGCGAGTGAAGGACGATTTGAAATCGCTCTCATCGAGCGCCGTCGATTGCGTAAGTTGCGGATACGCGGCGCCACCCTGACGCAGGCGATGCGTCAGCGCGTCGAGCCGGCGCTGCGCATGCGCATAAGCTTGCGGTTGCGAGGGATCGGCATGCACGATCAGGTACAGGCGACCCTTGAGGTTGTCGAACACGGCCACTTCCTCGGCCAGCATCAACAACACGTCGGGTGTGCCCAGTTCGTCGGGGCGATCCCATTGCGCGAGCTTCGGCTCGATATAACCGATGGTCTCGAAGCCGAAGTAACCCACCAAGCCACCACTGAACGCCGGCAACTGCGGCAGACGTGGCACATCGTATTGCTGGCGCAGCTTTTCGATCTCGCCGAGCGGGTCATCCAGGTGGCGGCGCTCGATGATTTCGCCGGCATCTTCCACTTCAAGCTCGTGCCCGCGCAGGCGGTAAACGCGTTTCGCCGGCAGGCCAATGATTGAGTAACGCCCCCACGTGGCACCGCCTTCCACCGATTCGAACAGAAAGGTGTAGGGGCCATCGGCCAACTTGAGGTAGACCGACAACGGGGTGTCCAGATCGGAAAACACCTCTCGTACCAATGGGATGCGGGTATGGCCTTGCGCGGCGAGCGCGTTGAATTCGTCGCGAGAAATCACGTGCGGGAAGTCCGTGAAACGCAGAAAGGGGAGATTGTATAGGGTGGCCGTTGCTTTTCTCCCTTTTTCTTGGGGGAGCGGATGACGCTGAGGGGCATTCATGCGACGAGGCTCCCATGTCGGCCGATAAATGGACGGCCATTTCAGCAAGGTCACCGTGAAGTTTTAGCCGAGGCTGTCCGCTTGACCGGGCCGTGGCGCAGCGTTTGCTCAGCCGGCGAGGCGCTGCCTGGGCATGCCGTACAAGCGCAGGCTGAAGGCCACGCCACTGCCATCTTCCAGATTGCGTGCCGAGGCCACGCCGCCATGGCGCTCCGCCACCAGCCGCACCACGTATAAGCCGAGGCCAAGATGCGGTGCGTCTCCTGGCGTAGCCTTGTCACGCAGGCTGACCAGTGAATCGAACAACCTTCCCTGCATGGCGGCGGGCAGCTGCGGCCCCTGATTGGCCAGCTCGATCTCTGCCCCACCCTCGATCGGGCGAAGACTGAGCCGCAACCAGCCATCGGCAGGAGTGAACGAGAGCGCGTTGTCGAACAGTTTGTCCAAGGCCTGGGCGATCAGCTCGGGAGCGCCGTGCAAGTGGACCGGCTGATCCGGCAGCACGCATTCCAACGGACGCGCGCCGGCCAGCGGGCGATAGGCATCGGCGCAACCGGCCACCACTTCTACCAGATCCACATCTTCCGGCTCGGCCGCGGCAATGGCGCGCTCCATCCGGCTGGCTTCGCTCATGGCGCGCACCAGCGTGCCCAGGCGCGCCACGCCGTCACGCGCGCGTGCCAGATAAGGCTGCGCTTCGTTGGAAAGCTCGGCGTGTTCGAGGTTGTCCAGCGATGACTTGACGATCGCCAGCGGCGTATTGAGTTCGTGCGACAGCTTGGACGCCAGCGTGCGCAGGTAATCGGTATAGCCGCCGACGGCTTCGAACAACTTCTGGAAGCTGCGCGCCAGGTCGCCGATCTCGTCTTCCGATTCCGCCATAGGGAAGTGACTCTGGATCATTTGGCCGTCCAGACGGCCGTCATTGACTTGCGCACGCTCCACCGCGTCGCGCAAACGACCCAGGCGCAGACTGAGCCGCGTGGCGAAGAACAGCAGGATGGCGCCTGCGATCAGCATCACGCTGAAGCTGGTCAGCAGCAGACTCAGGAACGCACGATTGGCCAACAAAGGCACGGCGCGACTGGCCTGTTCGAGCAAAAGCACACCCACCACGGTCTGGCCACGCTCCACCGGTACCGCCGTCGCCAATACGACACTGTCGCGCTCCTCACCTTGGCGCCATATGGTGGTTGCCTGCCCATCGCGCGCGCTTTTCACTTCGGGCAGATCGAGGCGCGGCGCATCGCTGGTCCAGGCTTGAAATTGTTCCAGCGGATTGGCAAGCAACCAGTGGTAGATCACCGACGACCACCAGCTTGGCTGGGGGCCAGACGTTTTCAGGCGACCACTTTGGGCAAGCAGCCAACCTTGCGGCGTGACGAGTCGTGTGCGCGTGTCATCCGGCGACAGTTGCGCCAGCTCCTGCGACAGATCTTGCGAATAACGCCACAGCGGCCGTATGTCTGCCGCAAGCGGACTGCCGCCATCGGTGGCGGTGTAAATCCCTACACCCAATGCACTCAAACCAAGGCCGCGCGGCAGACGTAGCTCGACGTGATAGCCGCCGCCATCTTCCTGCCATTGACCGATGATGCGATCTGGCAGATCGCCAGCGGACGGATCGAGTGTCAGCGCCGTGAAAGCGCCCGGTGCGGCACTGGCAATGAGATAACGCCGATGCTGATCGCCTTGCACCAAATCGAGTATGACGTGGTCGGCCGAGAGCGCATTGCCGTCACCCGCATCGGCGCGCGTGCGCGTTCCCGCCCGCACATCGATGTAGAGGTAGAAGCCGTTGTCGTCCTCCGCCAGTAGCAGTTTGCTCTGCTTGCCGAGCGATTGGCTCCATGGCGTCATCGGCGCCCAGTCGTCGCCATAGCCGTCGACAACGATGGGGTTCACCGCCTGCTGCACATACCAGCCCTTGCCCGGTTGCGGCAGCGGCATGTCGGTGACGGCAAGACTGCGCGCGACCGCGGTGGCTGTCGCGGTCAATGCCTGTTCCTGCCCCTGCCGCAACAGGGTTTCCATCTGACGCACATACAACCAGCCCGCGATCGGCAACGCGAGCGTGCAAAGGGCGACGAGCAGAAGTTGTTGGCGCAGGCTCATGCTTGGACGGCGCTACCGTTTCGCTGCGGCCGCAGGCGACGGCTTGGACTCCGGCACGTAGGTCATATAGACGGAATCCTGCACCACCTGCTTGAAGGTATCGATCAACGCCTGCCGATTTGGGTCCGCCGCGCTGACCGTCATCGACCAGCTATAACGAATGCCGCTTTTCTTGCCGGGATCGCAGAACACCACCACGTCGTCGATATGGTCGGAACCTTGATAAAGCACGCCCTGGCAAGTGATGGCACGCGGATTCTTGAGTGGAAACGGGTTGGCTTTGCCGTGCGTATCCGATTGCAGGTAATGCTGGCGATCATCCTGCAAGTCCGCAGCGAGCGTAGGCCGTGTGGCCGTCCATACGTTGAGCACCATCACGCGTTCCGGCCTACCCGTCCACGCACCTTGATACAGCACCAGGTTGGCGCCGATGGTGGTGGCGTAGGTGCAGCAATCCTTGTTCCAACCGGCGGGGAGCAAGGTCATGATGCTCCAGCCTGGCGTGTTGTCCGCCGGCTTGCCGTACACCATCACGCTCGCATCCTTGGCACAGGCGAGTGTGGACAGTGCACTCAGCAACAAGACCACCCACCAACGCCGCATCACGGACGCCACCGGTAGCCGACGCCATGCACAGTCTCGATGGCATCGAACTCCGGTGCTACCGCGATGAATTTCTTGCGGATGCGCTTGATGTGCGAGGTGATGGTGGCGTCATCCACCACCAGTTCCGCTTCGCGCATCAGTTGATCGCGGTTTTTTACGTGTCCGGGGAAGCGCACCAGGGTATGCACCATCCAGAACTCGGTTACGGTCAGCGGCACTTCCACGTCGTTCCAGGTGACGCGCATGCGCTCGGATTCCAGTTTGAGCGGACCATGCCCGATCACGGTTTCGCTGGAAGCCGGCGCCTTCAGCGATTCGATGCGGCGGAACAAGGCCGCGATGCGCGCCGCCAGCTGATGCAGGCTGGTGTCCTTGCTGAGGTAGTCGTCCGCGCCCAGGCGCAGGCCGGAGATCACGTCGAAATCCGAATCGCGCGCGGTGAGGAAAATGATCGGCAACGTGGCTGATTTGGCGCGCAGTTCGCGGCAAAGATCGAAGCCGCCCTCCGGCTCGTCACCCAGGCCAATGTCGATGATCACCAGCTCCGGCAGGCGAATGGCGAAAGCGTTGGAAGCCTCCTGCCGCGAGCCGTAGCCGCGGGTGTCATAGCCGAAGCGGTTCAGCGCCTCGACGTAATTGGCGCGAATAAGGGGTTCGTCTTCGACGATGGCGATGCTGCGTCCCATGTGGATTCCTCGTGAGAATGAGCCTGCTTGATGTCTCTGCGTGGTTCGCCTAGCCCCTGAGTCGCTGTCAGGTGGTCGCGCGTGGCGCAGCGCCAGACTGGTTGTCTGGTCAAGCCACGCGCGGCCGCATGGCGGCGACTCAGGGGCTAGGCGAGCTGCGCAGAGACATCAAGCAGGCTCTTAGGCGCAGGGTGCTATGTCAGACATCACCAGCGCAAGCCGGGCGTGCAGCTTGCCCGCGTTCTGCCATATTCCATCGCCCCCGCGCCCTTGAGGCGCCGGACGCTGCGCCCCGCCGGGGTGTTTGATATCACCAACGCCACCTAGCAATGAGCCTCTCCTTATGCGCGCTGATCCCTCCGTCGATCCGAATGCCGAACTTCGTACATTCGAACCATTGCGCGTGGTGCTGGCCCTGGGCTCGCTACTGCTGGCCGCCCTGATCAGTCTGTACTGATTTCATGATGTGAAGCTGCCGTGGAAGGCATGGGCGCGGCCGGTGCGCCAAGGATGGGTACCGGTCGCGCCACCCGGCGGGGTGAATGCCTTGCTGCTTCCAAACCTCTCCACCGTTTCCCGGTCAATGCTGGTCCTCTGGCGTTCCTTCCCCTCCTTCCCGGAGGGGATTTTTTTGGGAACGGAAAATTTTCGGCTCCAGCGGGAACCATTCCAGGAGAGCCATGTCCGACTACATGGCAGGCGCATAGTCCATTGCCGTGGAACTCGCCGAGGTCTGCTTGACGGCCGAGCCTCCCGTCCTTCAGACCGCGTGCAGGCTGCAATTGCCGATGGTGTCTCCTCTAGCGTCATGATGACGCCCCTCCAGCCCGGCGCAGACTTCCCCCTGTGCCGGGCTTCTCTTTTTCTAGCGTTCGAATCAGCCGATCGCCGCGCGCATCTTGGCGATCACGGCGGCGTAATCGTGCGCGCCGAAGATGGCCGAGCCGGCTACGAAGGTGTCGGCACCCGCTGCCGCGATCTCGCCGATATTGTCCGCGGTGACGCCGCCATCAATTTCCAGGCGAATCGAGCGCCCGCTCTCGTCGATCAGGCGACGCACGCGGCGCAGCTTCTCCAGCGCTTCGGGGATGAATTTCTGACCGCCGAAACCGGGATTCACCGACATGATCAGCACCAGGTCGAGCTTATCCAGCACGTGATCGAGCCAGTTCAACGGTGTGGCGGGATTGAACACCAGGCCCGCCTGGCAGCCAGCGTCCTTGATCATGCCGATGGTGCGATCCACATGCTCGGAGGCCTCGGGATGGAAGCTGATCAGGCCGGCGCCCGCCTTGGCGAAATCCGGTGCGATGCGATCGACCGGCTTCACCATCAGGTGCACGTCGATCGGCTTGGTGATGCCGTAATCGCGCAATGCCTTGAGCACCATCGGCCCCATGGTGAGGTTGGGCACGTAGTGATTGTCCATCACGTCGAAATGCACCCAATCGCCACCGGCAGCCAGCACTTTTGAGGTGTCTTCGCCCAATCGCGCGAAGTCGGCGGAAAGAATGGAAGGGGCAATGACGGGGGACTGTTTCATGGCGGGAATAGGCTTGGAGGGAATGAGGAATAGTAGCGCGGGGCGCTGTCATGATTCCCTGTTCCTTATTTGAAACCACGCTCCGCCTTGATCCGCTCGTATGCCGCATTGATCTCGCTCGCGCGCCCCTCCGCGCGCTTGCGCATTTCGTCGGGCAGATCACCCAGGCGATCGGGGTGATGTTCGGAAATGAGCTTGCGATAGGCACGTTTGACGGCGCGTTCGTCGGCATCCCGGGGAACACCGAGCACGGCATAGGGATCAGGTCCTTGCGTGTTTCGCTGCGGCGGCACATAGCCACCGCCGCTGCCGTAGGCACGCCCACGTGCACCAGCCGCGCCTTGCCATACATAGCCTTTCATTGCCATCAGGGCCATCAGCTCCATATCGCTGACGCGCAGGGCGAAAGCGAGCTGGCGCAGGATCGCCATTTTTTCCGGTGACGGGTTGCCTTCGGCCAGCACCGTTTCGATCACCACGTCCAGCAGCGGGAAGGCGTGGTCACGACGAAGCCCTACCCATTGGCGCAACGCGTTGATTGGTCCGGTGACGTCAAACTCAGGCTGCTTACCCTGGTTAAAGGCCTGAATGGCCTGCTGACGCGCAGTGCCCTCCAGCCCCATGCGCGCCATGATGCGTTCGGCAATGGCAATTTCCGCTTCTGACACGCGGCCGTCAGCCTTGGCAATCGCGCCCAGCAGTGCAAACAATGGAGTGACGTAGCCGCCGGCTTCGGGAATCGCCGCACGACGCTGGCTGTAGCGCAGGTTGTCGAGCACGAAGCCGACGATTGCGCCGACGCCCATGCCGACGAAACCATGGCCAAGCAGCAGGCCCGCCATGGCGAACCAGAAGGTATAGGTGTAGCTCATGGATGGGCGGCGCCCTGTGGTTGCGGTGTCTGCGCGCTGTACCAGCGCGCCAGCTGATCCAGCTCCGCATCATTGAGCGGACCGATGGCGGTGCGCATCAGCGGCACGTTGCGCGCGCCGTCGCGGTAGTCCTGCAGTACCTTGCGCAAGTAGTCCAGCCGCTGGCCCGCGAGATTGGGCGCACCCGGAATCTGCGCCATGCCGGTTTCGCCGTGGCAGGCGGCGCACAAGCCCAACCGCACCGGCTTGGGCGGCAGATCGGCAGCAAGCGCTGGCAGGGCACAGGTCAAACCGAGTGCCGCGAACAGTACGAATCGCATCGGGGAGCACGCAGGCGTCAAAGCCAACCATTCTATAGCAGTGTTCCGGCCGCAGTGGTCGGTACAATAGACGGCTCGTCACACCGATCGGAGCGCGTCGTGCCAACCACCCTGCTGCAATCGAACCTGCCTGGCCTGGAACTGATCCACCGTGGCAAGGTGCGCGACGTTTACGCGCTCTCCGGCAATCGCCTGCTGATCGTTGCCACGGACCGCCTCTCCGCGTTCGACGTGGTGCTGCCCGATCCGATTCCGGGCAAGGGTGAGATGCTTACGCAGATTTCCAACTTCTGGTTCGGCAAGACGGCGCACATCGTGCCCAACCATCTGCTGCACACACCGCTGGAGCAAGTGCTGCCTGCAGGCACGGACCTCGATCTTTATCGCAAGCGCGCGGTTGTCACCAAGCGCTTGAAGCCGGTGCCGGTGGAAGCCATCGCCCGCGGTTATCTGATCGGTTCGGGCTGGAAGGATTACCAGGCCACCGGTTCGCTGTGCGGCATCAAGCTGCCCGCAGGTCTGCGCCAGGCCCAGCAGTTGCCGGAGCCTATCTTTACGCCGTCGACCAAGGCTGCGGTCGGCGATCACGACGAGAATGTGAGCTTCGATGCAGTGATCGCAGCCGTCGGCAAGGATTTGGCCGAACAAGTGCGCGATGCCACGCTGGCGATCTACAAGTGGGCCGCCGCGTATGCTGCCGAGCGCGGCATCATCATCGCCGACACCAAGTTCGAATTCGGCACCGACGAAGACGGCAAGCTGTACGTGATGGATGAGATGCTCACGCCCGATTCCTCCCGCTTCTGGCCGGCTGATCAATACCAAGTCGGCATCAGCCCGCCGAGCTACGACAAGCAGTTCGTGCGCGATTATCTGGAAACGTTGGACTGGAACAAGAAGGCACCCGGCCCACGTGTCCCGGCCGAAGTCATCGCCGGTACGTCAGCCAAATACGCCGAGGCACTGCAACGCCTGGCCGGCATCACGCTGGAATGAATGCCTGGGGTTACCTTGCGTTGGCGATCCTCGCCGAGGTTATCGCCACCAGTGCGCTGAAAGCCGCCAATGGCTTCAGCCAACTCGTGCCGAGCCTGGTGGTGATCGCCGGCTATGGCACGGCGTTTTATTGCCTCGGCCTTGCATTGCGCAGCGTGCCGCTTGGCATTGCCTATGCGATCTGGTCGGGCGCAGGCACTGCGCTTATCGCGCTGATCGGGGTCGTGCTCTACAAGCAGAAGCTCGATCCTGCCGCCATGCTCGGCATCGGGCTGATCGTGGCGGGCGTGCTGGTGCTCAATCTGTTCTCCAAGAGCGCCGCGCACTGATGGCGCTCGCGGCGGATCAACGCAGCATGCGCGAATGGCTGGATAGCTACAGCCAGGATCATCAGCACCCCACCAATCGGTTGCTGCACTGGATCTGCGTACCGCTGATCGTATGGAGCGCGCTGGCCTTGCTGTGGACGGTGCCGGTACCGGCATCGCTGTTGCGCCCTGGTGCCTACGCCGTGTTTGCGATCGTGCTGGCGTTCGCGTGGTACTGGAAGCGTTCGCATCGGCTTGGCGCTGCTTTGCTTATCGCGCTGGCGATGCTTGCGCTGGTCTGCGCGTGGGTGTTCGCATCAGTGGGACCGGCACACATGCGCTGGTTTGCGCTCGGTGTGTTTGCCGTCGCGTGGGTCGGGCAATTCATCGGTCATCTATTTGAAGGACGAAGGCCGAGCTTCTTTACCGATCTTGCCTATTTACTCGTCGGCCCGGCATGGCTGATGGACAAGCTCTTGAACCGCATCGGCCTCAAGGAAAAGCCATGACCGGTTTTCTTGCCCTGCTCAGCAGTCTGATCTGGTGGGTGCTGTTCGGAAGCATCGGCGCGGTGTTGCCGAGCGTGATTGCGTGGGTCGTACTGCGTTGGAGCGAAGGCGCACCGGTGGTGTTCAACCGCACTTATCTCGCCTGCTTGATTTGGAGCTTGTTTACGTTACTGATTGGCGCAATGGCTGCGGCGCATATCGGCATTACACGTCCACCGTTGGGGCCGTTGCTTGCAAGCGGTGCTTTTCGCATAGGGCTCGTACTGTCGATGTTGATTGGCGTGGTCGCCTTGTGGCGCTTGATTCCGCGGGTGGATGCTCGGCGGATTCGTATCGGCAGTGCGTGTGTGGCTGTTGGGGTCGTAATGGCGATCGTGTTTGGTATCGCCACAACATTAGTAACTGCATAAGACCGCAACAACGTAGCCAAATCCTCACAGCCGTCCTTCCCACGAAAGCGGGAATCCATTATCAGAGATGCATCAGAGCGAGATGGATTCCCGCTTTCGCGGGAATGACGGCCACAAGTACAACCCTCTCCCCGATGGAGAGAGGGTATGCGTGACATCTCAGCCAACAACCTTCTTCACCGCATCCACCACGTGCGACACGGTGAAACCGAAGTGCTCGAACAAGGCCGGCGCCGGCGCGGAAGCGCCGAAGGTCGTCATGCCGATGACGTCGCCATCCAGGCCCACGTACTTGCGCCAGAAATCGGCACTGGCCGCTTCCACCGCCACGCGCGCGCGGCACCAGCCGGGAAGCACGCCTTCGCGATATTCCAGTGGCTGGGCGTCGAACACTTCGTTGCAAGGCATCGACACCACGCGCACCGGCACGTTCTGTTGTGCCAGCGTGCGTGCGGCTTCCATTGCCAGTTCCACTTCCGAGCCGGTGGCAATCAGGATCGCCTTGAACTTGGTATCGGCCGGGTCGAGCAGCACGTAACCACCACGCTTGATATCGGCCAACTGCTGCGCCGTGCGCTGCTGATGCTTGAGCGTCTGGCGCGAGAAGATCAGGCACGACGGGCCATGCTTGTGCTCGATCGCCTCTTTCCATGAAACCGCCGATTCCACGGCATCGCACGGACGCCATACACGGTTGTTCGGAATCAGGCGCAGCGAAGCGAGATGTTCCACCGGCTGATGCGTGGGACCGTCTTCGCCAAGGCCAATCGAATCGTGCGTGTACACATGGATCGAGTGCGCGGGAATCAACGCGCTCATGCGTACCGCATTGCGGGCGTAGTCGGAGAAGACCAGGAAGGTGCCGTCATACGGAATGAAGCCACCGTGCAGGGCAAGGCCGTTGGCGATCGCCGTCATGCCGAATTCGCGCACGCCGTAATGCACGTAGTTGCCATCGAGACCGGTAACGCTCTTGCTGCCCTTCCACATGGTGAGGTTGGAGCCGGCAAGATCCGCCGAGCCGCCGATCATTTCCGGCAGCAGCGGACCGAAGGCATCCAGCGCCATCTGCGATGCCTTGCGCGAGGCTACATCGGGACCATCGGCATTGACCTTGTCGACATAGGCTTGCGACAGCTTGGCCCAGTCCGCTGGCAGTTCGCCGGCCGTGCGGCGGCGGAATTCTGCGGCGAGTTCCGGGAACGCGGCTTCGTATTTGGCGAAAAGTTCGTTCCATTGCTGCTCGCGTTCGGCGCCGATCTTTTTCTTGTCCCACGCTGCGTAGATCTCTTGCGGAATTTCGAAGGGCGGATAACGCCAATCGAGTTCGTCGCGGGCGGCGGCGACTTCGTCCTTGCCCAGCGCGGCGCCGTGCGATTCTTCCTTGCCCTGCTTGTGCGGAGCGCCGAAGCCGATGATGGTCTTGCAGCAGATCAAGGTGGGCTTTTCGCTCTGCGCGGTGGCAGCGGCAAATGCTTTTTGCACAGCGTCGGCCTTGTGGCCGTCGACGCCGCGGATCACGTTCCAGCCATAGGCTTCGAAGCGCTTTGGCGTGTCGTCGGTGAACCAGCCTTCCACTTCGCCGTCGATGGAAATGTTGTTGTCGTCGTAGACCGCAATGAGCTTGCCCAGCTTCCACGTGCCAGCCAGCGAAGCCGCTTCATGCGAAACGCCTTCCATCATGCAGCCGTCGCCCATGAAGACGAAGGTGTGGTGATCGACGATGGTATGGCCGGGGCGATTGAAGTGTTGCGCGAGCAGCTTTTCCGCCAGCGCCAGCCCTACCGAATTGGCGAAGCCCTGGCCAAGCGGACCGGTCGTGGTTTCCACGCCTGGGGTTTCGCTCGCTTCCGGGTGGCCGGCGGTCTTGGAATGCAGCTGGCGGAAGCGCTTGAGTTCCGCCATCGGCAGATCGAATCCGGTCAGATGCAGTAGCGCGTATTGCAGCATCGAGCCGTGACCATTGGAGAGCACGAAGCGGTCGCGATTGGGCCACTTCGGGTTGACCGGGTTGAACTTGAGGTAATCGTTCCACAGCACTTCAGCGATGTCGGCCATGCCCATCGGCATGCCGGGGTGGCCGGACTTGGCTGCCTCCACGGCATCCATGGCTAGGGCGCGGACGGCATTGGCGAGTTCGCGGCGAGAGGTCATCAGGGGTTTCTCCGGAGGCGGGCGCAAAGACAATTATTGTCGCTGATCGTCCGCTGTCTGTCGTCCAATGCCGACATCCCTCTGATTTCATGGCTTAAACACGGCCTTAATTTGTTCCCCGGCAGGGGAAGATTCTCCCCAGCCCTCCCTTCTAATACCCCCGCTGCCCATCGCAGCCGTTCCCTCCGGTCGCCTCCCCCTCCGCGATTCGGGCTCGGAAACACAAAAAGACAAAACGGAGTTCTCCCATGCGCAAGACCCTTCTCTCCGCAGCGGTAGCCGCTGCGGGCCTTATCGCCCTTCCTGCTTTCGCCCAGGACAGCTCGGGCTATCTGCCCACGCAGACGATCGGTTCCGGCAACTGGTTCGTCGATGCCGGCATTGGCCGCACGGGCAGCGCCACCAGTGGTGGCTTCGGCTCCAACATCGGCAATGACTTCAACTTCGGCAAGACCCAGCGCGGCCGCAAGACCGGTTACAACCTGTTTGGCGGTTATCGCTGGAAACTCGGCCCGAACCTGGCGCTAGGTGCGGAAGCCGGTTATGCAGACCTTGGTAATTTCAAGCTGCAGAACACCTTCAACGGCGACAAGATCGACCAGACCTCCACCACGCAGGCCCTGCGCGGCTGGCTGGTGGGCGCCAATGGCCGCATCAACTTGGCCACGCAGTGGTACCTGTCGGCGCGCGGCGGCTTTTTCCACGCCAATGGCGCGAACAATGTCTATGCGAACGTCAATCAGAACCTGGGTGAATTCACCACGGCCAAAGCCGGCCGCAACGGCTGGTACGCCGGTGTGGGTACCGGTTGGGATATCGACGAGCACTGGGGCGTCGGCCTGAGCTACGACTACTACCACGCCAATGCCGGACGGGTGCGGCTCAACGATCAAGACATCGCCACGCTCAAGCGTTCCACCAGCATCCTTTCGCTTACCGGCGAATATCGATTCTGAGCCTCCGGGATGGGCGGGACATTGCGTCCGCCCATCCCTTCGTGCACGTAATCTTAATCAACTCTTAATACTGAACTGGTCGGTATTGAATCTATCGGACACGTCCTTACTTCATGGAGGCGCACGCACAAGCATGCGTACGGGGTTCTCGGCTTCCCCCCTAGTGCCGAACGCCCCGATCAAAAAGCATGACAAGGAGTACTCCATGAAGAAGACGTTGTTTGCTGTTGCTCTCGCTGCTTTGGGCTTGACCGCCATCCCCACCGCGTTCGCCCAGAGCACCCCCACCCAGACCGCCCAGCAGGGTTGGTACGTCGACGGTGAAGTCGGCTACGGCCAGATCAACAAAGGCCCGTACGATTCCCAGGGCGATGCCATCGGCGGCATCAAAGGCGGTTACCGTTTCGCCATCAATCCGGAAATGTCGGTCGGCGTGGAAGCTGGCTACCAGTACCTGGGCCGCATCGATGCGCGTTATTCCAATGACTCGTCGCTGCGCTCCAAGCTGTACGGGCCGACGCTCGGTGCGAACCTGCGCTACAACTTCACGCCCAAGTGGTATGGCGAAGTGCGTGCGGGTGCCTTCTACGCCCAGGGCCAGGGTCTGACCGATAGCTACAACTCAAGCTATCAGCGCTTCGATCGCACCCGCTATTACGCTGGCGTGGGCGTGGGTTACAACCTGACGGACAACGTGAGCGTAGGTGTGAACTACAACTACTACGACGGTTCCAACCGCAACCATGGTGTGCAGTTGCAGACCAATGCGTATACGGCGTCCGTGGAATATCGCTTCTAATAAAACGTGGTACAGCTCCAACAAAAAGAGCGCCTTGCGGCGCTCTTTTTGTTTACCGATTACGGCAAGGCAATCAGCCTTTCCACTGCCCCAGGGCAGCCAGGCCGTTGTCCTTGGCGCGCGCATGCACAACTTTCTGTGCTTCGGCGAAGTTGGCCTTCATGTCCTTGGCCCATAGCTTCAACGCGGCCTGCTGCATGGCGCGGCCGTAGGAGAACGACAGCGGCCACGGATGCGGGCCCATGCGGTTCATGGCATTGAGATGCGCGGTGGATTGTTCGTCGGTCTGGCCACCGGAGAGGAACACGATGCCCGGCAGCGTGGCCGGCACGGTGGTCTTCAGCACGCGCACCGTGGCCTCGGCCACTTCCTCGACGTCGGCCTGTTCGTCCGCATCCTTGCCCGGGATCACCATGCTGACTTTCAGGATCGTGCCTTCCAGCAGCACGTTCTGCTCGTAGAGCGCATTGAACAAACTGCGCAGCACGGCTTCATGCACTTCGTAGCTGACTTCGATGGAATGATCGCCGTCCATGATCACTTCCGGCTCGACCATCGGCACCAGACCGGCTTCCTGGCACAGCGCGGCATAACGCGCCAATGCCTGGGTGTTGGCTTCGATGGCGGTGGAACTGGGGTTGTCTTCGCTGATGTTGATCACCGCGCGCCACTTGGCGAACTGCGCGCCGAGCTTTACGTATTCGGCCAGACGTTCGCGCAGGCCATCGAGGCCTTCGGTGATCACATCGCCCGGGAAGCCGGCCAGCGGCACGGTGCCCTTGTCCACCTTGATGCCCGGGATGATGCCGTTCTTCTTCATGATCTGGGTGAAGGGCACGCCATCCTTGGTGGATTGACGGATCGTCTCGTCGTACAGGATGGCGCCGGAGATGTGCTCGGAGAGGTTCGGCGTGGTGAGCAGTAGCTCGCGGTAGGCGCGGCGGTTCTCCTCCGTGTTCTCGATGCCGACCGATTCGAAGCGCTTCTTGATCGTGTTGGTCGATTCATCGATGGCGATGATGCCCTTGCCGGGGGCCACCATGGCCAGGGCGACGCTCTCGAGATCTTCAATGCTCATTTGCACGACTCCGTAAAACTTTGGCGGCGCAGGGCCGCAAGGGAGGGAGGCCGCCAGGGGCGGTCAAGGTGGAAAGCGCGCGATTATAGCCCCAAGCCATCATGGGGGGCGTTCAGAGCCGGCCGTGGGGCGGTCAGCCCCCGCCGTAGCCGGGCAGCTTGCAGGGCGCCATCAGCTGTGCGCGCTGGGCGGGGTCGTCGGGAGAATTGAAGGGAATGATGTAGTAAGTGCTGACCGGCGTGTGATTTTTATTGGTCAGCGAGGGGCCGTAGCGGAAGTTGGACACGGCGCTCACCGCCGCTTTGCCGAGGTCGCTCTGCGGCACCATCTTGGCCACCTTCACGTTCATCGGCACGCCGTCACTGCCGATGGTGTAGGTCACCGCGATGCAGCTGGGCTTGTAGATGTTGACACCGCTGTTGGGCACGTCCACCGAAACATCGCGGTTGAGCAGAGCCCACTGACTGGACAACTGCTCCGGTGCCACCCTTTGCGCTTCCTGGGCCATGACGGGCATGCCGGCGACCAGCAACGCGGCCACGAACAAGGAAGGAGCAAAACGAATCATCGTGCGCATGATGGTGGAACCTCCGATGCAACTGTGGGGACGTGGCACCAGTCTAGCCAAAGAGAAATGTCGTCGGCAGCGCCGACTCTACGTCCAAGGCTCCGAACTTAAGGATGTTTCAATCGCCAGAAACTCCCATCCGTCATTCCGGCGAAGGTGTTCCGTACCAGGACATAGTTAACAGGTGTGCCAGGACATGGTTTACACCTCGAGCCTAGCCCTAGGCAGCTCGAGGTCTCTATCCATGCCCTGGAAGGAAGCATCTGTGATGACCCTACGCACGGAGTTCGTTGCCCTCGCGCATCGACCTGGAAACACCATCGCCGAGCTGTGCCGTCGTTTCGGCATCAGCCGTACGACGGCCTACAAATGGCTGGCTCGCGCCGAAGCCAACCAGCCCTTGAACAATCGATCCAGACGCCCCCACGCAAGTCCTCAGAAGACCTCATCTGAGATGGAAGAGAGGG